>WNFT01014207.1_pt1 | contig 12344 bp, 10 predicted proteins | sample 5400191 | NCBI WGS metagenome assembly WNFT01 (sample SAMN13153359, study PRJNA577476) | soil metagenome | isolation source: 80 cm saprolite under Madrone tree | place: USA:California | collected 2016-06-14
CGTCCGACAAGTCGCAGATGATGGACCGCTTTCTTAGTTTGATTGTCGCGGGCGACATGTCAGCGAAGACGAAAGCGACCCTGTTGAAGCAGATCAATGAGCAGACGGCATTAGTTGTGCCGGCAGCAATATCCAGCCGGCCGGAAATGAATGATGCCGCCCAGGGCGAAATGATGGATCGACGTCCGGCGCGGCAGCAGCAACAGTTGGCGCGCGTGGACGCGAATATCACGGATCCGGTTACCAAATTGGTTGGTTTGATTCTGGGTTCGCCGGAGTTTCAAAGACAGTGAGTCAGGTGTCGGGTGTCAGGTGTCAGGTGACGGAAAAGCAAACTGGCACCTGGCACCTGATACCTGACACCCGGAGTTGAGTTATGAATCGAAGATTTTTCATCACATCAGGCGGAGTGGCGCTGGCAAGTTTTGGTTTGCTGAATACCGCGCCGTCATTCTTGCAACGCACTGTCTTCGCGCAAACGCGTGAGCGACTCACCGGCGGCAGGCGCAAAACGCTGATTGCCATTTTTCAGCGCGGCGCCGTTGATGGTTTGAACATGGTGGTCCCGTTTGGCGAAAGCGCGTACTACGACCTGCGTCCATCGATTGCGATTCCGAAACCTGCGGCGGTTAATGCTGAAGCGGCGATCAACCTCGACGGGTTTTTTGCTCTGCATCCATCGCTCGCGCCTTTCAAATCGTTGTGGGACTCAAAACGTTTGGCGATCGTCCACGCGGCCGGCTCGCCCGACAACACGCGTTCCCACTTCGACGCGCAGGATTACATGGAATCGGCAACGCCGGGCGTGAAGTCAACGCCTGATGGCTGGCTCAATCGTTACCTGCAAAGCAAACGTGGTCCGGACAACAGTCTTTTCCGCGCAGTCTCAATGACGCAAACGACGCCGCGCGTGATGCAGGGAAAGGCGCCAACACTGGCGATTTCCAACCTTGCCGACTTTACGATTCGCGCGGGCCAGAATTCGGCGAGCGTTCAGGGCGGCTTTGAAGCTATCTACGATCAGACGGTCAACGACATGCTGGGTGGCACAGGTAAAGAAACTTTTGAAGCGGTCAACTATTTAAAGAAGGTTAATCCGGCGCAGTATCAGCCACAGAACGGCGCGCAGTATCCGCGCACGCCGTTTGGCAACTCATTGTTACAGATTTCGCAGTTGATCAAAGCGGGCGTCGGTTTGGAGATCGCGTTCACCGACATTGGTGGTTGGGACACGCACGTCAATGAAGGCAGCGCGCGCGGCCAGTTGGGAAATCTGCTGCAACAGTTCAGCAACGGCATCAGCGCGCTGTATATGGACCTGGGCCAGCGCATGGACGATGTGGTAATTCTGACGATGTCGGAATTTGGCCGGACAGTAAAAGAGAATGGAAATCGCGGCACAGACCATGGCCATGCGAATGCGATGTTTGTTGTCGGCAATGGCGTGCGCGGTGGCAAAGTTTACGGCCAATGGCCGGGACTGAAGAATGAGCAGCTATACGAAGGACGAGATCTTGCTTTGACGACAGACTTTCGCGATGTGTTTGCGGAAGTAGCGAGGAAACACCTCGGCACACCAAACGTGCAACAGGTTTTTCCCGGTTATGCTGCAAGCGAAACGAAGTTCAAGGGGTTTCTTGCGTAGGACAGACATTCCTGTCTGTCCCGCTTTTTGGTGAATGGATTTTTCGCCGCTGCTCGAAATGGGCAGCGGCCTTTTTTTCGCAAAGGAAGTGTCACTACCACCTGAGTCTTCCAAAGCGATTGATGATGTAAAGCATCACCACGGCGATCAGCGAAACGATCACCGCCAGAGTGAACGCTTCGTTATCGCGTCCTGCCTGCACGGCGTCGTAAATGGCCACCGAAGCTGTTTGCGTGCGCCCCGGAATGTTTCCCGCAATCATGATCGTCACGCCAAAGTCGCCTAACGCGCGCGCAAACGCGAGTGCGGTAGCAGCAAGCACGCCACGCGCGGCCAGCGGCATGGTTACGCGAAAGAAGATCAAACGGCTGTTAAGTCCCAGCGTGCGCGCGGCTGCTTCCAGTTCCAGGTTCACGCTCTCAAATGCAGCGCGCAGACTCTTTGTGACCAGCGGTAACGCATGAATCGTAGCGGCAATGATGGCCGCCGTGACAGTGAATGTCAGACGAATCCCCAGGCGGTGATAAAGAAATCCGCCCACCGGCGAACGTGTTCCCAGCAACACCAGCAGGTAATAACCAAGCACAGTCGGCGGCAACACGAGCGGCAGCGTGATCAGTGAATCGATTAAGTTGCGTCCCGGGAAACTTTTGCGCGCGAGTAGCCAGGCGAGCGCTGAGCCGGCAACCAGCGCAATCAGCGTGGCCGCACTGGCGACGGCGAACGACAACTTGATGGGGAACCAATCAATCACAAGAGATAAACCACGAAGACACTAAGACACGAAGGGATGCGACATGTTAGCGCAGAGCAAGCGCGGGTGAACAGTAGTCTGGTTAAGCCGCAGCCTTACGGTTACAATCCCGCTGCTCTGCCGCCATCCCAAAACAAGACCCGCGCCGAAGGCTAACTTAATGATTGACTTCAGCATTCCACCCGAACTCGAAGCCGTGCAGAAACGCGCTATCGCCTTCATGGACCAGTTTGTTTATCCAAACGAAAGTAAACTGATCGAGGATGAAGGCCTTCCGGCCGATCTGGAAAAAGAACTGCAAGAGAAGGTAAAGGCGCTTGAACTTTGGGCGCCGCATTTGCCCCGCGAGTGGAACGGCATGGGAATTGGTTTCATTGGCCAGGCGCTGGTCAACGAAATCGCGGGGCGGTCGGTGTTCGCACCACGCTTGTTTGGAAACGCGGCGCCGGATGCGGGCAACGCCGAGTTGTTGCTGATTGCTGCCACACCCGAACAGAAAGAAAAATACTTGCGCCCGCTCGCAGCCGGCGAAGTGCGTTCATGTTTCGCGATGACGGAACCGGAAGTTGCCGGCTCTGACCCAACCGGGTTGCGCACAACGGCGCTGCGAGACGGTGACGAATGGGTTATCAACGGCCACAAATGGTTTACCAGCGGCGCTATCGGGTCGGCGTTTGCAATTGTGATGGCGGTCACGGACATGGACGCCGACGCGCATCACCGCGCCAGCATGATTCTTGTGCCGACCGACACGCCGGGTTTCAACATCGTGCGGGACATTCCGGTGATGGGTTCCGGTGGCGTTGGCGGTCATTGCGAAGTGCGCTTCAAAGAGTGTCGTGTGCCTGTTACAAACTTACTTGGCGAATTAGGACAGGGATTCAAGCTGGCCCAGGCGCGACTTGGACCAGGCCGTATCCAGCACTGCATGCGCTGGATAGGCGCGGCGCAGCGTAGTTTCGACATGATGTGCGCTTACGCGCTCCAGCGGCAATCGTTTGGCGAGCCATTAGCAAAAAAACAAAGTGTGCAAAACTGGATTGCTGATTCGGCGGCAGAGATCAGTGCCGCTCGCTTGATGACGTTGAACGCGGCCTGGAAGTTGGATCGCGGTGACGATGCGCGTATCGAGATCTCGCTAATCAAGTTTTTCGGTGCGCGAGTCTTGCATGACGTGATCGACAGAGCGATTCAGGTCCATGGCGCTCTCGGTTATTCCAAGGACACCCCGCTGGAGATGTTCTACCGCGACGCGCGCGCCGCGCGAATTTACGATGGGCCCGATGAAGTCCACCGGCAGGTCGTGGCGCAACGCATACTTAAAAAATTCCAGCGCGAGAATTGAACTGACTCCTTGAAGTGCGGCGGCCCGGCGCCGCTTTGGCCTTCCCCGCTTGAGTTTCTTCTAAGAGAGGTTGTTGCGATAGGCCCGACCGACCAAAGCGGCGTCGGGCCGCCACACTCCAAGGAGTTGACGCTTCATGACAGCCAGTACTGACAGCGCAGCAGTGAGAGCCGGCGAGGAGTTGGACCTTGCGGCGCTTGATCGTTATTTACGTGAACATCTGATTCTGTTTGATCCAACCGCTCAGATTGAGATCGAACAATTTCCCGGCGGTCATTCGAACCTTACTTACCTTGTGCGCTACGGCCAGCAAGAATTCGTGTTGCGTCGTCCACCAATTGGCCCCGTGGCCCCGACGGCCCACGACATGCCGCGTGAGTACAAGCTCCTGTCAATCATCAATTCGCCCTTTCCACTCGCGCCCAAACCCATCCTGCTCTGCGAAGACCCGGCTATTATTGGCGCTCCGTTTTATCTGATGCAGCGCCGCCGCGGCGTCATCGTGCGTTTCAAAGTGCCAGAGCAAATTGGCGAGAACCTGGAATTGCGAAAGCAACTGAGTGAGACCGTGGTGGACACGCTGGTCGCTCTGCACGCCGTTGATATTCTGGCGACGGGCGTCGTGAACATTGGGAAGCCCGAGGGGTTTGTCGCGCGCCAGGTCCACGGTTGGGCCGATCGCTGGCGGCGCTCGAAGACTGATGAACTTGCCGAAATGGATCAGGTCATCAGGTGGTTGGAAGAACGAATCCCGGACGAGACCGCCAACCAAGCGACCATCGTTCACAACGATTTTAAGCTCGACAACATCATGCTCGATGAAGATGATCTGGTGCGGGTTGTTGCGGTGCTCGATTGGGAAATGTGTACCGTTGGCGATCCACTGATCGACGTGGGCCTGCTTCTTACTTATTGGACGATGCGCGGAAGGACGGGTGAAAGCGAGACCGCGGATCGAAACAGTTCTTTGCGCGCGGTTACGAATGGACCGGGCTGGCTGTCACGCGAAGAAATAATCGAACGTTATGAAGCAATAACGGGCCGCGACCTTTCCCGCATCGCATTCTATGAAACGTTTGCACGGTTCAAGGTTGCGGTTGTGATTCAGCAAATCTATTTTCGTTACGTGCAGGGTCAGACGCGCGACGAACGGTTTCGCAATCTTGATGCGCTGGTGCGCGAGTTGGTCCATGAGGCGCTCGCGCTGGCGGAACATTCAGGCATCTAACCAGCCAAGCACAAGACGCCGAATTGGAAATCCACAGATTTCGCAGATTACACAGATAACAAATAGAATTGTAAAAAGAGAGCTGTCACAAACCTGGGTTTCCGACCTAACCGTTTTCTTAGTCTCATCTAAATCTGTGTAATCTGCGAAATCTGCGGATAGTTCCTGGTTTATCGGAATCATGCCTGAGATTAACCCACATATCCTGCGCTACGATTCGTTGCCTTCAACCAATGATGAAGTTGCGCGCCAGGCGGCTTTAGGTGCGGATGAAGGCTTGTGCGTCATTGCCGCCGAGCAGACCGCCGGCCGCGGACGATTGCAGCGCGCGTGGCTTTCTCCGAATGGCCGCTCATTACTTTTGTCGCTGCGCTTGCAGTGAACGACGCGTTGCTTCAGTGTTGTAATCTCAAGACCGACATAAAGTGGCCCAACGACCTCTTGTCGAACGATCGTAAGCTCTGTGGAATTCTCGCGGAGACGATTGAAACGTCAACGGGGCGTGCGGTCATTGTCGGGATCGGCATCAACGTGAGAAAGAATTCGTTCCCGGTTGAACTTGAGTTAGTTGCTACTTCGGTGGAAACAGAAACCGGGCGCGCCGTGGCGCCGGATGAATTGCTCGAATCTCTGCTCGGCGCGTTTAGCAAACACTATCAAACGCTGCAACAAGCAAGTGGAAATGAGAGTATTGTGCGCGCAGTCTCCGCGCGATCTTCCTACGCGAGCAACAAGCGTATCCGCGTTAACGTCGACGGCAACCTGGTAGGAACCACGCGCGGACTTGAAAGTGATGGATCGTTGCGTGTAGAAACTGATGACGGCGAAGTCAAAACAATCAGAGCAGGCGACGTCACAGTTGTCAGAGCCACTTGAATTTCAACTAATCTACTAAGCAAACACATTTCAATTCGAAAACACTGATGACCGGCAAGCGCATTGTCCTCTCCACCTTCGGCTCATTTGGTGACGTTCATCCGTACATTGCCGTAGCGCTGGAATTGCGGGCGCGCGGGCATCGCCCGGTCATCGCGACTTCTGAAGTCTATCGCGAAAAGATGGACATCCTAGGTCTGGAGTTTCGTCCAGTCCGACCCGATATGCCGTCTTACGATCAGCCGGACGAGTTAAGCAAACTCGCGGAAGAATTGATTGAGGCAAGAGGCGGAGCTGAAAAAGTCATCGGCCTATTCACCGGGCAACTGCCCGAGATTTACGAGGATCTTTACGCTATCACGAAGGATGCTGACTTGCTTCTAACGCATCCGTTGCCCCTGGTTGGTCCACTGGTAGCTCAAAAGCTGGGGTTACCGTGGGCGTCGAGCGTGCTGGCGCCCGCCTCTTTCCTTTCGGCGTACGATCCGATTGTGCCGCCACAGCTACCGGCACTTTATCATTTGCTGCGGTTGCACCCGTTTTTCACGCGAATGGTGCTTCGGATTGCTTTCCACAAGCTGGAAAAAATAATGGAGCCGGTTTACCGTCTGCGCGCAGATTTGGGATTGCCGCGCGGCGAGCAGCCAATTTTTGGCGGTCAGCATTCTCCGAAACTAGTGGTGGCTTTGTTTTCCCGCGTGCTTGCCAAACCGCAGCGAGACTGGCCACCGAACACGCGCGTTACCGGCTTTCCTTTTTATGATCGGCGCGACTTTCTCGGCGAGACAGAAACTAGCAAAGACTTGTGGCAGTTTCTCGACGCTGGTCCGCCGCCAATCGTGTTCACGCTCGGTTCATCAGCATTTTGGGTAGCGAAGGATTTTTATTGCGACTCGATCTCGGCCGCGCAGGCACTCGGAAAAAGAGCACTGTTGCTGATTGGCCACCCTCGCAATCTGCCCGCGCAACCGTTACCCGACGGTATTGCAGCTTTTGAATACGGCGCGTTTGGCGGGATACTGCCGCGCGCGTGCGCGATCGTCCATCAGGGCGGCGTCGGCACAACGGGCCAGGGACTGCGCTCGGGACGTCCGGTACTGATTGTGCCTCATGCGCACGATCAGTTTGACAACGGCGCGCGGGTGGCGCGGCTCGGCTGCGGGCGGATGATTGCGCGGCCGCGCTACAATGCCGACAATGCAACTAAGGAACTACGCGCCTTACTTGGCAACTCGAAGTATGCTGACAAGGCCCAGGAAGTTAGCCGGGAAGTGCAACGCGAGAACGGCGCCAGCGCAGCGGCAGATGCAATCGAACAGTTGCTGAGAACTGGCGCCCCAATGGAATCCGATTATGTTGCTAGTTATTGATGCCGGAAACACGAACACTTCGTTGGGCGTGTTCAATGAAGCGGAACTCGTGGCCCACTGGCGCTTAACCACAGCGCGTTCGCGGACCGTCGACGAGTATGGCGTGCACGCTCGCAATCTGTTTCAGCTCGCCGGTCTGGACGTGAAGGCGATCGATGCGATTGCGATTGCTTCAGTCGTGCCGCCGCTGAACTACACGCTCAAGACGATGGCGGAGACTTATTTCCGCCTGACTCCGTTTTTTGTCGACCAAACGGTTGACACGGGACTGCGCATTCTTTATGAACCAGCCGCAGACGTGGGCGCGGATCGAATTGTGGATGCAGTCGCAGCCGTCGTGAAGTATGGAGCACCCTGCATCGTGGTTGATTTCGGAACCGCAACAACGTTCAATGCAATTAACGACCGGGGCGAATACATGGGTGGCGTCATCACGCCCGGCATCATGATTTCTTCCGAGGCACTCTTTGAACGCACCGCAAAATTGCCGCGGGTTGACATCAGACGGCCAGGCGCCGTCATCGGTTCTTCGACGATCGCCGCGATGCAGTCTGGTTTGTATCATGGCTTTGTTGGCCTGGTAGATGGCGTGCTGCGCAAAATGGTCGAGGAAATGGGTACTGCGCCGCGAGTAATTGCTACCGGCGGCCTGGCGTCGTTGATTGCCACCGGTTCCGAGTTTATCGAGTTGGTTGACGAAACGTTGACATTGGAAGGTTTGCGACTGGTCTACGAAAGAACCCATCCAGCTATCACTAATTGAATTATTTTAACTACTTCACCGAAATCGAAGATGCGTTTGTCCGTCGCCGGGGAAAGCATCTGCTGCTCAGTCCCATGGACTGGGCCCTGATTGAAAGCTGGAAAGAGCTGAAGGTGCCGCTGCACGTGGCGCTGCGCGGAATTGAAAAGTCTTTCGACTCCTGGGAATCCAAGCCGCGCAAGCGCACGGTAAAAAGCTTGCTTTATTGTCAGGAAGAGGTTGAAGCTCAATACGCTGAATGGCTGGATGCGCACGTCGGAGCGGCCGTCGAGAGTGAAAGCGACGACAGCATTCTGAGCGAACGAGGCACCGCAGGTTTACCATTTCCGCGCGCGGACATCCTTGAATATCTCGAGCGTTGTCGACTTGGTTTGTCCGCCGCCGCCGAGAAAAGGGGCAAGAAGGGACCTGATGATCTGGTCGAAGCACTGGAACGCGCTGCAGCACAACTGAGCGAGTTGCAAAACGATTTTGCGGCAGCAACCTTGCCTAATGCGCAGAAGCTGGAACAATCACTGACCGGCGTGGAACGCATGATTACGGATGCGCTTCTTTCCGTCGCCAGTTCTGATCAACTTGAAGCGCTGACGCAAGAAGTCGAAAAGCAGTTGAAACCTTACCGTAAACAAATGGAGCCGGCGGTTTTCGAGCAGACAAGAAACAATCTTCTGCTCAAGCGTTTGCGAGAAACTTTTGGCGTGCCCCGGCTCAGTTTGTTTTATATCTAGTTCGTGAAGTCTGAAATCAGACTGCATCGCTACTACTGATGGGCCCTACCGACGTACAGGACAAAAATCTCGTTGAGATCGAGCGTCTGCTGCCAGGCGGATTCGGCCTGGCGCATGCTGAAGGTCTGACGCTGTTCGTGGCGCTTGCTGCTCCCGGCGACATTCTGCGCGTAAAGATCGAACGCAAGCGTGGCTCGGTCGGCTTCGCATCGATCATTGAGGTCGTCAAACCATCGAGCGTTCGGGTCGAGCCGCCCTGCCCCTATTTTGGCTTGTGCGGCGGCTGCGATTTTCAACAACTTGACTACGAAGCACAGCTGGCGGCGAAGGTTGAGATTATTCGTGACTGCCTTCATCGCATCGCGCGGGTCGAGAAGCCGCCTGACATTGTGATGGTTCCTTCGCCCGCACAATGGCAGTATCGTTCGCGCGCCAACTGGCAGTTTGATCCGAAAGCAAAACGGCTCGGCTATTTCGCGCGCAGCTCTCATGAGGTGTGCGACGTTGAAGTTTGCGCGGTGCTCAGTCCAGCGCTGCAGCAAACGCTGGAACGCTTGCGCGAACAAATGCGCGAGGGCACGCTTTCGAAAAAGTTGACCGACATCGAAGCGGTTGCCGGCGACAGCGACGTTTCACTTGCGTCAGGCGCCACGCACTTTCGATCGAAAGAGGTCAGCCGCCGCATCGGCAGCGAGACTTACTACTTTGGCGCGGAAGCGTTTTTTCAAATCAATCACGAACTGCTCGAGTTGTTGTTGGGCGAGGCCGTTGGTGAGGAGGAAGGGAAGACGGCAATCGATCTCTATTCGGGCGTCGGACTTTTCACGTTGCCGCTCGCGCGGAGATTTGATCAGGTCACTGCCGTCGAAGCAAACTCGCGGGCGGTTGATTATGCGCAGCGCAATCTCGACGCAGCCGAACTCTATAACGTTGAGGTTGCCAACCTGAGCGTGGCTGAATGGCTGAAACACTGGCTCGGGTTTGAGCGGCCCGAGTTGCTGTTGCTCGACCCGCCGCGCACCGGCGCAGAAAGCGGTGTGATCGAAGGAATTCTGTCGGTCGCGCCGCAAAAGATTTGCTACGTCTCGTGTGACCCGGCCACCCTGGCGCGCGACTTGAACAAGTTGCTGGCCGGCGGTTATTCGCTTGACTCCATCGTTGGTTTTGATATGTTTCCGCAGACCCATCACGTCGAGACCGTAACGCGCCTGTCGCACAGCGAGTTCTAGAGTCTGAGATCTCTTGAGATTTGAAATCTCAGACCCGGCAAATCACCCTGCCGCTTTATTCAAGTAAATAAATGTCAACTCGCAGTCCCGCGGTTGCGGTGGCGGCCTATCCTTTGGCCCAGCTCGCCTGTTCGTTCGCGCTCGGAATTCTCGCCGCTACGTTCCTGACCAATTCGCTTTTATCATTCCGGTTCATTTCGGTTTGGTTGTTTGTAGTCTGCAGCGCACTGATCACGGTCGCCGCGGGCGCGGCCATACTCAAACACAAAGCGCGATTGGCGACCGCACTGGTGTTGTTCGCCACAGTGTTCCTCGGTTCAGCATTCGCAATCGTTAAGAAAAGCAAAGTCCCGCACAATCAAATCAGGCGCTTGTTAGCAGAAGGAACAATCAAGGTCGGCGAGCCGGTTGAACTGACCGGAGTGCTTGAACAAGAGCCAGAACTTGCACCTGAACGATTGTTCCTTCGTCTAAAGGTGCGACGAATTCGAGTTGGAAACACTGAGACGCAAACTTCGGGCGTGGTCATGTTGCTGGCGCGCGTTGCGCAGAAAAGCAATCAACAGGAATTTGCCGCGTTGGAGTTGCACTATGGCGCAACGTTGCGCGTGATCACCAGGCTTGAGCGTGCAGATAGCTTTCGCAATCCCGGTGTGTCTTCGTTCACAGAATATCTTGACCGCCAGGGCTACGACGCCACGGCGTTGGTGAAGAGTCCGCTCTTAATCGAGCGGCTGGAGAACGAACGTGTGCTTCTTCCATTGGCATGGCTGTACGACTGGCGCCTAAAACTTCAAAGGGAAATCGATTCTCATTTCTCAAGAGAAACGGCCGGCGTGCTCGATGCAGCAATGCTTGGCAATCGTTACTTCCTGTCACAATCGACTTCAGAACGGTTTCGCGAAGGCGGCACTTTCCACGTTCTGGTTATCAGCGGACTGCATATTACATTTCTTGGTGGACTCGTTTTTCTGGTTGCGAGACGCTTCACCAAAAATCGCGCACTGCAATTCGTCCTGTCGGCGACTGTGCTGTGGGCATACGCGCTGGCGGTCGGCGCGGAGGCTTCAGTGGTGCGAGCGGCATTGATGTTTACGGTTGTCGTGCTGGCGCCGTTGGTTTCACGTCGTGCATCCTCGTTGAACGCACTGGGCGCTTCGGCACTTGCGCTGCTTGCATGGCGTCCCAACGATCTCCTCGATCCGTCTTTTCAATTAACGTTTGCTTCGGTGGCAGCGATTGTTTTGTTGTCGTGGCCGCTGTTGGAAAAACTCTGCGCGGTTGGCGCCTGGCGGCCGACACGTGAGACGCCCTATCCACCGTCCTGCTCGCTGTGGTTGCGAGACTGCTGCGAAAGTCTCTTCTGGAGTGAACGTCAATGGCAGGCCGAACTCAAGCAAGCTAACTACACCTACAAGCTTCTTAAAGCGCCGTCAGCAAAAATGCTGGGGCGGTTTCATCTGCAATCAGCGCTGCGTTACGCGTTCTCGACCATCGTGGTTTCCGCGAGTGTGCAGCTCGTACTGCTGCCACTGCTGATCATATATTTTCATCGAATGTCCTTTGCTTCGTTACTACTAAACATCGGCGTGAGTCTGATGATGGCGGCGACGGCAATTGTTGCTGTCTTTGCTTTGCTGCTTGCGCAGGTTAGCGCGGTGCTTGCTGATCCATTCATTAGTCTGACGAACGGCCTCAATTGGTTGAATGTTCACAGCGTTGATCCATTCGCGAGAGCCGGCGTTGCCTCAATGCGCTTGCCGGAATACAGCGGTTGGGCCGCAACAATTTACGTTTTGTACTATCTACCGCTTGCCGCGTTGGTGTCCCTGCTATGGCGCTGGCAACCTTTAAGACTTTCAAGTTTCAAAAAGCGATCTGCGCGATGGAACGTGTCGCTTGCTTTGCTGGCTCAGCTGTTGGCGGTTGCAGTTGTCGTGCTTCATCCGTGGAGTGCGCCGCCTCCTGACGGAAGACTTCATGTGGATTTTCTCGATGTTGGCCAGGGTGATTCGGCACTCGTGACCTTGCCGGATGGCGCCACCTTGCTGGTTGACGGCGGTGGCCGTCCGGGGCCTTTTCGACAGGATGCCGCCCTTGAGGAAGAGAGATTTGAACGCGACACGCGCAGCATTGGCGAAGCGGTCGTCTCGGAATTTCTCTGGCAGCGCGGCCTGGACCATGTTGATTACATTCTGGCAACGCATGCCGACGCGGATCACATTGATGGTTTGAATGACGTTGCTCAGAACTTTCGCGTGCGGGCCGCGCTGGTGGCGCGCACGCCAAAAAGCGATCCGGAGTTTGCGCGTTTTTCAGAAACAGTAGCAGCCGAACGAATTCCCATTCAGATCATCGGCGGCGGCGATCAGCTGCGGTTTGGCGACGTCAATATGAGCGTCCTTT
>WNFT01051994.1_pt1 | contig 12340 bp, 10 predicted proteins | sample 5400191 | NCBI WGS metagenome assembly WNFT01 (sample SAMN13153359, study PRJNA577476) | soil metagenome | isolation source: 80 cm saprolite under Madrone tree | place: USA:California | collected 2016-06-14
CGTGATATCCCAGAGCATGGGCGACGTCGGTCCACCGCGTTTCGGGCGCTGCCGCCTTGCGTCGGAGCGCCGCCTCGAACCGGACAATTCGGGCGTACAGCTTGGGTGGGATTCCGATCTCGTAGCGAAAGCGCCTCTCGAACTGACGGGTCCCCAACCCCGAGTAGTGTGCAAGATCGGACACTCGAACGCATCCGCTGCTGGAGAGCACTCTCGTTGCGGCGGTGGCAATGCCGCTGATGGAACCCAGCGCGGGACGCTTCGCGCACAAGTAGGTGTCCGCGACACGAGCGCGGTCGGCGAACGAAGAGACGTCACCCAGCCGGCGCAGAAGCTCTCCGAGTCCTCGGCCAAGCACGACGTCCCCCTCGAAGTCGTCATTGGTCAACTCCTCCGCGGGCACCGAGAACAACGTGGACACGCCCCCGGGCTGAAAGACGATCGTGAATGCGTCGATATTCCCGTGCATGAGTAGTTCAACGCGGCGGAACGTCTGGGAGCCGATGAGGGCGATGGGGTACGCGTTTCTTGTTCCGCCCCGATCCAGCCGCCGAACTTCGTAAGGAGCACCGAAGGTGAACTCGATCGCCTGCGGGCTTCGCGCGGGGACCGGCTGCACCTCAGTTCTACCGGCCAGGTGAGTCTCGACCTGGTAGTAATAACGGATCAGGTGGTGCAGAGCAGGTACGGGACGGCAGGAGAACATCACGCTTTGGAGCTTACTCGTGTCCCCGATAGCACGCACGCGAGTCCTGAGGGCTGCCGGCGGCAGCGGCAGATATTTCTCCTCGTGTCGCGTTTTTACTATCGGGCCCTCCGTGCGGCCAATATCCTGCCCGGGCCATGAAAAACATAATCCTGTTCATCGTTGTGACTCTCCTTGCGGTCATTTGCTACGCACAATCCCAGGGTGCCAAGACCGTTGTGCTTGAAAAGAGCGAAGGAGAAAAACGGATGCGGCGTCCGCTCGGATCGCTACCGATCCCCAGCGACGAGTTCATCCTTAAGGTGACTCCACAAAACAGTGGCTCAAAACATCTTGTCCTTGGCACCGAGGAGATTCCACCCGGAGGTGTAATTCCTCGGCATAAGCATCTCGAGCAAGACGAGATCCTGCTGATCCAGACGGGCACCGCACACGTTACATTGAACGACAAAGAATATGACGTCCATGCCGGAGGCATGGTTTTCTTTCCCGCTCAGACGTGGGTGGGCCTGAAAAACATCGGTAACGATAACATCAGCCTGGTTTTCATCTTCTCCTCGCCGGGTTTCGAAAATAACATGCGGTGTGGGTCAGTACTGGCCGGCCAGTCTGCGTCACCTATTACCACCGACGAACTCAGAGCCTGTGCTCATAAAGGTCACGTTGAGTTTGAGGCGCTTGCACCGGCAGCAAAGAAATAGCGCTCCAGCAGTGCTTCCTCGGGGATCTGGTTCGCCATAGAGCCCTTTCCCGCGCGTAGAATCTAGGCGCAAGAATGGCGCAGATAGACGCAAGAATCACGGGTTCACGACGAACAGGGAGAGCGTTCCGAGGAACCATAGGACGAGCCGACCGCCAGTAGCTTCCCGACAAAGAAGCCACGCCCCCAAACAACCGAGAAGGCCGCCTATGTGCTCGCAACAAAGGCCGCCGGACGCTCCTATTGTACTGTACGAGTGTCTAGTTTAATATGAAGCCGGTCCAAATGAAGGGATGACTGGCTGCAGGCGGGCCGCGTCACTTCGACGATTAGCTGACAATTCAACCTTTCGGGACAGGTGCTGTGTTTCCACGTGACGTGTTTGTGGTCGGTGCGGTGCGCACTGCGATTGGCTCCTTCGGGGGCGCGCTCAAGAACGTTCCGTTGAGGGATCTGGCGACCACCGCTGTGTCGGAGCTCCTCCGGCGTTCATCGTTGCCCGCTGAGAAGGTGGGGCACGTCGTGATGGGTAACGTCATACCCACGGAACCGGGCGACGCATATTTAGGCCGGGTCGCTTCCCTGCAAGCCGGCATTCCCAAGGAAGTTCCCGCCTTCAACGTGAATCGCCTATGTGGGTCAGGCCTTCAGGCGGTTATCTCGGCCGCGCAAGTCGTTGCGCTCGGCGACGCGGAGGTTGCGATTGGCGCCGGCGCTGAATCGATGAGCCGAGCGCCCTACCTCCTTTCCTCTCAGCGTTGGGGCTCGCGCCTCGGAGACGTCGAAGCGGCGGACTATCTGCTCGGCATTTTGCACGATCCAATCGAACGGATCCATATGGGCATTACGGCCGAGAATGTCGCCGAACGGTTCGGGATCTCGCGGGAGATGCAGGATGAATTGTCGCTGCAAAGCCAGCAGCGTGCCGACCGCGCTGTCAAGGAAGGGCGTTTCGTCGATCAGATTGTGCCCGTGGAGATTCGTTCCAAACACGGCAGCGTATCCTTTTCCGTCGATGAGCATGTGAAAGGCGACACCAATATCGAGGGTCTTAGGCGGCTGAAGCCCGCCTTCAAAGCGGGTGGCGGGGTAACGGCCGGCAACTCGTCCGGCATCAATGACGGCGCCGCTGCCGTCGCGCTCGCATCGGAGGAGGCGGTGCGAGCGTTAGGCTTGCGGCCTCTCGCGCGGCTGGTCGCGTATGGGCACGCCGGCGTCGAACCTGCCTACATGGGCATGGGTCCGGTCCCCGCATCCCGGAACGCATTACGGAAGGCCGGTCTCATGGCAGACCGCATGGATGTGGTGGAGTCCAACGAAGCGTTCGCCGCCCAGGCCTGCGCAGTGATTCGGGAACTCGATTTGGATCCGGAGAAGGTCAATCCGAACGGATCCGGAATCTCTCTCGGTCACCCCGTCGGCGCTACCGGTGCCATCATCACGACCAAAGCGATCTTTGAATTGAGCCGAACTTCGACGCGCTACGCCCTGGTCACGATGTGCATCGGAGGCGGTCAGGGTATCGCCGCAATATTCGAGCGCGTCACCTGAGTTCTTTGAGAGAGGGGTCACCATGTATCTCACCAATTGCTGGTATGCGGTCGGATGGGCGGAAGAGTTCGGCGATCGACTCGTCGAGCGCCAGGTCTGTGGTGAGAAGCTCGCCCTCTTTCGAAAGCCCGATGGACACGTTGCCGCGATCGACGGCATATACTCATCCGGTGTCTGCGTTCATAATCCCCACGGCATCATCCCGCCGGCCGCGCGCGTTCGATCCTACCGTGCGGTCGAGCGCCATTCGCTGCTGTGGCTTTGGTGGGGGAATTCCGAGGAGGCGGACGAGTCTCTCATTCCGGATTTCTCGTGCCTTACCAGCCCGAAATATCGCACGCTTCACGGGACCATCGTGACGCACGCCCATTATGAGCTGGTGACCGACAATTTGATGGACCTTTCCCACGTCGCCTTTGTGCACGTGGGAGGCATTGGCGGCGATTCCATTCAGCGCGGCGAACACAAGGTCTTCGTGACCGCAACGACCATCGACTCAAACCGCTGGTGTCCCGATGCGCCCGCCCCGCCCGTGTGGGACGCGCTTTTCGGGAACTATGGAAAGAATGTCGATCACTGGCTGAATATGCGCTGGGATGCGCCCGCCAGCATGTTGTTGGACGTGGGCGTCGCGCCCGCGGGTCGACCGCGAAGCGAGGGCATCGCCATGTTCGGCGCTCATGTACTCACGCCCAAAAGCGAGCGCGAAACCGTGTACTACTGGGCGGCCGCGCGCGACTTCGCGCTGGACAGCGAGGCGGTGGATGAAGGCATCCGTGCCTCGATCACGCATGCCTTTGAGGTTGAAGACAAACCCATCATTGAGGACGTGCAGCAAAACATGGGCGCCAGAAGTTTCGGCGAGATGAAGCCCCTGCTGATGTCTTTTGACAAGGGCGGCGTTCTGGCTCGCCGCATGCTGGCCGATCTGATCGACGGCAAGCGCCGGCTTCAACCGACGCAGGCCCATTCACAGGACGCGGATCAGGTCAGTCAAGCTGGCGACCGCTAAGCAGGCACCGGTCGTTCATTCGGCCTTATCACGTAGACCCATGACGAGCTTGCCGTTATTTTCGCCACTATTGAGTTGTTGCATCGAGCCGGGTGCATACTCGATGCCATCGAGGATCTCCTCCCGACTCGCGATTCCGCGCCGACCGTGGTTGCGATAGCAGCAAGAGCCCCTCCTCCGGCTCTCGCCGCCTTAACAGCTACAGGCGCCAGCTCGCCGAGATGCCAAACGTCGCCGGCATGCCGGTGACGCGCGTGACTGTGTCAAGAACATGATCCACATGGGTCCAGTAGTAGCGATCGGTAACATTCTTTCCCCAGAGCCAGATCCGCAGCTTGCCGTCCGAATGCTGCATGCCGGCGCGCGCATCGAGCAAGGTGTAGTCAGGAATGTCGAACTCGCTCCGGGCGGCGAACGTCGAGACGGTGCGACCGCGATACGTCACATTGCCGCCGACAAATCCCTGCCAGTCCGCCCAAAGCGGAAATCGGTACTCGGTATCGGCGATGAAATTGAGCTTCGGGGTGTTTGGGAAGGCCGCCCCCTGCACGTCCACGGAGCCCGAGGAGGCAAGAGGCCCCAACGTGGCAAAGTTGCTCTCCACCTTGGTCGCCACGTACGTTCCGCCGAGTGTGAAATACCAGTCGGAGATCGGGCGAATGGTAATGTCAGCTTCCGCGCCGGTTGCTCTGGATTTGGGCACACTCACCAGGCCCGGCAGACTGCCAAAGAAATCGGCGGAGATGTAGGCGAGGAGCTGCTTGTCCTTGTAATCGTAATAGAAGGCGGCCCCCGACAGATCAATTTTTCCCGCAAACAAGCGGCTGCGCGCGCCGATCTCGTAAGCGGTAACTTGTTCTTGCGGCACGGGATCGAACTGATCGGGTCGGATCGCCGGCAAGGTCTCGAAACTGCCCCCTTTGAACCCGCGCGTTACGTTGCCGTACACGAGAGAGTCCGTGTCCGGCTTCCACGACAAACCGGCGCGCCAGGAGATGTTGTGCTCGTCCAGAGTTTTGTGCACGGTCGTCGGATAGTTGGTGACATCATCCAACGTAGCGCAGCCACCCGGTGGAATGTACGCCGGGTCGCCGGGGGCGGGAACATGGGGATCGCCGCTGATCACGGTGGACAGTAATCCGAAGGCGGTTGCAAGCTCGCCCCCGACATCTCGAAGACAGCCGGTAAGATCGTGCGTCTGATGGGTGTAGCGCGCGGAGGTCTGGGCGGTCAAGGTATCGGTGATGCGCCAATCAAGACTTCCAAAGGCGGCGGACGTTCTGATGTGCTGACCCGAAGCGTCGTTGTCAAACTCGATGAACCGGAGCGGACCCACTCCCGAGTTGCTGCCCTGATTTTGCGCGTACTGGATGTCTGACACTCGATCATATTGGTAGTTACCGCCAAGCATCCACCTCAAGCGACCCTCCGCGGGGCTCGATACGCGCAGCTCCTGAGCGAAGGTCTTCGTGAACGCGTCGATCCGCAGCCAAAAGATGGGTAGTTCCGTTCCGTCGGTGTCGGTCGGTGAATGCACGATCAGCTGCGAGTAGGAGGTGATCGAGCTGAGCGTCAGACCCGCGGGCAAAGTGAAATCACCGTGGCCGGATATCTGGTAGAAATCATCATCGCGCTTTTCCGGCTGTTCCGTGTCCCAGTTGGCGGCCCGATCATTGGCTTGCGTCGGCGCCCTTGCCAGCAAAGTGGCGGCAATATTCGGAAAGGCGATACTGCCCGGATAGGCTGTATTCGGAGATGAAGAGGAATCGTATCTCTCGAACTGATTCGCTTGCGAATCGGACTTGTCTTTCCAGCCGTTGAAATTGAGTTCGTACATGAAGCCATCGAACGGCTTCCAATCCAGCAGCGCTCGGCCGGCAGTAAAGTTTTTGGTGCCGAGCGTTTGTCCGGTATACGAACTGTATTGCCATGCGTCGCGCTGCTCTGTGCGCACGGCGATCCGCCCGGAGAGTGTGGAGGAAATTGGCCCGCTGATGAAACCTTCAACCGCGGCGTCGTTGAATCTTCCATAGCTCGCCTGGGCGCCCGCGGCGAGCACATCAGTCGGTTTAGCCGCGATGTAGTTGATGGCCCCGCCGGTTGAGTTCTGTCCGAACAACGTCCCCTGAGGACCTTTGAGAACCTCCACCCGCTCCAGGTCGAGCGAAACCCCCTCCGCGGCGCGCGTGAAGGGGATCGGAACCTGATCCACGTAGACGCTCACGTTGGGCGAAATACCGACCGCTTCGCCGTAAAAGCCAATTCCTCTGATCGTATAGATCGGTGCGCCGTACACACTCTGCGTGAAGGCGAAGCCAGGAACTACCTTTTCCAGGTCCGATACGTCATGTACACCGACCTTGGTCAGCTCTTCGGCATTCTGGGCGGTGATCGAAAGGGGCACGTCGGCGAGCCGTTCGGATCGCTTTTCCGCAGTTACCAGTATCTCTGCGAGGGCGGGTTCGCTCGAGGTGGCGGGTTGCGTGGGGCCGCTTGCGGTTTGCGCGAGCGCGCCGGTGACTCCCGCGACCACCAGAACGGAAACGCTGGCGCAAGTCGTTCGTCGCTTGTTCATTTGGATTCCCCCAAAGCCAGAGAGATCGCATCAGGCCGTCCAATCGCAGCACTGACGCTTAGAATGCGCCGCTTGCAAAACAGTGTCAATACTAATCTTTACGATCGTACAGCATCACTGGCAGTGACCGAGCGCACGCATGCGCGCTGCGCGCGCAAACACCAAAGCCCCGTGCGGGAAACGGGCTTAGATCGAGCCGACAGCAGGCGATGTGAGGGGAGCTAGCCTGTGATGGCTCGACCATAAGTTATCGCTCCCCTGTCACTGCGTGGACATCGAATTCGTCTTTATCTAGAGGGCCAGAATTTGTGCCATCACCGCAGCCAGGGACTTGCCCGGGTCCGATGGCAACTCAGCCGCCCGCCAAGCGACATGCAGATCAGGGACTTGCCCGGGTCCGATGGCAACTCAGCCGCCCGCCAAGCGACATGCAGATCGGATGAGTCGCGTATCCAGACACGCTCCTACCGCAGAAATAACGAAGTCGATCAGTCGTTATTGGCGCCGAGGCGAATCCATTCAACGATCGCTTGAAGATCATTGGCCTCGAGGGAGCTTCCCAAAGGCATCTGGGCGCCGCTCCCGTGCACCGTGAGGTGAGAGCCGCGTAGTTTGTGAACCAAATAACTGCTTTCCGGGACTCCGGGCCTAACCAGCTCGAGGTTGGACTCCCTGCTCTTCTGGGAGACAAGATTGCGGTAGGCAAGACCCGTCTCGAGCACGAGGCCTTGCTGCGCACTGCCGGTTTGATGACAGGCTACGCAATTGGCATCGAGAATCGGCTGAATGCGCTCGGCAAAACCTGCGGGGTGTGCTTGCTCCGATCCGGGTGCAGAATGACCGGCATCGAAGGCGAGCGCGGCTGCAACGACGATGGATCTTGTGTAACGGCGCATAAAAGGCCTCGGAAAGGGTGCGTTGGCTTTTCGGAATCGTATGCGCCGACCCGTCGTAGTTCAATATGGGTCAGCTGTTGTTGACGTCTATCCTATACGGGCGTACAGTTCTATCACACTCGGATAATTTCCGGACAAAATCCGGCGCTGTCACTATCGCAATGGGTCCGGCTTCGTGTCGGGCCGGGGGAGTGGAGATGAGAAATTCAGGCGACGTACCCCGGTCTCGTCGGCGATTTCTGCTCGGTTCGGCTGCATTGATGGGCGTGACCGGGTTCGCGCGTGAGGCCCCGTCGGCCACGCGATCGCGCGCCTGGTCAAAGAGCGCAGATGTCGTGGTGGTCGGAAGCGGCGCCGCCGGGCTCGCGGCGGCGTTGTCGGCGGCGTCGCGAGGTAATCAGGTCATCGTCATCGAAAAGGCGCCGGCGATCGGCGGCACGACCGCTAAGTCCGATGGCGCCTACTGGATACCGAACAACCACATCATGAGACAGGCAGGGATCGCGGACCCCAAGGACGATGCGATTCGTTATATGGTGCGCGTGTCCTATCCTGCGCTATATCGGGACGATGACCCTCGGTGGGGTGTTGGCGAGCGCGAATACGAGCTGATAGAAGCGTACTACGATAACGCCGCCGGCGCCATCGAGGCGCTCGAGTCCATGGACGCCCTGCGATCGACGACGGTCGCATTGCCGGACTACCTCGATCACGTGCCGACTAATAAGCCCATGCGCCGGAGAATTCTTCTCCCGAAAAGGGCGGACGGAAATTACGGTAACGGCCGGGAATTGGTACGACAGCTTCGCTTGAAATTGGAAGCGGATCGAATCGAAGTGCTGACAAAGCATACGGCATCCCGAGTCGAGCGCAATGCGCGCGGAGAAGTCATCGGACTTACCGTCAAGTCGGCGGACGGTGAGTCGCTGATGCAGGCGAAGAAGGCCGTCGTTTTTGCCTCGGGCGGCTTTACGCACGATCCGGACATGGTGCTCAATTTTCAACCGGGGCCAAACTGGGGCGGCTGTGCCGTGCCGACCAACCAGGGGGATTTCGTGCGCCTCGGCATCGAGACGGGCGCGATGTTGGGCAATATGGTCGGTGCCTGGCGCGCAGAGTTGGTGCTCGAAAGCGCCTTGGAATCCCCGAGCGTGGCGCGCGATGTGTGGCAGCCCCCCGGCGACAGCATGATTCTAGTCAACAAGTACGGCCAGCGCGTCGTCAACGAAAAGAGAAACTACAACGAGCGGACGCGGGTTCATTTTGAATACGACCCGGTCGAGTCCGAGTTTCCCAACATGCTGCTGTTCATGATCTACGATCAACGGACAGCGGAACTTTTCGCGGGCAACTTCCCGCTGCCGGAACCGGGCGACCGACAAAGCTATGTGATCGACGCCCGTGGTATTTCGTCGTTGAGAAGCGCCATCCAAGATCGACTGAATTCCCATGCAAAGCGGATCGGCAAAATCACCCTGTCTCCCGATTTCGCCGGCGCGTTGACGAGGCAGGTTGATCGATTCAATCAAGACGCGGCGCGCAGCGTGGACTTGCAGTTCATGCGCGGTAAGTACCCTTACGACACCGAGTGGCACTCGATCATCAACTCCAAGGAACGCACCGATACCACATGGCCGCCCAATCGCACGTCGAACCCGACGGTCCACGCGATCGACAAGGAAAGGCTACTGGGGAGCGGGCGGCACGATCGGCCCTGCACTCACCTTTGGATACTTGGCAGGGCTGGGCGCCTCGGGTGAGCCGGCGAAAGAAGACACTTGATCGTAACGGAGTGGTGGCGTTCGGTGGATGAGATGGATCGGCCAATCGACTGACGCTCTCCCAACCAATCATTGAGGCAATATGAGCAAGGTGATCATCAGCTGCGCAGTGACCGGTGCGGTGCACACGCCAAGTATGAGTCCGCATCTACCCGTCACCCCTGCCGAAATTGCCGCACAGGCGACCGAAGCGGCGGAGGCCTGATCCGCCAAATCCTGTCCTTGCTGTCGTTGGAACCGGCCTCCCCCCAGGAAGCGCGGCAGATGCTCGCTCTCAAGGGTGCCGACAATGTCAGGTTCTAACCGCCGACTCGCCGTGACGCGCTGGACGGCAGGACCGCAATGTGCACAATGTTCGTCCTTTGGTCAGGACGAACAAACGCATGGCTGCAAAAACGCAGAACCGACGATCTGTACCCGAAGGCAAGGCGGGCGCCCCTAAGAAAAAGCGGCGCAAGCAACAACGCGCCATTGATACGCAGGCCGCCATCCTCAAAGCGGCCTTGAGTGAATTTGCCCTGAAGGGATTTGAAGCGGCCAGTATACGAGACATCGGCGAGCGACTGGGTTTAGGGCACCCGCTGATTACCTACCACTACCCGACCAAGGACGCGTTGTGGCGCGCGGTCGCGGACTACGTGTTCACCGAAATTCAAAGGATCTTTGACGAAAAGGCGCCGGTCGACGCGACGCTGTCGCCGATCGATCGGCTGCGGGAGGAATATCGTGGGTTCTTGCAATTTACGATCGAGTGGCATGACTTCCATCAATTCATGCTGCGTGAAAGTCTGGGTGGCAGCCCGCGACTACCCTGGCTCACCAAGAAGTACTTACGGCCGATCCTGATCAACCGGCTTTTGCCGCACATCCGAGCGGCCCAAGAAGCCGGCGATTTGCCCAAGGCCAATCCGTTTTTGATTCATTACATGATGATCGGCGTGATGTCCGTGCTCTCCTCGCTGGGACCTGAGATGAAGTTGGTGTCGAAACTCTCCCCCACCAGCCCCAAAGTGATCGACGCATATTGGGCGCTGGTCAAAGAGACCTTGCTGCGCTGAGTACCCGCGATTGCGTGCCAACTTGAGCTCTCCGATTCGTCCGTCGCGAATTGACGAATAGCCTTTACGACTGTACACTTTAATAGAACTCAGAAGTTGTCGAGGTTCGCAATGGCGTGGCACCTGGTCCGTTTCGCCGGCAAAGAGGTAATCCATTGGGGTCGCCTCGCAAGCTCGCCGCCGAGCACACCGGAAGAATCCGTGGAAGTGGAGGTGTTGGAGGCGGACGATCACTCGCTTCGCACACTCATTGGGCGGGTAGAACAATATCGCCTCGCTGGCAATACGGGTCGGATAGAGAGGGTGTCGGCATCGCAGCTTCTTTGTCCCCTTACCGATGATGTCTCGTTGTTGTGCCAGGGCCTCAATTACACCGATCACGCCGCGGAAGCTCAGCATAGTGAGCGGCGAGCGAACCTTATCTTCTCCAAGGCAAGCTCCTCGCTCACCGGCGCCTTTGCACCGATTATCAGGCCGGCCGACGTCCAGTTGCTCGACTACGAGGTGGAAATTGGCCTGGTGATGCGCCGATCGATCCGGCAGCGGGTTGAAGTCACCGAGCAGAATATCGGGGACTATATCGCCGGCGTCGTCTTGTGCAACGATGTCTCTGCGCGAGATGTGATGTTTGGCGCCTCCTTCTTGCAATGGTTCCAGGGCAAGAGTTACCGTACCTTCTGTCCTGCAGGACCCTCGATATACGTTTTGGACCGCGGCGAAGTGAACGCGGCTCTCCAGAGTCTGGAACTCAAGCTTTGGCTGAATGGCGAACTCCGGCAGAGCGCTCAGACGAATCAGCTGATCTACAGACCACCGGAAACGCTCAGTTTCATATCGACGTTTACGAACGTCCAAGCCGGGGACCTTCTTCTCACGGGAACTCCCGGCGGGGTGACGGCGCCGGCCACGCCGAAGCTCGTGGAGATTCTCAAAACACATCTCTTCGCGGACGCGGTGAGACGCGACGAGTTGCGCAAGGAGATGTCAGCCTATCGACCCTTCATGAAGGAAGGAGATGTACTGCGCTTGTCGCTGACGGACATTCGGTCGGGCACGTTGCTCGGTTCACACCAAAACCGCATCTCGATGGCTGGCTAGCATCGGGTCGTTGTCACACAGTTGATCGTCGGGACCCATTCTTGATCGAGCATCGTCCGAGGTCTGAGCTGGGGGGGGAGATCATGGCTGGCTCCGGGCATTGCACCATTTCGCCATTGGCGGATATGGTAATCCTATCCATCGGCCCATCGGCAATCTCTATGTGTGGAACGACGATGAGATTGCGCCCGGCGCCGGCTTTCCGTTTCATCCACACGTGAACGTTGAGATTGTGACCTATGTTCGTGAGGGAGCCGTCTCTCATCGAGATAGTCTCGGTAATAGCGGCCGCACTGAGGCCGGCGACGTGCAGGTAATGAGTGCGGGAAGCGGAATCCGTCACACCGAAATGAATGAGCAGTCGGTCACGACAAAGCTCTTTCAAATATGGCTCGCGCCTCGGGAGAAAGGCGGCGCACCTCGATGGGGCACCAAACCGTTTCCCAAGAGCAGCCGAGCGGGTCGCTTTGTCAGTCTGGCAAGCGGATTTGGTGACGAGGACGCCCTGCCTATCCGCGCCGATGCGCGTGTTGCGGGCGCGACGCTTCAGGTGGGGGCACGGTTGTCCTACGCGCTGCCGCTCGACCACCACGCCTACCTGGTTCCGGCTGATGGCCTTGTCAACGTCAACGGCATGCGGGTGAGGGCAAGAGACGGGATTGCCTTGTCGGGCGAGCCACGGGTCGAGATCCTGGCGCTCGAGCAAAGTGAACTCGTCCTTGTGGAGACCCGATGAGCGAGTCCTAATGGATCATAGCGTCCGGGATAGAGGAAGAGACGGCCATGCCGGGGCCGCAACGTCAGGAGCGCTCGCGACTAAGCCGCTTGGTTCGGATGAACTCGGCCCGTCTCCCGGAGCATCGATCCCACCACCAGGGCCACAATCAGAACACTGATCCAGAAAAGACCGGCGTGCCTGAAATGCGAGGCCGCGTCGACGGTTTGTGCACCCAGTGTTTTGCC
>WNFT01004376.1_pt1 | contig 12338 bp, 7 predicted proteins | sample 5400191 | NCBI WGS metagenome assembly WNFT01 (sample SAMN13153359, study PRJNA577476) | soil metagenome | isolation source: 80 cm saprolite under Madrone tree | place: USA:California | collected 2016-06-14
TGCCGCGCGCAACGGCAACAAAGATAATCTCTATCCGTGGGGAAATACCTGGCAGTCTGGCCGCGCAGCCACTGCGGAGTCAGGCGTAGGCGCTTCCCAGCCGGTCGGCACTTACGCACAGGGAATGAACGCCTGGGGCGTTTTGGATCTGGTGGGAAATGTCTGGGAGTGGACGTCATCGAAGGCGTCGCTCTATGCACGCACGGGCGATGATCGTTTGGCTCAACAGAAAGATTGGATTGTAATTCGGGGTGGAGGCTATGCCAGCTCGGCGAAAGGCGCGTTTCCGCCCGGCCCCGTAAGCAGCACAATCCGAAATTGGGAACCTCCAAATTATAAGAACCCATATCTGGGATTTCGTCTGGTGAAATCAAGCTCGTAGTCGACTTTCGGTCTCCGGAAAAAGTCATTCTTAGTTTGGACGGTAAGTGTACACAGACCCTAACAAGGTAGTAGAAGTTATGACTCAGCACGCGCGGTCGATGTTGATGACGCTCTTACTGTTGGCGGCGCCGATATCGGACTATTCCCAGGAAAGGTTAAAAGAAATTATCCCCGGACCGGCGGTTAAAGAGTTGGTCAGTGAGTCGCTGGATCATAATCCGGATGGTATCTCTCCCAGTTCGCTTCCTGGACAGGTTTGGTTTGATGACAGTGTCCCGCAGGATTCTTCTGAACATGCGGAAGGCGGTGACGGCTGGTTTTGGGTGACTGCGAATCCGGTAGCGATCTCGGGAGGAAAGTCTCATCAGTCGCGGAACTTTGGTCAGCTCGATTCGTCGAAGACCATTCATCGGCACTATTTTGAAGACACGCTCAACGAGCTGGTCCTCGATCCGGGTGACAAGCTGTTCACTTATGTCTTCCTCGACATCAATAACATGCCGGGGGAGATCATGTTGGAGTGGAAGGACCCCAGAAGTTTTGAGCACCGCGCGTATTGGGGACAGAACAACATTGGCCTCGGGATCGACGGGACCAGCAGCCGCTATTACGTTGGACCTTTGCCGAAGGCCAACACCTGGGTGCGCCTCGAAGTGCCCGCGAAAGCAGTCGGGCTGGAGGAAACAAGTCTGAATGGAATGTCATTCGATCTCGATGCAGGTCGGGCGACGTTTGATGCCGCAGGCAAGCTGGCAGCGACGGATCCGCCACTTGCGACAACGCCGCTAGGGGATTCGGTTTGGATCGAAGATGGGCTGCCGGCCGGGGCGAAGACTGCTACGGTTAACGATGTTTGGAAGTGGGTTGAAAACCTCAGTCCTTTTGGACTATTAGCCCACGAATCATTTGTGAGCGTCACTCACAACACGACGGTGTACCGCTCACACTCTTTCACCGGCGCCCAGACGCCAATGCAGGTAAATCCAGGAGACGTGCTCTTCACTTACGTTTGGATGGATCCGTCCGCGAGACCTGACCAAATCATGTTGCAGTGGAATGACGGCATAAGTTGGGAGCATCGGGCTTTCTGGGGAGAGAACTACATTGGCCGGCAAGTCACAAATATCGGAGCGCAGGGAACTGAAAGCCAGCGCTACGTCGGTGGATTGCCGCCCGCAGGAACTTGGTATCGGCTCGAAGTTCCGGCGAGCTATGTGGGACTTGAGGGCAAGGCAGTCAGCGGCATGGCATTTAGTATTTACGGAAAAGAGCCAACCGTCGTATGGGATCGATCCGGCAAGACCTCTAGATCATCGGGCGTTCCCTTGCCGCTGTCAGCGACCACCAGTATCTGGCGGCTCAAGACCGACGACGGCTATTACGCCTACGACGCAAATGATCAAGGCCCGGCCACGTACTTCCCAGATAAGAAAAATGCTTTCTTTGCCTATCCGAACCAGGCACCGGGAACTGTGCCCTTTTATCGGTTCCGCAGGTCGGACTCTACCAATCCGGAACTCTTCTATTCACAATCCAAGGTCTACAACGGGAACGGCTGGACGCTTGATGGGATTGCTTTTTACGTCTACCCCGATGCGACTACGACGGGCACGTTGCCGCTATACCTTTACCATGACGCGCAGTTTCATTACTTTCTCACCATTAATCAAACCGAAGCCACGAACATGAGTTTGGACGGAATTGCTGCGTACGTTCTGCCACCCAAAGAAACTGTTCCCACATCTCCCAGCGGACTGACCATCGCCGGTCGTGGCGCCCTCGTTGTTTGGCGCGATACCTCGGACAATGAGACCGGATTCCAGATTGAACGAAATGACGGTGGTTGGATTGTCGTGGCCAATGTGGCCGCAAATGTCACCCATTACGCGCCGCGGTCCGGTGCTCCGCCTTGCGGACACGTAGAATATAGAGTGCGAGCAGTCAATGAGCTCGGATTTTCAAACAGCGTGCAGGGAGAGTATGACTGTACGCGTATTGGTTCTCAGCCCGACAGTCAAGCGCTAGTGCTCAGGATTACGGGGCCTCGCAACGACGATTCTATGCGCGGCAGTTTTGAGATGGTCGCGGAGCCTTCTGATCTCGGCGCCATCGCGAAGGTTGAGTTTTTCGCGAATGGTATTAAGCTGGCAGAGGTGACGAGTGCTCCCTATGTTTTTGTGTGGGACAATGTGCGTCCGGGGACATACAACTTGACGACGACCGTGACCGATGCCGCTGGCGCCTCGGCGACCTCAGCCACGGTCACCGTCACCGTAGGCCAGACAACGTCACCTCCGGCCCCAAAACTCACGCTGACTCCTGCGTCGTCACGCTCAAGGGTTGAACGAGGCGAGCGTGCCGTGCCTCAACGGATTTCTCGGCCACGCAAGTATCAGAAGGACTGACGGCCGCGCGTCTGTACGAGCGGTCAATCTTAATTCCGTCCGAGTAAAATATCAGGAGAAGACCCTACAGTATCGTAGTTGGCGCTCTTCGAACCCCAGCGTCGCGAGATTCGAACTGCGATTCCGGTCGCGGAATTCTCTTCAGCGCTCTCAGCAAAATCGCTCAACGAATTGCGAGTGATTACGCTAAGTGTTCCGACACTCGATTGGTCGGAGGATCAACCGAAAGTAGGCAACGAGACGCGAAGCGGGACTCCGATTGCGGGGCTTGATTTGCGGGGGCGCATTAGGCGGCTTTCTCCGAGGAGTTACTAGGCTTGCCTTTGGATTTCCTCACGAGCCGAAGTGGGCAAGATCATCTACCGGGATTTATTCCCCTATCACTCTTCGGTTACGGAAGATTCGCTCTCGACTTGCTTTTCACACTCGGTTTTCCTCAAAATCAGACTCAGTTCGCAAGGTTGTGCCCGAAGCTCCGTTCGAGCAAGAGTGAATTCATGGGTAATTTCTTCATCAGAAAAGGCGGAGGGTTTCAAAAATGTTTCGATCGGCTCCGAAGTGCTTTGTTCGTTTTGATTTACTAATTCTGCTGTTAACGTCGATTCTCATTTGCGCGAGTGTGGCGCAGGCACAAGAGACTGGTGGCGAGTTGGGCGGCGGCGCGGGAATCTTCCGGCCGAAAAACCCTGAGGCTAAGCGAGGCTCGACTCCGTCAAGATCTGGACCCAGGTCGACACGGGCTAACCCAGCGGAAGTAGAAGAGAAGTTCGAAGACGCGATCGCTGATGGCAACGATGCTCGCGATGCCCGCAAGTTCGCGGCTGCCGAAAGTTCTTATCGCGCCGCGCTCAGACTGAAGCCGCGAGACTCGCGCGCCTTTTATGGATTGGGAAATGTGTTCGTCGATCAGCAGCGTTGGGACGATGCCGAAGACGCGTATCGCAAGGCAGTTGAGTTTGCACCTAACAGCCCCGAGTCGCTGGTGGCACTGAGCTTTGCTCTGGTGCAACCGCGCACCGGCGCCGTCAATGCCAAGCGTTTCGCCGATGCCGAGTTCTTTGCGAGAAGGGCGACCCAATTGCAGCCAACTAACGCCGTCGCTTTTGATCGACTCGGAGTGGCCATGATGGCGCGCGGCATATTCAATAGCGAGACCGAGGCGGCCTTCCGACGCGCGGTGCAACTGGATCCGAATTTCGTCTTAGCGAAGGCGCATCTGGCGCGGGTGCTGCTTCATATGAAGCGCTACAGCGAAGCCGATCCGTTGTATAAATCCGCAATCGATCAAGCTAAGGATGTGCTAACTCTGGTGCTTATCGCCGACGCCTTGCAGTCAGAACAACATTGGAACGAATCCGAGCCAGTGCTGCGGCGAGCGTTGGAACTGGATCCACGGAATCCGGGTGCGCTTTTCCTGTTGGGCCGAATGTTGGCGGTCTATCAGAAATATGCCGAAGCCGAACCCTTCTTGAAAAAGGCGGTTGAGGTGAATCCGAAGAACTTCGCGACGCGTAATCTTCTGGGCCGTTCGTATCTCGGCATGGGACGTTTGGAGGATGCTTTCAAGACTTACGAGCAGGCGGCCGCTTTGGCTTCTGATGCCGATCGCAAACAGCTCGCGGGGGCGTTTGGGTTTGGCGGCGTTGGCGACGGATACCTAAAAGCGGGCCGGCATCAGGAAGCTGTGCGCGCTTATCAGCGAGCATTGCAACTAGATCCAAACAATACGGAACTACAAAACAAGATCGCAGCAGCGCGCGGAAGAACATAGCCGCCAAATATAGCCGGCCATCTGCACGAGAGAATCACGATGAAACGTTGCCCCAAATGTAATCGGACTTTTTCAACCGAAACACAGAAGTTTTGTACCCACGATGGCGCACCCCTGGTGACTGCTGAAAGCCACCAGGGCGACACGGTTCGCATCGACTCATCGCAGATCGAGGGGCTTGATAACGCGCCTACCCGGGCGATCTCGCGCGAATTGGCATCTTCGACTACGGGCCAGTTTGATCCTTACAAGACGATTCTCGCGCCATCGGAAGAAACGAAACAGGAATCATCCGCTGACGCTGGTGATCCTGACCCTTTCAAGACAGTCGCAGGTTGGCAGGCAGGCGCACGTGGAACAGGCAGCCGCGACACTCAAGAGTTAGTGGCGCCCGCTCCGACATCGACGTCGTTGCCGCCAGGCCCAACAGTTTCAGTCCCGTCGCCACCACCGTTCGAGCCAACTCCAGAGCCACAGACTCCGCAAGTGTCCGCGCCACTCCCGCCCGGACCTGCGACAACGCCTTCAGCGCCGCTGTCAGAACCGCAGACACCACCGAGTTCTTCATCAGCGCCGCTGCCGCCCGGCCCTGCGACGATGCCTTCAGTATCGCTGTCAGAACCGCAGACGCCGCCGAGTTCTTCGTCCGCGCCACTGACGCCCGGCCCTGCGACGATGCCGTCGGTACCATTGTCAGGGCCGCAGACGCCAGCAGCATCTGCGTACCCATCGGTGCCAAGTTCTGCGACGTTGCCGTCAGTACCGTTAACAGCGGCGTCCGGCGCCAACGCGCCGTCCGCTCCCTTGCTGGCTCCGCAACCTGCGATCGCTGGATCGGCGCAGGTGATTCAACGTCCGGTTAAGAAGTCCAAGCTCCCTTTGGTGCTCGGGATTCTAGCTGTGCTTCTGGTGTTGGCCGTGGGCGCGGTTGGCGCGGCGTACTTTTTTCTGGTTATTAAGCCGAGATCGGAGAAGCGACCGGTGATCACGCGCCATGAGCCGACGCCACAGCCGACTATTAAGTCAACTCAAAACCAGGAACCCACCCCGAGCGATCTCGGCAACACGAACACCACGGGGACCGAGGTACCACCCTATTCTCCTCCCGCTGGTGCACTTCAATTCGTAAACTCGAAAAAGAATCTCGATGGCAAGCTCGCCGAGCATTATGTCGACTTCTCATTCTATTATCCTAAGAGCTGGCAGAAGGATCCAAAGGCAGGCGTGCCCGGGGCTCGAAACTTCGTCAAAGTAGAACGGGGCCTGCCACCAAATTACACGCTTGAGAACTTCGCAGTAGGGTTGTACGCTTCCGCGGGTTCAGTCGAGAATGATCGCGCTGCCTTTCATGCCCTCGCGGAGAAACTCAGTTCCCAGTTCGCGGAAAGTATTGGCAACTATCACAAGGCCTCGGAAGGCGAAACGAAAGTCGGTTTATACGATGGCTACGAGTTTCGCTTTGAGGGATTATCGCAACAAACTGATAAAGGCCAATTCAAGATTTGGGGTCGCGCAATTTTTCTGCCACCCGTTGATGGCGGCAATAACGGCGTTACGCTCTTGATGCTGACTACTTCATTGGCGCCGGAATTGAAGAGTGTTGACGACGTTGGCGAAAAGGGAGATCTGCCGATGCTGCTTCAGTCGTTCCGGTTCGGGAAACCATAGCTTTAACCGCGTGACGTTTCGTGTCAGAAGCCCGACCGTAAGGAAGGGCCTCATTTAATCAATGAATAGCCCTCCCTTATGGTCGGACTTCCATTCATGAAAATCGTTCTGGCGGAAGATCGCGGCGGCAAACTGCAGGGCGAGCACTCGTTCGCAACTGACGTAGTTCGTGTAGGCCGGGATCCGGCCATGTGCCATTACTTCTTCTCGCAGGAGCAATGGCCGATGGTCTCGCGCAAGCATGCGGAGTTCCGGCTTCAGGATGGCCGATGTTTGGTGGCTGACACGAATTCTCGCTTCGGCACTTTTGTGAATGGTGAAAAGGTCAGCACGCCGGTTGAAGTGAGAGTCGGCTCTCACGTACAGCTCGGAGCTGGTGGACCAATACTTCGGGTTGTAAGCATTGAACAAACTGCGAAGCCGGACGCGCAGAATCCGTCTGATCTCGCCGGTATCACCACCTTGCGCGAGTCGCAGGAAGCCAAAGCCGCAGAGGTCTTAGCGCCCAAAGCATCGCCTCTTCAGGAGGACGGTATCGGTACGCGGAAGAAGTCGGCTCCTTTGTCGGATCTTCCGCCTGAGAATCAACTCAAGCCTTCTGCTTCCAACGTCCCTGCGTATGTAGAGTTGTTTGATTCGGAGACGGGGCAGGCGAAGCGCATTTACATAGACCGAGAAGTCACGCGCCTCGGGCGCGCACCGGAGAACGAGGTCCTGATCGATGCGGATGCCGCCGTCGTCTCGCGTCATCATGCCGAGATCAAGAAGAGCGGCGATCAATTCGCGATCATCGATCTGAAGAGTTTCAATGGCACGCTCGTCAACGGTCAGCGCATCGCCGGGACTGTCAAGCTTTTTGGCGGCGATCAGATACAGCTTGGAGCAGGCGGTCCAGTTTTGCGCCTGATTGATCCGGCACGTCCGGCGCCGCTTCAACAACAAGTACGGCCAGGAATTCAATCGTCGGCACAACCGAGCATTCCGCCGGAGTTCGGACAGATCGCCGCGATGGCCCGTCGCGAGACGATTGTGGCCTCGCGGACCGGCACACTGAAACCGACTTCGCGACCGGGTCCGGCGGAGCCACAGTTGCTGGCACGACTTTCATTCGACAATCGCCCGCAGCTCTCAATTGGCCGCGCGCCGGACAATGATATCCGGCTCGACGGCCTGCAAATCTCAAATCATCATGCGCGGTTTGCGCTTAGCAATGGCGGCGTCACGGTCGAAGACGCCGGATCAACGAATGGCGTGTATGTCAACGGCGAACGCATCAGTGGCCGCCGGCAAGTTCAACTCTCCGACGTCATTCAAATCGGCCCCTTCGTTTTGCAGGCCGACACGAGCCAGGGCGTGGCGGTCTATGACACGCGATCAAAGACACGCATCGACGGCATCAACATTGTGAAGATTGTGCCCAATCGATCGGGTGGCGGCACAATCAAGCTGCTTGATGACGTGGGTCTCACCATTCAGCCGAACGAATTCGTGGGCTTGCTCGGTCCCTCGGGCGCAGGCCAGTCAACGCTTATGGACGCGCTCAATGGAATGCGTCCGGCGAGCAGCGGCTTTGTGCTCATCAACAATCTCGATCTTTATCGCCATCTGGATTCGCTGAAGCAATCGATCGGCTACGTGCCGCAGGACGACATCATTCATCGTGAGTTGACCGTCTATCGCACGCTCTATTATGTGGCGCGGCTCCGTTTGTCGCGCGATGTGTCGGGCAGAGAGATCGATCAGATCGTGAATGAAGTGATGGATGTGACCGGACTCTCTGAACGTCGCGACGTTCCGGTGGCCCAACTTTCCGGCGGCCAAAGAAAGCGGGTTTCGATCGCAGTCGAACTGATGACCAAGCCCTCTGTGATCTTTCTGGACGAACCGACCTCGGGTCTCGATCCGGCGACGGAAGAAAAGATCATGAAACTCTTCCGGCAGATAGCAGAAAGCGGCCGGACGGTAATCCTCACCACGCATGCGATGGAAAACGTCAAGCTCTTCGACAAAATCGTGGTGCTGATGCGCGGCAAGTTAGTCTTTTACGGCGCACCGCAAGAGGCGCTGTCTCATGTGAAAGCCGAAAGCTTCAAAGACCTTTTCGATAAACTCGAGGCGCCCGTCGATCAGCAAATTGCGACCATACCGCCGCCGCCTCCGAACGCGAGCAAAGCACAGAAGCGAGCCTTCAAACAACAGCGCGAGCAAATTGCAGAGCAAGTTGCCGACGATTGGAAGCGAAAATTCCAAAACACGGATACGTATCGCCGCAACGTGGTGGAACCGTTGAGCGTTCTGCCGCGCGATGGCCGCGCGCTCGCCCCGCCAAAGCGACGGGCCACCGCCGTTGACGTCGTGCGGCAATGGGGCACGCTCACGCGACGCTATCTGGAAGTACTCAGCCGCGACAAATTCAATCTGCTGATTCTGCTTGGACAGGCGCCCGTCATTGCGTTTCTTACCTATCTCGTAGTTGGCGCGAAGAGTCCGCGCGACTTTCCTTATTTTGTGCTCGGGCTCGTGGCGCTTTGGTTCGGCACCTCAGTGGCGTCTCGCGAGATCATTCGCGAGCGCGCCGTCTATGCACGCGAACGAATGGTCAACCTCGCGCTGTTACCCTATGTTGGCTCAAAACTTTTCGTGCTGGCGCTGATCGTTTCGTTTCAGTGCCTGCTGCTGTTTGGATCGCTGAAGTTCATGCACTATGCCGGATTGATGAATCTGCCCGGATGGGCCCTGCCGCAGTTCGCCATAATCATCGTTACCGCCATGGTCGGTATTGCGCTGGGGCTACTTGTTTCGGCGATGGTGAGGACTTCGGAGATGGCAACCAGTTTGGTACCGCTGATCCTGATTCCCCAGATTCTCTTTTCCGGTTTGGTGGGCGTACCGCAAGGCGCATCGAAAGTTATCGGCACGCTGATGCCGGCGACGTGGGCGTTCGATGGCATCAAACAATTCTCAACACTCGACACGCTGGATGAAGAAGGCTCTGATCCTAAACGCGAGAACAAAGGTCGAGGTCTTTATAAGCACTACGAAGACAGAAACGACCAGAACATCAAAGATGCGCGCGAGAATGTCGACAAGTACAAGAAAGACGCCGAGAACGATTTGAAGAATTACGAGCGAAAGATGAAGGACTATGTGCGGGAATTGCCGAGCGGCCAGCAAGCCACCCAACCCGAAGCGCCGAAGCTAAAGCCAGTTCCGGAAATCCACGGCGCTGACAAGATACCCGAAGACTTGAGCGGCTACATCAATTTCCTACATCCATGGGGACATTGGATTATCGATCCTTTCGTGCTAATCGTGATGTTCTTCCTACTGGTGATTGCGACGATCATTACGTTGAGGGCGCAGGATATTTTGTGAGGAACCGAGTCTTCTGAAAATACGATGACCTGTAACCGGACCCGTCTCGACTTTTCAGCAACCTGCCGGACTTCGCGCAGTCACAGTCAACTTAAGACGTTGGCGAACCTAATTCTTCGGCGGCTGTTTGTGGTAAATCTGGACATAAAGCACTTCTGCGTTATGAGGATTCATAGCCTGGAGAATCTTGTATTCCTCGGTGGCCGCTTTCTTATCGCCGGACATTAGATAGGCAAAGCCCAGATTGTAATGAGCCCCCGCATAATCCGACTTCAGTTGGATTGCCTGTTTGTGTTCCGTGATTGCCTCTTTCCATCTTCCCAAATTCCCATAGGCATAACCCAAATTGTTATGCGCGGCGGGCCAGTCAGGTTTCAATTGTACAGCTTGCTTGAACTCCGTCAGCGCCTCGTCTTTCTTCATCAGATGACTGTAGGTGATGCCGATGTTGAAATGGCCTTCCGGCATCTCAGGCTTTAGCTGGATGGCGCGCTGCAGCGGTTCGAGAGCTGAAGTGAAATTGCCGACATTGTTATAAGCCCAGCCGAGATTGTTGTGAGCCTCGGCGTAGTCGGGCTTCAACTCGATCGCGCGCTTCAGAGGCAGGATTGCCTCGCTCCAACGCTTGCTCTTGCCGAGAGCATATCCCAGATTGTTATTCGCCTCGGCGTCATCGGGCCTGAATTGAATTACGCGCCGGTACGCTTCGACGGATTCGGGATAACGGCCCAACTTGTCATACATCCACGACAGCGCGCAGTAAGCGTCGACGAAATCAGGTTTGATTCGAACGGCTTGCTTGTAAGCTTCGGCAGCATCCGCGATCTTATCGAGCCGGCGATAAGCGTCGCCAAGATTATTGTACGCTTCGGCGTAATCGGGTTTGAGGTTGATGGCCTCTTTATAAGATGCTATTGCGTCATCATATTTCCCGGCGTTGTACGCCGCCACGCCCTGATCGTAATAGACAATACTGAGCGAGTTCCGTGCTTCTTCGTCTTTCGAATCCAGACTTACGGCTCGCTTGAGCGCATCGAACGCGTCCGCCTGTCGGTCAGTCTTGAGATAGGCATTTCCGAGGTCTCGATAAGCTTCAGCCCAATCGGGTTTGAGTTGCAACGCCTGCTTTTCCGCCGCAATGGCCTCTTCATATCGTTCAAGATTGAAATAAGCTTCACCGAGGTTGAGCTGCGCATCAGGGTAATTGGTTTTCTGGCGCAGCGCTTGTTTGTATTCGTCGACGGCCTTTTCATACTGGCCCGCGTCGAAATAATTATCCCCACGCTTGTTGTACTCTTCAGCCGTCAAAACGCGCTTTGCGGCGTCACCCAAAAGTTTAGAACCGGGCCCGGTATCGTTAGTTCGCCCTGTTTCTTTCCCGGTGTCGGTTCCTTGCTTACCGGTGTCAGTTCCCTGCTTGCCGGAGTCACTCCCTTGTTTGTCTGAGGCGGTTCCTTGCTTACCTGAATCAGCAGTTTGTCGCGTATGCGCCGAGCGGACAGTGGAGCGATCGATCGTTTTCTTCTCAATATGTTTGGGAGCATGCGAGCGATTTTGCGGCGTGCTGAAAATACCCTTGCCCAATTTCGCTTCGACGTCCGCGCTGGCAATCAACACGCTGGCGCCGCCGCCGATATCCTGTGCGAAAGAAACGGCTGGATATGTGAGGCCAGACAAAGCCACTGTGACCATCAAGACGATCGCACGAGCGTAGGTTGAAGTTTGGGTAATCATCTCTCACCTCGGAAGTAAAATCATTTTCAAAGGGGAGCAAACTCCTAAAGTCTACTGTGAGTCATGCTTGACTACAAGTACTTGGCCCCTTATTTTCAAGGCTGAATCGTAGACGTGAAAAACGTGGTCGTTTTGCCGTGGCTAAAATCCTACAGCGACACAAGCCAAAGAAATCAACCTGCATTGCGCTTTTGGCTTTCTTTTTCAGTTCTTTTGCAAGCAGTTCCCTGGCTCAGGAGTTTTTGCCAGCTCCTCCATCAGATCGCAGACTTGTCTATATCCTCGATGAGAAAAATCAACTGGCGCCGCTCCCTAACGAACCAGGACTGACACCGCTGCACACGGAACAAGTTTCGAAGACCGATAGAGTGAGTTACATCGAATTGAAAGGCGAACATGCGTCGACGATTCTGACAACTTCGACGCCGCGCTGGTTTCTGTTCACCTATCAACGGCCGGGCGCGCATCCGCCTTTTTTGGTTTGGTTGACGCCTCGTCATCGCGCCAGAAGAGTCCCTGCCATCGCTCAACGAGGAATGGCGGGCTTTGCGATCTCTTCGGAAGAAATCATCAAGCCTGCGATTCGCGTGTTGGCGAGCATGGGAGGCGACGAGGTTTTCATGGAATTGCGTCCGCGTAATTCGCTGATACCCGGAGAATATGCGATTATTGGCGATGACCTGAGGCGCATTGCCACGTTTCGGGTAGTTTTGCAACGATGAATGTCCGACAAACTTTAGTTTGTCGCTAAGTTTAGGCGGACTTAACTTCGATCGAGCGACAAACAGAAGTTTATCGGACACTCAGGAGAACAAGATGCAGGATTTATCAAGCGACTCTTCAACACCGCCTTCGATCAAAACGAAAGGCTTCTGGACGCCCGGGCGAATTTTGCTCACGCTGATCGGAGTCGCCTTGATCAGCGCGTTTGGGTTGTCGAGTTGCAACTCGACTGAAAGGAATACGAATCAGCCTGGGGCTGGGGTTGCGAGATCGGGGAG
>WNFT01018286.1_pt1 | contig 12338 bp, 9 predicted proteins | sample 5400191 | NCBI WGS metagenome assembly WNFT01 (sample SAMN13153359, study PRJNA577476) | soil metagenome | isolation source: 80 cm saprolite under Madrone tree | place: USA:California | collected 2016-06-14
AATCTTGGAGAAAGAAATGAAAAGACTATCGTTTCTCGCTACCGTCCTGCTGGCATTCGCATTTGCCGCCCATGCCCAGGACGGGATGAAGAAAGATGCAGCCAAACCTGCCGATCCGGAAGTGAGAGTCGTGCTCGATTCCTGGAATGAGATTGGCCGCAAGCTGACGGCGATGGCCGAAGATTTTCCCGAGGACAAATATGACTTCAAGCCGACACCCGCGCAGCGGAGCTTCGCCGAGCAGTTGCTGCACGCGGCGGGTTCATGCTACTACTTCACGAATCCTGCGATGGGGCTGAAGCCTCCCGCGGGAGAAGATCCGAAGCGCGACCAATACAAGTCCAAGGCCGACATCATTGCGTTCGTCAAGAAATCCTTCGCCGATGGCGCAACCGCCATCCAGTCGAAAGGCGAAAAAGGCCTGACGACGGAGGTTGTTTATTTCCCTCAGCAGAAATCGCGCGTTATCGACATAGCCTACGGCATCATCGAGCATAGCGGTGAACACTACGGCCAGCTCGTTGTGTACTACCGCCTCGCGGGTCTTGTGCCGCCGGAGTCGCGGCCCAAGAAGTAAAGCTCAAGAGACCAGGTACCCCGCCCTTATCGCGCGCCGTTTGCGCGAATGGGCGGGGATTTTGGTTTTTGGGACCTTCAGTATTCAATGCGCCGCGCAGCCTTAGTGAAAACCTGCTTCTCGTCACTTGGCCGGATGGTTGCCTTTCAGGTCAAGCGACCTTGGCTCGGCTGTTGCCTTCAGTACTCATCGAGTGCGACCCGTGCCGTTTGGATCATCAGTCCTGTAAAACGCGCTAGTCTCTAGGAACACCATTAGGGTAGCAAACCACTTGAGCGGATATTCTTCATCTCGAACAATTGATCTAGGAATCTCGTACGGGCTTGCCAACCCAATTAGTGAATGATAAAGGACGCTATCGCCAACTTCGTGCGCGATCGCAATCTCCCGAGCTCCTCCAGCCGCAACCGCCTACAAAATATCCGTAATCTCGGAAGCTCAGCGCGAATGAGCCGCATCAGCACGGAATTTCGATCCCCTTAAGATGGGGGCTTGGGATTGTTGATGTGAACGTCCTTTATCATTCACTAATTCGGTCGGCAAGCTGAAAGGGCGTTGCGGTCACTTGTCCGAAATGGGGACCAATCGCTCAAGAGGTTTGCCGCCACGAAATGCACCCAATGGCATTCCTAGACCCTAGCGCGTTTGTCGTTACTAATCCGACGAACGAATCCTCTCGCATTGCTCGTCGCTCAAGACGTGAAGCGTGTCTTTGAGCCGCTTCTTTCCTGCTTTGAGTTCGAGCGCCAGATTGGATTTCTGATATTCCTTCAGAATCATGGCGTATCCCCTTGAGGGACTGACGGAATCTTACGAGGTGGATTGGTTCAGCTCCTGTTGCTTCAACCCGGCGCCGCGTTTTGATAACGCATTTCCCGCGGTTAGATCGACGAGCTGCTGGCGGACTTGGTCGAGAATTTCGCGCGATAGGATCGGGTCCGAGACGGCCCGAGAGAGATTGATCGCCCCCAGCAGACCGCTGAGGATGAGCAATGCGCGACCCCGTTTGTCGGCATTCTCTTCGGATGGCAACAGGCCGGCGTAAAACACCAAGCTGCGCTTGACGCGGGCGGTGTAAACCGTCTTTGCCGATTTGCTTGCGTGACTCATGTCTCCTAGCAACGCTCCCATGGCACAACCTGTTCCAGGGCTATCACGGTGAGCTTCGGTGAGGTAGTTCTCCAACACCTGAGGCAGCGTTTCGCCATGCTCCTCCCAAGCGTCGAGATCCTTGAATGCCGTGCCCAGCGCCTCGACCACAAGTTCGTCACGCGATTTGAAGTGCTTGTAAAAAGCTCCAACGGTTACGCCAGCCTGTTTCATCACATCGGCCACACCAATACCGTCGAGCCCGAGTTCGCGGAATCTCCTTGCCGCGACTTTCAGGATCCTGGCGTGAGTATGAGTTTTTGTTTTCTTTGGCATATCACTTCCAAAAGGCTACGCGGGTGTCCCGCGGCCCGCATCCTCGTCTTCCGTGCCGCGCATAAAGTAGGAGTATGGTCGTACTCCTGTATAGTGGATGCTGGACGACTATACCGCAGCTACGCCCTTTGTTCAAGAATAAATCGTCATATCAAGAAAATTCAAAAATCCTTGCAACCAACGGCGTATGACCGTAATCTAACCCTATCGACGGAACATGAAGGCAGGTTGTACCGGCAGTAATCGGAGCAATCTTCCTTCCCTTCACCAGATGTCAGGAGTCAATATGAAAGTCGTTCGTTTTGTTGGAGCTGGTAAGCCCATTGAAGTCGTCGATCTTCCGAAGCCACAACCCAAACCCGGTGAGGTACTGATCCGGATCGGAGGAGCGGGAGTATGTCATTCGGATCTCCATATTCTGCACGGACAGATACCACTCCCGGGTCCCTTCACACTCGGACACGAAAATGCTGGATGGATTCAGTCGTTCGGCGGTGGCTCAACAGACTTTAAGGAAGGGGATGCTGTTGCGGTCTATGGAGCTTGGGGGTGCGGTTACTGCCATGCCTGTACGCTCTCGCGCGAGAACTATTGCGAGAACTTCGCTTCTCTCAAGGGCATGGGCGGCGGCTTGGGATTCGACGGCGGAATGGCAGACTATATGATCGTTCCCTCAACGCGGTTGCTCGTTCCTTTGGGGAAACTTGAGCCAAGGGATGCCGCTCCCTTGAGCGATGCCGCACTGACTCCTTATCACGCGGTCCGTAGGGCATTGCCAAATCTCGTACCAGGTGCAACCGTGCTCGTGCTGGGAATAGGAGGATTGGGACAGATGGCCGTTCAATTGATACGGGCCTTATCTCCGGCGAGAGTTGTAGCCGGGGATGTAGATGAGGCCAAGCTCGCAACTGCCCGAACCCTGGGAGCGGACCTGACCGTAAACACCCGTTCGGCTGAGGATGCGGCCGAGCAAATTCGTACCTTCAGCGGCCCTCGAGGCGTGGCAGTCGTGCTGGACTTCGTGGGAGTTCAACCCACGCTGGATCTGGGAGCGAAAGTGATCGGCATGGATAGCCAGTTTCTGGTGGTAGGCCTCGGCGGAGGCAAGTTCGTTCTGAGCCAGATGACGTTACCGTATTCGACCGCGGTAAGTACGCCCTACTGGGGCACACGTGCGGAATTGATCGAGGTCATTGCCCTCGCTCAGGATGGCCGAATCAAACTTAACCTGGAGCACTTCCCCTTAGGCAAAGTATCGGAGGTCTACGACAAGTTGAGGGCAGGCAGGATCAAAGGCCGTGCCGTGTTGATCCCGGACCAGGCTTCATGAGGTTGCACGAATGAAAGGACGTTGTTCGACCTCATAGCAACGACCGAACAAGTACAGGCAAGCGTTGCCACACGCCGACCAGTGATAAGCACCCTTGAAGACGTGGCAAAAGGAGTGGCTGGCTAGCGACTCAAATTCACGGAAAGAAGAGATGAAGCCCATAACGGGGAAGGGTGCGGAATCGTGCGTCCCCATTCGCAAGGTCATGATCGATTCAGCCAGAGGCCAAACTAAATGCCTTCGCGCTGAAGGGCTACACACAACAAGCATTGGATGGCGATTCGCCGTTGTAAGTGAGGAAAATGATGAAGAACATAACTACTCAACTAGAGGCTGAGCCGTTTACCAGCCAGCCATCAGGCAAACCCGGCGTCAAGTTTTGGCTAGGTGCTGCGGTTGTCGCGTGTCTTGTCGCGGGTGCGATTGTTTTTGGACCACATCTCGCCGCCCGATCAGACGTTCATGCCGCTGCTCCGCCTCCCGCAGCCGTCACTGTTAGTGCGCCGCTCCAAAAAGAGCTTTCAGCGCGGCTCCAGTTCCTTGGCCAGTTCTCAGCGGTGGAACACGTCGATCTACGCGCTCAGGTTGGCGGCACGCTCACGCAGATTGGATTCAAGGACGGCGATATTGTTCGTAAGGGTGATTTCCTGTTCGAGATTGATCCCACGCCATATCAAATTAAGTTGAGCCAAGCCACAGCTCAACTGGCAAGTGCGCATGCTCGCCTTGATCTCGCAGCTCAAGAGCTGTCACGCGCAGAGACGCTCAAGCGAACCGACGCAGGAAGCATCGAAAATGTTGACCAGCGCGCTGCGGAGCAGCGAAGAGCTCAAGCGGCTGTGGACGAAGCGGAGTCGCTCGTTCGTGACGCACGCTTCGATCTGGATCACTGTCGCATTACGGCACCTTTTACCGGCCGCATCGGCACTCATCTTGTCTCGGTCGGCAATCTTGTGTCAGGAAGCCGGGCTGGCAATGGCCCCACGACGCTGCTCGCCACACTCGTCTCACTCAACCCGATCTATTTGAACTTCGACATGAGCGAAGCAGATTACATGGCTTTCGTTCGTGAGCGACAGAAACAGAAGGGCTCTTTGGCGGACAAAGTGGATGCCTCATTGAGTGATGAGACGACCTTTAGCCGCCAGGGTACGCTCAATTTCATCGATAACACTCTCGATCGCTCGAGCGGGACCATACACGCCCGCGCCACGATGCCCAACAGCGACCTCCTCTTGACTCCGGGAGCATTTGCTCGCGTCCGATTAGCTCTGTCGACACCCGCTCAGGTTCTGCTGGTGCCGGATGCTTCCGTGATCCTGGATCAGTCGGACCACATCGTTCTGACAGTCAGCGCAGACAATGTGGTGACGCCAAAGCAGGTGCAGGTGGGTGATGTTCGGTACGGGTTGAGGGTGATTCGTTCGGGTCTGACGCTCTCTGACAGAGTGATCATCGACGGCATGCCGATAGCTGCGCCGGGGTCCAAAGTGTCGCCACACGACGGATCAATCCAAGTCGGATCAGATGAAGGAAAGAACTAGGACGGACCATGAAGCTAACTCACTTTTTTATTGAACGTCCGCGTTTTGCGATAGTCATCAACGCTTTCATCACTCTGTTCGGGCTGGCAGCTATGGTCTCTTTGCCTGTAGCTCAATATCCGGACATCGTTCCGCCGACCATCCAGATCACGACAGCCTATCCAGGCGCTTCAGCCGACACAATCGCACGGACTGTCGCGACACCGCTGGAACAAGCGATCAACGGCGTCGAAAGTATGGATTACATCACTAGCCAATCGACCGGTGATGGAAATATCAACATTACTGTGACGTTTAAGATTGGTAGCGATGTAAACCTCGCGCTGATGCTTACGAACAATCGCGTGCAGGACACTTTGACGCGGCTTCCCGATCCAGTTCAGCATATCGGCGTGAAGGTCCAGAAGGTTATCCCTGCCTATCTGCTCGGCTTCTTTCCCTATTCTCCTCACGGAACCCGCAGCGTCTCCTATATCTCAAACTACATGACGCTTCGAGTGAGAGACGAACTCTCGCGCCTGCCGGGCGTGGGCGGAATCTTAGCCCTCGGCGAGCGGCAGTTTGCGATGCGGATTTGGATCGACCCGAACAAAGCCGCCGCGTATGAGATCAGTGCCAGTGACATCCTGACTGCTTTGCGCGCGCAAAACGCGCAGGTGTCTGCCGGTGTTCTGAATCAGCCTCCAGTTGGTACGAACTCGGCTTACCAGATAAACGTCGAGGCTCTAGGACGGCTCACGACTCCAGAACAGTTCGGCAACATCATCGTCAAATCGGATGATCGAGGTCGCGTCACCCGCATCCGCGATATCGGTCATGTCGAGCTAGGCTCGGCAGACTACGGCACTATCTCCTACTCGGATCGCTATCCGTCCAACCCGTTTTGGTTTTTTGCAGTGCCTGGGTCGAATGTCGTCAAGGTGGAGCATGACGTACTCGCTAAATATAACGAGCTGAAGAAGACCTTCCCATCCGACATCAGCGATATCAAGATCTACGACCCGACCGAATTCGTTAGCAGATCGATCGAAGAGGTCCAAGTCACCATCTTGATCGCAATTCGGCGTCGTCTACGTATTCCTGCAGAATTGGCGCGCGACAATCATCCCGGTCATCGCTATTCCAGTCTCGCTTCTTGGAAGTTTCGTCCTCCTCGGCATATTTGGTATATCCGTCAATAACCTGTCGCTGTTCGGGCTGGTGCTGGCTGTAGGTATTGTCGTCGACGACGCCATTGTTGTTGTTGAGAATGTCGAACGCAATATGGCGCTGGGCATGTCACCGAAAGACGCAGCTCATCGCACGATGGACGAAGTATCCGGCGCATTGATTGCTATCGCTCTGACTCTATGCGCTGTATTCGTGCCTTCCGCCTTCATCTCGGGCATCTCTGGTCTGTTCTTCAAGCAATTCGCGACCACTATCGCCGCGTCGACTGTGATCTCCTGTTTTGTCTCTCTCACACTGAGTCCTGCTCTCTGTGCCGTCCTTCTGAAACCGCACAAGGTGGGAGACGTTCACGACAGACCAGTTGGTCTGGCCCGGCTCTTGCACCCTTTGTTCAGCCGTTTCAATGCAGCTTTCGAGTGGTTGTCGTCCAGTTATGGCAAGATGACGGGCCGCTTCGTTCGAGCGACAGTGATCATCGCGCTCATCTATGTCGGGTTAATCTCACTCACTGGATTTCAGTTCTCGAAGATGAGCACCGGCTTCATCCCGGAGCAGGATATCGGTTATCTCGCCGCTCTCGTAAAGCTGCCGCCGGGTTCCAGCCTTGCTCGCACGGATGCAGTTGTTCGTGAGGTGAACGACATCCTCCTAAAAACGCCGGGAGTCGAGCATAGCTCGGCCACCGCCGGGTTCGACGTGACGACGGGCACTTTCGCTTCCGATACGGCCACCCTCTATTTCGCTCTGCCCTCGCTCTACAAGAAGCATATTCCCGGAGGAGACGCAGCAACGATGCTGCAAACGGTGAGACAGCGCCTCTCCGGTGTCAAGGATGCGTATGTCGCCGTCATCATGCCGCCTCCGGTCCAGGGCCTCGGCTCGGCTGGCGGCTACAAGATGATGGTCGAGGATCGCGGCGGACTAGGTCCCGATTCTCTCAGCAAGGCGACTAATGCGCTCGTTGCGGAGGCCAACAAGGACCCAGAACTGGCCGGGAACTTCACTCTCTTCAATGCGGGCGCGCCATCCGTTTACGTCGATATCGATCGGGAGAAAGCGGAAAAAGTCGGAGTGACGCCGGATGCTGTCTTCTCGACACTCCAGCTCTATATCGGTCCGCAATATGTGAACGACTTCAACTATCTCGGACGCACTTGGCAAGTTTTCGCGCAGAGCGATCAATCCTTCCGCCAGACACCGGAAGATATCTCCCAGCTCAAGGTCCGAAATGCGAGTGGCGAGATGGTTCCTATTGGTACGGTGGCTACGATGAAGGAGCGTACTGCGCCATATCGTATTCCTCGCTACAACCTCTACCCCGCGGCTGAGGTGTTGGGTTCTGGCGCGCCTGGCGTTTCGTCGGGAACGGCTATGAAGCATATGGAAGACATCGCCGCACGGACCCTTCCACCCGGCATCACCTTCGAGTGGACCGACCTGTCCTATCAGCAAAAGCAGCAGGGGACACCGACCCTCTTGATCTTCGCAGCCTCCGCGCTGTTCGTATTCCTGGTCCTTGCAGCGCAATACGAAAGCTGGAAGTTGCCTTTGGCGATTGTGTTGATCGTGCCGATGTGTCTCTTGGCATCCGCGACTGGTCTTCATGCTAGAGGCATGCCGATCGACATTCTCGCCCAGATCGGATTCGTGGTATTGGTCGGATTGGCGGCTAAGAACGCGATTCTGATCGTGGAGTTTGCCAAACAGCGGGAAGACGACGACGGTATCACAGCGGAAGAGGCCGCCGTACACTCCGCCCGGACACGTCTACGCCCGATTCTGATGACATCGTTCGCCTTCATCCTCGGCGTTGCTCCGCTTGCCGTCGCGCACGGAGCAGGAGCGGAGATGCGCCAATCCCTGGGAACTGCCGTCTTGTTCGGCATGATCGGAGTAACCATCTTCGGTCTTCTGTTCACGCCAGCGTTTTACACTTTCGTCCGCAATTTCGGCCGTAACCGTAAGGAACGCGAATTGAGTCAAGCCGCGCTCAAAGCGACAGCGATCATTCTTGCCCTCAGCCTTTTTGCAGGTGGTTGTGCCGTGGGTCCACGTTATGTGAAGCCCACCACCAATCTCGCTCCATTTCATAATCTCGCCGGGGCCAGTGCGACGAAGCCGGAATTTTCACCACCGCCTCTCGAAAGTTGGTGGACGGGGTTCGACGACCCGATGCTCGTGACTGTCGTGCAGCGCGCCCTGGACCAAAATCTTGATCTTGCCGCTGCGTTTGCACGTGTCCGCCAAGCCCGAGCGGCAGCAGCAGCGGCGGGCGCGCAACTTCTGCCGACAGCTGATTTGGACGCGACGGGCACAGCCGTCCACCAAAGCCTTGTGAATCCGTTTGGTTCTGTTGCGAACGGTTTTCCAGGCTACAGCCGCGATCAGCGGGAGTATACCGTTGGAGCCGCGGCGAGCTGGGAAATCGATCTTGCGGGAGGGCTGCGCCGCGGCAAAGCTGCGGCCGCTGATGAACTCCAAGCTGCGCAGGCCGACCAGGTTGGAACTCGAATCACCGTCGCTGCCGAGGCAGCGGATGCCTACCTTCAGGTGAGGGAGTATCAGGCGAGGCTTGCGGTTGCGCAGCAACTCATCGATACCGATACACATCTTCTGGAGTTGGTCGAAGTGCGTCGACGGGTGGGAGTGGCGGACGATCGGGAAGTTGCCCAAGCGGAAGCACTTCTCAAGCAAGCCAGGTCGACAGTGCCCTCCTTGCGTGTGGCCCTTGAAGCACAGCTGAACCGTCTCGACGTCCTCATGGGTGCTCAGCCGGGAACGTACGCAGAAGAGCTTTCGAGACCGGGCACGATTCCCGGAATCCCTGCAATCACTGGTGCCGACCAACCCCTGGATGTCCTGCGCCGGCGGCCCGACATCATCGCAGCCGAGCGCCGGCTTGCCGCGTCCAACGAGCGAATCGGTGTTGCGATTTCCGACTACTACCCGAAGGTTTCGCTTTCCGGCGCGCTTGGTTTCGACAGCACCAACGGGGGCACTCTTTTTAACGGGAAGGCGTTCCAGCCCATCGGGACGGGAGCGCTGCGATGGCGGCTTTTCGATTTTGGAAAGGTCGCAGCTGAGGTCGCGCAGTCGCGCGGCGCCTACGCCGAAGCGCTTGCCGGGTATCGGCAAGCCGCCTTGAGAGCCACCGAAGACGTAGAGAACGCTTTGATGGAGCTTGCGCAAACGCAGGTGCGCCTGGAGGAGCTGCAGGGTGAAGTTACCTCTCTAACGCGGGCTCGCGATCTTTCGGAGCGGGCCTACAAGGCCGGCGCAATTCCACTGACGGATGTTCTTAATGCGGATAGTCAACTTCTCGTTGCACGGAACGATGTGGAGAGCACCCGAGCGGATGCGGCCCGCGCCGCCGTGCGCACCTTCCGCGCTCTTGGTGGCGGGTGGGACATACGCAGCAATCCATCTCTGACCGCGGTCAAGTAAAGACCTAGAAAGAAGGCATAGGAACAACGGAGAAAAGGAATGACCAAAAAACTCGAAGGCAAAATCGCTGTCGTCACCGGCGGTACAGAAGGAATTGGGTTAGCTACGGCAAAACTTTTCGTGAAAGAGGGTGCCTATGTCTTTATTACGGGCCGCCGCCAGAAAGAACTCGACGAGTTATCTTCTCCTCTTTCTTTACTCTTGTACCTCGCGTGCGCGACACATCTCGCACCGAGCGTGAGCGGCTTCTCCCGCACTGCGGTCTTGCAGCGGGAGCACAGCAATCCAACCGCTCCGTTTCCGTTTCACCGAGGAGCTCTTCAACTTTCAACGCGTTCACTTCATCCGATACGCCGAACCGAGCGAAAGATTCCGGCCACTTTCATTTCAGTGCTTGCACGACACGTTGGCGACGCGCTGAAGACTCCATCCCTGAATCCTTTTCAGACTCACTTAAGTCTTATGCAGCGGAGACGAGGGAACAATGCAACTGCAGGTTCTCATCGCAAGCCGGATCAAGGCGATCAACCCCACGGCAAGAAAGTTGATGCGTCTCCTCAAAAGGAGCTGCTTGCCGCCTCAGCATGAGTTCGCGGTCGAAACCGCCCTGCGCGAAGCCCTCGCCAACGCGATCGTCCACGGTAATCACCATGACCCGAGCAAGAAAGTTCGCGTGCGCTGCGGCTGCGACGCTGTTCATGGCTTATGGATCGCGGTTCGCGACGAAGGAGCAGGATTCGATCCAGCGGTACTTGAGAGCCCTGTCCTCGGCGAGAATCTCGCCTCGGATCACGGAAGAGGCCTTTTGCTAATCCGCACGTACATGGATGAAGTCCGTTTCGAGGACCGTGGACGCGAGATTTTCATGCGCAAAAGCGGATCTACTTCGCGCTAAACGTCATCTACCGACATGAATGAACAAGATCAAAACGATACGCCGGCCATTACGGTCGCTTCTCGTGGCTGTGTTGAACTCTGGGCCGGCAGCGAACTGGCCCATCGCCACGTCCAACTTGTTGGTCTAGAGGCTGACGTTCTTTCAGTCCCCTGTGCAGCTCAGGAGGGCGGAGACCTATATGCGTTCTTCTCTTGTGCAGCCGATCGTGAAGCACGTATTTTGCTCGCGGACTGTGTCGGTCACGGACATGAAGCGAGCGTCATAGCCTCGTACATCCACGGCCTGATACGTCGGCACCGCGACATCCTAGACAACTCCCGGTTCTTGAGCGCGCTGAATGATGAATTCGCTCATCCAGGGCAAACACCCGAAGCACCTCTCCGACTCTCGACTTTTATCACCGCCACGTTCGACCAACACACGGGCGAGTTCAACTACGCCTACGCCGCTCATCCGCGCATGTTCTTGTGGCAGGCTCGATATCGCCGATGGTTCACCTTAGACGGTCTCGAAGGATTCCCCGTGGGGGCATTCGCCGGGTCCGCCTATACGCAGCAGAGCATTCACGTCGAACCCGCGGACATCATTCTAATGTTCTCCGACGGAGCCACCGACGTCCTTTCTCCGGACGATGAAATGCTGACGGTCGAAGGCCTCCTTGAACTCGCCAGCAGAACGCTAGAGAAACTCCCGGTCAAATTTCCGCTTGCCCTCTTTGTAACAGCGCTAGCCGAGGCGATCAGAGACTTTCACGGTAGTGGCGACCTTGAAGACGACCTCACTTTGCTCACGCTGCGGCGGTCTTCTCGTGTGTCCGCATCCTCATAAGGGCTTGCGCTTTCGGGAACCCGAAACCTCACCGCTCACGGCACGCCTGTGCCTCACTCGTTCCATCGCGCCCTCCCTGTTGAGTACCGTTCTAGTTTTTCCCACTCAACAGTTGAGCGACTACTCGTGCGTCCGTTGTCGGTTGTTTGCACACATACTTCTCACAGATGTAGGCAGTCGCGCGCCCTCCCACCCGACGAACACCGGCCACGAAGGGCAGCCAGCGGGTCAACTGCTGTTGTCCGGCGCCGCCGTCGGCGACAAGGAGAATTTTATTGGGGAGGAACCGCGTGTTGACCTGCCGCAGCAGTTCGCGAGTGTCCGGTGACGCGGGGTCGCCGGCGATCAGGATTTGCTTGGTTTGCGCGAGCTGAGAATCAAGAGCCGAGGCAAGCGCCGGTATCGCATCGGGATCGGACTGAAGCCGAGCGGCGAAAGCGGAAATCGTCTTCTGCGCTTTATCGCGCCAGAAGGCAATCGGCACCAATGTTTCTGGAGTGCAGAGTGACGTTGCCCAGTTGGCCGACCTCGATCGTCTTTACGAGACGGTCTCGAAAGTAAAGGGCCGAATCGATATTGTTTTCGCCAATGCCGGCGTGGGCGAATTTGTTCCCTTTGGGGCTGTCACCGAAGAGCATTTCGACAAACTGTTCAACATCAACGTGCGGGGAACGCTGTTCACGGTGCAAAAGGCTTTACCACTACTGAAGGATGGTGGCTCGATCATTCTCAACGGCTCTGTCGCGAGTGTTAAGGGTACGGCCGCCTTCGGTGTGTATGCCGCGAGTAAGGCTGCAATCCGCTCTTTCGTGCGAACGTGGACTACAGATCTGAAGGACCGTCGTATCCGCTCAAACGTTGTTAGTCCGGGTCCGATCAATACGCCGCTGGCGAGTCGGCTATCTGCAGACGTGATTGCGCGGATTGTGTCGACCGTCCGATGGGGCGCATGGGGGAACCCGAGGAAGTTGCTAAGGTGGCGTTGTTTCTGGCGTCGGATGACTCCAGTTTCGTCACGGGTATCGAACTGTTCGTTGACGGCGGCAGAGCGCAGATCTAATCGAGTGGCAAGGCCCTGCGCGGAGGAGCATCGATATGTAGCGGCGAATCATTCCGATCACG
>WNFT01012617.1_pt1 | contig 12337 bp, 10 predicted proteins | sample 5400191 | NCBI WGS metagenome assembly WNFT01 (sample SAMN13153359, study PRJNA577476) | soil metagenome | isolation source: 80 cm saprolite under Madrone tree | place: USA:California | collected 2016-06-14
CCATCCCGTTCTTCTTCGACTGCCAGGTCGACTGGCCGATCGAATGCTTGCCGACCTGCGTCAGCGCGGAGCGGCCGGCGAAGTTCGAGCCGTTCACCTACGGGAGCTACATGGCCTGGTACCAGGACCAGAACTACGCCCGCGATTCCGCCGACGGCGTCAAGATCCAGGCCTACTAGGCCCGCGGCAGCTGCCCGCAATGCGCGGTAGTGCCGCACTGGCCTTCGCAGGTGCCGAGCAAAGGCGGCCTTGACGACCTCGTAGCCTGGGTGCAGGATCGTGCACACTCACACGTCCGGCTCGCCTCCCGAGAGACGGGGCCTGCTTGCGCGTGAACCACGGTGAAAGGAGCGATCCCTCCATGAGCAACGCACCCTCCAGAGCCGCCACTGAGGTGCGCTTCCCCCCGATCGTGATCTCGGCATAGAGTTCCGTGGTCGCAGACACTCCGGCGATCGTCGGCACGCACGGACTCACTGTGCGGACGTTATTGCGCTCCGTCGCTTTGGCCGGCGTTGGCTGGCTGGCGATTGCGGCGCTGGTGGATGTCGTCCGGCCAGCGGTCGCGGCCCCCGCACGGCGCTCGGGCGGTGTCGGCATTGCCACCGCATCCGTCGTCGACTTCAGCGAGGCAGCCAACTCCCCCGACGCCAGAACGCCGCCACCGGCTAATCCCAGGATCGCCGCGTTCGAGCGGCGGGAACATCCCACCCTGCCATCTCGACCGACATCCGGCACCCGCAAGGTGCCGCCGGGAGCGGCCGCACCGCGCCTCGCGCCTGCCGTCTCCAGCAGCTTCGACGGCATCAGCGAGGCGGGCTGCAGCGGGTGCGGCGTACCACCGGACCCGAACGCCGCCACCAGCGGCACCGAGATCGTCGAGCTGGTCAATACCTTCATCCAGGTCACAGACACGAGCGGCGCCGTCCTGTGTGGCGGCGGCGTGACCCTCAACCGACTTCTCAGAAGCACTGATGGTCTGACCGATCCGCGCGTGCAATTCGACAACGTCCACCAGCGCTTCAGTCTCGCCGTGACAGTGGCTCCCGCCTCCACGTCCGCAACACCCGCCATGTGGGTCGCGGCCAGCGACACTGTCGACGCCTGTGGCACCTGGCGCGTCTACCGGCTCACGTTCCACGGCAGCCCGTTTCCTGCCGGAACCTTCCTGGACTTTCCCATGCTGGGTCAGGACCGCAATGCCCTCCTGGTCTCGACCAGGAACCTCACGCCCACCGGCCGGAACTTCACGGTGTATGGCGTGCCGAAGGCCGCTATCTACGCTGGGGCCCCGGTGAGCTTCAGCACCTTCAATGTACCCTCGCTCACGGCGCCGGTCATCAACGCTGGCCAGCCGATGATCTCCAGTCCCGTCAGCTTTTTTCTCGCCTCGGTACCCGGCACCGGCTACCGGCTCTTCCGACTCACCAACGGCGGGGGGTCAGGCGCCACGCTGACGCAAACCACGATCCGCTCCCCATTCAACGCACCGACCCGGGAGGCCAACCAGCCCGGAACCAGCTCCACGGTGGACTCGTCGGACGGCAACATCCTCGCTTCGCCCTACTTCGACGGCACCTCGATCTGGTTCACCCACGCCTTCGACTTCGTTGGCTTCCCGACCATACGATACGGCGCCGTCAACGTCTCGACGAACACGGTCGCCACGGCGATGGCGTTCCGCAGCGCCACCAGTGATGACTTCAATCCATCCCTCGCGGTGGGCCTCGGTTCGAGCGGAACCACCGTTTATCTCAACTGGGCCTTTACCGATGCCCCGGCAGGAACGGCCACTTCCGACGTCATCGACATGCTGCCCGCCGGCCAGCCGATAGCCAACCTCATCGGCAGTGGCGCCGTCTACGCCGCCGGTAGTATCACTAGCCAGACACGGTTCGGCGATTTCTCGTCGGTTTCGGTCGATCCGCAGGTGCCCGGCGGCGCCTGCGCCGTAATTGCCCAGCAGTACTTCAGCTCCAGTGGTTCCTGGAACACGCGCTTGGCGCGCGTGGGCGGCTGCCAGCCTTCTGTCCTGGTGCCCGACGTGCGGAACGACCGTCTGGCCCAGGCGGGCCAGGTGCTGGCCGCGGCCGGCCTGACTGTCGGGCAGGTCGCCAGCGTGCTCGACCCTACGTGCAACAACATAGGCACCGTGGTCCGCCAAAACCCGCACCCAGGCACACCGGTACTGGCGGGGTCAGCGGTCAACCTCTCCATCGGCCGTCCACCGCGGCCACCATTCGAATGCCCCTGAACCGCGATCTGCCCATCCTGTCTTTCTCGTGCATCGCCGTTCACGAATAATCCAAGCTAGGGAGCGGACTGAGCATGACGGGTGATCGTGACGCGGCGGCGCGGTACCTCGAGAACTGGCAGGACGAGGTAGACAGTGCCGCCGAATACCGGACGATGGCGGCCGCCGAGCCGGATCCCCGGCTGGCCAAGGTCTATACCAACCTCGCGGCGATGGAGGAAGCGCACATCGAGTTCTGGGAGCAGCGCTTGCGCGACGCCGGCGCGACGGTTCCGCCCCGTCGTGTGTCCTGGCGCAGCCGCGTGCTCAACGCAATCGCCCGGCGGCTCGGGCCGGACCTGGTGCTCGCCACCATCGCGGCGAAGGAAGAGGTTGACCAGAACGTCTACGTCAGGCAGTCGGAGACCGCCGGCACCCGCATGCCCGCTCAGGAGCGCTGGCACGCGAAGGTCCTCAGGGAGCTCCTCACGAGCCAGCCGCGCGGCGTCCAGGGCAGCTTCCTGGCACGCCTCGAAGGCCGGCACCGGTCGGTGGGCGGCAACGCGCTGCGCGCGGCGGTGCTGGGGGCCAACGACGGGCTGTGCTCGAACCTCAGCCTCGTCATGGGCGTCGCCGGCGCCTCGGTCGACAGCCACGGCCTGCTCGTCACCGGCTTGGCGGGGCTTCTGGCCGGCGCTTGCTCGATGGCCCTGGGCGAGTGGGTGTCGGTGACGAGCTCACGCGAGTTGGCGCAGCGCGAGATCCGGATCGAGACCAGCGAGCTCACCGAGGATCCCGAGGGCGAGGGCGACGAGCTGAAGCTGATCTACGAGGCCAAGGGCCTCAGCCCGAGCGAGGCCGACACGATGGTCAAGCACCTGCTCGCCGATCGAAGCAGCGCCATCGACGCGCTGGCCCGCGAGGAGCTGGGCATCGACCCCACCCAGCTCGGCGGCTCGGCGTGGGAAGCGGCGCTCACCTCGTTCGTGCTCTTCGCCATCGGCGCACTGGTGCCGATCCTGCCGTTCCTCGTCGCGCGCGGCAACCTCGCCTTGGCCGCCAGCGCCGTCGTCAGCGCGCTGGGACTCTTCGGCATCGGCGCCGCGATCACGATCTTCACGGGGGCACCGGTGTGGCGATCGGGCGGCCGCCAGCTCCTTCTGGGCCTGGCGGCGGCCGGCGTGACGTTCGGCCTCGGCCGGCTGCTCGGGATGGCGATCACCGGCTGACCGGCGCGGTGGAATGATCCATCCAATGTCACCGCGGCAGGCGAATGCGCCGCGTCCACTGAACGCTGAGTGACCTTCACGCGAACGCCTTGCGCAGCTCGCCTTTGGCGCGCTCGAGCGTGCGTTTCTGTGAGGCCCTCAGCTTCTTTCCCGCACGGTTGATGTAGAAGTTGAGCATCGATACCGCGGATCGGTATGCGGAAGCCTTGCGGTGCCTGCTGCGGAGTGCGGATCGCTTGAGCGAAGCTGCTATCGCCCTGGGGCTCGAAAGCGTGAAGACGCTGGCTTCGAGATCCAGCGCATGGCTTGTCCGCGTGACATGCTGCGACCATTTTTTTCCGCGCCTCTTGGCAGGTCTCGTCTTCATGATCATTTCTCCTCGACCGTCTCCACGATGAAGTCACCGGGGAGGCGCGACGTGCATCCCATGACATGCGTGATGGCGTCGGTATCGTACGCGTCGCCCGACCGGTAGCCGGCGAAGAAGGCGTTCAGGCTCTCCACCCGCTCGATGCGGGAACCGACCGACTGCAATCCGAGCGAGACCCCGTAGTTGGTGAAGGCAAACATGATCTTCGGCAGGCCGGGCTCGCGACAGAAGTATCCCGGCGGGTCCACCCACATCGAGTCGAGCATGACCAGGGCCCGCTCTCGCTGGACGACGGCCCAGGGCTCGCCGGGGAAGACATGCGAGAGCCAGAGCATCATGCCCAAGCCCAGATCCTGGGCAATAGAGAGCCGGTGATAGTCTCGCTCCACGAGGTCCCGCATCTCGGCGATCTCGCCGGCGAGGGCGTCGGCGTCGAGGAGCCGGTACACGACATATCCGTGAAACGCGTCGATCGCGCCAAGTCCGTAGCCCGGATAGGGTCCGCTCAGGTCTTCGAGCATCTTCCAGGTAACGCCCACTCCGGGGACGACAAACCGTGGGTGAATCGCGCGTGCCAGGGTCACCGCGCGCTCACGATAGCCGTCCCGGACCGTTCCGAGCCTGCCCAGCGCGAACAGCCACATCGCGAGGTAGTGGAAGTACTGGCCGTCCCGGTCGGCGGCTTCCCCGATGCGGATTCCCACGCGCCGCCCAAGAACGCGGTCGACCTCAGCGACCACCCATTCCGCTTCCTCCAGGTACCGGTTGTCGCCGAGGATACGGTAGAGGGAGACGAGCAGGACCACCCCGAAGGCATCTGTCCACAAGTAGCGCCGTCCGTTGGGCCAGATCCGCCGTTCGCGCATCCACCGGAGCCGCTCGAGGACGACGGACGGGTCGCGGCAGACCGTAGAGGTGCGGGCCACGATCGCTACAATCCGAAGGGATACGTATCGGGCATGCCGGTTGTGTGCGCACGGCCAAGCGGCGTGACGGCGGCCGTGCGATCGAACCACACGTATTCGTGGAATTGCCGCGGGAGGCAGGCCTGGAAATAGTGGCTGGCGAGCTCGCTCGCCGGCCGATAGATCACGCCGATCGCGCGCTCGAGGCGCGAGGGCAGGAGCTCATCGCGCACCTCGGCCCTGGCCGGGTGCCGGAGGGAGAGCAGGAAGGCCGGCACTTCGGCCTCGTGACACAGGCGCTCGTAACTCTCCGCATGGGCAGGCCGCACGTCCATGATCTCCATGGGCGCGTCCCAATCGGAGGCCGCCGCCACGGTGCCGTGGTCGGTGCCGAAACCAACCAGATAGGCTCGCTCTCCGAAGGCCGCCCGGCACAGGCGCCCGACATTGAGTTCTCCCCGCGCGGCCATCTCGGTCGCCGCCGCATCGCCGATGTGCGAATTGTGCTCCCACACCACGATCTTGGTCTCCGGCCCATGGAAAGCCAGCAGCGACTGCAGCGTGTCGAACATGTGCTGGTCGCGCAGGTTCCAGGACGCAGTCGAACCGTAGTAGATCGCCCGGTAGTATCGCTCCGCGTCGGCAACGAGCCGGGCGTTCTGCGCCGCGTCGAGAAATCGCTCTCCATCCTGCCTGCTGTACTCGATCCTCCGGGAGAGCAAATCACGAAGCGCCGCCACCACGTCGTCCTCACACGTCCGATACTGACCCGTCAGCGCGGCGCGCCCGTAGGTCGCGGGATCTCGTTCCCACGGCATGAGACAGCCATACCGTTTTCGCGCCACGGACGCGGCCTCAGGGTCCACTCGCTCCAGATAGCCGATTACGGCCGCTGCGGACGTGTACAGGCTGTAGAGGTCGAGCCCGTGGAAGCTCACGCGGCGTGCAGGATCAGCCGTCTCGCCATTGTAGTGCCGGAGCCATTCGACGAACTCGTGCATCTCCTGATTCCGCCACATCCATGTGGGGAAACGGCTGAAGGCGGCCTCCGGCCGCGCCGAAGAGGCGGAACCGTGGCGAACGTAACGGTCGATCCGGGCGGCGTCCGGCCAGTCGGCTTCCACCGCCACGGCGCGGAAGCCTTGCTCCACGATGAGCTCGCGCGTGATGTGTGCCCGCATCCGGTAGAACTCGGAACTACCGTGGGTAGCTTCTCCGAGGAGGACGACGCGGGCGTCCCCGACCCGATCCAGCAACGCACCGAGCTTGACGGATTCGATGCTTTCGAACGACTCCGCAGTTTCTTTGATCAGGTGGGCGATCGGCGCTTCGCGGCCCCGTGGGCGCGCGATCGCGGGGGCAGGGCTCCGATCGGCCCACCCCTGCGCGCCAATGAGAGGGACGAACTGCACGGTCCCCAGCTCCTCTTGCCGATATTCGTTCGGACCCACTCGCGTTACGCGCACGAGCTCCTGGGCCCGTGGCGTAGCTCCCACCGGGATCACGAGCCGCCCGCCGACAGCGAGCTGAGCGCGGAGGGCCTCAGGCACTGACGGCCCGCCGGCAGCGACGACGATCGCGTCATAGGGGGCATGCTCCGGCCATCCGAGGGTGCCATCGCCGTGGACGATGTGCACATTTTCATAGCCCAGCTTCCGCATGCGCCGGCTTGCCAACTCGGCCAGCGCCGCGTGCCGCTCGATGGCGTAGACTTCCGCGGCGATGCGGGAGAGGACGGCAGCGGCATAGCCGGAGCCGGCGCCGATCTCGAGGACCCGGTCGCGAGGGGTGAGCCCGAGGGCCTCGGCCATGAGCGCCACCACGTAAGGCTGGGAGATGGTCTGTCCCTCTTCGATGGGTAGCGGCGTGTCGTCGTAGGCAAATTCGGCCGCTGAAGCCGGGACAAACATCTCCCGCGGAACCGCGCGCATGGCGTCGAGCACCGCCGAGTCGGCCACCCTGCGGGCCGCGATTTGCTCGTCCACCATGCGCCGGCGCTTATCGGCGAAAGTCTCCACGTCGCTGCCCATCGATCGCGGCCCGCGCGCTACCGGGTCGACTTCTCGACCCTGCGGCCGCACTTCGGGCATTCAAGCGCCAGGGGTGTTCCGTCGCTGTCCGACTTGGGCAGCGAGACGGGCTTCATGAGCGCGTCGCAGTCGGGACACTTGATCTGGCCGAAATCGGGTCGCGGGGTTGCTTGGATTGCCATGGCTCTGAGTCTCCTGGTCAACGCGTCCGGCGGCCGCGGACGGTGCGTTCGTGCGCCTTCGTTGCGGCTGCCCGGCGGGCCGCCCCGGAGCGGGAGGCCTTCGTGCGCCGTGCCGCCGCGCCTCGCGCCTGGCGGGAGAGCGCTTCTCTCGATCCCGCACTGTGGCCCTCTCGCTTGAGAGCCCGAAACGTGGCGTTGGCTCGCGTCGTCGAGGGCCGATGCGCGCGTGTCCGTCCACGTCGCGAATCGCGCGCGGCCTGACGGCGGGTTGCCGTGGAGGTCGTCCCAGCGCGCGGTGGCTTGAGCTTGACGCCGGCCCGCCTCGCCTTGGACAGGCCGATCGCGATGGCCTGCTTGGTGGAGCGAGCCCCATGAATCCCCTTGCGAACGTGTTCGATCTCTTCCCGAATGAACTCACCTGCCTGCGTGCTCGGCGATTTCCCTTCTTCCTTGTCGCGCCGGGCGCGCTCGAGCGTCCTCTTCTCAGGCATCACGGGCCTCCTTTCAGAATCCCTTATTGGGCCTATGCAGGGAAAGTCGCATGGCCCGTGCCAGTTTCGGCGCCTGCGCGGTAAATCTCCGCCATCCTTGCCACATCGTCGATTCCTAATGACGGCGCGAAGCTTTCCTTACTCGGTCAAGTCTACCGACTCGCGTAAGCCGGACCTGGATGGCGACACGACCGCGCTCGCCGCCGGCGCGGTCGAGCGGATCGGCTTGAGCCAGAGCCGCCTCCGGGTAAGCACCGATGGCGGCGGCGCCACGGAGACGGAGGGCGAATACAAGGATCATGGGAGCGCGGTTCAGGCCGTCCTGGACCTGCTGGAGCGCCGCGGGCTTCCGCCGCTCGACGCCGTGGGGCACCGGGTGGTGCATGGCGGCCCCAGGCACACGGCGCCCGCGCGGCTGGACGCGCGCCTGATGGAGTCGCTCCGCGAGCTCGCGCCCTTGGCTCCACTGCATCTGCCCGGCGAGCTCTCCGTCATCGAAGCGGTGAGCGCTCGCTTCCCGGCTCTGCCCCAGGTCGTATGCTTCGACACGGCCTTCCATCACCGGATGCCCGAGGAGGCTCGGCGCCTGCCGCTGCCCCGCGCTCTCTGGGACGCCGGGATCCGGCGCTACGGGTTCCACGGCCTCTCGTACGAGTACATCGTCTGGCGGCTCGGGCCCGCCGCCGGCGGCCGGACGATCATCGCGCATTTGGGCAACGGCGCCAGCATGGCCGCGGTGCGGGACGGGCTACCCGTGGATACCACGATGGGCCTGACGCCTACCGGTGGCTTCATGATGGGCACGCGCAGCGGCGACCTGGACCCGGGTGTGCTTCTGTATCTGCTGAGAGAGAAAGGCTACGACAGCGAGCGGCTCGACCGTCTGGTAAACGATGAGGCGGGGCTGCTCGGTGTCTCGGGTCTGAGTCCCGACATGAAGACGCTGCTCGAGCGCCGTGAGCGTGATCCGGCTGCCGCCCAGGCGGTCGCCATGTTCTGTTACCAGCTCAGAAAGCACGTCGGCGCGCTCGCGGCAGCGCTGGGTGGCCTCGACACCCTCGTATTCACCGGAGGTATCGGCGAGCGGGCGGCGCCCGTGCGGTGGGAGGCCTGTCAGGGGCTCGATCATCTCGGGCTCCGGCTCGACGCCGAGCGCAACGCCGCCCACGCTGACACGGTCAGCCGCACGGACAGTCGATGCATCGTCCGCGTCATTCCGGCCCAGGAGGACCTGATGATCGCGCGTCATGTGCGAAAAGCGCTCGCCTCGACGTGAGGTCATGTTTACCGCGCCGCTCGGTAAGACCGTTTTTCTACTTCGAGGCCAACGACTACCACGACCGCAACGAGAACCGGATCGACATCCACAGCGGACCGTTCGTGATCGGGAAGATCAGCGTGAGGCTCTGAAGCCGCGCGCTTTCTACCGGGTGATTCTTACCGCCCTAGTCCTGCTGGGTGGCCCCGCCACGGTTGACGATCAGGTTGGCGGACTTCAGGGAGATCTCGGCGCCGTTCACGCGCTTGCCACGGAGGCCAACCATCTCGACGAGTCGGGCGGCGCGATCACCGGGCGGATTCTTCCAGATGTAGCCCGCGGCCGCGAGGTCGAAGGGTTGCGATTCCTTCCACGCTTTCAGCCGATACTGCAGCGCCTTCTGTACGACCAGGGCCGGACGACGTTCGAGCCGGAGCCGGCAGCCCACGAGGATGCCGCCCACCGGCAGATCGAAGGTCCGCCAGCCCGTCGGCCCCCACGCGCGGTGCTCGCCCAGCGTCCCGTCGGGATGCAGGAAGTAGATGGCCGAACAGTACTTGATGAACGCGCCTTCGGCTGTCCGCGCGTTGGTCGCGAGCGCGCCCCCGACGGTGGCCGGAATCCCCGCCAGGTGCTCGAGGCCGCCCAGCCCCTGCGCCGCGGCCTCCCGGAGGAGGGCGGAAAGCGGCATGCCCGCTCCCACCGAGACCTCGTCGCCGGCGAACTCGGCTCCGCCGAGAATGCCCTGTAGCTTCACGACGACGCCCTGCAGGGCGCGGTCGGAGACGAGCAGATTGCTGCCCCCGCCGATCACGACGAGGGGCATGTCCTCCTGCTCGGCGAAGGCGAGAGCGTAGCGGAGATCATCGAGGTCCTGCGGCATGATGAAAATCTCCGCGGGGCCACCGATCCGCAACGAGGTGTGGAAGCTGAGGGGTTCTCTGAACCTGACTGCGCCGGTGATTCGACCTAACATCTGAGCCTCCCATCCGTCGGCCCATCGGCCGCGCGGCGTGAAGTGCGATTCGCTCGCCTCTAGTGCATGGGCGGTGCCAGTGTCCGATGTGCAAGGTTATCCGTCAGTTTGCTGACACTGACCGACGAGGATGCGACAGGGAGTGTCAGGAAGGGTGACAGAGAATGGCAGTCAACTGGCCGGACTCCGGGTCAAAGCGGGCGGACAAAGCCGGCGTATCCAGAGCCCGGTCAGACAAGCCCGGTATTGCGCGCTATCGTCTTGATCACCGTGTCCATCTGACCGCTCAGCACCTGCTTCGCGAAGCTGAGCGTGAAGCCCTTCACGGCGTGGAAGGGGACATGCGACGGCCTCGAGAGCGCGAGGGGATCGACGACCGCGTCGACGACGACCGGCCCGCCGCGGTGGGCGAGCGCCTCCGCGAGACCCGCCCGGACGTCGCCCGGCTCCTCGATGCGGATGCCCTTCGCGCCCATCGCCTCCGCCACTTTGGCGAAGTTCGGGTTCTTGAAGTCCACGCCGAAGGGCACGAGGCCGGCCTCCTGCATCTCGATCTTGACGAAGTCGAGCGACTCATTGTTGAAGATGACCTGGACCACCGGCATCTTTCGCTGCACCTGGGTCAGCAGGTCGCCCAGGCCCAGCATCGTGAAGCCGCCGTCTCCGCACAGCGCGATCGACTGCCGGCCGGGGAATGCCAGCTGTGCGCCGAACGCATTGGGGGCTGCGTTCGCCATCGAGGCCCAGGAGAAAGAGCCGAAGAGGCGGCGGCTCGGGCCGCCCTGGATGTGCCGGGCGAGCCAGATACACGGCGTGCCCGTGTCCGCGAAGAACATGGCGTCCGGATCGGCCAGCTCGCTCAGCGTTGCTGCCAGAAATTCCGGGCGTATCGGCTTGATGCCCGGGCCCTTGTCCACATAGTGCTGGAGCAGCTCGTGGAACTCCCGCGTCTCCGCGAGGTGCTTGTCCAGGAAACGCTTGTCCGTCTTGTCGTTGACCTTGGCCAGCAGCGCCGCGACGGTCGCCTTGACGTCGCCGACGAGGCCGAGATCGACGGCCGTGCGCCGGCCGATATGCTTCGGGTTCTTGTCGACCTGGACTTTGACGACATTCTTCTTTGGGAGAAACTCAGGGAACGGAAAGTCGGTGCCCAGAAGAATGAGCAGATCGGCGCCGTGAATGGCATTGTAGGCGCCGCCGTATCCGAGAAGTCCCGTCATCCCGACGGCGTAGGGGTTGTCGTGCTCGAGCCATTGCTTGCCGCGAAAGGCATAGCCCACGGGCGCCTGGAGCTTCCGCGCCAGCTCGATCACTTCGTCGCGGGCGTCCCGGCACCCGTCGCCACCGAAGATCGCGACGCTGCCCGCCTTGTTGATCATGCCGGCCAGCGTGTCCAGGTCCGCGTCCGAGGGGCGGTAGAGCGGCGGCGCGGGGAGCGCCATGTCGTACGAGTCGGCGGGGGCGGCGGCGGCGGCGATGTCGCCGGGGAGGGAGATCACCGTGGGCCCCCTGTCGACCAGGGCGGTGAGGATGGCCGTGTTCACGATGGGCCGCACCTGCTCCGGGTTGACGAGACGCCCGGTATAGAGCGACGCCACGTCGAAGAACTTGTACGGGTTGAGCTCCTCGAGGGACGAGGTGTCCATCAGGCTCGTCTCGACGTCGCCGGCGATCGCGATGATCGGCACGCCCTCTTTCCGCGCATCCATCAGCCCATTGATCAAGTGGGTGACGCCCGGGCCTGCCGTTCCGCACACCGCCACCGGATCACCGGTGAGCGACGCCTCGGCCACGGCGGCGAAGACGCCGTACTCCTCGTGACGGACGTGGATGAACTCGATGTTCCCGTTGCGATGGAGGGCCTCGATGACCGGATTGAGCGCATCACCGACGATGCCATAGCAGCGCTTGACACCGGCTCCCTGCAGCATCTCCCACAGAACGTCCGCCACCGTCTTTGCCATGTATGCTCCCCTCTTGTCGGTCATAACAAGGATAAAGCGCCGATCAGGTTCGGGGGCCCATACCTTGTTCGGCACGGGCCTCCTGCGTGACAGGCATCGCCGTTTTCTCGGGCACGAACCCCGAGCCGCGTCGCCTCGTCCACACCTTGGTGAACTCCGCGCCGAACAGCAGGATCTGGGCCGAGTAATAGACCCAGACCACGATGACCACCAGCGAGCCGGCCGCGCCATAGGCGGAGGCCACGGCGCTCCGTCCGAGGTAGAGGCCGATGAGGAGCTTGCCAATGGTGAAGAACAGGGAGGTGACCGCGGCGCCGAGCCAGACATCTCGCCAGGCCACCTTCACGTCGGGTAGGAGCTTGAAGATCAAGCCGAACGAGCCGGTGATCACGAAGAAGGAGATGACGAAGTTCACGGCTTCGAGCGCTTCGGCCGGCGCGGGCAACAGCCGGCCCACATAGGCGCTGATCGCGGCGAGCCATGCGCTCAGAACGAGGGACACGAGGAGCAGGAACCCGATGCCGACGACCATCGCGAAGGACAGGAAGCGCTCCCTCAAGACATCCGTCACCCGCCGTCCCGGCTTCGGTGTCACGCCCCAGATCGTGTTGAGTGAATCCTGGAGCTCGCCGAAGACGCCCCAGAGCCCGAAGACGAGAGGGATCAGCGCAAGCGCGGTGCCCGTCGGGCCCAACGTTT
>WNFT01004377.1_pt1 | contig 12332 bp, 14 predicted proteins | sample 5400191 | NCBI WGS metagenome assembly WNFT01 (sample SAMN13153359, study PRJNA577476) | soil metagenome | isolation source: 80 cm saprolite under Madrone tree | place: USA:California | collected 2016-06-14
CGCTCGCTCTCGGAACCTTGGTGGGCGTATCGGGCGTAGCTCAATCAATGGGGCCGCTCCTGGGCGGTTTTCTTACGGCCGAAGTGAGCTGGCGATGGGTGTTTCTTATGAACCTGCCACTGGTTGCCGTGATAATAATCGTTGCCGTACGATCAATTCAAGAGTCACACGCTAAGAACGCTTCACATCGCATTGACATCGCCGGTGTGCTCATTCTGGCGGCAGCGCTGACGAGTTTGCTCCTCGGCCTTAATGCGGCCCAGGTGGTGGCGTTGGGCTTGATCGCTCTTTCGTTGGCCTTGTTTGTGATCTTGACCTTAGTCGAACGCCGCACAGACAACGCGATTCTCGACGGCAAACTTCTTCGGCTACCATCCTTTCTTTGTTCCTGCGTCGCGAGCTTTCTTCTTGGGTTCGTATTCTTTCTTTTCCTATTTATCACGGCGGTTTACTTGCAGGAACGGCTCGGCTACAACGCATTGACAGCGGGGATCGCGCTCGCGCCGCTCAGTCTCGTCCTCGCCGTAACCGGAGTCATGTCCGGTCGCCTAACGAGTCGGTTTCCGTTACCGACTCTTCTGATCATGAGTTGCGTTTCCCTGGCCTCGGGGCTGGCGATCCTTTCGTTCATGCCTGCATCCTATGGATATGTTGGAATGGTGCTTCCGTTCCTGCTGGTTGCCGCTGGCGTCGGTCCCGGGTTTACTTTGCTGAACACCGCTGGCCTGGCTGCGATTTCTGCCGAGCGCTCCGGCCAGGCTACGGGAATGATCTACATGTTTCGGTTTGCCGGCGGCGCGATTGGAGTCGCCGCCGCCAGTGCACTTCACAGCGCGCTCTTTCGCCACCAACTCGTTTTCAGATTATCCGAAACCCCGTTGTCATTTGCGCACCAAAAGCTTCTGGAGCAGCCGGGTGCAGCCGAACGAATCAGGCAGATCGACAGCGGCTTGCTCGCGAGCCAGGTGGAACAAGTCCGTCAAGCATTTTACGAATCGTTCGTGGCGGCATTCACCGGCACGGTGCGGTTGAATGTGATAGTGCCGATCGCGATCGCCATCCTGACGATGATACTGATGATGGGAAAGAGGGAGGGAAGAAAGGAAATGGTGACTAGTGACTAGTGAATCGTTAGCGGAAGGCAAGATCTAACGGGACTTAAGAGAAGAATTTCCCAACTCCCCTCGGATCTCTGATTCTCTGTCCTCTGGTTTTTGGGCTCTCCCTTTCTGTTCAAGCCTATAGGATTTCGAAAACTGCGCCAACGAACCTCGTATTTTTGCAAAATGACCGGGACTAAGCATCTTGTTCTCGTTAGATGTATTCGCTCCCGAAACTTGGATTGATGTTATTGGCGCTGACGATCTCTGCCCCGCCTTCAGGGGCAATTGCATCTGAAGGGCTCGACGGCGTTAGTTTTTCGAACGATCCGCACATACTCTTCGTTCCGGTGGAGGAAATTGCTTTGGCCCTTGGCTGGGAAATGCATTTTGATAAAGAGTCGGGGCAACTGTCCCTCAACGATCACTTAATCGATGCCGGACATCTTCGAAAGCTCACCAACGGGACCTTATTGGTGCCGCTCGATGAATTGCAGCGCGCGGGCGCGACCATTACCTGGAGCGATGACGGAATGCAGGTACTGGTCGCGAGTGACCATAGGAAAATCGCGATTCAGTTTGCCGATAAACACGTCGAGGTAGATCTGGCGAACCAGCGCCTGCGCGCATATCAAGGCACGCGACTCGTGCTCGACAGCCACATCAGCACTGGGCGAGAGGGAAAGAAGACGCCACCGGGAGAGTTCAAGGCTGGGCCAGTCAAATCGCCGATGCATCGCTCGCGGCTCTACCACAACGCGCCGATGCCATGGAGCGTGCAGGTACACGAGAATATTTTCATTCACGGATTCCGGAAGGTCCCGCAACATCCTTCCTCGCACGGTTGCATTCGCCTGCCGTTGGCGGGCGCCAATCCCGCAAAGTGGTTCTACGACTGGATCGACCTCGGCACACCAGTCACCATCAAGGGCCATTGGCCTGCCGCAGCCGCCAGCACCACTACCGTGCCAGTGCACGTTGAAAGAAGCGTTCCTCCTGCCCGCTCCCTTCTCCGGAAAGTAATCATCGCAACTGTCGTAACCATCGCGGGCAGCATGATTATCTGGTTCGTGTCGCGAGATTATCGAAAAATCTAAAATGTGGTCTGTGATCGCTGATCGCTGATGTGCGGTCTGTCGTCAGTAATCATCTAGTCTTTGCGTGACATGTGATCTCTGATCACGATTATGAGCATGAGCATGAGGTCTTCGATCTGACGTGCGCTTCATCGCTTCTACATTCAACCCTTCAAGGTGCCGCAGCCGCGACATTGACCCGTAGCTGCGCCAGCGATAAGACGAGCCCGTGAAGCAGGTCCATGCAACACACCGCACAAACTACGGCCCGTGGCTTGTCGGGCTCGGCGCGGCTTTGTGGGGGACCGAAAGCGCGTGGCGCATCCCGCTCAACCAACTTTTCGACGCTCAGGTGATCGTGTTTTGGGAACACGTCCTGATTTTGCTGATGCTGTTGCCTCTTTTGCTTTCAAGGCTCGCGGATTTACCAAAAGTCGACGCCCGTACGTGGGGTTACCTCATGTTCTCCGGATTCGCGGGCTCGGCCGTCGGCACCGTTTTTTTTACTTTGGCGCTGAAGTACGGGAATCCCACCGTCGTAAATGTCATCCTGAACATTCAACCGTTTATCTCCACCTTCGGGGCGTTCTTGCTCTTTGGTGATCGGCTGACTCCGCGCTTCTTCCTTTACGCAGGCATCGCCATTTTAGCCGGAATCTTTTTGTCAGTCGAGCATCCTACGCTCATCGGAGAATCATTCGAGAAAGCGGGATTGAACGTGGGAACCGCTTACGCGCTGGTGTGCGCGCTATTCTGGGGACTTTCCACCGTGGCCGGTCGCGGCACGATGATGGGAATGCCTTTGCGCCTCGCCGCCAGTATGCGCGTCGTGGTCGGACTGATATGCATGACGCTCATTCTTCTCGTCTATGGAAAACTGAATCACGTTTCCCTTTGGCCACCAGCCGCGCAGGCCCACACGACCACAGCCATCCTCGCATTTCTTCTCCTCGCCTCAATCTCCGGCGCCATCCCACTTCTCATTTACTTCGAAGGATTGCGACTGACCCGCGCGTCCACCGCCGGTTACTTCGAAATGATGCAAACGCTCGCCGCCGTTTGCATCACTTGGGGATTCTTCCATGCTGCTTTACATTGGCATCAGGTCATTGCCGGAATCGTGCTGATGGCTGCAGTAACGATGGTGCAAAGAGCGCAGGCCGCGGTGGAAACTAGTCCGATCGAAGATGATTTTGTTCGCTAGGTTGCGTGCTGCCCATTAGGATCGTTTCAAAAGGAGATACCATGAAAAAAATATTTGTGACGTTGGGAATGACAGCCCTGGTTGCTGTCGTCGGATCGATTGTAGTGGCGCAGAGCCAGGAAGAGCCGTCCAAGAAGAACGACGTGATTTTCGCCTCTGCGGAGAAAGCGACGTTCAAAGAGGTCAAACCCGGCATATCCAAGGCAGCGGTGTGGGGAGACGAGGAACAGGGGGCATACGGGGCATTTACCAAGTTCAAGCCCGGCGTGGACAACGGGATGCACACGCACACGAATGATATTTGGGTCGTTGGGATCAAAGGTGCGTACGTCTACCGGGACGAAGCGGGCGAGAAGCGAGTCACCGCGGGGAATTTCATTCGGATTCCGGCTGGAAAAAAGCATTGGAGCGGCGGCGACAAAAAGGCAGGTGCATTGTTTTATGAAGAATCATCTGGCAAATTCGATCTTGTGCCCGCGAAGTAGAACGGCATTACCTGTTGGGTAGTGCGCCAGCACTTTGCCTTCTACGTCAGTTAGGAATTGCACTGCCATGTGGGCGAGGGCGCCTTCGACTTTCAGCTTCCGACTCTCAACTTTCATCTCCTAGCTCCTAGCTTCTAAGTAGTGATGAGGACTCAGCTCGTTCTCTCTTTCCAAGCAGACAGTTTCGTCCTTTCGAGCCGTCGTGATTTGGAAAACCGTTTGCGATTTCGTACGATGAAATCAAGAATGCGTGCGACGTTACCGTATCCGCTATTCGATACATGCCGGTGGATTGGTCGGCAATTCTGGCGAAGTAGATAACGAACGCTTTTTAACATGATGAAAACCCACTGCTTTTTCGCTCACATCGCCTTTACAGCCGACGCTCGCGTACGTGCCACCGCGAAAGCAACCGCCAATCTCCTAATCGAAATCAACCATACAGCGTTAACATCCGGCGCTAAGGAAAAACACCTCAAGGTTTCAACCCTGACGAAACCCCAAACGGTGGAATTGGCTGGTGGGATCGCCAGAACCGCGGCCCGTGATTATTTCAAATTGGAACGTGCGTTCCGTAAATTTCCGGTGCAGCGATTTGTAGATTTCAATCTTACCGGAACTCCCACCTATATTTCGATTTGTCCGCCGCCGACCAAAGTCTTGCCGAACGGTTCCAAAATATGGCGGCTGGCCGAGAGTGAGTCAGATAAACTGAGAACTAAACCGCTCTCCTTAAAGGAATCAAAAGCGAGAATAGCGAGGAGTTGCGGCGACTGACCTCCGGCTTTTTTCGGCGCCCCGCTAGAACATAAACACTCCAAGGGCCGCCCTACAAAGGTTGTAGCCGCGTCTCTATGAGGCGCGCCGGGAACGTCTTCACCTTCTGATCTCTGACTTCAGTATTCCAGATTTCAGTGTCTCAGCGTTCAGCTTTTCAAGGTCTCCCCGCCCCCTCCCCACCTTTTAAGGAATACTGAGTTACTGACCATGTTCTCGGCTAAAAGATTGGCGACGCATCCCGCTTTCCGCTCTAGATTGTGCGGAGAATGGAAGGCAAGCTCAATGCACAAAGAAAAACTCAAGACTGACTTTAAAGGCAATCGCTCAATCCCGGATAGAGGCACTTCGCGGCCAGAGAACGTTTCGGCAAAACAGCGCAAACAATACGCGCACAACGCGCCGGGGCTCCGTGCCGGGAGCAAAGCCCGAGGGTATCGATAATCGCCCGCTTACTGCATTGGAGGATGCGGTCGGGACCGATTGCTGAATGGGCCAAGCCTGCGCAGTAAAATTCCGCCAGGTCTGGCTGTGAAAGCTGCTTTAGGCGCTCAATGCCGACAGCATTCTTCATCAGTTCCAGCAGTGTTTCCTTGGAAGCTTCCCCATAAGTGCGGTAAAACCAGTCATAGATTTCTTTAAAAGCAGATATATTTAGCATTATTAGGCACCTTTCATTAGTTGATCCGGAACTATCTCAGCTTACCGAAGCTGGCCTCTGATCTCTGACGAGAGGCCGGCCGTCTCTCAATGGAGCTCGGCGAAGAGCGCACCGATGTAAACGATGAACGAAACGCCGGCGACGCAAACGAACGCTTTGTGAAACAGGTCGCTGCGCGTTGCGGCTGCGATGGTGGCTCCTACGATCCAAAATAGATGAAAAGCCAGATCGAAAGGTCCCTGTAAGGAGCCGCTCATCACGACATTCTTTACCAGACTGACCAGGAGCACAGCCAGGAACGAACCGAAAAACCAGCGGTTGTGACGGAAGTAATTTACTCGCAGATCGACGATTTCTGCGCTGAACGCGTTCGGCAGAGCGAGGGCAGCGAGCAGGTAAAGCAGGATGGTCTCGAGCAGAAGAATCGCGAATTGAAGAAAAGTCCAGGTATGTCGCCCACGATAACCAAACATCGACCACCAGGCTTGGATATCGATGACTAGAAGCAGCAAAGCCCACCCGATCGCCGGCCAGTAGATGCGAACGCGATCCCGCGCATTAATCACGTTGCTCAGGCCCTGGAGCAACTGCGTCACGCTCAGGCCGAGAATAATGGAGAGAATGACTGCGAGATAACCGAACTCATCCATGCCGCTGCATCAGCGCTATCACTCGACAAGACTTCTGTCGACAATGGATCGCTCTTCTGTAGCGGCAGGCGTGTCGCCTGCATCATCCTCAATTTCTTGCAGCCGACACGGCTGCCTCCACAGGAACCAACTAAGATCGATGAGCCCCATAGCGGCTGTTTCTGAACTCTCACATCCGACTCGATTACGATTACGATTACGATTACGAGCATGAGCATGAGTTCTTTATTCGTGCTTCGTCATTTCCACTCCTGTGTGCTCCGACCTGCGATCTCTGGTCTCTAGTGCGATCCCGCTCCCTGCTATAATCCCATGCCATGCCACAAGCGTTCCGCGCTGTAATCTTCGATCTGGACGGCGTCCTCGCCGACTCCGAGCCGCGGTGGAACGAGATTGATGCGAAATTGCTCGCTGAATACGGCGTCACCTATCGGGGCGAATACCACCGAAACGTGCTGGGCGTGAGTTACCGGCTTGCCGTCGAGTTCTACAAAAAGACATTTGATCTCTCTGTGCCTACCGACGAAATGATGCGGCGCCGGGGAGAGATTGCGGCCGACTTCTTTGCCACTCGAATAGATGTTTTCCCTTCGACAAAACTGGCTCTGCAAGAGTTGCGACAGATGAAGCTGCACCTCGCCGTTGCCACAAGCTCGATCAGCGCATCCGCGCGCCCATTTCTCGCTCGGCATGGACTGGCGGCGTTGTTCGAAGCCGTTGTTACCGGCGAGGAAGTCGAACACGGCAAACCGCATCCCGAGATCTATCTGCGCGCGGCGGAAAAACTCGGCATCGCTGCAGACGCCTGCCTCGTCATCGAAGACGCTCTTTCCGGCATTGCCGCCGCCAAAGCCGCGAAGATGCGCGTCGCCGCCATCCCCGACACCCGCTTCGTCGATCCACACGATTACAAGAAAGAAGCCGATTACCTACTTTGCAGCCTTTCGGAAATTCCGGCATTAATCAGAAGAGTTGATCTTGCGCAATCAACGTGACCGGGCTTCGTCCCTTCAACTTCTCACAAGTCACTGACCACTATTCACTTCCCTCGCCGGCCCCCCGCGTCCCTGCTCCCAGCTCCCTGCTCCGAGCTTTTATTGAGGCCCGGCGCTGTTATGCGTTCGCCGCAAAAACGGTTGTAACGCGGGTCTGATTTGTATTACTATTGTAAGAAATCGCGGGCGATCTCATCGCATTCCAACATCGCATTCTCACTTCATGAAGAAATATCCCAATTCTCGATCTGCGTTCTTTAACTGTCGCTTCCTCCTTGGATTCGTTCTTTTTTCCGCCGGCTTTGTTCTGGCGTTGATGAGTTTGACGGCTCGTTCCCCTCTTTCCGCGCAAAGTCCGACCGGCGAGGCCAACGGCAATAAATATGGCCCCTCCTATCGAAACGACGTTTCACCCCCGCTCCGTGAACTGCCTCCGTGGAGTGAGGCCGATCGAAAGGCGGAGCACGAGGCCAATGAAAACCCAAAAATCCCTCATCGGCACCAGGACGAAGCTGATCCGGTCATTCAAAACCGCCATTCTACTAATTCTTCCACTCTAAACGCGGTCGCGCCCAACCTCGCGGCTGCCCTGAGTAATTTCGATGGTATCCCCTTCCCCGGCGTCGGTTGCAATTGCGCGCCGCCCGATACCAACGGCGCCGTTGGAAAAACCCAATACGTCCAGATCGTTAACGAAGGCTACCAGGTATTCGATAAAGCCACCGGCAACTCCGTCCTGGGACCGAATAGTATCTCGTCCATCTGGACCGGTTTCGGTGGCGCCTGCGAGACTGGTGGCAACGGCGATCCGGTTATCCTTTACGACCATCTGGCCGATCGATGGGTCGTAACTCAATTTGCCAAGGCCACCAGTAACGGCCCGATCACTGATGAATGCGTCGCTGTTTCCACCATGGCCGATGCCACTGGCAGCTACTATCGCTATGGGTTTCATCTGGGTTCGAATTTTTACGATTACCCGCACCTGAGCGTTTGGCCCGACGGATACTACATGAGTATGAACGTGTTCAATTCGACCGGCACATCCTACCTCGGCCCTCAGGCTTTTGCCTTTGACCGGACAAAGATGATCGCTGGTCTGCCAGCCTCCTTCGTTAGTCCAGTTGGACCTTTGGGGGGCTCGGTCGATCCTTTCCTTCCCGCCGATCTTGATGGTCCGACGTTACCCCCGGGCGGCGCTCCGGCTACATTTGTCGGTTTCCCCGGCCAGTCGATTAATCCGAACTATACCACCTATCATTTCCACGCGGACTTTGCCACGCCGTCAAACTCGACCTTCACTACCTTCGCTAATCCACCGGCAGCCGGCTATACCTCTCTTTGTCCTACTACTCGCGCGTGCGTCCCGCAGGCTGGTGTTACCTCCTCCAGCTACCTCGATGGCATCGGCGACCGTTTAATGTTCCGCCTGGCCTATCGGAATTTCGGCGACCACGAGTCGGTGGTTGGAAATTACACCGTCAGTGCAAATGGCGTCGCGGGCGTGCGCTGGTTCGAATTACGAAATGTCACTGCTGGATCAGTCTCCGTTTACCAGGAGAGCACTTATCAACCTGATTCGATCTGGCGCTGGATGGGAAGTGCAGCAATGGACGGGCAGGGCAACATCGCAATTGGCTTCAGCGCCTCCAGCTCCGGCATTAAACCCCAGATCCGCTATGCGGCGCGACTGGCGACTGATCCCTTGAATACGCTCGGGCAAGGCGAAGCGCATCTTTATGATGGAACCGGCAGCCAGAGCGGCACCGGCAATCGTTGGGGAGATTACTCGGCGCTCGTGGTTGATCCGGTGGATGACGCCACCTTCTGGTACACTAACGAGTATTATGCCAGTAACGCCAGCTTCAACTGGCGCACGCGCATTGGCAGTTTCAAAGTAGCATCCGCCAGTCCAACTCCCACGCCGACTCCGACGCCGACCCCAACACCAACCGCAACGCCGACACCGACACCGACACCAACTCCCACACCGGCGCCTGATTTCGCCCTTGCGATAACTCCCTCATCGGTGACGCTGAATCGAGGCGGAGGAACAGCTTCCTATACCGTCACCGTCACGCCGGCAGGAACATTCAGTTCACCGGTGACTCTTTCCATTAGCGGTCTGCCATCGGGTGCCACCGGCACTTTTACTCCTAACCCTGTCACTCAGTCCTCGGCCTTGAAAGTGAGTGTGGCTTCCAGCGTGCCCAAGGGAACCTATACCTTTACCGTAACGGGAACGGGTGGTAGCCCAACTAAAACGCACACTGCAACGGCCAAGCTGGTCAAAACCCAGAAACCCTGAGTCACGCTATTGTAATACTGGTCCCCGACATCTGACTCCTGATCTCTGGTTCTCAGGCTCGATTACGATTACGATTACGAGCATGAGCATGAGCATGAGGATGAGCATGATTTCTTCATTCGCCGGCCACGCCGTTGCGTAGCGTAGGCGGGTGCTTCGTCATTCAACGCCAGTCGGCTTGGACCTCACACGCAGCATTCGGCGGATAAAACCTCAGGTTTTCAACCTTTTGACGCGCGCACCTTTACTACCAGAAAAATAGCGATTGCCACATTGATCACCAACGCAGCGCACTTCAGGAGAGACGGAGCTTTGAGCATTTCATAAATTTCCACCGGAATAAATGAAACGGTGGCAACATGATCGCTAACAAGCTTTTCGCTTTTACCCTGCTCCATGCCCGGTCGCGCCGTAGCCTTGCGCGAAGCCGGATCCTATCTCCCAGCTTCTAACTTTAAGGGGTGATGAAGACCTTCCCAGTATAGGGATCTTTTACTTCGGTTCCGCTGGAAAAGCCGCGAATGTCGACATAGCCAGCGTTTGGCGAATAAGGACTAATCACGAATCCAGGTTTGTTTGGCACCGGGACTCCATAGGGGAGATCTGTTCGCGGCCGTTGCGCGGGCACACTGGACGCGGTCCGAGTAGTCACTGGTTCCCGCGTTTCCGCTGCTTCCGGTTCTTTTAGTTCCGGTGGTCTGAGGTCGTTTCGTTTGACGGCGGTGCCGCTATCGCCCTTCGATTGAGTCTTGGGAGGCGTTCGCTGATGATGGCGTGGATGAGCGATGGAGTCGCGAATTCTTCGAAAGAAATCGAACGGCCCGGCTCGCGCGACAGACAAACCGAAGGACATCTGTCCAACAAACAGGATGAGCAAAATTTTGCCAAAGGCGTTTCGCATTTGTTCTGAAGGATTTTGACTTATTTCGAGCAATCGTTCAATCGCTCCGATGACCGACCCGCTTCTCGATTACGATTATGATTACGACTACGATTATGAGCACGAGCACGAGTGTGAGTTCGTCGTTTGTGCTTCGTCCAGGCTCCGCTGGCACTTTTGCCGGCTTGCTTGTTCGAAATTAAAGCAAAAAAACTTCTCTAGTTTGGGGAGCACATGCACCTCGCGTGTTACGCCAGTTCGGCTCGGACCGATTGCGCATCGCATTCGCGAACTTCTACTCTCTTTGTCCTAGTTCTCAAACCTGAAGGGTTTATGAACGATTCTCGATTCACGCTGTAACCCGTTCCCCTTCCCGATAACTGATAACGGCGGAGCGCACCGCTTCACCGCTATAACGAATCATCTCGACATCCCTGCCCTGAAATGTCACAACTTTTATCAATTTACGGTATTTAATTTGGTGAACCCTCTACAAGCCCTATGAATACAAAATCATTTCTCGTCTGCTTTATTGTCGTGATGCTGGCAACGTCGATGGCCACGGCCGGGACGCACCACGGAAATTTCACCTCGGCTCGAGGCGGTTTCGTTCGCAACGGAACCGGCTCATTCCACGGCGGAAATTGGAATGGTGGCAACTGGGGCGGCAATTGGCATCACCACCACCATGACCATGACGACTTCAGCAATTTCGTCTTCGTAGGCGGCTTTGGCTTTCCCTTCTTCGGCTATCCGTATGGCTATGGATATTACCCGTACAGCTATGGCTATCCCTATGGTTACGGATACGGCTATGGGTCCCCGTACGGCGGGTATGGGTCAGGTTACTACGGATATGGCTCCGGCTATTACGGCGGCGGCTACTACGGCAACAGCTCCTATGGTAACGGTTACTACGGCAATGGTGTCTATCGCAGCAGTTATTACTCGGGCTATCGCTCCACCGGAAATCGATCAGGCGTTGCCCGTCTCCAGCGGCAACTATCTCGTGCCGGATACTATCGTGGTCCAATCGACGGAATAATGGGATCTCGGACGCACTATGCGTTGCGCGCCTACCAGCACGATCACGGAACGGCCAGTTTGGCACGCGATTGAGCTGGATCGGCCACAGAGGGTTACGCTGAACCGCGGATTCGATACGGAGGGACCTGCTTCCGCAGGTCCTTGGACGAGCGGAAGCTCGTCCTTCCGAATTCACGCTTCAACGCTTCCACGATTGACGATCCTCGGTTCACGATTTAACCGATAACCGATAACTGCGAAACTTCCGCGTGTCGGAACTCGACTTGCTCAATCTTGCGCGCTCGACCACGGAACACCAGGTCACGTGGTTTGCGCAAATGATCACCATCAATTTCGGCATGATAGTAGCGATCTACTACTTTTTGCATGGCGCGAAACTCGCGCTCAAGATCTTCACCTTCTTCGCCTATACGGTGGGAATGATGGTGCTTCTGGGGGAAATGTTGGTCGAAGCGAATATAAAAGCAGGCGTGATTGAAGCGTTGCACGCTCTGCCGGCCGAACATCTGTCACGACCGATCGTGCGCTTTCTTTCCGTTTACGATTCGTGGCTCGCGCTCACGACGCGGATCACGTTCAACCTTTCTATCTGGTTGTTTTGGTTCGCGATGTGTTACCTGCTCTTTTTCTGGAAACGACACTCGAAGCAGCTCGATTCCAGATAATCTTCTCGCTTAATACTTCATCGCTTCAACGATTCACGATTCTCGTTTCTGCTCCGGCTGATCTCCGCCCTCTGATCTCTGATCAGGTCCCTCAGCTCCCTGTCCGCCGTCGGACGGACTCGCCGTGGCGAGCTTTTCGCTCCATGCTCTTTGCGATCCAGTAGTCCGCTTCGTCCCTGCCCGTTAACTACTTAACCGATAACTGTGAGGCTTTGCCTCGTGCGAGTGTTAAAGAATTTAGACCTGACTGTTTCGCATCGGCCGCGGTTTCGCCGAAGTCGGCTCACTGAATCTGATAGGCCGCGATTCCCTGGCAGGTTAGCTGCTTTTAAGACGCAGCATGATCGCAGAGTCGATAAACGCACGGCACAACGTTTACGTCATCCTTCTTAAGCCAAATGCTGCCAGACATTCAAAGGTGCTCCAACAGAATCCAAAGCGCGATAGCTTGAGACCCTGCGTTTACGTGGGAATGACTGGATTA
>WNFT01004380.1_pt1 | contig 12328 bp, 12 predicted proteins | sample 5400191 | NCBI WGS metagenome assembly WNFT01 (sample SAMN13153359, study PRJNA577476) | soil metagenome | isolation source: 80 cm saprolite under Madrone tree | place: USA:California | collected 2016-06-14
GTGGACGTAAAATTTTCGCCGCGACCCGCGCGGCTCGAGCCTCCCGGCCGGCTTCACCTCTGAAGCCACCCAATGATAGTCAAATATTTGAGGTGCAATTGGAATAAGGTGACTCGCGCACATGCGCGGCGCGTCATAGCGACGCCTACCAGGCGACGTAGCCACCATCGATCGAGAGCACCGTGCCGGTGACGTAGCTCGACGCTGCACTCGCCAGATAAATCACCGCGCCGCGAATCTCGTCGGGACGCCCAAGCCGCCCCATCGGCGTCGCCCGCTCCATCCGCTCACGATTACCCGGCTTGGCGAGTCCGCCTTCGATAGCCTCGGTCGGAATCCATCCCGGCGCAATCGCGTTTACTAGAATCCCGTGGCCGGCCCATTCGACCGCAAGTTGCCGCGTCAGGTTCGCGAGACCCGCCTTGGTCGCACTATAAGCCGACAGCCGGTAGACCGAACTTGCCACCATCGCGTAAATCGAAACCATGTTGATGATGCGGCCGGGCCGCTGCGCATCGATCAACCGGCGCGCGACCCGCTGCGCCAGCATCATCGGCGCCGTCAGGTTGGTCGCCATCGCGGCGTCCCAGATTTCGCGCGACAGATGTTCCGCCCGTCCGGTCGGCGATATACCCGCGTTGTTGACCAGGATATCGACGAGGCCAATCTTTTCCTCGGCCGCTCCGAGCAGGCGGTCGAGGTCGGCATCGACGGTGATATCGGTCTTAACGCCGATCGCTCGTATGCCGTATTGTTCCTCGAGTTCCGCCGCGATCTTCTCGACCCGTTCGTCGCGCCGCGCGGCGATCGCGACGTCTGCGCCCGCCATAGCTAGCGCATGCGCACACTCGATGCCGAGCCCCGACGACGCTCCCGTCACGAGGCCGACGTGCCCGCGCAACGAAAACAGCGACTCCACCGTATCCATCACAATGCTTGATTGACGAAAGTTGCGGCGGCGGCCTCTGAGGCGGCCTTGACCGCGCGGTCTACGTCCGCGCGCGTGATTCCGTAATGCGTGACGGCGCGAAAAGCCGCGGGTCCGCGTCCGCCGACCAGCACGCCGCGATCCTTGAGCGTCGCCGCGAACCGGCGCGCCGCCTCGGGACCGCGCACCACCTCGAAGACGACCATATTCGTGCGCCGCTTGACCGGCCGCACCTCGAGCCCGCGCACCGAAGCGAGACCGTCGGCGAGCGCGCGCGCCGTAAGATGGTCCTCGGCCAGGCGGTCGATCATGCTCTCGAGCGCCACGATACCGGGAGCCGCTATAATCCCCGCCTGCCGCATCCCGCCACCCAACATCTTGCGCGTTCGGCGTGCCTCGTCGATAAATTCGCGGCTGCCGCAAAGCAGCGTCCCGACCGGGCATGCGAGCCCTTTCGACAGGCAGAACGAGACCGTATCGGCGAACGACGCGATTTTTTCCGCCGTGGTTTCGAGCGCGATCGCGGCGTTGAAGATCCGCGCGCCGTCCAGATGAACCGGTAGCGAAGCGCCGTGCGCGAGTTCGCTCACGGCCGCCATATGCGACAGTTCGACTGCGGCCCCCGCGCAAAGGTTATGCGTATTCTCGAGCGCCACGAGCGCGGTCCGCGCAAAATGCGCATCCGGCGGCCGCTCGATTTCGGCACGCAACTCGTCGAGGTCGAGTTCCCCATCCTCGGTGTTGCGAACCGGCGTCATCACCACACCGCCCAGCGCCGCCGCTCCCCCCGCCTCGTAGACGTAAGTATGGGTCTGCGAGCCGAGGATCACCTTGGTGCCGCGCGCACAATGCGTCAGCAACGCGGCGAGATTCCCCATCGTGCCGCTCGGCACCAGCATCGCGGCTTCCTTGCCAAGCATCGCCGCCGCCAACTGCTCGAGCCGGTTGACCGTGGGATCTTCGCCGTAAACGTCATCGCCCAACTCGGCGCGCGCAATCGCCTCGCGCATCTCGTCGGTCGGGAGCGTGACCGTGTCGCTGCGAAGATCGATCAAAGCGTCCACTCGATTATGCGGGCATCGCGGTTTGTCCCGGCTAGTCCCGGTATAAGTCCGGGTTAGTCCGGAAAAATCGCCTTCACAACCTCGTCGATAGCGCGTTTGCTGTCGACCTCGTCGGTCAGCGACCATGTCACCGCGACGGTCGCCGCGCGCCGCGGCGCAATCCCCTGACGAATAAGCTCGCCCGCGTAGATCAGCAGCCGGGTCGAGACGCCCTCTTCGAGTCCCGACGCCTTGAGGTTGCGCACCTTCTCACCAAGCAGCGCGAGTTGGTACGCCATGTCGCGGTCGACGCCCGCCTCGTGCGTGATTATCTCGACTTCCTTGTCGGCCGGCGGGTAGTTGAACTCGATCGTGACGAACCGCTGGCGCGTCGAATGCTTCAGGTTCTTCTGGATACTCTGATAGCCGGGGTTGTACGAAATCACGAGCAGGAACCCGACGTGCGCCTCGAGCGTCTCGCCGCGCTTTTCGATCGGGAGAATCCGGCGATGGTCCGAGAGCGGATGGATCAGGACGGTGGTGTCCTTGCGCGCCTCGACGATCTCATCGAGATAGCAAATCGCGCCGCGCCGAACGGCCTGCGTCAGCGGCCCGTCGACCCAGACTGTCTCATCCGCGGTGATTAGATAGCGCCCGACGAGATCGCTGCCGGTCAGGTCCTCATGACAGGCGACCGTGATCATTTCGTTCGGCCCGTCGGGCAGCGCCGCGAGTAAGTGCGCCATATGCTCGACGAAGCGCGTCTTGCCGCATCCGGTCGGTCCCTTGAGCAGGACCGGCAGACGCGCCTTGTACGCCGCGGAGAAAATCTCCACTTCGTCGCCGATCGGCAGGTAGTAGGGAGCCGCGGTAGGGTCGAGATGCCGCACTTCCGCGCCTTCATGGCTGCCCTGGAGACGGCTGTCGAATCTTTTCAGCTCAATCGCCATTCGCTTACCTTTGTCGTCAACGCGCGCTTACGTGTTCGGATTGTAGAAAAGCAAGGGCGCACCATTCAAGGCAAATTGCAAGATTATTGACCAAATCCGGGCGTGTACTCCGACGTGCCGTCCCGATTGTCTTTCACTTTCCAGCCGCGCGCCATGATCTCATGGCGCAATTCGTCGGATCGTTTGAAGTTTTTCTCGCGCCGCGCTTCGCTCCGCTGGTCGATCAATGCCTGAATCTCAGGTGGTGTAATCGCTTTCCTCAACGAATTGGATTGATCTTCGAGCCGCAGCCCCAGCATGTCGTCCATTTTTCTGAGCGCGTCCCAAATACGATGGTCGTTATCGCGATACGCCCGGTTCACCATCTCCAGCACGGTCGCCAGCGCCTCGGGCGTGTTGAGGTCGTCGTTTATTGCGACGTTGAACCGTTCGAGATGCTCATGCGCCCACAAGCTGTCCTGACCCTCTGACTCGGCCGTCCGCGCGAACTCCCACAGATAATGGAGATTGCGTTCCGCTGCGCGTACCGCGTCGAGACTGAATGCCATCTCAGATCGGTACTTCGCCCCGAAACAGAGCAGGCGAAATGCCAGCGGATTAATTCCGTCCGCGACCAGGTCATCGAGCACGGGGAACCTTCCCGCGCTCTTGCTGATCTTCGCCCCTTCCATCCCGGTCAGGAACGCGTTGTGCACGAAGTAACGCACGAACGGCTTGCCCGTCGCGCTCTCCGATTGCGCAATCTCGTTCTCATGATGGACCGGGATATGGTCGAGGCCACCCGAATGAATATCGAGCGTCTCGCCGAGGTACTTCATCGACATCGCAGAGCACTCGATATGCCATCCCGGGTACCCGCGTCCCCACGGACTGTCCCATTGCATCAGATGGTGCGGCTGGTTGAGTACCCACAGCGCAAAGTCGTGCGGGCTTTTCTTGTCCGGCGAATGTTCAAGCCGCTGTCCCGCATGCTGCTCGTCGAGACTCTGACGCGAAAGTCGTCCGATCCGGCTCTGCCCGCGCCACTTCTCGACGTCAAAATACACGCCCGACGGCGTCACGTACGCGTAGCCGTTCTGGATGATGCGCCCGATGAGCGCGATCATCTCTCCGATATGGTCGGTCGCGCGCGACAGCCGCGGCGGTTCTGGCAGTTGAATATAGAGCCGCGCGCAGTCGCGTTTGAACTGCGCGATATAGAATTCCGCGACTTCTTGCGGCGTCTTGCCCTCGGCCCGCGCGGTTTTCTCGACCTTGTCCTCGCCGGCATCCTCATCCGAAGTCATATGGCCGACGTCAGTGATATTCATCACGTGACGGACACGGTAGCCGTTGAATTCGAGCGCGCGTCTCAGCGTATCGACGAAAAGATAGGCGCGCATGTTACCCAGATGCTGCGGCAGGTAAACCGTCGGCCCGCACGAATAGTAGGTGACTTCGGTAACGCCGTCGGCGTCGGGAGACCCGGCCGGGTGAAACTCCTCGACACTGCGGCTCAAGCTATTGAAGATATAAAACGGCTTCACGGTCGCGATAGTTCAACCCTATCGCGCCGCTACATCCGCTAACAAGACGGTGGGCGCTCTGCCCTACCCTAAAAACCGAAGGGAGTTTGTCAGTAGAACGCGCGACCGATCAGTTTTCCGAGGCCGTCGTAGGCTTCCTCGCACGCGGATGCACGTCGAGCCCATAACGCCGCTGCGCGATACGCTTGTACTGCCGATCCGCAAGCCACGGAAAGCCCGGCAGATACCACAGATATGCGAGTATCCCGGGCAGCCCGTGCTGGCGGCGCAGAATCTCGTTGATCGCGCGCGCCCCGCGCCACACGCGTCCGTGCTCGTCGACGACGTGTATCTCCTCCATCAGCGCGTCCATCTCGAGGCCCGGAAACAGCGCGCGCTTCTCATCGTCGTGAATATCGAGCAGATCGACCACGCCCGAGTTGTCGTACATTCGCACGGCCTCGACGCTTGCCCGGCATAGCTTGCAGTCGCCGTCGAAAAGCACGGCAATCGTCCCGGGTTTCGCCTTGCCGGGAACGATCGTCGGTCTGAAGGAACGCGGGAGCATCGAACGGCCTCAACGTCTCGACAGGCGTGGATTCGCGGAGACACGGCGCTGCTTGAGATTCTCGTGGTTGATACGCCACTCGTAGCCGTCGACCAGCGACTTCCATCCCGCCTCGACCGTATTGGCCGATTTCGCGAGGGTCGTCCAGTGGAGCTCGCCGTCCGAGAATTTCTTGACCGACATCACGTCGGCCTCGGTCGATTCGCCCGTCGCATGCTGGTACGTCTCGGTCACTCGCACTCTCTCAAGGTAGGGAAAATACTTGAGCAGCGCCTTGCGCAACGCGACGTCGAGCGCATGTACGACGCCGACGCCGCGCGCCGCCTCGGTCTCCTCGATGACGCCGACGCGAATCACCACGGTCGCGTCAACCGTCATCCGTCCCTCGTAGTAATCGTCGATTACTCGCCGGCGCAACACCTCGAACGGCGGCACGTAATCGGAATTGGTTTTGAGTTCTGCGAGCTCCTTTGAGGCCTGTGGCACTTCTGCTTCGTAAAAAATGGATCCCTGTTCACTCACTGGATGGTACCCAAGAACTAATTATCTTAACGTGGCACGTTTCGTTCAAGCACATTTTATTGGGCCATGTTGGGCAATATTGGCGCGACCTTCGAACAGAACCGCCAATTTTCACATCGCGAGACCGCCGTCAACCTGGATAACGGCACCCGTGATATACGCCGCCGCGTCGGAAAGCAAAAACGCCGCGACCGGCGCGACGTCTTCCACCGTACCGAAGCGCCCCAGCGGAATCAGGTTGAGCGCGGCAGCCCGGTTCTCCGCTGGTAACGCTGCTGTCATATCCGTTTCGACGAACCCCAACGCCAGCGCATTCACCCGCACACCGAGCCGCCCCAACTCCTTCGCCATCGCCTTCGTCATACCGATAAGCCCGGCCTTGGCGGCCGAATAGTTCACCTGCCCCGCCATCCCCGCCAATCCGCTTACCGAGGTGACGTTGAGGATCGTGCCGCGTTTAGCCTTCATCATCATAAAGGCCGCGGCACGGGCGAAATTGAACGCGCCGGTGAGATTCGTCCTGATAACCTCGGACCAGTCCTCCTCGCTCATCATCACCAGCAACTTGTCGCGCGTGAGCCCGGCGTTGTTGACCAGCCCGTCGATCCGCCCGAAGCCGCTCTTCACCGCGTTGACCATCTCGCGCACGGCCTTGAGGTCGCCAACGTCGGTCTTGAACGCCATCACCTTGACGCCGAGCGTCTCAATCTCTTGCTTTAGCTCCGCGGCCCGCTGCTCGCTCTTCAAAAAATTAAACGCGATGTTGGCGCCGTGGCGGGCTGCCTCCAGCGCGATTGCACGGCCAATTCCGCGCGTCGCCCCCGTAACAATTATCCCCTTGCCGTCAAGGTCTTTCACCGCGTCACCGCTCTATCGCGTATGGATATGCACAGGAAAATAAGCGGCGAGATCCATGCCGTCACCGTTCTGCAGCGCCTGACACTGATTTTGACCGCGCCCCTACGCACCACGCGGCCTCGTCACGGGACACGCATAGCCGCGCGGCCGACATAAATGTTGGATGGAAAATTTTCGGGCACCGCGTGCCGCGAGTGCGCGCTTCGAGAATTCGAGCGCTATGCGCTGAACGACGAACCGCATCCACATGTGCGGCTTGCGCGCGGGTTGTCGAACCTGAAACCGGCATTATGCAGACCCTCAACGTAGTCCAGGGTCGTTCCCGCGATATACGGCAGCGAAATCTCGTCGATAAAAACGTTGACACCGTCCAGTTCGGTGATAATGTCGCCGTCTTTGCGTACGTCGAAGCCCAGCGAATATTGGAAACCCGAGCAGCCGCCGCCAACGACGGCAATCCTGAGACCCTGCTCCCCGCCGAGTCCCTCTTTCGCATGCAATTTCTTCACGGCCTCGAGCGCCTTGGGCGTGAGCGTGACGCCTGGCAGCGCCGAGTCTTCATTCGTATGGACCTGTATGTCTTGCTCCCGGACTTCCTCTGACATCGAAGCCTCCAGGGAAGGGCCCGTAGCAATCGCTACGCCGACCCAACTCCACCAATCATCCTAGCGCAAGGCGTCCCGCGTACCAAGACCGCCTCGCTGTGCGCAGCGAGCGAGCGCTAGAACGACGAAATCGTGATAGCTTTCCCTTAACCCGTGCAAGCGCTCGAAGACAAAATAACGGCAGCGGCCAGCGAACAAGGTTTCATTCTCGTCGGTTTCGCTCGGCTCGAGCCGTTGCGAGCGCGCGAAGCCTTCTTTCGTGGGTGGATCGACGAGGGCCGCGCCGGGGACATGGGATGGCTGGCGCGCGAACCGGAGCGCCGCTTCGACCCCCGCCGCCTCGATACCCGCCTGCGCTCAGTCATAAGCCTCGCGTATCCGTATACCGCCCCGGTCCCGCCGCGCATCGACTGGCGTGCCGAACTGCGCGGCCGTATCGCCTCATACGCGCTCGGCCCCGATTATCACGATACGGTGCTGGCGCGGACCCGCGCCGTCGCAACTAAGCTCTCCGCGCTACGGCCGGACGCCGTCACCCGCATCTACGTCGATACCGGTCCGGTGTTGGAGCGCGAATGGGCCGCCGAGGCGCGCCTTGGATGGTTCGGGCGCAACACCAACCTCCTGAACCGCTACCACGGCTCATACTTCTTTCTCAGCGAAATTTTCACCGACGTCGAATTCGCGATGTCCCCCGAACCATATCGCGAGCATTGCGGGACGTGCCGCCGATGCCTCGACCTCTGCCCCACCAATGCGCTCGCCGACGGCTACGTGATCGAGCCGCGCGTATGCATCTCCTACCTGACGATCGAGCATCGCGGACCAATCTCCGCCGAGCTGCGCCCCAAGCTCGGCAACTGGATCTTCGGTTGCGACATCTGTCAGGAGGTCTGCCCGTGGAACGACGATGCGGCGGCCGCGACTCCGCCATGCGACGAGCTGATGCCCTCGCTGCCCGAACTGATGGCGCTCGACGACGAGGGCTTTCGGCGCCGCTTCGGCAAATCCGCGATCAAGCGCACCAAGCGGCGCGGGCTCCTGCGCAACGCCGCGATCGTGCTCGGCAACAGCGGAAATCCCGCCGCGATTCCCGTGCTCACGCACACGCTGGCCGAAGAGCCGGAGCCGCTCGTCCGCGCGCACGCCGCATGGGCGCTCGGCCGGCTCGGCGGATCGCATTCGCGCCGCGCCCTCGAACAGATTCGCAAGCGCGAATCCGACCTCGCTGTCAGGGACGAAATCGAAGGCGCGCTCGCGGCGATGATTCGTTGAGTTAACGCTACGATTCTTTTGAGTTGACGTCAGGCGAGTGATTCCTTGAGCGGACGGCCCAGATGGACTAACAGTTAGAGAATAGGTGATACTCGGATAGCCGAAATGGACGACGACACGCGGCGCGAATTCTCGATGATTGTCGCACGAGAGCCGGTTCCTCTCGCCCGCGGAGCCTTGCTCATCGCCAAAGAGGAATACCCCGACCTCGATATCGACAAGTACCTCGAGCGCCTGGCCGAACTCGCGCGCGAGGCCGACCCGGTTGTAGGCCGCGGCACCAACACGATCGAACGCGTTCAGCTCCTCTCCGAGTTCCTGTTCGAGCGCAAAGGCTTCGCCGGCAATCGCGAGAATTTCGGCGACCCGCGCAACTCCTTTCTGAACGACGTGCTCGAACGCCGCCTCGGCCTTCCCATCACACTTTCGCTGGTCTATATCGAAGTCGGCCGCCGCCTTGGCCTGAACCTCTTCGGCGTCGCCTTTCCGCACCATTTTCTGGTCAAGGCGACCGACGATCGCGGCGAACTCATCATCGACGCGTTCAACGGCGGGACCATTCTCGACCTGGACGAGATTCGCGCCCGCCTCACCAAAATCTACGGACAGCCGGTCGAGGTGCAGCCCGCGATGTTCAAAGCGGTCGGCGCGCGCTACATCCTGGCGCGGATGCTGCGTAACCTGAAAGCTATCTACCTGAGCGGGGCCGACTGGCCTCGTGCACTCGCCGCGCTCGACCGCATCCTGATGCTCGAACCGCGCTCGGTTGACGAAATCCTCGAACGCGCGACGCTCTACGACCGGCTCGAATGTTTTTCCGCCGCGCTCGAGGACTTCCAGAGTTTTCTCACCCAGGCGCCCGACCATCCCGCCGCCGAGGTCGCGCGTGAAGCGGTGGTCAAACTCACGCGCCGCGTCTCGCTCATCAACTGAACCCCCACGCACGGCTGTCATTCTACACGCGCTTCGCGCGTAGAATCCCGATCCTTTTCTTTTCTACCGCGAGCGTCGTGGGATTTTCAGAAGGACTTACCGGCGAATCTCTTGCAATGCGGACGGTTGCGCGCGTATGCCTCCTGATAGGAACGCCTGATAGCGAAACGCCGCGCGCCTCATCGAATGGCCGCACGAATATCAAACGAGAAGATGGCTGGCACATCCTCGCAACCGGATTTCTTTGAGACGAGCCGTCGCGGCGTCGCCGACGCCGAACTGCGCCGCAAGCTCGAAAGCTCGACCGGCCGCCACCTCGAACACGTCAACGAGGTCCGGAGCGAATTCCCCCAGTTCGACGACGAGCGCGATACCGCGCGCCGCATCAAGCACGACGCCATCGGGCGCCTCGACGAACTCCTGGTCCAACTCAAGCAACGGCTCGAGGCCAACGGATGCAAGGTCTTTGTCGCTGCAAATGCCGCCGAGGCGCGCGATTATATCCTGAAAGTCGCCCGCGAATGCGGCGCCAAACGCGTGGTCAAGGGCAAGTCGATGACCACGGAAGAACTCGCGCTCAACCCTGCCCTCGAACAGGCCGGCTTCGAGGTCGTCGAGACCGACCTCGGCGAGTACATCGTCCAACTGCGCGGTGAACGCCCCTCGCACATCATCACGCCCGCCATCCATCTCTCGAAAGAAGACATCGGCCATCTCTTCAGCGAAAAATTCGGGATTCCCTACACTCCCGAACCCGAAAAACTGACTGCGTTCGCGCGCGACAAGCTGCGCGACATCTTCCTCGACTCGGAGCTGGGCATCACCGGCGCCAATTTCGCGATCGCCGAAACCGGCACGCTGGTGTTGATCGAAAACGAAGGCAACGGCCGCTTCTCGAGCACGATCCCCGACACGTTCATCGCCGTGATGGGAATCGAGAAAGTCATTCCGAAGCTCTCCGATTTGAGCCACTTCCTCGAAATTCTCGCGCGCACCGCGACCGGGCAGAAACTCACCACCTACACCAATTTCGTCAGTGGACCGCGCCGCGACGGCGAACTCGATGGTCCGCGCGAGATGCACGTCGTCATCCTCGACAACGGCCGCAGCTCGATGCTCGCCGACCCGGTTTTGCGCGAAGCCCTGTACTGCCTGCGATGCGGCGCATGTCTCAACGTATGCCCGGTGTACCGGCGCATCGGCGGCCATGCCTACAACTCGCCGTATCCGGGCCCCATCGGCTCGATCGTGAGCCCGAACCTCTTCGGGAGCGCCGCGGCCGCGCTCCCGTTCGCCTCGACGCTATGTGGCGCCTGCCGCGACATCTGCCCCATCAAGATCGACATCCCGCGTATCCTGCTGCACCTGCGATGGAAAGCGAACCAGGGCACGTCTCCTGCCGTACAATGGCCCCGCGATGCGCGCCGGGCCCGCGCCAGCCTTGCGCGCTTCGCCCGCCTCGCATGCCATCCGCGCGCGATGCGAATACTGGTGCGCCTCGCTGCGCTCGCGGCGACGCCGCTCGCGCGCGACGGCTATCTCCGCCGGATGCCGGGTGCGTTCCGCAACTGGACGCGCACCCGCGACTTCCCCGCGCCCCGCGCGCGCCGATGGCGCGCACGCGGCGCTGGGAAGTCCGCTCCGGATGCGCAGTAGTGAGCGCCTTCCACAAAATCATCGCCAACGTCCGCTCCGCGCTCGAACGCGGCTCGCGTTCGAGCGCGGAGCGGACCGCGCCCGCCGCCGATGTCTTCCCGATCGCCGAGGGCGCGCGCCGCGCGGAGTTCATCTCGCAGTTCGCGCGCGAGCTCGAAGCGCTCGGCGGCCATTTCCTCGGCGTGCTCACCCCCGACGACGCGAAGGCACGCGTCGTCGCGCTCGCCCGCGAACTCGGCGTGCGCACCGCCGCCGTCGGTGACGGCGTCGTGCTCGACGCCGACCCGATTGCGCGCGCCCTCGAGCAGGACGGGGTCACGCTGGCCGGGCGCGGCGGCATAGCCGCCGCGCCCGGCCAGCGTGACGCAATCCGCGCGCAGCTTGCACGATGCGACTTGAGCCTCGTCGAGGCACATTACGCGATCGCCGCCACTGGCACGGTCGCCGTCGTCGCGACGCCGGGACGCCCCAACTCGCTAACCCTGCTCCCGCCCACTAACGTCATCATGGTGCACGTCGACCGCGTGATGCCGGACCTCGCGGCCGTTGTAAGCGCGCTCGGCGTGGAAACTATCGCGACGCATCGCGTTTCCCTCATCACCGGCCCGAGCCGCACCGCCGACATCGAGAAGATGATCGTGCTGGGCGTCCACGGCCCCAAGCAGCTTTACGCCGCCGTCATCTGGCCCCCAGCACCTTAGTGCCCTTATTCCCCGTCCCTTTCTTTGATATGGGAAAGGACGAGCGAGAGGGTACAGGCTCTTTTCCTCACCACCCCGATGACCGAAGTCAGGCTTTTCGGCACATGCCTAGCCGAGGAATTTTTTCCGTCCGTGGTCGGCGCGACGGCGTCCATTCTCGAAAACTTGAAAATCAAGGTTCGTCCGATGGGGCGCGCATTCTGCTGCGGTCAGGCGCCATTCAACGAAGGCCTGCGCGACGAAGCCGCCGCGCTCGGCCACCGTTTTCTCGCCTCATGCGCTCCCGGCACGCCGATCGTGATGCCGTCCGGATCGTGCGCGAGCATGGTCAAGGTCTTCTACCGCGACCTCTTCGTCGGCGAACCTGATCTTGCCGCCCGCGCGGCCGCGATACGTCCATGGGTCTTCGAGCTTTCGCAGTTCCTCGTCAACGTGCTCAAGGTCAAATACCTCGGCGCCCGCTATGAGCACGCCGTGGCGTACCATCCCGCCTGCCATTTAGTACGCGAACTGCATGTCGTCGACGAACCGCGCGCCCTTCTGGGCTCCGTCGCCGGACTCAAGCTCGTCGATTTTCGTAACCCTGAAGAATGCTGCGGGTTCGGCGGGATGTTCTCGGTCAAGTTTCCGCACATCTCGACCGCTATGGTCGAGGACAAGATCATTCGCATCAAAGAGAGCGGCGCGGAGCGCGTGGTTGCGAACGATTGCGGCTGCCTGATGCAGATTGGCGGCGCAATGCATCGCCAGGGCCTCACCATCGAAACCCTCCACCTCGCCGAAG
>WNFT01005739.1_pt1 | contig 12327 bp, 15 predicted proteins | sample 5400191 | NCBI WGS metagenome assembly WNFT01 (sample SAMN13153359, study PRJNA577476) | soil metagenome | isolation source: 80 cm saprolite under Madrone tree | place: USA:California | collected 2016-06-14
CGGCGATTTCCCATCGGCGTATCGTGTCGGCGCCATCGCCAGATGCGAGGCCACACAACTTCGCCATGTCTGCCGCGGACAGGGGTCTGCCGATCGCATCGCCGAGATCCACGCGAAGCTGTTTCAGCTCGGGGCCGGTCATTGGGGCTGCTTCAAGCTGGCGCTCCCTGCGCAGTTTGGGAATTTCCAGCCGCAGAGAATTCTTCATTACCAGCCAGCCGGCAAGACTTCCCGTTCTCCGGAAATGGCCTTCACTCAATAATGAACGCATCAGTGGCGTCGCGATCTGGCGATCGGCAAGGGGCAAGACGATCAGATCGGGCGCGCTGAATGCCTCGCGATGCCCTCTCCTGGCCGCATCACAAATCGGCTCGCCTCATGTCCGCGCGAAGCTTTAGCGCTGCCGCGCAATCGCCGGGCAGGCCTCAATGACGGCGCCGGCATTTGCTCCCTCGATCTCTACGCAGCTTCGCGAGCCGTCGATCATGAGGCCATAAGGATCGAGCAACTCCTTCCGGATTGAACTGCCGCGCAGATGGAGCTCCCAAATTCCGCCCGGCAGCTTGTGTTGCAGTCCTGCACGAATGCGACTATCCAGCCTGCCGTTCGGAACAATCGGCAAGGCTACGTCCGCGAGCTGGTAGAATCGTGACTGCGGCGGAAGAAGAGGCGCGATATAGGAGAGCGGCTTGTCGAGCAGTAGATAAATCGCCGGCTGCGTCAACTCTTTCGGTAGCTGCGGATGGTATGGATTGGACCAGGCGCGTCGGGTCCAGTCGCCGGGTTGTGTCCACGCCGCACTCGCCAGCGCAACCGTCAGGATGATGACGCTGCGCCACCCTCCGAGGCCAATACACGAACCATTGAACGCCGGGTGTTGCAGGATGCGAACGAGCAGCAACACGATCAGCGGACCGCACAACAGTTCGAGTGCAACCACGTAACGCTGAATCGAAAACAGCATCAGCCAGGTTGCATAGGACACGGCGAAAAAGACGATGAACTGAACGTCCCGGTGGGTGAAGACAGCGGCGCGCCGGACCAAGCTGGCGCCAATTGCCAATGCTAGGAGGATGAGCGCCACCGCAAAGCGGGCGTCACGAAACGCATATTCGGAGCTGCGGTGGTCGCCGGCAAGCCAGTAAAACGGATAGGCCAGTCCATCGAGCCAGCCGTGCGGGATGAATTGCCGATCCAGGATGTTGATGGGCGACAGCTCGGGCGAGGGGAAGATCCCGTTGAATAGTGGAAACACCGGATTCCCGAAGTCTCGCCACAGGAGGAAGCTCCACCAGCCCCCGGCGAGCAGGCTTCCGATCGCGCCGCCGAGCGCAACGCAGCCGGTGGCGGCAAGCGGTCGCCTCGCAGCGATCGCCGCCGTCACCAGTCCGAGCGCGAAAACGACATTGGTCAGCTTGAAAGCCACGGAGGCGCCGATCAGGACGCCGGCTAAAATGTAGAATTTTGGCCGCAGTTCGTCCGACGACGTAATGAAAATGAGCGCGGCGATGATCGGCAATGACAGCACGATGTCAGCAAAGCTGGTGCCGACTTCCGAAAGGGTCATGGGACCGAACGCCGCCAGCAAGATGGAGGCCGCGAGGCAGGCGGCATTGGTGGCACTCCCAAGCAGGGCGCGGGTGAGACTATAGATCGCCGCCAGGTTAAGGCCGTGAACCGCGCCCGCGATCAGTCCCGTCCACAGCGGTGACAACAGCTGGCGCAGAACGTAGATCGGATAGTAAATCAGCGGATTGAAATAGGTCTGAAAACCGGCCGGTATGACGTCGGTATCATAGCGATTGTTGATCGTGGCCCAGACATTATAGGCGTGATAGTTGCGCCAATCCCAATTGGTATCGTCGCCGACGGCATACGCATAGGCAGCGCCGGCCAGCATGCAGCCGGCGGCGATGGCAAGCGGCACCGAGGGGATGTCGCGATCCCCGGCGCGAGATTCCGTTCCACCCACCGCAATCTCAAAATGACCCTGCATCTAGCGACAGCTAGCTAGGGAATCATAAGATTTGATAAATCATCAGGCTTGGGAGGGGCTGCCGGTTCACGGCCCGGGCGGGTTTTCTTTGCCCACCGCGATTTCCCGGTATTATGGCGCAAACGCCACCAAGAGAAGCGACTTTGCGCAGGTTATCGGACAGCGCCTTGAGGGCACCGTAAATATTTCGATCTCATACGGTCATCCAGAGTTGCTTCCGGTGCGGAGATTGTCGGTCTCAATGGCGATTATCTTGGAAATACCGGCAGTCGGCCCCCTCCTTTTCGGAGCCAACATTTTGGAAGAATCGGATCAGGCGCTAAATCTCGTCTAACACCACGCCCTCTAGTTCCATCGCCGCAAGGCAGGCCAGAAAGAACGTCGCGGAAAACGTCCCCCGCTTCAGCTTCATGGTGATCCCGGCTTCGGTTTCGTCCTTAAAGCCGTGTTTCTTTAGCCGCTTGACCAATTCGGCGTAAGTTACCTCCGATTCCTTCATTTTGGCTTTCAGGAACGCGCTGGCGCGGCGTCCCCACTCTTCCTCAGTCTTTGCAAGGCCCATTGGCCCCTCCTAACGAAAACGTGACCTAACAGAAATGATAGTTCGCTATTGACCCGGTATCAAATCTATCATATTCGTTAGCTATCGCATTCGTTAGGTAGCAACGTGGCCCAACACTTCCTCCTCAGCAAAGCGGCAAAGACCCTGAGCCTCGCTCAGGTGTTCCGCATGACTGATGTGGAAGCCGAGACAGCCTTCAAAATGATCCGTTGGGCCGATACCAACGGGACGCCGGTATGCCCATCCTGCGGGTCCGTAGAGGCTTACGAGGCCCGCCGTCCGAATGGTGCGCTCCGCTTCCGGTGCAAGGGCTGCAAAAAGGATTTCACCATTACCTCAGGAACGCTGTTCGCCAGCCACAAGCTGCCCCTCAGGGGCTATCTGGCCGCCATTGCCGTGTTCTGTAACGAGGTAAAGGGCAAGAGCGCCTTGGCCCTCAGCCGCGACCTGGGCCTGTCCTACAAGTCGGCATTCGTATTGCTGCACAAATTGCGCGAAGCGATGGCAGAGGAAATGCGCGGTCGCGTTGTCGGCGGTGAAGGCAAAGAGGCTGAGATTGATGGTGGCTACTTCGGCGGATACGTCAAACCAGCGAACTTGAAGGCAGATCGCATTGACCGCCGCTTCTCTCGCAATCAGAACGGCAAGCGCAAGGTCGTTGTCGTGATCCGCGAGCGTGGCGGCGATTCGGTTCCTGCGGTGTTCGGTTCGGAAAGCCAAGCCGCTTCATTCATTCGCGCCCGTATCGCCAAGGGCACCACGGTTCACGCCGACGAAAGCGGCGCATGGGATGGCCTACATGAGCGGTTCGAAATGAAGCGCATCAACCACCAAGAAGCGTACAGCATTGACGGCGCTTGCACCAACTATGCTGAGGAATATTTCAGCCGCTTGCGCCGCGCTGAAGTTGGCATTCACCATCACATTGCGGGCGCTTATCTGCTCCGCTACGCGCAAGAGAGGCCATGGCGGGAAGATAACCGCCGCATCTCGAATGGCGATCAGGTGAGCCGCATAGCGGCGCTGGCAATGAAGCGTGGCAAGTCAGTCGATTTTACGGGATACTGGCAGCGGCACATTGAGGCATAGGAGGGAAAATGGCCGAGGAAATGACTACGGTACTTCCCATCGTGGGATTTGCGGCGGCGGCGCATCCAAGCGGCGTGGGGATGCTTATCATAAAGCACCTTCCGGGGATCGCGCCGGTAGGCGCCACGCCAGAGCAGCTCGAAAAAGCGATTGTATCTCGTCAATACGGAATTCGCGCCGAGCAATGTACTCTACTTGCTCAGGACTTACTTGAATTGGCGGACAAACTTCGCGCTGCGAAAGCGGCCTTGAACTGACAGTCTCGAAATCAGCTAGGCGCAGTCGGACGGGTGTATAAGTTGCTGTCATGATCGCTCCATAGACCAAAAGAAACGGCCCCAGCGCGGAGGTTACACGCTAAGGGCCGTTGGGGGCTGTGTCTGGGATGGGGAATCACAGACACAAGCCAACATTACAATGCGTTACCACTTGCTCCCTAGACGCCCATTAGGGTGTCAAGGCTACCCCTTTTGGGACACTGACCTGTTTCTGCCCGGTGGCTAACTTAGAATTGTTGAGTGGCCTATTTCGGCCAGTACGCATTCCAAAAATGTCAAACGTCCGCAAAAAAATACCCATAGTGGAAGTCACCGCGCCCGATGGCAGTAAGTCCCTTTGGGTTGCGGCTGTGGCGAAGGCCAACGCCGTGGCGACTGTAAAAGAGGTAATTCCACCAAACTATGTTGCCACACTCACAAAGCAACGGCTAACGATTACCCGGAAGTCGGATGTACTCCAGCGCGGCGAAGTGCGGAGGATCAGGCTATGACCCACCCCGAAGCTACCTCAATTGAGGTACCTTGCCTTTTGTGGGGCTGCCTCTAAATCTCGGGCTTCCCCGCGCCGACTAGATGATACGGTACACTTGACGCTCTCTGAGCGTCATTGAGCGATCTCCACCTTGGCCCCGTCTGGAACGCAACTCCTGTCCCCAATCCGGACGGGGCCCTCTCAGTCAGCAGTCTCTTTCAGCCGCCATCGCGCTGGCGCTCCCTCATTGGCGCGTTCTACCCCTTTGCCCTTGTGATTCCGCAGGGATGCCAAGACGCTTCCCGCAAGGTCTGCCAGCGCGGCCTTGTTCGGTTTGGTGACGTTCGCCGCCGCCAATACCCGCTCCGCTATCTCCCGCGCCGTCAATGGCTCTGTGGCCGTCCTGAGCACGTCTACGGCGCGGCGGTAGACGGTGCCTCGCTTGAACCACGGGTTAGGCTGGCGACGCTTCACCGAAATGGACCGCAAGCTGTAGCTCGGGTCCAGCATCTTAATAACAGCCTCGACGTGGCGCATTTGGCCCGCCAGGTTTTCGTGCTCTTGCTTGTTCTCAAGTATCTTGCCGCCCAGCTCGGCATGAAGCCGCTCTAGGGTCTGAATGGCGGGGCGGGCGTAAGGATCGCGGGTTGGGCGTCGCATGGTTGTCTCCGTTGATGGCGGAGACATGGGCGGGGATAGCTCAAATTACTTGTGGCGTTTGCGCCATAATACCGCGATTTCCAACCCGATCCGGTTCCCCCGGCGGGTCTTGCTTTGTGACGGCGCGGAACCTTTGCGGGGCCTGGTTATCAAGGCAGCGGCGGATCTGGGAAACCGGCAGTCGCGCATGGAGCCGCACGGAGTCATGTCGGGGCGGCTCTTTTGCATCAGGCTGGCCGAGAGAGCGCGGTAGGGAGTGACCATGTCACCACGCCAGCGAGCCCTTGCGGTCGACGCGCACCAGCACGTCATTGAGGACAAATGGCGCCGCGGCCGCCGCGTCGCAGCCGCCGCTTCGCGTGAAGATACACACATCAACTCCGCCGACGCTGGCACAATCGCGTTGTGAAAAGCCTGCCGGAAGATCCGTTGCCGAGTCCCGTCGCGACAGGATGCGGTTGAACGCCGGCGCAGTTTTCTGCGCCACGGCCGCAAGGTCGGCGCCTGCGACCGGATCGGCGGGGTGGAACGCGTAGAGCGGCGACCGGCCGACCAAACGGTCCCGGCCGGGCAGCAGAACGAAAGGCGTGTTGTAAAGCGCGAGACCGCAGAGCGCCGGATCGCCGCGTATTTCCGCCGCCAGGTGCGCGGCCCCTGTGCCGCGTACCCAGTTGCCCGGCATCGTGCCGGTCGCCGCAAGCGCCCCGGAGATCAGCGCCCAGCCCCCAGCGACCGCCGGCAGCGCCCATCGCCGCCAGGCGCGTTTCGCACGCAACCGGTGGATCCAATCCGCCGAGCCCAGCGCCGCTATGATGATGAACAGCGCCACTGACAGGAATATGAAGCGGTATTCCTTGTGTCCGATCAGGCTGTGAAAAGCGATATTCGCGACTGCCGTTGCCAACAACAGCGGCGCGTGTCGCCATCCCTGCCAAATCGCGAACAACAGCGGCACGATCGCGACTGACCACATCATCCAAAAACTGAAGAGATAGGTGATCGCGGGCGTCACGCCGAACCCGGCCGCGCCATCATGCAGCAGATTCTGTTGCACGTTCGTGATCAGCCAGGCGAAAGGCACCCCGCCGTGCGCAGCATCGATGACGCCACCGAACACCAGCGCGATAAATCCGCCAGCGACCAGCGGAATCAGGTTTCGCCAATGCCTCCAACATGCGCCAAGCGCGAGCACAGCAATGGCTGGGGCATATTGAAAGCGAAAAACAAAGGCGAGAGCAAGCAAGGCACCGCCGGCGGCGAGATGTCTTTGCGACAACGAGGCACGGGTCAGCAGCAATGCCGCCGGCAGAATGACCGCGGTCGCCAACGGTTCGCTCAGCGTATGCGGCGCAAAGGAAACGAGTTCGAACCAGATTGCAGCCACGAATGCAGCAATGATCGCGTGGATTCGCGAGACCCGGGCGCCGAAAGACCATGCGCTGGCAACGATCGACAGCGACGCCAGCGCCGCCACCAGACGAGGCACCACAAAGGCGCCCATGCCGCCCGGCGCGACCCAGTCGCCCAGGGCTACCGGTCCCGCCATCAAGCTTGGTAACAACCAGCCGCGCATACCGTAGCGCCATTCCCAAGAGACGATGCCGTCGTGGCCGAGCATTCGCCAAGCCGGCTCGAGGCACTGGAAGATCTCGTCGGGATGAAGGACGTTGGGCCAGAACGCGAGCGGAAGACGGATCGCGGCCGCCAATAACAGCAATGCGGCCAGCGGATGAAACCGCACCATCGATATTGCTAATCTGCTCGCCCCGTCGTGCGACGGAGCGGCGCTCGCTATCGTCATCTTCCGCCGACCATCGCTCGCATAGCTCCGCATTGCGCAGAGCCGCCATATTCGAACGAATTATGCCGCCGAAGCCGTTAAAGAGGTGTGATTGGAGCAGAGGTTAGACGTTTGTTGAAGCTCTAGGGCGGTGGGTGGTGCGCCCGGCTCCCGGGCTTCTTCCGGCGAACGCAAGGGCCGCTACAGGCACGGCTGGTTCAGCAGGGCGAAGATTGCGGAGCGGCGGGCTACCTTCGAAGAGAGGCAATGCCTGCTGCATGAAGGTTGGCGAGGCATTCCGAACGGCTACGACGGAATCGTTGCGATGTTGTCGAAGCGACGCTATTTTTCGTTCGCCCTCAGCTCCAATCCGAGTGCCCGGCGACCTTCATCAGTCAGCCAGGGGACATCATCTTGCATCTCGATAAGGCCAAGCTCAATCAGCGCCATCAGATCGTTCTGGCTGACGGGCGAAAATTCCGTTCGCCTGGCTTTGATGTCGCGCAGCGCCCAGCGCAGACGTATCGCAGTATCGAGATTTAAGCCGTCCAGCACTGAGCGCGGTTGCTCTGCCATAGTCGTTGCATTTTCTCCGGCGTCCGCAGTCTCGGTCACGCCGGCTTCAGACACGGCCTCATCAACAGTCGGCGGATCAACGGAAGTAGTCAGCGGCGGTTCCGCGCGGGTTGAAATGGGCGAGTCGTCACGGAACAGCTCCGCTATCCTCTCGTCCAGTTCCCGCAATCTGTCCGCACTCATTTCTTCACCCTGGGCTTTGGCTGGACAGCAACCGGTAAGCTGTCGATCGTCTCAGCGGCCAGGTCCGCCACGAGAGCCGCGCGAAGTCGCCCAGTCGGCCTCGCTTTCGTCTTTACGATGAGCCCGAGTACGACCAGGCGGCGGATGGCCTCAGACCTTTTCGGCTGATCTGGCTGTTTGGCGGCCCAAACATCAACGTTCTCACGTAGTTCTGGCGAAAGCCGGATCGCCGTTACCGGGTCCTGACCGGTGGCCGGACGGCCTGGCCTTTTTCGTACCACGCTTTTTGTCGACTTCGCCATAATAAACGTATTACGTTATTTATGCTTGAAAAGCAAGCGGCCCGCAACGGTGGTTGCACACCGAAACGGGCCTAACCCGCAAAGCATGAGGTTAAGGTCATGTCACGAGCTGTTGGCGGGCGCTGCTGCGCTCATGCAGTACGTCATGTCAATGGAAAAGAAAGGGCATACGTGGCTATCTTGACTCATGGAGGGCGACGAAGACAAACCGCGGTTTCGTCATAGCTGGGAGTTCTATCTGCATCGCAACCTCGCAACCCTGCTTAGCGGGGCCGGAGCAGGGCAGGCCGCCTGAGCATTGCCGCCGCGATCGAGCCCGCCAGTTCACGCTGGCGGGTTTTTTCTTGTCACTCGACCAGCCGTATCACCCTGCGCCGCTTTGTTCGATCGAGTGCATGCACGACGTCGTTCCTATCGAGTAGTATCAGCAAACGTTCCACCGTTCGCATCGCGTCGTGCGGCCCAGGTTCGATAAATTCTCTCAGGATGCGCCTACCGTCCTCAATGGCACGAATGAGTATAAGGATGTCTTGGTCGGGACTTTTCATAAGTGTACGCAACTTTCTGGACGCGGCGAATCTTCCGAACTGGCGAGCCGATCACTGGCAGAGTAATCAGAGATGCCGTCATTCCCCATCCGGCTATTCGGGTGGGGTCGCACCCATTCGAGTGTCTGTGGGACTTTATTTCACCACTCGCAACCCGTGACCATTCTGAAGCCATTCAATGGCGTGCGCCACTTCCTGATTTTCCAGCTCGGGAATCAATTGAGTGATTGTTTCGTCGGCATGATTGAGCCGCAAAATTGCCCAAGAGCCCCGATCAAATTCCCTTGCATGCTTAATGCGAATTCGCCGGGGGGTGAAATTCATGCCGCTTTATTTTTTTGACTTCACCGACGGCGAACTAAATGGTTGCGACCAGTTCGGGACGAAATTGCCAGACGTTGAGGCGGCGGCCCGGGAAGCGGTCAGCGCTCTGGCGAATATCTCCAAGGATGTACGGAAACAATACAAAGATCGCGTCTTGGCCCTAAAGGTAAGGGATCAGAGCGGGGAGACAGTCCTTAATGTGACCCTCACGCTGGCAGTGACGTGGTTCCCTGCAAGTCGAATTGAACTGTGCGAGTACGCGTCTGTGGGGCCAGTGCAGATTCCGGGCCATAGTCTCGGCACGCGCGAATTCACGTTACCGGCGCGCGGTTTCAGTGCCGACAGACCTCTTGGTGGCGATGCCTGAAAATATTCCCGCCTGTGTACAGATTGTGTATAGGCGGGTTTTCGCCACGAAGTTCGCTTAGGTTTCGATTCGGCCATGCCGTTGCGCTGATGGCTTGGCCGGGGCCCGACGCAATGGTCGTCCTGGAAACTCACCCTGCGTCGGGCCGCCTCGTCGCGCCGGGAATGTACTGATCCAGAATCACTATCGACAACAATAGCAGCAGGCCAGCTCCGCTGACCAGTGCGACCGTCCCAAACGTGTTGGCGATCAACCGGCCGTTTGCAGTTGACCACCAAGTGTTAAACGCTGGTTGACTTGTTCGGAGAAAGATTGCCGCCTATGTGCAGAGTTGCGTGCAGGCAGTTGCCGTTGGGCCGGCTGTTTGGTTGGGCCCGACGTGTGTCGTCCGGACAATGTCGCTCGTCGGGCCGCTTCATCAAAGTCCGCCGTTGCTCGGCTGGTTTTTCTTTGAACGTTACTGATCAGCGGTTGTTCCCTGCGTAGCCGGTGATACGGTCAGATCAGCACGCCCGGCGCCGGCACTCTGCGGTTTTGCCCAGCTTTTCTGTAACGGCACAAGTGCCCTCAACGCTGCCAAGCCTCCTGCTTCATTGGCCGGCACGTCCTTTCGTCTGCCATCGAGAACAACCCGGCGTGGCCTTCTGGATTTAATTACGTATGGGCCGTAAAGAACGTCGCGGTGTCGTTGTCCAATCATCCACAAAATCAGTAAAAATCCCAAAACAAAAAATAGAACGGTGAGGATATTGAGGATCATTTCAAGCCCCGTGCGATATTCTATTTCCTCGTCCATTTTCGCATTTGCCTTCAACCAAACCGAGATCGACCACGCCGAAGCGGAGCGTTCTCGCGATGCCCAGCACCCACGTGTAGATAATTTTCCACTTGTCGCGCCCCCTCGATTGGAAATCCAGGAGTGGAGACCGCGCATCCTGTAGTTCAAAAAAGAAGCTCAACGTGTCTCTGCCGGTTGGCCCGCCGGATTCAATGGAATGCGTTTGAAGCCAGCGGTCCCATTCCCGAATAATCAGAGTTCTCGCTTCTTTTTGTTTCATCAGCACGCACCTTTGACCCCTTGAGGGCTCTTATGGTTGCGCTGGTTTGGTGGGTGGCTCTATTCGAGAGCGCTGGAGTAATCACGCGAAACGCGATTCGGCCTGCCGCCGCAGCCGATCAACACCTTCCCGGTTACCATGGCAGAGAGAATTTAAACGTTTCTAAACGCGCGTGCGCGGCGCGCGGCGGACCCGACGCCTCTAGCGCCGAATATTGAGCCACCACCAACGACGTAGCCGCCTTCAGTTGGCGGCCGCTTTGTTGAGCCTTGGCACGACCTGTGCAGACATAACCTTGCTGGGGATTTGAGGGCCTTGCACCTAAACCGACGCCGCCAAGCGATCATACTCCGCTCAGGCGGCGTTGTGCTGTGGCCGGGTGATATTTTTGTTACCCCAAGCGTTACCCTGCAGGGAATCCGAGAGCCTTGAGGCGGGCTATCGCTTTTCGACCAGTCAGGGGGGGCATGCGCTCTTGCCCGATCAAAAGGCGGCGAGCCGCACGACGCCGAATTGTGCCTTCCGGAAGTCTTGGCTATCGTTATTGAGCAGCATTGGGCTGCTTAGGGAGGAAACAAAATGAAAGTTCTGTTTGCTGCCTCAATTATTGCAGCCGGGTTCGCGATTAGCCCGGCATCAGCCGCGATGATGGCCTGCACCAGTGAGAACATCGCCAAGTGTGTCGCCGCCGCGGGTTTCTATTGTGACGGCCCTTCGCGCAACGACTGCTCCGGACCTTCGCTGATCACGATCTCCGCGTCGTGAAACATGTGCCAGGACTTGGCCGAGGTCGCGCATGTCGAACCATTGCCCGCAGGCGGGGCACTTCGTGAAATGATCGGCCTCTGTTTCGGCGATCCCGTCTGCGTCGATTCCGGGCTTGGTCATTCGATAACCGGAGGGTGACGAGGCGGCGACCGCGCGGCAACGGTATTGGATCTTCGAAACGTCGCTTCCAGCCACGATTAGCCACTAGCGCGCCAGTCAGGCGGCATCCGCTCACCCCGATCGAAGCGCCGATATTTCTCGGCCGTCCAATCCCGCTCGTCGCGCCACGTTTGAAAATCGGCTTCCGTCCGCTTCGATAAGAACACTCGCCAAGCTGCTTCGAAGTCGGCGCAGGCTTGGTCGAAGGTGACAACGGTGCCGTCTGTACATTCCCTCGGATGGCAGCCGGGATAGAAGCCGCAAGCCCAGGACCATGGATCCTCGCCCGGTGGCATGCCGGTGCGGATCGCGATCGTGCCCACGCGCACGTCACCATAGTAGACGTGCCAGCATTCGTCGGGGGAATCGGGATTGCGGCGGCGGGTGAGCTCGGGCATGGTGCCATCAAAGCGCCACGCGCGGCCGTAGGCAATCGCCGCGTCGCCAGGATGCTTTCCAGGTGGGACCGTCGGAATCGGCGGAAACCGGCGGTCCCTGTCGCGCCCAGGAGCAGCCGGGAGGCTACCCAAGAGCACGGCGCGGAATTTAACGCGCGCGACGTTTCGAAGTTGCGCTTTTCGTGAGTAGTCCTAATTAGCCAGGGAGAGCGCCCTAATTTAGGACGCCCAAAACGTCAGCTTTGTTTTGTCGGGCCGCCTAGCGGTACAGGCGGCCCGGGTGCGGTCCCGTCGCTCACAGCAGCGCCCCCTGCAGCCCGAGTGGCGGGGCCGTGTCTGAAAGTCATGGCGCGGGTCATCCGGATGGACGTTCTCGGCGGCGGCCATAGCCGCGCACGCAAGATGGCTCAAACGATAGCGACAAGGGCGCGGGACCGAAGCCCCGCGCTCACCGCCTGTGAGCGCTGTTAATGCCGATCGGCGGCGCTCTCGTATAAGTGATTGAATTTCAAGCGATCCGCATCGACAGAAATAGAGAGAGACAGTCACCAGCGAGAAGCTTAAAAGCGAGGCGCGACGATGCGGATTGTCCTGATCTTCCTGCTGCTCTGCTCTCCCGCGCTCGCCCATGACGCCAGCCGTCCCGAACTCAACGAATGGTTCAACAAGCTCGCATCAGGCAGGGGGCTATGTTGTTCGTTCGCGGACGGCTTTGCTGTCAGCGATGTTGATTGGGAATCGAAGGACGGCCACTATCGAGTCCGCCTTGAGAATAACTGGATCGATGTTCCCGACGACGCCTTGATC
>WNFT01007598.1_pt1 | contig 12325 bp, 9 predicted proteins | sample 5400191 | NCBI WGS metagenome assembly WNFT01 (sample SAMN13153359, study PRJNA577476) | soil metagenome | isolation source: 80 cm saprolite under Madrone tree | place: USA:California | collected 2016-06-14
CGGGCCAGGGGAGCGAGCGCATCGAGCATCGCGGCGGCGTCCTTGTCCTCGAGCGCACCGAACACGAGGTGAAGCGGCCGGCCGCGCAAAAGCGGCGGCAGCGCCTGCGCGATGGCGCGCGCCGCGTGCGGGTTGTGCGCGCCGTCCACGTACACATTTCCGAACTGCTCGAGCCGCGCGGGCCAGCGCGTGGATCGGAGCCCTTCCTCGGCGTCTCGCGCCTCGCACAGCCCGCTCGCTTCCAGGAGAGCACAGGCGAGGGCGGCGTTCGCGCGCTGGTGATGACCGGCAAGCGCCGGCTGCGCGCGCACGTTCCATGCCGGACCGGCGTAGCAGAATGCCTCGCCCTCCCGGCTCTCGAATCGGTAATCGGGGCCCGGCCTCCAGAGCCGGACGCGCATCTCCTCCGCGCACCGCTGTAGCACCTCCGCCGCCTCCCGCGGTTGATCGGCGCTCACCGCCGGTATCCCGGCCTTGAAGATCCCCCCCTTCTCCGCCGCGATGTGCCCGAGCGTCGGGCCGAGATACTTGGTGTGCTCCAATCCGAGCGCGCTGATCGCGCAGGCGCGTGGGACGACGACATTGGTCGCATCGAGACGCCCGCCCAGCCCGACTTCGACCACCGCGACGTCGACCTCGCGGAAGGCGAGGAACGCCATCAGCGTCACGATCTCGAAGAAGGTCAGCCCGGGATCGCCGAGCGCCCAGGGAATCCGCCGGCGCACTTCCTCGAGCAGCTCGCAGGCGCGCTCCTCGGAGATGGGCTCGCCCGCGATGCGTATCCGCTCGCAGAAGTGGTTCAGGTGGGGGCTCGTATAGAGGCCCGTGCGCAACCCGGCCGCCCTGAGCGAGGCTTCCGCAAAGGCGCAGGTGGAGCCCTTTCCGTTCGTGCCGGCGACGTGGAGCACCGGGGCGCCGCGCTCGGGGTTTCCCAGGAGCGCGCAGGCCTCGCGCATGCGCTCGAGGCCCAGCTTCACGCCGAAGTTTCCCCGGGCGAAGAGGAGCTGCTTTAGCTCTGAGAAATCCATTCGGGGCCCGGGGCGGGGGGTGCCTCTTCAAGACAGGAGGCCGAGGAGCTGCGCCAGGCGGTCGCGCATCTCCTTGCGGTGGACGATCGCGTCCACCATCCCGTGCTTGAGCAGGAACTCGCTGGTCTGGAATCCCTCGGGGAGCTTCTGCCGGATGGTCTGCTCGATCACCCGCGGCCCGGCGAAGCCGATCAGCGCGCGCGGCTCGGCCAGGATCACGTCGCCGAGAAAGGCGAAGGAGGCGGCCACGCCGCCGGTGGTGGGATCGAGCAGCACGCTGATGTACGGCTTCTGCACGTGGCGGAAACGGGCCAGCGCGGCGGAGGACTTCGCCATCTGCATCAGGGAGAAGATGGCCTCCTGCATGCGGGCGCCGCCGCTGGCGGAAAAGATGATCGCCGGCAGGCGCCGGTCCGTCGCCCGCTCGAAGACGCGGGTCACCTTCTCGCCCACCACGCTCCCCATCGATCCGCCCATGAAGCCGAAATGGAACGCGCCGATGGAGACCTCGCGGCCGGCGATCCGGCCGATCCCGGAGATGAAGGCTTCGCCCTCGTTGGAGGACTTCTGGCTGGCCTTGATCCGCTCGCGGTACCGCTTCGAGTCCGAGAACTGCAGCGGGTCGGTGCTCTCCAGCCCGATGTCGTGCTCCGCAAAGCTGTCCGGATCGAGCACCAGCTCGAGCCGCTTGCGCACCGGCAGCGGGAAGTGCTCGTCGCACTTGGGGCAGACCTCGAGGTTCTTCTCGACGTCCTGCTTGTAGACGATCTCGCCGCACCCGTCGCACTTGATCCAGAGCCCCTCCATGCGCGCCTTGCGCTGCTCGGCGGGAAGCTTCGGGGCGGGAACGCGGTGATACCAGGCCATGGCGGCGGCGTTGTAGCAGACGGATGAGGCCGATACCACTCGGAGCGGAGGGTGGGTCCGGGCGCGGGAGGGGGCGGCCGGGCGGGGGGCGCGGGGCGACGATGTCTGCCCATTCAAGTCTGCACGGGTACGGCATGTAGAACGGGGACCTTGAAAAGGCGGACATCGGTCTCCGGCGCGGGCGCGCGGGCACCGAGCCATGCTCGTCGAAGCGGAGCGCAAAGCGGCGCCTTTGCCAGCTCCGACCCTCGCGTCCCGGCCCCATCATCTTGAGTGGGCACACATCCGTCCCGGGACCTTCCTGCCGCGAGTCGTTGACTTGAACGTCCCTATCCGCTCCCCTGTTTGCGCGTCTTCACGAGCTCGCCCTCGCGCACGGGCGGACATTCAGCAGGGCTCCGCCGAGCAGACCGGGTACGATTTTTCATCCCGCGATCGTTACGGCGAGCCGGCTTCGTACCCTTGGAACCGCGACGCAGAGCATCCACCATTCCGCCCTCGCGACCAGCGGAGGATCGCCGTCGCGCGGCCACCCGGAGCAATACGGATCGACGCCGCGAGGCGACTGCCGCCTCTCGCGCGCCGCGTGGATGGCCCAGTTCTCGACAACATACCGGATGGCGTGGAAGGCCTCGCGTGGAGACTCGAGGAGGTGCGCGTGGTAGCGGTCGGCGAAGACCGGCCCCCGGCGGTCCATCACCTTGTTCAGGGCGCGGGCCATCCGCACCTCGAGCCCCTTCATCGCGCGCCCGAGCGCCACGGCGTCCGGCGCCTCGACGATGTAGTGCATGTGGTTGCCCTGCACCGAGAAGTGCACCAGGCGGAACCCGAAGCGCTCGCATCCGCGCGCAAACGCGCGCTTCAGGGCGCGGAAGCAGCGATGCGTCCGCAGATTCCAGACTTCCCTGCGGATGCGGACGGTAACGTGGATCCCTGCGGATGCGGACGGTAACGTGGAGCGCGCCGCGACGAAACTTCCTGCGCGGCCGGTGCGGAACGTTCTTGCGCGCGGACTTTCGCTTGCGGCCGGCGCCCCGCCGGGCACCGCCCCAGCGCGGCAATGGGAGCTCCTCTTGGATCGCGTTCATTCCTGGAAGCGTACGTGAGGGGTCTGACACTGCCGCGAACGGGCGCGACAGGAATGCGGCCCGATGCGATGGCGGCTCCGGCGCCGCGCGCGATGATGTCCGCCCGATCATCTTGAATCGGCAGACATCGATCCCCGGATATCTGCCAGGGTGTGGCCTGCGGCGAACGACCTCGGCGCAGGGCTCAGCGCCCTCGCGACGGGTGGTAAGCCGTTCGGTCTCGCTAGCTGCGGTCGCCGCCGCAGAGGGCGCCGGAGTATGTTCCGATGGTGCTGCCGGTGGCGAGATTCAGCGTGCCCGGCGCGACGATGCCGCCCGTAGCGCCGGCCAACTCGCCCGTTCCGGTGACGATGCGGACTACGGTGACGAACGAAGCGGTTCCGTTGCCAGTGAGCCGAATCAGCCCGGAGTCGCTCCCCGTCAGAGTCGCGCCTGACCGCACGGTGATCAGGCTGTGGCCGGTGTAGGCGAACACTCCGGGAATCCAGGTCGGCACGAGCGTGTCCATCACGAAATCGTACGTGCTCGGGAATCCACCGGTTAGCGTGCCGTGCGTGCAAATGCGCACGGGCGAGGCGCATTGCTCCGGGGGCACCGCTGTGAAACTGCCGGCGAACGTGCGGCATGCGTCATCGGCGCGGGCGCCGGCCGCAGCGAGTGCCAGGACAGCAACCGCTACCAGGACGATTCTCATCGATGATGTCAATAGAGCGGAATCGTAGGGCGAAAGACCCCGTCCCGCAGGGCGTGAACGCCGTCCAAAGCGATGACGCGTCCGTTTCGACTCGACAGACGCGGCTGGTCCGAATCTGCTTGGCGTTCTTTCATCCCGCGAGCGTTACGGCGAGCCGGCTTCGCACGTCGCGTCCCGCCGATTGTTTTGAATGTGCAGACATGCATGCCCCGCACCCGCGCCGCGCGGTTAACATTGCTCGTTCCTCACCATGGATCGGAGGCGTTGCGTCTGCTTCATCATCCTCGGCCACATGTCCACTAGCGTTTGGCAGCGAATGCGAGCCGTCGTTGCGTTCGTCACGATGATCGCCGCCGGATGCGGCGGGGGTCAGCAGAATTGCTCGACCGACGCTTTCATCTATCGGGATTTGCGATGTGACGCCCCCTCCACCGACGGAGGTGCACGCTGCCTCGAAGTCGGTAACGGTGACTGCTATGCCCGCTGCGCGATGGATGGGCAATGCTCGACGAGCGCACGGTTCTGCCGGACGCTCGGGCTGTACAGCGGCGGGGACTTTGTCTGTAACTCGAGCGTCCGCATTTGCCGGCCGATGGACCTCAACGACTGCGGGCCTTGATTGGGCGGACATCGCAAGGGCCCGGCCGACACGGCCAAGCGTTGGCAGGCCCTACACCTTGTCGTCGTCCAGCCCGAAGAAAGTCTGGATCGACGAAAGGATCTCGCTGCGCTCTTCCTTCCCGCGCCGCTTGCGGGCCTCGGCGTCCAGGCCGACCCGCACCGACTCCAGCTCGACCCTGCGCTTCGCCATCAGCTGCGAGATCACGCTCGCCATGTCCGGTCTGTTGCGGAGGACGGATTTGAAGATGTCCTTGTCGATCCGGTAGCACTCGACTTCGGTGGCGGCGATCACCGATGCGGTGCGGCGCTCTCCTGTCATGACGCCCATCTCGCCGAACACGTTCGGGCCGCCGATGCGGGCGACGAGCTTCTCCACGCCGCCCTCGCCGCGCACGCGGACCTCGCACTCGCCCTTGGCGAGCACGTACAGCCAGTGCGCCGCGGAGTCCTGGCGGGTGATGATCTCGCCGCGGCCGAAGGGCGCGGGGCGCATTCCGTCTGCGAGGCGCTGGCGGTCATCGGAGGAGAGCCCGGCGAACATCTCGATCTGCTCCAGCACCGTCGTGCGGTTCTGCAGCTCGCGCTGGACCTTGCGCTCGCGGTGCTCCGGATCGTCCATGGAGACCCAGAGCGCCTGGCCGGGGATGGCGAGGGGAATGCCGGCGCGCTTGAGGGCGACGTAGACGCGCACCCGCACCGCCGAGGAGGTCGGATCGTCGGCGGCGAGGTCGGTGAGCCAGTAGCGGACGGCGTAGTAGGCGAAGCTGTCCGCGCCTTGCCGGGCGAAGTCGTAGCAGATGCAGTTCGGCGGCGGGAACGCGGCCACGTTCGCGATGGGCGTGCTCTGCAGCGCGTCATCGACGGTGTGGATCACCTCCTCCGGCGAATAGCGGAAGTCCACGTTGAAGTAGACCCACATCCGGTGTTGCACCGGCTGGTCCTGCCGCTGCCCGAGGATGACGATGTTCTCGCCGAGCAGCACGGAGTTGGGGACGATGATGGTGTCCCAGTTGCGCGTCTCCACCACCGTGTGCCGCCAGCGGATGGCGCTGATGCACCCCTGCTGGCCGGAGGAGAGCTGCACCCAGTCGCCGATGTGGATGGAGTCGTCGAGTTGCAGCGCGATTCCGCCCAGCACGTTGCCGAGGGTCGCCTGCAAGGAGAGGCCGAGCACCACGGTGACCACCGCCGAGGTGGCGATGATCCCCTGCAGATGCACGCCGCTGCGGTGCAGGATCCCGAAGAAGGCGAGCATGTACGCCGCGCCGAGCGCCAGGTCGTGGACGATGTTCGCCACCTCGATGCGCAGCGCGAGCAGCACCAGGTCGAAGAGGAGGATGGCGACGAAGTCGATGATCACCAGCACTTCGAAGAGATCGGCCAGGAACCAAACCCGCCGCGCCCACCCCTCCGCGTGCACGCTCCCGAGGATGGCCGCGAACACGAAGGTGGTGAGATAGAGCATGTAGAGGATCGAGGCGCGGCGGATGCGCTTGCGCCGGCGCGGATCGACCTTCTTGATCAGCGCCGCCAGCGTGACGAGGATGCCGGCGAGGATCAGCAGCGTCCAGGGCGAGGCGTATCCCAGCCACTGGCGCGCGCGCGGCGTCGGCGCCGGAAAAGCGAACGGATCCTCGCCCGCCTCAGCCTGCGCGGCGACGATCACCGCGCCCGCCCCGGCGGCGGCGGCCGCCGCCGCCGCGGCGTTCTGCTGGTTCTGCTGGGCAGCGGCCTTGCCCGCCGCCTCCGCGCGGGCGCCGAAAGACAGCGCGAGGCAGAGGAGGATCAGCGCTCTCACCGGATGTTGTAGACCTCGTCCAGCTCGCAGACGTGCAGGTAGTCCTTGCGCAGCGCCTTGATCTCCGCCTTCAGCTCGTCGATGACGGATGGCTTGAGGTGGTGGAGATAGATCTTCGCTCCGCGGCGATCGAGCTTCGCCAGCTCGCTCATCACCGTCTTGGGCGTGAGGTGGCCGCTGACGTCGGCCAGCCACTGCATGGTGGTCGGGAAGCTCACCTCGAGGAACACGGCTTTCACGTTCGGCGTCGCATTGATCGCGCGCCACAGCTCTTCCGTCGGTCCCGTGTCTCCGGAAAACGCCACCGCGCCCTCGCGGCCCTCGACGATGTAGCCGACCGAGAAGACCGGGTGGTGCACGGGGACGGCGCGGAAACGCAGCCCCTGGCAGAGGACGGGCTCGTGGACGGGGATGGTATCGAAGGCGATCACCGGCTTCTCGGGCGTGGGGATCGTGCGGAAGTCCGGCCACATCCGGTTGTTGAAGACGTCCTTGTCCATCGCGTCCATGGTCTCGGCGGGACCGTGCACGATCACCGGCTTTTCCCGCTTTCCCGCCAGCAGATCGGTCATCAGCGGGACGTCCTTGACGTGATCGAAATGCGAATGGGTGAGGAAGATGTCGTCGATCGCGAGGATGTCGTCCAGTTCCAGCGCCGCGGTGATCGCGCCGCCATCGATGGTCAGCTTTCGATCGATGAGGAAGCAGGTGGTCCGGTGCCGGGGAAGCTCGCCGCCGTGGCAGCCGAGGACCTTGATTTTCATCCCAGTCCCCCTAGTCCCCGAAGCGCTCTTTCATCTCGAGAAACTCCAGGTATTTCTGCATCTTGCCGGCGTCGGGGACCAGCACGCCCTCCGGCACCAGCGCGATGATCCGCGCCTTGGCGGTCTTGTTCACAGCCTCTTGTACCTCTTGCGCCGTCACGCCCATGCGCCCGTGCAGCTCGTTGAGGTTGACGTTGACGAGCTTGCCCTGCGGGGTCTCCTTTCCCCGCTTGAGCGCTGCCTGCCACAGGTAATGCACGACGCGGCTGTTCGGGTCGCGCAACAAAAGATTTTCGATCTGTTCGTCGGCCTCTTGCAATCGATCGGAAAGCTTCTTGATCAAGCGTACCGCGATTTCTACATTGCCGCGGATCATCGCTTCGAACGTCTTCGGATCGATCACCAGAAGCTTCGCGTCCTCGGCCACCATCGCGCCGGCCGAGCGCGGCTTGTGGTTGAGGATGCTCATTTCGCCGAAGAATTCGCCGGCGCCCAAGGTCGCGAGAATCTTTGCGGTTTCCCGCACGGTCTTGGTGATGTTCACCTTGCCGGACTGGATGACGTACATCTCCTTGCCCGGTTCGCCCTCCAGGAAAAGGACGTCGCCGCGCTTGAACTCCTTGCCGAAACGCTGGAACAGCGCGTCCTCTCCGGCCATGAAGAAGTCCTATCAGCGTAGTCGAGCGGCGGTCAATTTAGCGGCGCGTGATGGAAATCACAGTTCTTGCCTACTTCTGCTCCATGCGGAAGACTCCGTCCCAGCCCGGCGCCGGTGGCGCGGACAGCAGGCGATCGCAGCGCGCCAGCATCAGCGCCGAGGGCCCATCTCCCGCGAAGCGCTTGAGCAACGAATCGAACTGCAGGCGCGCTTCGGCGAATTGCCGCGCGCGATACGACGCGAGCCCGCGCGCATAGCCGTCCAGGAGCGGCATCTCTTCGGTGGTCGCCGGGCCGCGCCGGCGCAGCTCGAACAGACGCACCGGCTCCTCTTTGCCCATCACCCGGACCGCGTCCAGCTCGCGCACCGTATAGGCGCCCTCGTCGTTCAATCCCTTGCGCGCGGCGATCAGCGTCTGCTCGGTCACCAAGATCTGCGTTCCGTATTCCTTGGTCAGCCCCTCCAGCCGGCTGGCGAGGTTCACCTTGTCGCCCATCACCGTGTAGTTGAACCGCTGCGAGGATCCCATGTTCCCGACCACCATGGGGCCCGAGTTGATCCCGATCCCGATCTCGATCCGGGGCAGCGACGGTTCCTCGATGCGCCACCTCTCCCGCATGCGTTGAAGGGTCTCGATCATCTCCAGAGCGGCGTCGCAGCCGTTCGCCGCATGCGCCGCGGTCTGCACCGGTGCGCCGAAGAACGCCATCACCGCGTCGCCGATGTACTTGTCGAGCGTGCCGCGCTTGCGCAGCACGATCTCCGTCATCGGCGAGAGGTATTCGTTGAGCAGGTGGACCAGCGCGGCCGGCTCCAGCTTTTCGGAGATGCCGGTGAACCCGCGGATGTCCGAGAAGAGGACGGTCAGCTCGTCTTCCCTGCCCCCGAGCTGGAGGTTCTCGGGATGCTCGAGCATCTCCTCCATCACCTCGGGGTTCAGGTAGAGCTGGAACGCCTTGCGCAGCTGGCGCTTGTCCTTCTCCTCCGTCGCGTAGCGATAGACCGTGACCAGCACGAACATCGCGCCGAGCTCAGCCAGCGGCAGCGCGGCGAACACCTCGTACCCCGCCCAGAACGCCAAGCTGGAAGCGGTCCAGACCGAGACCACGCAGACGGCGAGCACCGCAAGCACATGCCTCACCTTCACGCGCGCGAAGAGGAAGGCGAAACCGAGAGCGCCCAGAAGGGCGAGCGCCACTTCCGCCAGGTCGACGGCGAGCCCGCGGCGCAGGAAGCGTCCGGAGACGATGTTCTCGACGACGTTCGCGTGCGTCTCCACGCCGGAGGTGATCTTGTTCAGCGGCGTGATGCGTTGATCGAAGGTGCCCTGGGCGGTCGCGCCCACCAGCACGATCTTGCCGCGAAGCTCAGCGTCTTTCCTGCCGTCCATGATGTCGGCGACGGAGTAGTTCTCGAAGGTGCGGTCCTTCCCCAGGTAGTTGATCGCCATCAGGCCGCGCCCGTCCACCGGGGCGCGGACCTTCCCGCCGAAATCGATCGATTCGAGCAGCGATCCCTCCTCGGGAGTCTGGGCGATGGGGATGATGTCCTGCGGCCCCAGGCCCAGCGCCACGGCGGCGAGCGAGGCGTCCAGCGACGGGTAGTACCGTTCGCCCACGCGCATCGTCAGGGCCGTGTGCCGGATCACGCCGTCGAAGTCGGGCAGGTTGTTGAAGTAGCCGATCCACTTCGCTCCCTTCAGGATCGGCGCAAGCGGCGGCTGCAGGCCGGCGTACTGCTTCACCCAGGTGACCTTGAGCGGCGTCGAGATCGGGCTGTCGGCCCGCTCGCGCCACTCCGGCTCATGGATCTGCATCGCCGTCAGCCGGCGCGCGACCTCGCCGGCGTCCTGCGGGTTGAGATCGCGCATCTCCGGTTCGGTGAGCATGACTACGCCGATCACCACCTTGGCCGCGGAGCGCGCCACCGCCTCCCCCATCACCGCGTCGGGATCGAGGCCGCCCAGATCCTGGTCCAGCTCGGCCCCGTACGCCTCGTGCTGCTTGACCAGCGCATCGAACGTCTCCCGCGACGCCGTCAGCTTCTGCGCGCCGTCTGCCAGGCGCCCGTTCGCGGCCTGGTAGATGGGCTCCGCGTCCGCTCTCACCTTGTGGTGCAGGAGCTGGAGCGCGGAGGCCGCGCCGGCGATCTGCGATTCCACCTCGTCGAACTGCTCGATGGCCGCGCGGTTCCTGGGCGCTGCCAGCGAGATGTCCTCGAATCTCTTGCGGTACCGCTTGGCCCCGGCGAACTGGCCCCCGAGGTCCTCGTCCGAAAAGCTCATGTCGAAGCCGATGGCCTTGGCGCCCGCCGCGTCCAGCTTGTCGATCAAGGCGGCGATCACCCGGCGATCCCAGGGGAACCGGCCGAACTTGGCGATGGCCGCTTCGTCCACGGACGCCACCACCACCTGCCCGGAATGCACGCTCCCCAGTAGCTTCGCGCGCTGCAGGAAGCGCAGATCGGTGAGCGCGCCCTCCATGCGGGTGAGCACCGGAACGTCGGTGCGACCCGCGAGTTGCAGGACGTGGAGCGCCGCGAACGCGAGCCCGGTGAACAGCCCGATGCGAAATGCGGTGATGCGCGTGAACCATCCCTGCAGACGCCGCATGGCCGCAGGGTACACCAGCGTCCCGGCTCCATCCTCTAAGCTTCCGCGGCGGGCGTGCAAGCCCCCGTCCCGTTGGCCGCGCCTCTCTCGTGTAGATTTGGAGGCCGAACCTGTCTAAGGTGCGCGCCCGATGAAGGACAAAGGGACCACCTACCGGGACGCCGGCGTGGACATCGACGCAGGCGACACGCTGGTGGAACGGATCAAGCCGCTCGCCCGCCGCACCGCGCGTCCCGAGGTGCTCGCAGGGATCGGCGGCTTCGGCGGCTTGTTCGAGGTTCCGCAGGGGTACCGCCACCCGGTCCTGGTGGTGGGGACCGACGGCGTGGGTACGAAGCTCAAGCTCGCCTTCCTCGCCGGCAAGCACGACACCGTGGGCATCGATCTGGTGGCGATGAGCGTGAACGACGTCGTGGTCTGTGGCGCCGAGCCCGTGGTGTTCCTCGACTACTTCGCCACCAGCAGGCTGGAGGTGGCGGAAGCCGAGCAGGTGATCAAGGGCATCGCGGAGGGGTGCGTGCGGGCGGGGTGCGCGCTGATTGGCGGCGAGACCGCGGAGCTCCCCGGATTCTATGGCCGCGGCGAATACGACCTTGCCGGCTTCTGCGTGGGGGTCGTCGAGAAGAGCCGCATCCTCGACGGGTCGCAGGTGAAGGCCGCAGATGTGGTCCTGGGAATGGCGTCATCCGGCCTTCATTCGAACGGTTTCTCTCTCGTCCGGAAGGTCTTCGAGAGCGACCTGCCGGCGGCCCTGGCCCGGGAGCTGCTCGAGCCGACGCGCATCTACGTGAAGGATTGCCTGGCACTGCGGGATGCCGTCGACGTGCACGCCTTCGCGCACATCACCGGCGGCGGCCTTCCCGGCAACCTGCCTCGCGTGCTTCCCGATGGTCATCGGGCAGTCCTCCGGCGCGGATCCTGGCCCGTACCGGGGATCTTCGAGCGCATCCAGAAGGCGGGCAACGTCGCCGACTCCGAGATGCTGCGCTCGTTCAACATGGGAATCGGCATGTGCGCGGTGGTCCCGCGCGCCGACGCGGCCGCCGCTCTCGACCTGCTCGCGCGCCGTGGGCAGAAGGCGTTCGAGATCGGCGTCATCGAGAGCATCCCCGGGCTATCCGAGCCCGAGGTGGTCCTCACTTGAGTATGCGGATCGGCGTTCTCGCCTCGGGCACCGGATCGAATCTGCAAGCGATCCTGGACGGGTGCGCCTCGCGCAGCATCCCCGCCGAGGTCGCGGTGGTCATCTGCAACATCCCCGGCGCGAAGACGCTGCAGCGCGCGGAGGCGGCGGGTGTTCCGGCGGTGCTGCTGCCCCACCAGAAGTTCCCCAACCGCGACGAATTCGACCGGGAGCTGGTGCTGACCCTGCAGAAGCATCGGGTGGACCTGCTCTGCCTGGCGGGCTTCATGCGGCTGATCGGCCCTGTCCTGCTGAAGGCGTTCCACAACCGGATCCTCAACATCCATCCGAGCTTGCTGCCGGCATTTCCGGGGCTCCACGCCGTGCGCCAGGCGCTCGCCGCCGGAGTGCGCGTCGCCGGATGCACGGTGCACGTCGTCGACGCGGGCACCGATACCGGTCCGATCCTCATCCAGGCGGCGGTGCCGGTGCTCGACTCGGATACCGAAGAGACCCTCGCCGCGCGCATCCTGCTCCAGGAGCACCGCTGCTATCTGCGGGCCATCGCGCTCTGGGCGGAGGGCCGGGTCCAGATCGAGGGGCGGCGCGTCCGTATCGCGGGCGCCTTGACGCGGGCCGAGCGCACGCTCTCCTCGCCGGAGCTGACCGACTGATGCCCAGCCCGATCGTCAGACCGGTTGCGAAACGGATCTACGACGTCGCCGTGCTCGGACCCGACGTGGGCGGGGCCGCCACGGCGGCGCTCTGCTCGCGCCGGGGGCTGCGCGCCTTGCTCGCTCCACTCATGCCGGTGGCGGCTGCCCGCGAGAGCGAAGGGTGGCTCCTGCCCTGCGCGCAGTCGATCCTGCCGCCGCTGCGCCAGCTCTCCGGCGCCGTCGGCGTACTGGATGAGGCCGGGCTCGGCACCGATCTGCAGCGCCAGGGCGGAGGCCTCGGCTCGTTCCAGATCCTCACCGACCGGCTGCGGCTCTCGCTCCCGGCCGATCCGGCGAAGCGCAAGTCCGAGCTGCGCCGCGAGCTCTCCGACGGCGGCGCCGCGGAAGCGGAAGCCG
>WNFT01004382.1_pt1 | contig 12324 bp, 10 predicted proteins | sample 5400191 | NCBI WGS metagenome assembly WNFT01 (sample SAMN13153359, study PRJNA577476) | soil metagenome | isolation source: 80 cm saprolite under Madrone tree | place: USA:California | collected 2016-06-14
CGACACGCTGACGGAGGATCTGGACCTCAGCTACCGCGCGCAGCTCGCGGGCTGGCGGTTCGTCTACTTGCCCGAGGTCGTCTCACCGGCGGAAGTGCCGGTGGAGATGAACGCCTTCAAGTCCCAGCAACACCGTTGGGCCAAGGGCAGCGTCCAGACGGCGCGCAAGCTGCTGCCGCGGATCCTGCGCGGCGATCTCTCCTGGGCAGTGAAGGTGGAGGCCTTCTTCCACCTCAGCGCGAACTTCACGTATCCGCTGATGATCCTGCTCACCGTGCTGATGCCGGTGAGCATGGTGATCCGCTTCAAGCACGGCTGGTATGAGGTGCTGCTGCTGGATCTTCCGTTCTTCTGGACCGCGACCGTCAGCGTGGTGCTGTTCTACGTCGCGAGCCAGCGCGAGATCGGCATCGCCTGGTGGAAACGGCTGCAGTACCTGCCCTTCATCATGGCGCTCGGGATCGGGATGTGCGTCAACCAGAGCAAGGCCGTGATCGAGGCGCTGGTCGGCTACGAAACCGGGTTCAACCGCACGCCGAAGACCGGGATGCGGGGCCGCGACCGGAGCTGGCTGAAGAAGAAGTATCGCACGCTGCTCACCACCCAGCCGCTTCTGGAGTTGGCCCTGGGGGCCTACCTGACCAGCGCCATCTGGTTCGCGCTGGACAAGGGCGTCTACTTCTCCCTGCCCTTTCTCCTCCTCTTCCAGTGGGGCTTCTTCTACGTGGGGTTGGTCTCGCTGCTGCAGGGCCCGGTCGGCGCGCTGCTGCGCTGGATTCGCGGGTCCGCGGAAGACGCCGCCCCGGCGCTGGAGTAGCGTGAAGGCGATGGTGCTGTGCGCGGGCTTTGGCACGCGGCTGCGCCCTCTCACCGACAGGGTCCCCAAGCCGCTGGTGCCGCTCTGCGGGGTGCCGCTGCTTCGCTACAACTTCGCGCTGCTGAAAAACGCCGGCGTTCGAGAGATCGTGATCAACACGCACCATCTGGGCGCGACGATGGCGCGGGGCGCCCAGGCCATCGCCTCGGAGCTGGACCTCGATCTTCAAGTGTCGCGAGAGGAGAAGCAGATCCTCGGGACGGGCGGGGGCGTGCGCCGGGCGCAGGCCATGCTCGGCGCCGGGACGTTCCTCCTCATGAACGGCGACATGATCTTCGACCTGGACCTCGCAGCAGCACTCGCTGCGCACCGGAAAGCCGGGGCGGCGGCCACCATGGTGCTCGCTCCCTACCCGCGGGGGGCGACCTACGGGGCGGTCGAGGTGGACGCGCAGATGAACGTCCGCCGTGTCGCGGGGCGCGGAGCGCAGCCCGATCCGTCGCTGTCGAAGTTGCACTTTACCGGGGTGCACGTGCTCGAACCGGAGCTGATCGCGCGGCTGCCGGCGGAGGGCGAAAGCGACATCAACCGGACCGCTTACGTGCGGGCCATCCACGACGGCGCCCGGGTGCACGGTTTCTTGCAGCAGGGGTACTGGGGCGATCTGGGTGCCCCACGGTCGCTCTTGCGGGCGCATCTGGACGTCCTGGAGAAGCGCATCCCCCTGCAGCGGTTCCGGCCGGAAGCGGATCCCTTCGACGGTTGCGAGGAGCGCGCTCCCGGGGTCTTCGTGCATCCGACGGCCCAGGTGGAAGCGCCGCTGGCCGCGCCCGTGCTGATCCAGGCTGGCGCCGCCGTCGCGCCTGGAGCGGTGGTCGGCTCCGGCGTGACGATCGGCGCGAAGGCGCGCATCGACGCGGGCGCACATTTGGAGCGGGCGGTGGTCTGGGAGGGCACGCACGTAGCGGCCGGCGAGAGGTTGGTGGAGCAGATCGCCGCGCCAGGCGTCCGGCTGGACTGCGCACCGTGAGAGGTATGCGACGCCGAGTCGGTGGGCGAATGTCGGAGCTTCACATCAACCGCAGAGCGCGCAGAGATCTGGTTTGGTTGGTACAGAAACCAAAGAACCTCTGCGCGCTCCGTGCGCTCTGCGGTTGATCTGAAGCGTTAGTCGACTAGGCAGTGACGCCGGTCGGGCAGGACACGCCGGTTCCACCGAGGCCGCAGTATCCGCCTGGGTTCTTCGCCAGGTACTGCTGGTGGTAGTCCTCCGCGTAATAGAACGGCGGCTCGGGGGCGATCTCGGTCGTGATCGCGCCGTAACCGGCCTTGCGCAGCGAGGCCTGGAACGCCTCGCGCGACTGCTCCGCGGCCTCGCGCTGCGCCGGCGTCGAGGAATAGATGGCGCTGCGGTACTGCGTGCCGACGTCGTTCCCCTGGCGCATGCCCTGGGTCGGGTCATGGCCCTCCCAGAACGCGCGCAGCAGGTCGGCATAGGAGATCCGCTTCGGGTCGTACACCACCAGCACCGCCTCGGTGTGCCCGGTCGCTCCAGAGCAGACCTCGCGGTAGGTCGGATTCTTGGTGTAGCCGCCGGCGTACCCCACCGCGGTCGTGTACACGCCGTCGAGCTCCCAGAACTTCCGCTCGGCGCCCCAGAAGCAACCCATCCCGAAGAGCGCGCGCTCGTGTCCCTCGGGGAAGGGGGGCGCCAGAGGGGACCCCAGGACGGTGTGCCGCGGAGGGACCCGCATCGGCTCGAGGCGGCCTGGGAGCGCTTCTTCGGAGGTCGGTATGCGCAGAGAGCCCATGGCCGGATTGTGCGCGGCGGGCGCATTCCCCGCAATCCGGTCCCCGGGATCGACCGAAGCCAGCTCCAGCAGGTCTCCTTCGCGGGTGCCGGTGCGCGCGAGCGTGCCGCCGGGCAGCTCCACCACCATGGCAGCGCGGGGATGGAAGCGGGTGGCGCGCCACGGCTTCAGGTGGGAGATCGCGCGGATCACGCGGAAGTCGCGCGAGAGGAACGCCGCGTCGATGGGAAAGCGCATGAAGAAGGTGTGGATCGACGTGCAAGGCTCGATGAGGAGGGCGTCGCCGTCAGGCAGCGACTCGCGTCCGAGCAGGCCGCGGATCCGCGCCAGCGGCGTCGCGGCGCGTTCCACGCGGCTGGCCAGGACGGCGCCGGTGCGCGGGTTGCGCACGATCACGGGCGCACCAGCGAGACCCGCGGCCCCAGCCCCACCGTCAGGCGGCCGGTCTTGCTCGAGTAGATCTCGCCGTCCAGGAGCCAGGAGAGGGGAGCGCGCGCCGAAAGCTCCAGCTTCTCCCCGACGCCTTCGAGCAAACGGTCGCGCCGGGCCGGCATGCCGCAGAGCAGTCGCGGCAACTCGAGCGCGAACTGGCGAGGGCCGGCGGTCAGACCGAGGACCTGGAACGCGCCGGGCTGTTCGGTGGCGCGGCGGAACGGCCGCAGCCCGAGCCCGGCCTCCGCTACGGACGAGCAGACCAGCCCGTAGATCTCGATGCGCGGCCACTCCTCGCCGTCCAGCCTGACGCGCAGGTCCATCGGGGCGTAGAGCTTGCGGGCGAAGGGACCCCGGGTCAGCGAGGACCCGAAAGCGCGCGCGAAGATGCGCGCGCTGGTGAGCGGTCCGGCGCTTCCGGTCGCGTAGATGGCTTCGATGAAGCGGACGGGAAGGCCCACCCCGAAGCGGAATCCGCAGCGCGCACCGGACCTCGCGCCTTCCTGCAGGATCCGCAAGGTGTCGCGCTGCTCGACCCGCAGCTCGTTGCCCGAAGCGAGCGCTTCCGACAGGCGGCGCAGGCGCTGTTCCGCGTCTCCCCTGCCGCCGAGAGGAGCGAGGGAGTCGTATGCGCCGCCGCCGAGCAGCGCGAGGGGCGGGAGATCGTTGCCGAGCGCGCCGGCGAGGGCGGTGACCGTGTGGGTGACGGTCCCGTCTCCTCCCGCGATGGCGAGGACGCGCGGCCGATCCGCCGCGACCGCCTTGGCCACGGCGGCCAGCTCCTCCGGTCCCCGGGTCTCGAGGATCGAGGCCCCAGGCGCCGCTTTCCGAAGCTGCTCCGCCGCCAGCGGCCATTCGCGGTTGCGGCGGGCGTTCGGATTGGCGATGATCGTGATCCCCGCCATGCCGGCACCGAATACCGGGCAGAAGCCTGCGGCACAAGGGCTCTTTCTGGACCCGCGCAAGACGCGCCTGAGCGTGGTGCTCGTCGAGCCGAAGATTCCCCCCAACACGGGCAACGTAGCCCGCCTCTGCGCGGTCACCGGGTCGCGGCTGCATCTGGTGGCGCCGCTCGGGTTCCGGATCGATGACAAGGACCTGCGCCGGGCGGGACTCGATTACTGGGACAAGGTGTACGCCGCGACCTGGAGCTCGTTCGACGAGCTGCTGGAAGCCGAGGGGGTGTCCCCAGAGCGGCTGCACCTGTTCTCCGGCCGCGGCGGCACCGGCCTCTGGGCCGCCCGCTTCTCCCCTGGCGATTACCTGGTGATGGGCGACGAGGTGGGTGGCCTTCCTCAGGCCCTGCTGGATCGTTTCGTCAGCCGGCAGGTAAGGGTGCCGATGGTACCCGAACCGAGCGCGCGCAGCCTCAATCTGTCCACCTGCACCGGCATCGCGGTGTACGAGGCGCTCCGACAGATCGAGAAGGGGCAACCCCCCGGAACTTCGGGGTAGGATGGTTGCGTGGATACGTTCGAGCTCCTCCCCTCGCTGGCACAGGGAGAACTGTCCGAAACCAGTACGCCGGAGCTCGTAGCGGCGGTCTTCCGGTCGCGGGCGAGCGGGACCCTCTGGCTCGAGACGCCGCAGGCTGCGGAGATCCGTGTCTTTTTCCACGCCGGCGACATGTGCGGCACCAGCTCGTTTCCCGGCGTCCAGAACCTCGCGCAAGTCCTGCTCGCCAACGACTGGGTGAACGCGCTCGACATCGACTCGAGCCGCGAGGAAGCGGTGAAGACAGGCAAGCGCCATGGGGCGATCATGGTGGCGAAGAAGCTCCTGACCACGGAGCAGCTCCGCGCGGCCCTGGTCGCACAGCACACCACCAATCTCTTGACCCTGATGGGAATCACCGAGGGCAAGTACGACTGGCGCGGCTGGGAGCCGCCTCCCGCCTGGGCCCGCGAAGTGGTGGTGGATCCCGTCGGTTGCCTGGTCGACGCCTTGGAGCAGGAGCAGCACGCGCAGCGGCGCGCCAAGGTCATCCGATGGCTGGGCGACCACCCGGTCCGGCTTTCGGTCGACTGGCCGGATCTGCAGACGCGCCTCGCGCTCGCTCCGATCGATCGTCGGGCGGCTGCGGTGCTGGCCCTTCCGCGGCGCCTGCCGGAATTCGTGCGCGCGTCCCAGCTCGCGCAATCGCGCGCCGAAGCAGTGCTCGCTGCTCTTCTCCTCGCGGGAGGCGCGGAGCCTCAGCCCGAGGGAGACGTCCGCGCTCCGGCCCCCGCGGCGTCGGAGCCGATCCGGCCGCAGCCGCCGTCCGGCAATGACGAGGAACTGGAGCTGGATCTACCTCCGGCACCGGCGGCGTCCGCCGGCGAGCCGGAACCGGGTGCGGCGGAGGCAGGCGCCGGCATGGATCGGGAGCGCGCGAACGACTTGCGCAAGAGGATGCTGGCGCGCGGGATCCGCAATCTAGGCTCGCTGCCCACGCGGGAGGAGTACGAGGGCTCCGTCGCCGTGACGCCAAAAGTAACGGCGCCGAAGGCGAAGGGCCAGCTTGCGCCGGACGAGCAACGCTTCGCTGACGAGGTGCGCTCTCGCGTGGACCAGGCGCCTGGCCAGAGCGCGTACGTCCGGCTCGGGGTGGATCCGGGCGCGACCAGCGAGACGATCCGCAACGCGTACCTGGAGGCGGCCAAGCGATTCCACCCGGACCATTCCGCCAGCCCCGGCCTCGCATCGGTGCAGGCCGAGCTGCAGACGCTCTTCGCGCTCCTCAAGGATGCGTACGAGACGATCTCTACGCCCGACGCGCGCACCCGCTACGACGCGTCTCTGAAGGCTGCCCACGGCGGCACACGCAAGGAGGAGGCGGAGATCGCGCTCAAGATGGGCGACGTCCTCCTCAAGAAGCGCGATTTCGAGGCGGCGCTGGCCAAGCTGCGGCGCGCGGTGGACCTGGACGCCACGGGAGACGGGCTCGCTGCGCTCGCCTGGGGGCTGGTGAGCGATCCGAAGGCTTCCCAGCCGGCGAAGGAAGAGGCCGCATCGCTGATCAACCGGGCGCTCCGGGCACCGGGCGTCACCGCGCGGACGTACTACGTCGCCGGTGTGCTCTGGCGGACGAAGGATCCCGACTCCGCCCTGGACGCATTCCGCAAGGCGCTGGAGATCGATCCCAAGCACCCGGACGCTGCGCTCGAGATCCGGCTGATGGAGCAGCGGCGCGGGAAGCAGCCAAAGGGGGGCGGGGGCGTCCTCTCGGGCTTGCTCTTCGGGAAGCGGAAAGGCTGATGTCGAGCGAGACGGTGTTGGTCGCGGACGGCGATCCCCGGAGCTTGCGCCTCCTCGAGCTCGCGCTGCGCAGGGCGGGTTTCGCGGTGGAGTCGGCCGCGGACGGCGTGCAAGCGATGCGAAAGCTGCTCGAGACGCCGGTCCAGGCCGCGGTGTGCGACGTCGCGCTGGCGGAGCCGGATGGTCTCGCGCTCTGCCGGGCTGCCCGCGCCCACGAGCGGCTGGCGGGGATTCCCTTCCTGCTCGTCGGCGCTCTGGATCCGGCCGCGAAGGCGCGGGCGGTCGAGGCCGGTGCGGACGACTATCTCGCCAAGCCGGTCCTTCTCAAGGAGCTGGTCCAACGCGTGCGGCACCTGCTCGAGCGGCGACGCCTCTCCGATCCCGGGTCTCCCGCTGCGCTCACCGGCTCGGTGCGGGACCTGGGGCTGCTCGATCTCTTCCGGTCGCTGGAGAGCTGGAGGAAGGACGCCGTGGTGCGCTGCGAAAACGGCGGGCAGCTCGCGCGCGTCTGGGTGCGAGAGGGCGAGGTCATCGACGCCGAGTTGGGCCCCGTTTCCGGTGTCGTCGCGTTCTGGCGGCTGATGACCTGGGAGGACGGCGAGTTTCGCGTCGACTTCGCGGAGGCAGGCAAGCGGGAGCGCCGCATCCATGGGGGGACGCAGGGCGCGCTGCTGGAGGCCATGCGGCGGGTGGAGGAGCTGGGCCGCGTCGCCCAGACGCTGCCGATGGACACGCAGCTCACCGTGGACATCGCAAGGCTCGAGGCACGGTTGGCCGACCTGCCCGACGAGGTGAATGCGGTGCTCCGGATCTTCGACGGCGGGCGGGCCTTGCGCGCGGCCCTCGATCTCTCGCCGTCCGACGACCTGGTCACCGTGGGGGTCGTGCAGCAGCTGATCGCCGACGGGATCTTGCGCCCGGCGTCGCGGCCGGCGTCCCTGCAGCACTGGGTGTCCGCGCCGCCGCCGGCATCCGCGCCTGCGGAGCCGGCGGCGCCTCGGATCGTCCAGTTCCCGCCCCTGCGAGGCATGCGCCGCGAGCGGCTGCGCCGCGAAGCGGAGCAGGCACGGGCGAAGCTTGCCTCCGGAGAGCCCGTCCGCCTGCACCACGTGGTCGACCTGCCGCCACGCGGCCAGCCAGAGATGCTGGGCGAGTTGCGGCGGGTCTCGCCGGCCGTCGGGCAGGCGGCGAAGACGTTCACGGCCGATGCGCAGCTCGCGCGCGTGCTGATCCCCGACCGGGCCCGGGCGACTGAGCCACCGCCGATCGCGCCGGTGGCTGCGACCACGCCCCCGCCGGGGGTCGGCGCCGCAACCGGTGCGCGACCGCGTCGCAGGTGGGCCTGGTTCTTCATCGCAACCGTCGCGCTCGCCCTCGCCTGGGTCCTGCGTCCCCAGCCCAGGACGGAGCGCAGGGACGCGCGGTGGCTGGAAACGAAGGGCCTGGAAGCACCTTCGGGCGCCGAGGTGACTACCGCGGGCATCGCACCCGGACCGACGGGCTACGCGGAGGCGGTAGGTCGTGGGAACGATCTGTTCCGGCAGGGAAAGTATGGGGCGGCCGCCGGCGAATACCGCAAGGCGCTGTCGATCCGGCGGGACGCGGTGCCCGTCCTGGTCTCGCTCGGCGATGCGCATCTCGAGTCGGACCAGCCCCGGAGCGCACTGGAGCCTCTCGAGCGGGCCGCGCGGCTCGATCCGAAGAGCGCTCGCGCCCAGCTCTTGCTCGGCACCACCTACCATTCGCTGGGCAGGATCGGCGATGCGGTGAAGGCCTACCGGCGCTACCTGGAATTGGAGCCGACGAGCGAGTTCGCCAAGGACGTGCAGGTGATCCTCGCGAACCTGGGCCCCCCGGGTTAAATCTCCGCGCGCATGCGCGTCCTGGGGCTGGAAACGAGCTGCGACGAAACCGCGGCCGCGGTGGTCGAGACGGGCGAGGGCCTGCGCGGACGCGTGCTCGCGGACGTGGTGCATACGCAGAAGGACGTGCACGAGAAATGGGGAGGAGTGGTGCCGGAGCTCGCCTCCAGGGACCACCTGCAGCGGGTGCTGCCCGTGCTCGACGAGGCGCTGCGGAAGGCCGGCTGCGAGCTGCGCGAGCTGGACGGCATTTCCGTCACCCGGGGGCCGGGGCTGGTCGGCGCGCTGCTCGTCGGCGTGCAGGTGGGAAAGTCGCTCGCTGCCGCCACCGGACTCCCGCTCGTCGGCGTCAATCACATCGAGGGACACATCATAGCGGTGCTGCTCGCGGAACAGGCGCCGGCTCCGCCTTGGCTCGCCCTGGTCGTCTCCGGAGGCCATACCTCGCTGTACGACGTGCGCGCGCTGGGCGAATACCGCGCCCTGGGCCACACGCTCGACGATGCGGCGGGAGAAGCGTTCGACAAGGTCGCCAAGCTGCTGGGACTGCCCTACCCCGGGGGTGCCCACCTCGATCGGCTGGCGCGCGGGGGCAACCCCAGGGCGATCGATTTCCCCCGCGGTCTCGCCCGCCGCTCGCGCGCGGCGTTCGACTTCTCGTTCAGCGGCCTGAAGACCGCGGTGCTGACGCACGTGCGCGAGCACGGCGTGCCGTCCGGCCAGGCGCTCTCGGATCTCTGCGCATCCTTCCAGGAGGCCGTGTGCGACGCGCTCACGCAGCGGGCGCTGCGGGCGGCGCGGCACGCCCGATCGCCGGCGCTGGTGATCTGCGGCGGAGTGGCGGCGAACTCCCGGCTGCGGGCCCTGGCGGAGGAGCGGTGCGCGGCGGAGGGCGTCTCCCTCTTCCTGCCCGAGCCACGCCTCTGCACGGACAACGCAGCAATGATCGCGATGGCGGGGGCGCACCGGCTGCTCCGGGGCGAGCGCGCGGACGCGTCCATGTCGGCGGATCCAGGATGGCGGCTGTGAAGCCAGCCGAGCTGTTGCGCCGGTACGGCCTGCGCCCGAAGAAAGGCTGGGGTCAGAATTTTCTCGGCGATGAGCAGCTCCTCTCCTCGCTGGCGGCGCTGGCGCGCCTGCGGCCCGGCGACCTTGCCGTCGAGCTCGGCGCGGGTCTCGGTCACTTCACGCGCGCGCTGGCTGCCACCGGCGCGCAGGTGATCGCGGTGGAGCGGGATCGCGAGCTGGCGCCGATCCTGCGTGCCGAGCTGCCGGGCGTCCAGGTCGAGGAAGCGGATGCGAAGAGCTTCGACCTGCGCGCTGTCGCAACCCGCGCGGGACAGCGCGTGGTGGTCTGCGGAAACCTTCCGTACCATCTCAGCTCGCCGATCCTCTTCCACCTGCTCGACCAGCGGGACGCGGTCCGGAGGGCCGTCCTGCTCCTGCAGCGCGAGGTGGCCGAGCGCATCGCCGCGCCGGCGGGGGGACGGGACTACGGGCTGCTCTCGGTATTGGTCCAGCATGTGGCCGATGCCTCGATCGGCTTGCGGGTGCCGCCGCACGCGTTCACGCCTCCTCCGGAAGTGGAGAGCGCGGCGCTGGTGCTGGAGTTCCTCGAACGGCCGCGCGCCGACGTGCGGGACGAGGCGCGGTTCCGGAAGCTGGTGAAGGCGGCGTTTTCTCAGAGGCGGAAGACGCTCTGGAACGCGGTGAAGTCGCTGCCGGGGGGGCGGGAGGCGCTGGAGAAGGCGGGGATCGATCCAAAGCGGCGCGGTGAGACGTTGACGGTGGAGGAGTTCGCCTCGGTGGAGCGGGCGCTGGAAGGTAAAGGAGGCTAAGGCTTCAGATCAACCGCCGAGCACGCCGAGCACGCCGAGGTGGAAAAGTCGGCTGAGGCCTCTTTTTGGGGGGGGCTAGCGAGGTCTGCCCCAATCGATCCCGTGAGCGGTTCTGGGCCATGCCGGCGGCAATTGATTTGGGCAGACCTTTGGGTGCCACGCTCATCAGGTTGCGTACTGGGCGATGCCGTTTCCGAAGGACCAGTTCTCCTTTGCGACCTCCACCAAGCTGATGAACACGTCCTCGGGCCGCACGCCGGGCGACTCGCGCAGGAGCTGGGCGATGCGCGCATGGAGCGCCTTGCGCACCTCCACGGTGCGGCCGGCGCTCAGCGTGATCTGGATGAGGATCACGCCGTCGGTGCGGGAGATGCCCAGATAGGACGGGTCGTAGATCAGCCCCGAGTCGTCGTGCTCGGTGATGATCTGGAACCTGTCCTGCTCGGGGATCTTGATGGTCTCCACCATCGCGCGGTGGATGGAGCTTCCGACAGCGCGGCGGAACTCGGGACTCGTGCCCTTGCGCAGGGCGATGCGGACCAGCGGCATGCCATTTCCGATGCCGGGGCCGCTGGCCGGTTGCTTCAGGTCTGCGTGCGCAGGTGGAAGGACTTCCGCCGGGTGAGCGGGAGGAAGCCGTACTTCGAGAGCGACATGCCCTTGCCGGTGTCCTTCACCCCGGTCCACGGCAGCAGCGGATCGAGGTAGTCGCACCGGTTCATGAAGAAGGTGCCCGTCTCGATCTGCGCCCCGATGCGGAAGGCGCGCTCCTGGTCGCGCGTCCAGATCGCCGCGGTGAGGCCGTAGGGGCTGTCGTTCATCAGCCGGACCGCCTCGTCGTCGTCCGCGACCCTCTGGACGCCGACGATGGGCCCGAAGCTCTCCTCCACCATCAGGCCGTGCATCGAGTGGTTGGCGTCGATCACCAGGCAGGGGTCGAAGAACCGACCCCGGCCGGCGGCGTCGTGGACCGGCTTCCCCCCGCAGAGCACCCTGCCCCCCTTCGCCCGGGCTTCGTCGACCTGCGCCGCGAGCTTCCGGGGCGCATCCGGCTGCGCCATCGGCCCCAGGGTGGTGTCGGTCTGGAGCGGATCGCCCAGGCGGTACTTGCGCACTTCGGCCAGCGCGCCCTCGACGAAGCGGTCGTACAGCGAACCGTGCACGTAGATGCGCTCGATTCCGCAGCAGCTCTGGCCGGCGTTGTAGAAGGCGCCGTCGACGATGTTCGCGACCGCATGATCGAGGTCGGCGTCGGGCGCCACGTAGGCAGGATCCTTGCCGCCCAGCTCGAGGCCGACGTCGATGAAACGCTTGGCGCCTTCCCGGTAGATCTCGTGCCCTCCGCGCACCGAGCCGGTGAAGCTGACGTAGCCGACCTCCGGCCGGCCGACGATCTTCGCGCAGGTCTCGTGAGTGGCGTCGATGGCGGTGACCAGGTTCTCGGGCGCCCCCGCGCGCTCAAAGGCGCGGGCGAAGGCGTCGCCGCAGAGCGCAGTGCGGTTCGCATGCTTGAGGATGACCGCGTTGCCCGCTAGCACGGCGGGAACGACGACATTGACGGCGATCAGCAGCGGGTAGTTCCAGGCGCTGATGTCGAGCACGATTCCCACCGGCTCGTGGCGGACGAAGCGCGTGAATCCCGGCACGGGCGGCAGCGGGTCGTCGCGCAGCGCTTCGGGGGCCAGCGCCATCATCGCGCGTGCGCGCATCAGGGTGGTCTTCACCTCCCCACGCGCCTGGGCGAGCGGCTTGCCCATCTGCAGGGTGACCTCGCGGGCGACGCGCTCGGAGTCCTTCTCGAGCTCCTGGCAGAAGCGCTCGCAGAGCGCGATCCGCTCCAGGAGCGGCGTCTTCGCCCAGGACTTGTGCGCCCGGAACGCGCGCGTGACCAGCCCTTCGACCTCCGCGTCGCCGAGGAAGCGGCGCTCCGCGACCGTCTCACCGCTGTACGGATTGTCGATGCGATGCATGTCCATGGGAAGCCACAGGATGCGACCTCGACGCCGCGCGCGCAAACCCGATCTGCCAAAAAATGTCAATGCTGCAACCGGGTGTGTTCTGTGCTGACATTCCAGCGCCGTGGAGCCGAGGCACCGCTACATCGTGGTCGAGGGACCCATCGGAGTCGGCAAGACGTCCCTGACGCGAACGCTGTCCAAGCGCTTCAACGCGCGCAGCGTGTTCGAGCTCGTCGAGGAGAACCCGTTCCTGGCCAGCTTCTACCAGGACCGGAACAAGCACGCCTTCCAGACCCAGCTCTTCTTCCTGCTCAGCCGCTTCAAGCAGCAGCAGGAGCTCTTCCAGCAGGAGCTCTTCTCCCAGGTCAC
>WNFT01014204.1_pt1 | contig 12324 bp, 13 predicted proteins | sample 5400191 | NCBI WGS metagenome assembly WNFT01 (sample SAMN13153359, study PRJNA577476) | soil metagenome | isolation source: 80 cm saprolite under Madrone tree | place: USA:California | collected 2016-06-14
ACCATCCATCGTCCGATGGGAATTGGCTGTAGCCATAGGTTTAAATCATGCGGATAGGTGGACTGGATCAGGGGCCTCGGATGGCCTCGATCAGACCTTCCAGCGACGTGTCGATAAGCCGGTGCGGCAGGCGCAGATAGGCGCAGTGGGTGTCGTCCGAAAGCGCGATCACCGTTGCAGGCCTACCGTTCCGTTCAACCAACAACAGCGCCTCTCCGCCCTTTGGGGGGAGAGGGAGGGGCCCGCGAAGCGGGAGGGTGAGGTAGGGAGCGCTGCGAACCGACCCGCCGGCCCCCTCACCCTACCCTCTCCCTCCGCTTGCGGAGGGAGAGGGTAAATAAATGTCGTTTTGCTGGAATTGAGCCGGAGGCTGAACCGGCCGGATCGAGTCTGACCCGCCTGGACCTAGCCGGGATGCTGCGCGTGCCCGTTCAAGCGGACGACCACCTGGCCCCGGCGCTGGACATTCAGCTTGCCGAGCAGATTGTGGACATGCAGCTTCGCTGTCGCCAGGCTGATGTTCAGCCGACGGGCGATTTCCTTGTCGCTGAGCCCCGTCGCGATCAACTCGGCGGCCTCCCGTTCGCGCCTGGTGAGCGGGAGTGCCGGAGATGGCGCGTTGCGGCCGATGCCGAGGCTTTCGGTGACGGCGATCCGGTGCAGCAGCTCGGCGGCCACCCGGCCCGAGCAGGGTTGCTCGCCACCATGAATATCCATGATGAGGCGCACGAGATCGGCCGAAGCGGCGGTGTTCGGGACATAGCCGATCACACCCGCCTCCGCCCAGGCGATGACATCGTCTTTCGTCTCTCTCACTGCGTATGCGATGAGGCGAACGTCCGGTTTGATTTGGCGGGTCCGCCTGGCCGCGGCGGGACCGTCCCGGAGCTCCGCGTCCACCAGCACCACGTCTGCCTGCGGGGGAGGGCTCAACGCCACTACCTCCGCCAGATCGGCGCACAGCCCGACCACCAAGACCGACGCATCGCGTTCAAGGAACTCGGCGAGAATTTCGCGGCGGAAACGCACTTCGGAGACGATTACGATGCGCAGACACCGCGCTTTGGCGGCAAGCAAGCCCAGCTGGCGCGGCGCGAGGTCGGCGTCCTCGGTAAATGCTTCCCCTCGATCACGGCAAAGGTCTAGCCCTGGCTCGTGCACGTGAGTCGTCTCCTGTTCGGGCCCTGTTCAACCCGTAGGCGTCGCCCCCTACGTCCCAGACGCTCTCGTTTCGAGAGCATTGTGCGAAACGTAGCTTAGCCATGCAAGATTGTCTCGGCTATTTTAGGGATGCGGCGGCGGGTGGGTGCCTAACGGGCCAAGCGCCGAGATGTGGAAGACATCGCTCGAAGATCGTTGTATGCTTTCGCGAAATGGCGGGTCGCGGCTCTCTCGTGACCAGAGGCCGGATCGGGTGTGCTGCCACGAGTGACCCGCGGCTCTCGTACCTAAGGTTCGAGAGGTGCAGACATGACGATCCGAAACCCCATCGAGTGGGCGACCGATCAGTTCAAACTAGCGGGCTCAGCCATCGGCTCGGCGAGCCGCGCCGCGCACTCCCGGAGGTTCGCCATATCGGGGTCGACGTCCTCAAGGACGCTCTCGCGCGAGGTTTCGATGACTTCGCGGCTTACCGAACCGACGTCATTTTCCTCTGCATCATCTACCCGGTGATCGGCCTGGTGCTGGCACGGTTCGCATTTGGCTACGGAATGTTGCCGCTGCTGTTCCCGCTCGCCTCCGGCTTCGCACTCGTCGGCCCGTTCGCGGCGTTGGGCCTCTACGAAATGAGCCGCCGCCGTGAATATGGCGATGCGGCTTGGCCCGACGCGTTCGGGGTCATCCGCTCGCGCTCATTTGGTGCGATTGTCGTGCTCGGCCTGCTGTTAGTCGCGATCTTCCTGTTCTGGCTGATCGCCGCCGAATCGATCTACGAGGTCACCCTTGGCCCGGAGCCGCCCGCCTCTTTCGGTGCTTTCGTTAACGACATCTTCTCCACTGGCGCAGGCTGGGCAATGATCGCGGTGGGTATGGGCATCGGGTTTCTCTTCGCCCTGCTGGTGCTGCTGATCAGCGTCGTGTCTTTTCCACTGTTGCTCGACCGGGACGTCGGGCTCGGCGTGGCGGTGCGGACATCGGTGCGAGCCGTGACCGTAAACCCCGTCCCGATGGCCTTATGGGGGTTGATCGTCGCGGCGGGGCTACTGGTCGGGTCGATTCCATTGTTCCTCGGTCTGATCATCGTGTTGCCGGTGCTTGGGCACGCCACCTGGCACCTCTACCGCAAGGTGGTGCCGCGTTGAGGTTTCAGGCCATTGAGCGCGACGCGCCAAATTGATCGTGTGAAGCTAGGATTAATCATCTTGACAATTGAGAGTCTTAATGATACATCCTTAACGTGCCATTTGGACACCTTGTTCTCTCGATCAGTGTCGGGTTGGCCTTGCCGGTCGTCGATCTGTCATCGACGCCGGCAACGATCGCGACATGCTTTGCGCCCGAGAATGATTGCGCGGCGTTTGCGATCCGCGCGATCGACCGAGCACGGCACGAGATTCTCGTCGGCGCCTATAATCTGACCACCGGGTCGGGCATCGTCGAGGCGTTGCTCGGCGCCAAGGGTCGTGGGGTCGACGTCAGGTTGGTTGCCGACAGGACGGCGCCTTGCCAGCGCAACAGCGGCATCGATCCGCTGGCACGCGCCGGCATACCGATCTGGATCGATCATGCTGCCCGGATTGCGCACGTCAAGACGATGGTCATCGACAGCAGTGTCACCCTGATGGGCTCGTACAATTGGACTGCGGGCGCGGCACGGAATTCTGAGGATTTGAACCTCGTCGCTTCACCGGTCGTCGGCGCCGCCTACGCCGCCCACTGGCATGAGCGGCTCGCCATCTCCTCGCCCTTCAACCGGCGCGAGGATTGGTGTCGGATCGCCTCCGGAGCCGCGGAACAGAGCGCAACCGAGGAAACCCGGCGCTAACGCGTTGTTTCACCTTTTGTGGTGGCAGCGCAGCGGGGGATTTCGAGATCGGCGAGGGCTCCGACGGTGATCGGCTTGAACGGCGCGCGTGGCCGATAGGTGCCGATTTCGGCTATCGGTCTCCTGTGGACATCGGCGATGATCGCCGCGACGACCGGACCGCAGATCCGGCCTTGGCACGGTCCCATCCCGCAGCGGGTGAAGGCCTTGAGCTGGTTCGGGCCGGTCGCCCCGAGCCGCGCGGCACGGCGGATCCGACCGACCGACACCTCCTCGCAGCGGCATACGATGATATCATCCTCGGCCGGGACCATGACCGAGCGCGTCGGCCGATAGAGGCGGTCGAGAAACGGCCGCAGCGCCCGCTCGCGGTCGAGTGCTGCCTGTATCGGTCGTGCCCGGCTGTCGCGCTCGGCCTCGCCGATATGACCGAGCCACAATGCGGCGTCTAGTGCCGCGAGCCGTCCCGTCAGCACCGCAGCCTCGGCGCCCGCGATCCCACCGCAGTCGCCGGCGACTGCGATATTCGGGAGGCTCGTCTGGCCCCACGCATCGAGCGCAGGCCGCCAGCACAGCTGGGTCTCGTCCCATTCATGCCGCAGCTGCAAGGCGAGGCTGATCTGGATGTTCGGGATCACCCCCTCATGCAGCAAGAGGTAACTGGCGGCCAGCTCGCCGCCCTCCCAAGCGACGCGATCGACCCTCCGCCGCCCGACCGCCCTGATCCCGCGAACGCCGCGCCGGATCGGCACGCCGGCGCGCTTGATCGCCGCAACCAATCCCAATCCCCTCGTCAGCAACCGACGACCTGGCCATAGCCTGCCGAGGTAGCGCGCAGCGTCGAGATAGTTATCGAGCGGTGCGGTCTCCAAAATCGCGCCCGGCGGCGGTCCGGCGCGCAGGAGCTGCGTTGCGACGAGGTAGAGAAGCGGTCCCTGCCCCGCCAGCACGACGCGGCCTTCCGGGACGAGGTCGGCCGTCTTCAACAGGGTCTGGGCCGCCCCCGCCGTCATGACGCCGGGCAGAGTCCAGCCCGGGATCGGCACCGGGCGCTCGATCGCACCGGTCGCGAGCAGTATTCGGCGCGCGGTCACAGTCTCGGTGTGGCCGGCATTTTCCAGGAACAGCGTGCCGTCGGGATCGACATGCCACAACGTCGTATTCGGCCGGTAGTCGACGCGGCTGGCTCTGAGCGCCGCCGCCAATGGCCGGCCGGCGAGATAATCCGGCCCGAGCGGAGTGTCGGGCGCGGCGCGCTCGATCGCTCGATAGACCTGGCCGCCCGGCGAGTTCTGCTCATCGACGAGCACGGTATCGAGGCCGAGCTCGCCGGCGAGCACGGCGGCTGCCATTCCGGCCGGACCCGCCCCGATGATCGCGAGCTCGACGGTCATCCGGCCACCGGATGGATCCGCCGCGCGCCGATCTGCCGGCGGATCCGCATGCCGTCGCGCACCTCGACCATGCAGCTCTGGCGGTTCGGCACGTCGTCGATCTCGACAAGGCAATCGAAGCAGACGCCCATCATGCAAAAAGGCATCCGCTCCCTCCCGCCAGCGGTCTCGCGGATGCTGTCGAACCCGGCAGCCAGCACCGCGGCCGCGGCTGAGGCGCCGACCGGGACCGCGATCCTGCGGCCTTCGACGGTGACGGCGACGCTCGGACGGCGCGCCTCAGACCGCGGCCGGAACATCGAGCCGCCGGGCTGAAAACGGTTCGAGCGTCGGATCGAGCATGCCGGCGGCGACCATCGGCGCCAAGAGATTGGCATGCGCCCCGGCGAGGGTGACGCCGCTGTGGCAATTCGCGGTGAAAGCGCCGGGAAAGCGCTCCGACTGGTCATAGATCGGCAGCCCGTCGGGCGGCATCACCCGCAATGCCGCCCAGGCCCGGACGATTTGCAGATCGCGCAGCCAGGGAAACGCAAGCACGGCGCGGCGAGCGATCGTCTGCATCACCGCGGGACGCTGGCTGGTGTCGAAGCCCGCATCCTCCTGGCTGTCGCCCAGCATGATGGTGCCCTCGGCGGTCTGGCGGATCGTCGTCAGCGGCAGGGGCAGCGTCTCACAGGCACGCTCGGTCACGAGGATCTGCCCCTTCAACGGCTTGACCGGCGCCGAGAGCCCGAAACGCGGCGCCAGCGCGGCGTTGCCGAGCCCCGCGGCGAGCACGATTTTCGCGGCGCCGATCTCGCCGCCGGCAGCCCGGACACGGAAGTCGCCGGAGGCGGCGGTGGCCTCGGTCACGGTGCTGTTCGGAATATGCCGCCCGCCTTTTTCGACAAAGCCCTTGTGCAGGGCGTGGAGCAGATTGAGCGGGTTCGCGTGCCCGTCATAAGGCGTCCAGGACGCGCCGATCACCGCCGGCCCCAGTCCGGGGAGCAGATCGGCAAGCTCGCGGCGGTCGAGCATGCGGTAGTCGAACCCGAAATTGCCGGACTGCGTCCGCATCCGCTCCATCATCGCGTGCCGCGCCGCGAGCTCGGCCTCGTCGAGACAGAGATGCAAGCCACCCGGCCGATGATGCCCGACCGCAATCCCGGTCTTGCTCAACAGCTCCTCGGCGAGTGCCGGCCATTCATCCGCCGATTGCCGCGTCCAGCGCTGGTAATGCGGCGCTCCGTCGCCCTTGCTCTGCACCCAGACCAGCCCGAAATTGCCGCGCGAGGCGCGGAACGCGACATCGCCTTCGTCGAGCAATGCCGCCTTCAGCCCGGCGCGGGCGAGGCCATAGGCGATCGCCGAGCCGACCAGCCCGCCGCCGATCACAATCGCGTCGTAGTGCTCCATCCGCCCTCCCGGAACCTGCCGCCGTCGCGATCATAGCCCGCGTCGGACGGTGGATGGCAAACGGTGCGGCGAAGCACTATGGTCCGACGGTTTTCGAAGAGCGCGTCGGAAGAGCCATGCGAGAAGTCCAGGTCCTGAATATCCAGCGTCTCAGCGCCGCCGATCGCGCCAAGATCGAGGCCGTCGATCCGACAGTTCGATTGACCGACGCCGGGGGCTGGTTCGACGGCGAATATCGCGAAACCTGGCCCGCCTATACTGCCGCGCGCTATTTGGCGAGCGGCGCCGCTGGATCGGGAACCCGCGAGGATCGTGATCGCCTGCTCGCGGAAGCGGAAATCGTTCTCGGCGGCTGGCCCTTTCCGCTCGATCTGCGGGCCCGGGCGCCGCGGTTGAAATGGTTCCATCAGCGCCCCGCAGGCGCCAGCAACTTGCTCCGCGGCGATCTCTGGGGGAGCGACGTGACGGTGACAACCTCGCGCGGCGTCGGGAGCACGCTCGCCATGGCCGAGTACGCTGTGGCGAGCATTCTGCATTTTGCGAAGAGCCTGCATCACACCGCCGTCGACCGCGCCGAAGGCGCCTTCAATCATCGCGCCTATCGGCCGCTGCTGATCGAGGGCAAGACCGCCTGCGTCGTCGGCGCCGGCGGCATCGGCCGCGATGTGGGCCGACTCTGCTCCGCGCTCGGCATGCGGGTCGTCGGCACCCGACGCCGCCCGGAGCCGAGCGAGCCCATGCCGGCGGGGTTCAGCGAAATCGGCGGCCCGGAAGCTCTCGATCGCTATCTGCCGGACAGCGATTTCGTCGTGATCTGCTGCCAATGGACACCGGAAACCAACCGTTTATTCGACAGAAGCCGCTTTGCCGCAATGAAGCCGGGGAGCGTCCTCGTCAATGTCGCCCGCGGCGAGATCGTCGACGAGGACGACCTCGCCGACGCACTCGAACGCGGCCATTTGCGCGGTGCCGCACTCGACGTCTATGTCGGCGAATTCGAGCACCTGCCGCCGCAGCGGCTGTGGTCAAATCCCCAAGTGCTGATCACCCCGCACGTCTCGGGGGCCAGTGACGAGGACCGCCACGGCGCCATCGATCTCTTCTGCGCCAATCTGCGCGCCTATCTCGACGGCAAGCCGCTGCGCAACGTGATCGAATGGGAACGGGGCTATTAGTAGGAGATTTCCATGACACTGGAACAACAGCCGAGTGTGTGCACCTTCGACTGCCCCGACACCTGCAGCCTGACGGTCGATGTCGATGAGGGCCGCATCGTCAAGGTCCGCGGCTCCGATGCGGTCCCTTATACGGCCAGTGTGATCTGCAACAAGGTCGCCCGTTACACCGGCGACTTCGTGCATGGCGAGCAACGTCTCCTTCACCCGTTGCGCCGCATCGGACCCAAGGGTTCCGGGCAGTTCGAGCGGGTCTCGTGGGAGGCGGCGCTCGACGAGATCTACCAGCGGGTCAGCGCCGTCATCGATCGGTGGGGGCCGCAGGCGGTGATGCCGTTGAACTATGCCGGCCCGCACGGCTTTCTCGCCGGCGACAGCATGTCGTTGCGCTTCTTCCATCGGCTCGGCGCTACCCAGCTCTACCGGCGGGCATTGTGCGGCGGGGTGCGCAGCGAGGCGTGGGTCGGGACCTATGGCGCCGTCCCCGGATGCCCGCCCGAATTCGCCGAGCACGCCCAGCTCAACATCGTCTGGGGCAACAACGCGACCGCCACCAATCTGCACCTCGTGCGCGGCATTCGCCGGGCCAAGCGCGCGGGCGGCAGGCTGGTCGTCGTCGACCCGCTGCGCACCAAGATCGCCGAGCAGGCGGATCTGCATCTGCCATTGCTGCCCGGCACCGACATCCTCCTGGCCTGGGCCGTTGCTGCAGAGCTGGAGCGATCGGGGTCGCTCGACCAGGCTTTCATCGCCGCGAACGTGCTCGGCGCCGAAGAATTCATGGCGCGCGCCCGGGAGTGGCCGGCGGCGCGGGCGGCCGAAGCCTGCGGCCTGCCGGAGAGCCAGATCCTGGCTTTCGCACGCTGGATGGGCGAGGCCGATCCCCTCGTGCTGGCGCCCGGCAACGGGCTTGAACGCGGCCGCAACGGCGGCAGCGGCATTCGCGCGGCGATTGCATTACCGGCGTTGCTCGGCAAGCTGGGCAAAGGCAGCGGCATCGTCCTGGCTGCCGGCAATGCGTTTCCCAAAACCCCAGCCAGACTGCAAAGACCGGATCTGCTGCCCGCCGGCACCCGCACGCTCACCATCAACGATATCGGCCGGTATCTCGCCGAGGACGACATCGACCCGCCATTGCGCGCGCTCTTCATCTACAATCACAACCCGATCGTCGTGCACCCCGACCAGAACCGCATGCGCCGCGGCCTCGCCCGCGACGATGTGTTCGCAATCGGCATCGAGCTGACGATGACCGAGAGCATGACCCATTGCGATGTCGTATTGCCGGCGGCGACCCATTTCGAATACGCCGATCTTTATGCGTCCTACGGCCACCATTGGCTGCAGCGGGCCGAGCCGGTGATCCCGCCGCTCGGCGAATCGTTGCCGAACACCGAGGTCTTTCGCCGGCTGGCCGCGCGCTTCGGCTTTACCGAGCCGTGCTTCGCTGCCGATGATGCGGCGCTGATGGACGATGCCGTCGATCGGGCCGATCCGAGACTCGGCGGCGTCAGGCCAAGCGAGATCCCGACCCGCCGGGCATTGCAGATGGCGGGACCGGACGGCAAGCCGCTGGTGCTCTTCGACAACGTCTTTCCGGCGACGCCGTCAGGCAAGATCGAGCTCAAATCGGAGGCGTTGGCCGAGCGCTGGGGTGTTTCCGGCGACGCCGTCAGGCAAGATCGAGCTCAAATCGGAGGCGTTGGCCGAGCGCTGGGGTGCGGCGGCCGTGCTGCCGGCTTGGCGCGAGCGACAAGCCGCCCACCCCTTGATGCTGATCTCGCCGGCGTCCGACAAGCGCATCTCGTCGACCCTCGGCGACCTCGCCGCCTCGCGCAAAGCACCGCCGCTCTTGATGCACCCAACGGACGCGGCACGGCGCAGCCTCGCCCACGGCAGCCAGGTACGGGTATGGAACGACCGCGGCGAAGTCGTCCTGCGCCTCGCGGTTACCGACGCCGTACGCCCGGGGGTCGTCGCCAGCGAGAAGGGCGCATGGCTGATGACCAGCACCACCGGTCAGACGATCTCCGCGCTCGTCTCCGCCGATCTCAAGGCCGATCTCGCCGAAGGCGCCTGCTTCAACGACACCCCGGTCGAGGTAAGCCGCGCTACGCTCTGAGCAGGGCCGCCATCACCCGCTCGCGGGTCAATGGCAGGTCGCGCAGCCGGGTGCCCAGCGCGTGGGCCACGGCATTGGCGATGGCGGCGACGGTCGGCCCGCCGCTCGCCTCGCCGACCCCGAGGCAGGGACGGTCCACAGCGGGGTCGACCAGCTCGACGAGCACTTCCGGCACCTCGCTGAAGCGCAATACCGGGTAGCTCTCCCAGTCGCGCGAGCTGATGCCGGCGCCGTCGAGGCGTACCCCCTCCTTGAGTGCCCAGCTCGCCGCATGGATGACGCCGCCTTCGAGCTGGTTGATCGCGCCATCCGGATTGATCACGAGCCCGGCATCCGCAGCACACCACACACGGAGCAGGCGGACGCTCTCCTCGACCTCGACCTCGGCGACGACGGCCGCGTAGGCGGCCATGTTCTTGTAGCGGGCGAAGGCGATCCCGCGGCCCTGCCCGGTGCCCGCCGGCAACCCCGCCTGCCAGAAGCTGATCCGCGCGACGTGCTCCACGACGGCCCGCGCCCGCGGGTCCGATAACACGGATAGCCGGTAGGCGACCGGGTCCTGCCCCGCTCGCTCGGCCAGCTCGTCCATCAGCCCCTCGATCGCGAAGACGTTGAGGGTGGCGCCGAGCCCGCGCAGCGACGAGGTGCGCACCGGGGTCTCGGCGATCAGGTGATGGACGATGCGCTTGGCCGGAAAATCGTAGAGCGGCTCGCCGTTCCTGGTCCCGGCGCCGGGAGGATATCCCCCTTCGACGGCGGGCGGCGGTGGCGGCGGGTCGGGCAGGGCTTCGGCGGCGAGCAGGTTGCCGCCGCCGCCCGGCCGGCTCGAATGCCGCCCGCTCCAGATCTCGGTGGTCCAATCGGCCGGCCTTCCCGACCCGTCGACCAACGCATGCGCCGTCGTCACCATCGCCGGGCTGACCGGCTCGAAGCCGAATTCCTCCTCGCGCCGCCAGCGCACCTTGATCGGTTGCCCCGGCCGGTGAAAGGCGATCACCGCCGCATCGGCTGCGGCATCGTCGGCGCCGTTGTGGCCATAGCAGCCCGGCCCTTGCACGTGCTTGACCGAGATCGCCGCGGGATCGAGCTTCAAGGTCCGCGCCAGCGCAGCGCGCAGCGGGTAGACCCCTTGCGAATGGGTCCACACGGTGAGCCGCCCGTCGCGATAGACCGCGAGTCCGCAGGACGGCGCCACCGAAGCATGGGCGACGTGCATCCGCGTATAGGTCGCCTCATACCTCGTCGTCCCGGGGATCGGCCCGGATGAAGGAGCCGGGCCGATGGTCTGGTCGATCGAAGGCTGCTGCAACAGCCACCGCGCCTCTTCCTGGAGCGGGTTGATCGCATCGACGCCGTCCCAGGCGACATGATTGGGCGCGACGGCCGCGACGGCTTCGACAACCGTCTCGTCGGCGCCGAGAATGGCAAGGAAATTACCGTGGCGGAGGATCTCGATCGGCCCCTTCGCCGCGCGCCGTAGTGCTGCCTCGTCGAAATTGGCGATCGCTGCACCACGCCGCGGCTGGCGCACGACGCGGGCATGCACCATGCCGCCCAGCACCATGTCGTGGGCGAAGATAGGTTCGCCGAACACCTTTGCGGCGAGATCGAGGCGCGGCGAATTCTGCCCTACGACGCCATAGTCGCTCACCCTCTTGGTTGGCGCCCGGCCGGTGGCATCGCGGCGAAGGTCGACGGCAGCGGCGAGCGACCAGTAATCCTGGCCGGTCGGCTGGCCGCGAAGGCTGATCGCGCCGTCGCGCACCGACAGGTCCGGGCGCGAATAGCCGAGGCTCGCCGCGGCGTGGTCGAGGAACAACGAGCGCACCTCGGCGCAGGCCAGGCGCAACGCAACGCCACCGAATTGGATCGACTGGCTGCCCGCGGTGTAGCCCTCGTTGGGGGTGAGGTCGGTGTCGCCGGTCTGCAGCAGAATGCGCTCGGGGGCGACATCGAGCTCCTCGGCGGCGATCTGCAGCATCGCGGTCAGCACGCCCTGGCCGATCTCGACCCGGCCGGTCGAGACCGTGACCCGGCCGGGTCCGGGAAACCCGACCCAGCGATCGAGGCGCGGATTGGCGGCCAGCAGCGGCGGCACTGGCGGCTGGGCGTTCATCGGGCAGCTCCTTCACGCAGCAGACGGGCGGCGCGTTCGACAGCGCGCAGGATGCGGACATGGCTGCCGCAGCGGCAGATGTTGTCGTCGAGTGCGGTGGCGATCTCCGCCCGCGACGGCGACGGGTTATGGTCGAGCAATGCCTTGGCCGAGATCAGGATGCCGGAGAGGCAATAGCCGCACTGCCCGGCCTGCTCGTCGAGAAAAGCCTGCTGCAGCGGATGCGGCTGCTCCGGCGTCCCCATGCCCTCGATCGTCACGATCGCCTTGCCCGCGATTGTCGACAGCGGCTTGCCGCAGGACTTCTCCGGGTGGCCGTCGACCAGCACCATGCAGCAGCCGCACTGCTCCTGGCCGCAGCCGAATTTCGTGCCCACCAGGCCGAGGTGATTGCGCAGCACATCGAGCAGCGGCGTGTCCGCATCCGCGGTAACGCTAACGGTGCTACCGTTGACGGTCAGAGAAGTTGGTTGCATCGGCGCCTCGCCAAAAGACAGCCCGAAACTATCCCGAATAGAGCTCAGACCGCGAAGGGCTAGTGCCGCAACAGCAAGAAGACGATCCCGACGGTCGCCGCGAGATCGAACCCGACCATCCATTTCAGGAGGTTGAGGTCGCCATCGATCTTCGTAAGCCGATGCTCGATGGCGACAAATCGGTTCTCGTAGGATGCAATTGCCTCAGCCGCCTTGCGCGCCTTGTCCTCCGGCGAACCCGCCGCGAGCAAGGCATCATAGACTTCGGCGATCATCGTGGTCATGCAAGCAATGTCGCGCGGTCAAGATGCCGGTGCAAGGCCGTAGCGTCGAGTCGCCGACATAGCGAAACGGTTTTTGGCTACTCTATACTGCGCGGCTTGCAGCGGGAGGGGCAGAAAGTGTCGATCGATGTCGCGGACTGGCTGAGCCGGCTCGGTCTCGGGCAATATGCGCCGGCGTTCGCGGCCAACGACATCGACAGCGAGATCCTGGCCGAGCTGACGGCCGATGATTTGATCGGTCTCGGTGTCACCTCGATCGGCCATCGTCGCAGGCTGCTGGCGGCGATCGGCGCTCTGCGCAGCGAACCGCCGGGTCCCGTCGCCGAGATCGTGCCCGCAGTCTCCAGCGAGGCAGAGCGGCGCCAGCTGACCGTGA
>WNFT01004383.1_pt1 | contig 12322 bp, 11 predicted proteins | sample 5400191 | NCBI WGS metagenome assembly WNFT01 (sample SAMN13153359, study PRJNA577476) | soil metagenome | isolation source: 80 cm saprolite under Madrone tree | place: USA:California | collected 2016-06-14
GTTCTGGGCTCGATTGCCCGGATCGCCGGCGGCGCCTCCGTCGCCCATGCCGACGTAGAGGCGCCCGCTGGAGTCGAACTGGAGCTCGCCGCCGTTGTGATTCGCGTAGGGCTGGCGAACGAACAGGAGCTGGCGCGCCGTCGACTTGACGGCGAGTCCATTACGTGAGCGGAACTCGACCACACGAGTGTTGCCGCTCTTGTCGGTGTAGTTCACGTAGAAGCGGTGGTTGCGCGCATAACCGGGATGGAACGCCACCGAGAGCAGGCCCTGCTCGCCACCGCTCAGGACGCGGTCGCGGATGTCGAGGAAGGTCCCGCGCAGCTTCCCGTTGACGAAGTAGCGGATTCGGCCCACCTGTTCCACTGCATACAGACGGCGCGGCTCTGCGGGCGTGGAGGCGATAGCCGTCAGCGCAGACAGACCTTGTGCGAACGGCCGCACCGACAGCTCCTGCTGTGCTTGTGACCCCGTGAGCGCCACGGCGACGGCTGCAAGGAGGGGGGCGAGCACTGCCCCAAGCTACCCACCACCCAACGCGGCGGATCGACTCTTGATGAAGCTCTTACCTACTTCTTAAGCAGGATCTGGCGAAGCTCGTCTTCCTTGCCGGGCTGAAGGACTGCGAGCACCTGGTCGCCCGGTTTGAGCTCGGTCTTGCCGACGGCGATCTCTGCCTTGCCGTCGCGCATCACAGAGATGAGCCGCGCGCCCTCGGGCAGCCGCAGCTTCTCGACCGTCGTGCCTGCGCATGGAGACGCCTTGTCGATCTGCACCTCGACGATCTCGAGGTTCTCCTTCCGGAGCTCGAGCAGATGCACGAGGTCGTGCTCCGGCACCTCGTGCTCGACGAGGCCGAGGATGCTGGAGGTCGCGCACACGGTCGGCGAGATGCCGAGCAGGTCGAAGTGAGGCTGGTTGCGCGGATCGTTCACACGCGCGATCACCTTCGGCACGCCGTACTTCTCCTTGGCGATCTGCGCGATCACCATGTTGTCCTCGTCGTCGCCGGTCAAGGCGAGGACGAGATCTGGCGGCCGCTTGACACCCGCCTTCTCGAGGACGAAGAGCTCGGTTGCATCTCCGTGCATGGCCTGGTGCTCGAACTCGGACTCGAGCCGCTCGAAGCGGGAACGGTCCTGCTCGATGATCGTCGCCTCGTGGCCGTTGCGGAGGAGCGTGCGCATGACGTTGGCTCCAGCCTTCCCGCCACCCGCAATCAGAACGTACATCTAGTGGTCCTCCCGGTGGTGCTGGTGGATGCCCGGGTCGCGAGCACCAAGCCACGCAAGGACGCAGGGAGCGCTCGGGCTGGTCTGCCCGAGTGCGACTGAGGACGCGGCGTGGCGCAGTGTGATCGCGGGCCGGGCGCCGCCAAGTGCCGCCGGGAGGGCCACTAGACGGTTACCTCCTCCCGCGGCTGCGGGATCTCGCAGGAACGGACCGCGTCGCCTAGGGCGTCGATCGCCGTGGACGTGGGACAGATCGTGCGGAGGCCGCGCTCGCGATAGAAGTCCGCGCGCGCCGGATCCAGAATCCGGACCACCGTGCATTCGATGCCGAACCGCTTCTGGGCGACCTGGCCGATCACGAGGTTCGTATTGTCGCCGTCGGTCGAGACGACGACGGCGTCGGCGTCCTCGATCCCGGCCTCGCGCAGGACGGCGTTGTCCATGCCGTGGCCCCGGACGAACCCGCCGGTCCAGTTCTCTCCAAGGCGGTTGAGGGCTGACTCGTTATCGTCCACGGCAGTCACGTCCCACCCTTCGGCGGCGAACCGCTTCGCGATCGTCGAGCCCACCCGGCCGCAGCCGATAACGATGAGCTTCACGTACTCAGCGTAGCTCGGCGGTCAACCCCGAGGCTGGCCGTCCCCCTCCAAAACGCCCTGTGGGAACGCGACGATCAGAACCTCGCTGGGCGCCTTCTTTAGGACGTAGTCGACGGTGGGCGAGAAGAACCGGGACTGCCTGCGCCAGCGCGGCGCGGACCCGAGCACGATCAGGTCGGCTCCGACCTCCTGCGCCTCCTGGACGATCGCCTGCCCGATCGAGCGGGCCCGGACCGTCTTCCCGTCCACCGCGACGCCGTGGTCGGCCCCGAGAAGCTTCGCTTCGGCGATCGAGGCCTCGGCCCGCTCCTCCTCGTCGAGCAGCTCCGCGTCGAGCGGGAGCTCCATCGGGACGCGGATCACGTGGAGTGCCTCGACCGATGCCCCTCGCTCCTGGGCAAGCTTGACCGCCGTGGCGATCATCTCCTCGCCGATGTCGCCCAGCTTCATCGGGACGAGGATGCGTGAGAACTCGGCCTCGGCCAGGCCGCGGTGCTCGTCTGCCGACACCACCCGCTCGAGCAGACCCTCTCCGCGCGACTTGCGGACCACGATGTACACGACCAGACCGATGCCGAGCCAGGTCGGCCCGGCGAGGCGCGCACCTTCGTGCGTCGCGATCGCGATCAGCCAGATGATGAAAGTGACGATGGCACCGACGACCGAGGGAATGGGGACACGACCGACGGTGAAGGGCACGCGATAGGGACGCCGCCGAGTCGGTTCGCTGAACCGCAGCTTGATCACCGCGAGCTGGGCGGCAGTGAATGCAAGCAGCACGCCGAAGCTGAACAGGCTGGCAAGGAACAAGACCGGATGCGCGAGCGCCGCCGTTCCGACCAGGAGACCGATCGAGATCAGCGCCGCGACGACGATCGACTCCGGCGCGACGACCGTGCGCGGCCTGAGCATCCCGAATCGGCGTGGCAGCTGTCCGTGCTCCCCCAACGAATAGGCCAGCCGGCCGAATCCGGAGATGGACGTGGTCGCTGCGGTGAGAAGGATGAGGGCGCCTGAGAGCCCGACGAACACCTGCAGCGGCGCACCGATCACGTTGGGCACGTGGTCACGGATCTGGCTGACGATCCCAACGAGCGGTGCCCGGATCCAGTTGCTGGCGAGCAGCGTGCCGTGCTTCGGGGGAAACGCGGAGAGGCCGACGACCGCGATCGCGACGTAGAGGACGACGACCAGGCCGATTGCGCCGAAGAGGCTGCGCGGCAGATCGCGACCCGGGCGACGGGTCTCCTCGGCGAGGTTCGCCACGGTTTCGAGCCCCGTGTAGGCGAGCATCGCCAGCGGAATCGCGAACGCGATGGAGTGCCACGTGGGCGACGTGCCGAGCGAGGTTCCGGCGGTGAGCGCATGCGGCGAGAACAGGAGCGCCAGACCGAGCGTCACGATCAGGAGCTGCGTCGCGAGATCGACCAGCGCGACGATCAGAGCCCACCGGTGCAGGCGTGTGCGGTGCACCAGCCGCACCACAGCGACCCCCGCGATCACGCCGCAGCCGGCGAGCACGTCCCACGGACGGTGCACCTTGGTGAAGAACGCGCCCGCAACGTAGTGCGGGAGGAAGAGAGCCGAGAGTGCGATCACGATCAGGTAGTCGAGGAAGAGCACCCAGCCGGTGACGAACCCCCAGAAATCGTTGAAGGCGATGCGAACGAACGTCGCCGCGCCGCCTGTCTCGCGAATCGCCGCTGTTCCCTCGGCGTAAGAGAGGGACACGATCAGGAAGAGCAGGCCCGTCCCCAACAACACGAGCGGCGTGAAGCCCAGCGCGTGCAACGTGATGATCCCCAGCGCGAAGTAGATCGACGAGGCGATCTCGCCGTAGGCGATCGAGAAGAGGGCCGGGGCGTCGAGCACCCGCTGGAGACGAGGCAGCTTGCGTGCCACGGGATGAGGTTAGCGCCGCTTGCGGACCAGGTAGAGACGGCCGACGCCGAGGGCGAAGAACAGTGAGCCAATCAGGTATCCGAACCCCGCTCCACCGTGGACCGCCGTGACCACGACGAGCGCGATCCCGATGCCCATGAAGAGGAAGGCGAAGATCACGACCAGGGTGCGGTACGCGGTCATGCAGTCAGGCCGCCTTCCGGCCTGCAACGACCATCACTCTGGAAGGGGCGTGCTTCAGAACGAAGTCGACCGTGTCGCTGAAGACACCCCGCCCCCTCGCTCCGCGCGGGGCGCCCATGACGATGATCTCGCTCTGGCGGCGGGCTGCCTCGTCGACGACCGCTCGGCCGGCGTGGCGTGCGCGGACGACCCGTTCGGTGAACTTCACGCCGTACAGCTCTGCGATCGCTGCCGCAGCGTCGAGCGCCTCGTCGGCCAGGCTCTCCTCCTCCTCGAGTCGCGTCTCCAGCGGTTGGTCGAGCGGCACCACGATGACGCTGAGCGCGGCGATCGAGGCGCCTCGGTCGGCCGCCAAACGGCAAGCGAGGTCGATCGCCTCCTCCGAGGCCCGGCCCGGCTTCACCGGCACGAGGATGTTCCGGTACTCCAGCGCGATCGCCGGGCCGATGATCATCGGCGCGTGCAAGGTTGCCGTCAGGGGCTCGTGCAGCACCCTGCGGCGGTACACGACGTACCCGATCAGGCCGATCACGAGCCAACCCAACCCCGCCCACCGCCGCCCGGGCTTCCGGCCGACGACGACGAACCAGCCGATCCCCCTGCCGAGCGCACCAAAGATCGCGAAGAGCGGCCAGTCCACACCCCGGATCCGGATGCTCGGGCGCACCTTGAACGCTTCCGGATCGTCCTTCGTGCTCACACGCAGCGCGATGACGGAGACGTGCGCAATCGTGAACGAGAGCATGGCTCCGAACGCGTACATGTTGCCGAGGAAGTCCGTCTTGCCGGGCAGCAGCACGACGATCGACAGCAATCCTGCGAAGACCAGCAGCGACAGCCAGGGAGTCTTGAACTTCGGATGCAGCCGGCGGAAGACCTCGGGCAGCTGCCTGTACGACGCCATTGCGTAGGTGATCCGCGACGCGCCGATCACGCCGGCGTTGGTCGCGATCAGGAGGATCGTCGCGGCCAGGATGCCGACGTAGATCTTCGAGGCCTGCAGCACGTGGCCGTGCAGGCCCAGGTGCTCGACGAGGCCGAGCACAGGATCGTTCTTGAAGCCGCCGCGATCCGGCCCCACGCCGAGCAGCGTTCTGTAACCGCTGGCGGTCTTCTCCACGGGCAGCGCCGAGAGGGCGATCAGCGGCAGCGTGAAGTAGATGGCGAAGACCGCGCCGGCGACCCAGCTGATCGACCGCGGGATGTCTCGCGGCGGGTCACGCGCCTCCTCCGCGAGGTTGGAAACCGTCTCGATCCCCGTGTAGGCGATCATCGCGATCGGGATGGCGAGGAGGAACTGCCTCCACGTGGGCGCCACGCCCCAGTGGAGGTTCGCGGAGAAGACGACATGGGGGTGGAAGATCAGTGCGAACCCCACGACCACGAGCAGCAGCTGAGTGCCGAAGTCGAGGACAGCGAGAAAGATGTTGAGGCGAGCCGCTTCCCTGATCCCGACGATGTTCAGCAGGACGAGCAGAACGACCACGACTGCGCCGCCGACGATGTCCCACGGGTTCTCACGTAACGGGCCCCAGAAGATCGAGAGGTAGTGCGGGACGAAGAACGCCGAGATGGCGATCGTGATGATGTAGTTGAGCATCTGCGCCCAGGCGGCGGCGAAAGAGACGAGCTCGTTGAACGCGTGGCGCGCGAAGCTCGAGGAGCCGCCCGCTTCGGGGTAGCGAACGGTGCCTTCCGCGTAGGTCGCGGCCGTGGCGGCGAAGATGAGGCCGCTGATGAGGAAGACGAGTGGGGTCAGCCCGAGGGCGATCCCGGCGACGAGCCCGAGGGCGTAGTAGATCGAGGAGCCGACGTTTCCGTACGCAGTGGCGAAGAGCGCTGGCGTTCCGAGCACCCGCTCGAGCGTCTGCTGGCGCCGCCGTCGGCTGCGCCGCGGTGTCGGGGTCGCGCTCACCGGCGGAGGCTACCGCCCTCCGGAACCGCTAGCCGTGGATCGAGACGATCAGGGGGATGATCAGGATCGCGACGATGTTGGCGATCTTGATCATCGGGTTGATCGCGGGGCCCGCCGTGTCCTTGTACGGATCCCCGACGGTGTCGCCGGTGACCGATGCAGCATGAGCCTCGGACCCCTTGCCGCCGAAAGCGCCATCCTCGATCAGCTTCTTGGCGTTGTCCCACGCGCCGCCGCCTGAGGTCATCGCGATCGCGAGGAACAGCCCGGTGACGATCGTTCCGATCAGCAGGCCGCCGAGCATGCGTGCGTTGATGATTCCCACGATGACCGGGAAGAGGATCGGGATCAATGCGGGCAACAGCATCGCCTTGATTGCCGAGCTGGTGACGATGTCGATCGCGCGGCCGTATTCCGGCCGCGTCGTCCCTTCCATGATCCCGGGGTTCTCACGGAACTGGCGCCGCACCTCGGTGACCACCTCTCCACCGACGCGCCCGACTGCCTGCATCGCAAGGGAGGCAAAGAGGAACGGCATCAGCCCTCCGATGAAGAGACCGGCGATCACCCACGCGTCGCTGAGGCTGAAGGTCGAGGTCAGGCCCTCGTCCGCAAGGCCGGTCGTGTACGAGTCGAAGAGGACGAGCGCCGCGAGCGCGGCCGATCCGATCGCGTAGCCCTTCGTCACCGCCTTCGTCGTGTTGCCGACGGCGTCGAGCGGATCCGTGATCGCGCGCACGGATTCGTCCAGGTTCGCCATCTCGGCGATCCCGCCCGCGTTGTCCGTCACCGGGCCGTAGGCGTCGAGCGCGACGATCAGGCCCGTCATCGAGAGCTGCGCCATCACCGCGATGCCGATCCCGTACAGCCCGGCGAAGTGATGGGCGATCAGGATGCCGGCCGCGATCACGATCACCGGCAGTGCCGTCGCCTTCATGCCGACTGCGAGGCCTTCGATGATGTTCGTCGCGTGCCCCGTCTGGGACGCCGACGAGATCGACTTCACCGGTCCCCAGCGCGTTCCCGTGTAGTACTCCGTGATCGCGACCAGCAGGAACGTGACGACGAGGCCGACAAGCGAGGCGCAATAGAGGTCGGTGAAGCTGAACTTGCCGCCGTCGTAAGCCAGCGTCACCGGGATGAAGCCGATCGCAGAGAGGACCGTCGCGACGAGCACGGCCTTGTAGAGCGCGTTCATGATGTTGCCCGTCCGCCCGACGCGGGCGAAGAACGTGCCGATCACGGACGCGAGGATCGAGATGCCCCCGAGCGCGAGCGGATAGAGAGCGAGCCCACTCGACGGGAACTGCGTGCCCAGCAGCATCACCGCGACCGCCGTCACGGCATACGTCTCGAACAGGTCGGCGGCCATACCGGCGCAGTCGCCCACGTTGTCACCGACGTTGTCGGCGATCACGGCCGGGTTGCGCGGATCGTCCTCGGGAATGCCCACCTCGATCTTTCCGACCAGATCTGCCCCGACGTCGGCGGCCTTCGTGTAGATGCCGCCGCCGAGCCGCGCGAAGACCGAGATGAGCGACCCGCCGAAGGCAAGGCCGATCAGGTCGTGGATCGCGGAGTCGGCCGAATTGCCGACCCACCCGGTGAGGACCCAGTAGTACCCCGCAACGCCGAACAGAGCCAGGCCCACGACCAGCATTCCCGTGACCGAGCCTGCGCGGAACGCGACATTCAGAGCCGGCTTGAGCCCTCCGCGCGCCGCCTCGGCCGTCCGCACGTTCGCGCGCACGGCGACGTTCATCCCGATGAACCCGGCGCCTGCGGAGAGGATTGCGCCGACCAGAAAGCCGATCGCCGTGCCCCATCCGAGCTTGTTGTAGAAGCCGAGGAGCAGGAACGGCACGATCGAGACCGCGGCGATGGTCGTGTACTGCCGCCGTAGGTAGGCGGCTGCCCCTTCCTGAACAGCCTTCGCGATCTCTCTCATGCGCTCGTTGCCGTCGGGGCGGCCCAGCAGCCAGACGGTCAGCCAGACGCCGTAGGCAACGGCGACGCCGGCGCAGACGAGCGCAAACAGCACCGGGTGGTCGTTGAAGAAGCTCCCGACGATCAGTGTTCGTACCCCCTCACAAAGTCTGCGCCGAGTGACCTCGGCGCGGCGAATTTTCTATCACATGGCGCTCCTTGGAGCGCCGTTTCGGCTTCAGACGCCGGGATGGGCGGTCGTCAGCCTTCGGCCTTGACCGCGTCCGCGTACGCGAGCTGAAGGTTTGCGGTCACCTGCTTGAAGTCCCGCACGAGCTCCTCGCTTGCCGGTCCTTCGAGCACGGGAAGGAGCGCGCGAAGGGCTTCGATCGCGAGGCGGGCCTGGTCGAGGTCTCGGTCCGCCTCGGAGAGGCGACGGTACCCCAGCGACGAGACCGTGTAGAGCGTCTGGACGAGGACATCGGAGACCTTGAGCGTCTTCAGCTCCTGTTCGAGTTGCTGCAGGAGCTCGTCGTCCGAAGGCGGCCCACTCTCGGTCACGAAGGCTCCCACAGCTCGAAGCGGTTTCCCTCGAGATCGCTCGCCCAGCCGAATCGTCCGTACTCCATCTCTTCAACCCGGTCGTCGACCTCGATATCCGCGGCCCGAAGCTGGGCGAGCATGGCATCGAGGTCACGGACGCGAAAGTTCACCATCAGCTGTTGTCCGCCGGTCCCGAAGTAAGTCGTGTCCGCCGGAAACGGCGCCCAGACCGTCTGGTCGCCGTCGTTCGAAGTGAACGTCGTCCCGTAATCCTCCATGTCGATGCCGAGGTGCTCGGCGTACCACGCGCGCAATGCGACCGGATCGCTCGCGCGAAAGAAGACGCCTCCGACTCCTTCGACCGCCTCACCCACCTACCCGCTCCCGCGGCTTGCGGACGAGCTCCGCGAAGACATCCCGGTGCGAACCGAGCTCCGCGACCCGCTCGTACTGCCGCTCGGCGGCGTTCGCCGCCGGCACCGCGAGGTACGGCGTCGCACCGATCTCGTCGGCGACGGGGAGCACCCATTCGATCAGCGCCTCGATCCGCGCGCGAGCCGGGACGACCTCGCCGCGCTCGAAGTCGATCAATCCGTCGCTCAGTCCATGCCTGATCGCGCGCCACATGTTCTCCTCGATGAGCCGGTGCGGGAGATCCGGAAGCTTCTCCCCTTCGTCGAGCGCGCGTGCGAACCGCGTCCCGAGGGCGTAGATCAGCGCCGCCAGCGACTGCGCCTCCTGCAGGTCGGGCTGCGCGTCGCAGATCCGAACCTCGACGGTCGGATACGCCAGGTGCGGGCGCACGCTCCACCAGATCTGCGTGTGCTCGTCGATCGATCGCGTCGCGTAGAGGAAGCGAACGTACTCCTCGTACGCAGCCCAGCCTCCGAACGCGTCCGGAACACCGCAGCGCGGGAACAGCTTCGTAAAGATCTCCGTTCGCACCGAGTGGAGACCGGTGACGCAGTCCTCGATAAACGGCGAGCTCGCCGAGACCGCCAGGAGCTCCGGCAGAACGTTGCGGAACGCATTGCACACTGCAACCGCTCGGTCGGCGCCGCGAATGCCGATGTGGGCGTGGATGCCGAAGCTGTTGTTGCGCCAGACGACGTACTGCAGGAGCTCGTTGTTTCGCCGGTAGTGCGGCGTGTCGATGATGCGCTGGTCCTGCCAGCGGCTCCAGGGATGAGTGCCGGTCGACGCGAGCCCGACCCCGAACCGGTCGGCCAGCTCCCCCAGCTGCGCTCGCCGTTCGGCCATCCGCTCGGCCGCTTCGGCGAAGTTCGCGCAACGCCCTGTCTTGACCTCGATCTCCGACGCGATCAGCTCGCCGACGAGGTGCTCGTCGAGCTCCGTTCCCGCCGCCCCGGCCTTCAGCTCCTCGAACCGATTCGTCAGCTCGAGCGTGTCGGGATCGAGCAGCGCGAACTCTTCCTCCACGGCGATCGTGAAGTCATGTCCGTTCTCGAAAGCGTCGCGTGCAGAGCGGATCTGCTCCTCGGGAGCTAGTCGTTGCTGGTCACCCACTTCACCAGCGTAAATGAAGCAATGCCGCCTAACCGCGGCCGATCGGCTCGAGCAGCCGTGCGGCGACACTCGTCCAGCTCCAGTGCCGGACGGCCGCTCGCCGCGCCGCGGCCCCCAGCTCCGCGCGCGCTGCAGGCGTCAGAGCCAACAGCTCCTCGACCTTCGCCGCGAGGTCGGGCACGTCGCCGGTTGCGAAGCTCGCCAGGTGTCTGTGCTCTTCGGGATATTCGGCCTCGAGGCCCTCTGCAATCTCCGCGAGCCCGGAGTGACGAGCCACGAGCGGCGGCGAACCGGCGGCCGCCGCCTCAGCAGCGACCATTCCGAAGGCCTCCGGGAAGATCGACGGGACGACCGTCACGTCGGCGAGGGGGAGCAAGTGCACGAGGTGACGATGCTCGAGCGGCCCGGTGAAGAGTGTCTCCGGCGGGGCGAGCTGCTCCAACTCTCGCCGGTAGTCGCCGAAGCCGACGATCAGCGCGCGAGCGTCGACGCCGCGCAGCGCTTCGAAGAGGATGTGGATCCCCTTGTTGTAGAGAAGCTTGCCGAAATAAACGACGGTCGGTCGGTCCACTGCGAAGAACGCTTCGAGGCGCGCCGCGTTGCCATGATCGGGTTGGCGCTCGTTCGAGTTCGCCGGGTTCGCCGCATCGGCAGACGCTTCTTCGAGCAGCTGCGCGAGCGCCTCGACGCGCGAGGCAGGGCGGAACTCCTCGACGTCGACGCCAGGCGGCACCTCATGCACGTGCTCGACATGGCCGACGACGTCCTCCAGGACGTTCCGGATGTGCGCAGACCCGACGAAGACCGCCTCCGCGGGCGCCAAGCAGTCGCGCCCCCAGGCGGCGAGCTCCTCGTTGCCGCGCATCGAGTATTCGAGCTCGGACCCATGCGCCTTCACCGCGAACGGCATCCCGCCGGCAGAGGCGACGGGAGCCCCCATCAGCACGTGGTTCGCGAACACCAGATCGGCCGGCATCTGCGCGCACAAAGCCGTCGCGTTGAGCGCGACGTAGCGGTCTCGCTCGGCGCGGGTGAAGTCCTGTAGCAACTTCGCCTCGACGCCTTCGTAGCGGTCGAGCACGAAGACGGGGAGCAAGCCGCCGATGTCCGGGCGGAACACCTCCGCTCCCCCGAGGTCGTAGCGCTCGGGATGAGGCTCCTGGCAGACCACCACGACGTCGTGTCCCGCGCGGCTCCATTCACGCGCGAGCGAACGCGTGTAGACGTTCGACCCCGTCCCACCGAGCAGATAGCCGTGCCAGAGCAGGATCCGCATGGGCCCGCCCCTTTTGGTTACGTCAAGTAGAAGTAGAGCGCGTAGAGCAACTCGACCGCAGGGTTCGAGGTGTGCACGGCCACGTCCTGCGGCACGTCGAGCAGGGCTTCCGAGTAGTTGAAGATGATCCTGACGCCCGACTCGACCAGGTCGTCGGCAACGCGCTGCGCGTTGTCTGCCGGAACGGCGACCACGCCGACGATGATGTTCTTCTCCCGAATCGTGTTCGAAAGTCGCACGTAGTCGCTGACCGGCACGTTGCCGACCGGCCGACCCACCTTCTCGGGATCGGTGTCGAAGACCGCGGCGATGTTGATCCCGTGCTCGGCGAAGATCGGCGAGCTCGCAATCGCCTGCCCGAGACGGCCGGCCCCGATCAGCGCGATGTTGTGCTGGCCCTGCGTGCGGAGGATCTTGCGGATCTCTCCGAGCAGCGAGTCGATGTTGTAGCCGACCCCGCGCTTCCCGAACTTCCCGAACGCCGAGAGGTCGCGCCGGATCTGGGTCGCGTTGATGTTCGTGTAGTCGGAGATCTCCTGGGAGGAGATGCGCTCCTTCCCCATCTTCTTCGCCTGCGTCAGCACCTGGAGGTAGCGGGACAGGCGTGCCGCCACTCCGACCGTCAAACGATCAGACACAGCCACCGTGCTCTTGGATTCGAGAGTTTGTGACAACCCGAACCCGTTGTATCACGCGACGCCAGGGGCGCGCGTAGGTCAACTTTGTGCGGCTACTTTGCGCCGGAAGGCATCAGGGTCGACGTGGTAGACGAAGGCCCGCTCGCCGTCGACCTCCACCACCGGCAGCCATTCCCGGTAGCGCGCCTCCAACTCGGGGTCGCCGTCGATCTCGACCTCCTCGAGCTCGAACGGGATCTCTTGCCGAATCTCGCCGACGATCGCCCGGGCGCGCTCACACAGGTGGCAGCCCTTTGCGTGGTACAGGACGACGTTAGGGATAAATGCCGCGGGTCGTGGTTGCTTCGGCGACGCGCTGGACGGCCAGGCCGTACGCGGCGAGACGCATCGAGACACTTCGGCTCTCCATGGTGCTCCAGGTCTCGTTGAACGCGCGCGTGACGATGTCGTTCAGCTTCGCGTTCACCTCGGCTTCTTTCCAGAAGTACTCCTGCAGGCCCTGGACCCACTCGAAGTAGGAGACGACCACGCCGCCGGCGTTCGCGAGGATGTCCGGCAATACGAGCACGCCCTTCTCCTCG
>WNFT01005232.1_pt1 | contig 12321 bp, 12 predicted proteins | sample 5400191 | NCBI WGS metagenome assembly WNFT01 (sample SAMN13153359, study PRJNA577476) | soil metagenome | isolation source: 80 cm saprolite under Madrone tree | place: USA:California | collected 2016-06-14
CGGCGGTTTCAGCTGCCACGTCGCGGAAAGATTAACGGCGAAGGTCAAACGCGCCTGGGGTCCACTCGCCTACCTCCGCAGCGCGGCAGCCGCTCTGCCGCACCTGCACGCTTATGAGACGGTAGTCGTTTTCGATGATAAACAACAATTGACGGTTGATCTTTACAATTTGGTAATTGGAAACGGTCGTTTCGTCGCCGGCGGATTGCCGATTGCGCCCAAGGCGGATCCTGCTGACGGCCTGCTCGACGTCATTTTGATTCTAAAGCGTCCCGGACCTGAAATGGCTTTGCTGGCTGCGAAAATTGTTTTGGGCAAGCATATCTCGAACGGTGCGGTCATTTTCCGGCGCGCCAAGAAAATTGCGGTGCGGTCGCGGCCTGGAATGTGGTTCAATGTCGATGGAGAATCGGTCGGCAAGGCACCGGCGGTTTTTCAAATTATTCCGGGCGCTCTGAACTTCGTTATGAGCAAGCGATGAAAAATAAAATCATCGATATTGAAAAGTTAGCCGAACGCGGAAACGAGTTTCGCGCCGCGGGCAAAAATTTGGTCGCGACAAACGGATGTTTTGATCTGCTGCATCTGGGCCATGTGCGTTATCTGCAAGCCGCCCGCGCGCTCGGGGATGCTTTGGTGATCGGCCTAAACGGCGATCAATCGGTCCGCGAGTTAAAAGGGCCCGGACGTCCAATCACTGACGAAAAGACGCGCGCGGAAATGCTTGCCGCGCTCGAGTGTGTTGACTTGGTGACGATTTTTCCCGAAATGCGAGCGACTCACTTCCTCGAGATGGCCGCGCCGGCCATTTATGCAAAAGGCGGTGATTACGGTTCAGAGACACTGAATGCGGAGGAGCGGGCAATTCTGCAGAAACTCGGCGCGGAGATCCGCATCATTCCATTTGAAGAGGGTTATTCCACCTCGGGCTTGCTCGAGCGCCTGCGCGGCTTTGCGAAATGAAACGTTTGGCCTTGGGAATACTCGGCTCAGGCAAAGGATCGAATTGCCGGGCGATTTTGGAAAGCATACGGTCGGACGAATTGCTGGCCGAAGTGCGCGTCGTGATTTCAGATTTCTTGGAAGCGCCGATTCTTGAGATCGCGCGCGAATTCTCGGTCGCGAACGCTTATCTGCCGCCTGGAGAATTTCGGACCCGACTCGAGCCAAAATCGGAGATGGAGCTCGTGCGAATGTTGCGCGACGCCGGTGTTGAGTTGGTGATTCTGGCTGGCTTTATGCGAGTCCTGAAAGCGCCGATGCTCGAAGCATTCCCACATCGAATTCTCAATATTCATCCCTCGCTCTTGCCAAAATACCCCGGACTCGAAGCCTGGAAGCAAGCACTGGCCGCCGGTGAGAAGATAACCGGTTGCACCGTCCACTTTGTCGATGAAAGAATCGATCACGGCAACATCATCGCGCAGCGCGAAGTTCCGATTTTGCCTGATGACACACCGGAGACTTTGCACGCTCGGATTCAAATTGCGGAGCACGCGCTCTATCCGGCAGCGATCGCTGAATTGTGCCGAAGCGAAAAGGCGCCTTAAGTGCGCTCAGCTTTTTGATCGCGCGCGAGCAACTCCTGCATCGCCTGCGTCGGCGCTTTGCCTTCGTAAAGCAATGCGTAAACCTGGTCGATGATCGGCGTCTCGACCTTCAGCTTGCGCGCGCATTCGTAGGCGCTCTTCGTCGTCGGAATCCCTTCGGCCACCATCTGCATCGAAGAAGTAATCTGCTGCCGCGATTGGCCGCCGCCGAGTTGCTCACCGACGCGCCAATTGCGGCTGCGCCGGCTAAAACAGGTCAAGATCAGATCGCCGACGCCACTCAGTCCATAAAAGCTGGGCAATTTCCCGCCCATGGCCGTGCCAAGCCTGATCATTTCGGCAAGCGATCGCGTGACCAGCGCCGCTTTCGAATTATTGCCCAAACCAAGACCGTCGCTCGCTCCGGCCGCAATGGCGAAGACGTTTTTTAACGCGCCACCCAGCTCGATGCCCGTCAAGTCCTCCCCCGTGTAAATCCGGAAGCGCGGGCTCCCAAGATAACGCTGAAGTTCCACGGCGTATTCGGTTTCGCTGCACGCTAGCACCGTCGCGGTAGGCAGATCGCACGAAACCTCCGCCGCCAAATTCGGGCCGGAAAGCACGGCTGTCGCGTGCGCGGGGAAAATTTCGTGAAGGATCTCGCTCATTCTCATGCCAGTGCCATGCTCAATCCCTTTTGTGCAACTAAGAACCACTGCGTTATCGTTCGCGACTACTTCACGCAGCTGGGTGGCGATTGCGCGCAAGGCGGTCGACGGAGTTACAAAAACGATGAGATCGGCGACGGCGCAATCCTTCAGACTATTTGTCAGGCGAATAGTATCCGGAACCCGAACTCCGGGAAGGTAATCTTTATTTTCGCGGGTCTCTCGAATGCGGTCGACCCGTGCCGGATTATTTCCCCAGAGCGAAACGTCGTGGCCTTTCTTCGCCCAAAGCACGGACAAGGCCGTACCCCATCCGCCCGCACCCAGAATCGCCGTTGTTCCCAATTTCACTTTCGCTGGAAACGTGGTTCTGTTCCGTGGAGAAGACGAGAAACATTTGAGCGATGACGCAAAATCACAACCGCCGCCAGGCAAATGGAAAAATAAAGAAGGACCGGCTGGCCTAGTTGTCCGGCGTATAGCAGTGCACCGACTGTCACGGGCAGTGCTATTGCAGCTGTAATCGATGCAACTGACACATATCGGCTCGTTAGAAACGTCATGATCCAAACAATAGCGAAAATCAGCGCCGCGAAAGGGAGCAGGGCAAAAACTACACCAACGGAAGTCGCGACCCCCTTGCCTCCCTTGAAACTCAGCCACACCGGATAACTGTGTCCGATCACACAGGCAAGCCCCGCAAGGATCGCGCAAAGTTCGCGGCTCCCTATAGGGTGATACCTGTCGAAGATCAAGATCGACATCTCCACAGCCGCCACGCCCTTTAAAAAGTCGAACAGGAATACGGGATAGCCGTAACGCTTGCCCAGGAGCCGAAGCACATTAGTCGCGCCAATATTGCCGCTACCGGCTTTGCGGACGTCGATGCCCGCGATGCAACCGGCGAGGTATCCTGCCGGCACAGAACCGATCAAATAACCCACCAAGACGCCGACCGCTATCGTAAGCACGAAACCTCCCTAGTATTTCTGTGGGCAGATCTCACAAGATCGACCATTATCGTGATATAAGTTGTTCTTGGACAACCATATAGATATAATCGCGACATCGGCTGGAGTAACTCCACTAACCCGCCCGGCTTGACCGAGAGAAGTGGGCCGAATCGCACAAAGTTTCTGCCGCGTTTCTGCCCTCAACCCCGCGATCTTCCCAAAATCAAATCCATCCGGAATCCTTTGAAGGTCATTTCGCGCAATATCGCGGTTTTGATCGGCTTGTCTGACAGCATATCCTTCGTATTTAAACTCGGTCTCCACCAACTCCCAGATTTCCGCCGAGGCCAACGAGACCAGTTCAATTGGCAGGTTCGCGGCGCGAAAATCGGGCCGTTTTAAGAGCTGAGAAATCAGTACGCCGTTGATTTTGTTTTGAGTCGCAATCAGGCGAACTTTCTCTAAGAGTCCCATCTTCGTCTGAAAAGCGGCCCAACGATTTTGATCGACGAGGCCCACCTCGAACGCTCGTTGGGTGAGTCGTTGATCCGCGTTATCCTGCCGAAGGTACAATCGATCTTCAGCGCGACTGGTGAACATCCGATATGGCTCTTCGGTGCCCTTTGTTATCAGGTCGTCGATCAACACGCCGATGTATGCCTGGCTTCTTTGCAAAACGAACGGCGGCCGGTTTTGGATTTTCAAAGCCGCGTTCGCGCCGGCAATTAGTCCCTGCGTCGCAGCCTCCTCGTAACCCGAGGTTCCGTTCACTTGTCCGGCGAAATAAAGTCCTCGAATCAGCTTTGTTTCCAGTGTATGAAATAGCTGCGTGGGTGGAAAAAAATCATATTCCACGGCATATCCTGGGCGCATAATTTCAGCTTGCTCTAAACCGGGTATGGAGTGCAGAAATTCGAGCTGCACGTCATAGGGCAAACTGGTCGAAATCCCGTTGACATAATATTCCTCTGTATGACGACCCTCAGGTTCCAAGAAGAGTTGATGCGCGTCCCGATCGGAAAATTTGACCACTTTGTCCTCAATAGACGGGCAGTACCGTGGACCGGTGCCTTCAATGCGGCCGGCGTAAAGCGGTGATCTGTGGAGGTTGGATCGGATAATCTCGTGCGTGCGAGGGGTCGTCTGAGTGGTCCAGCACGGCATTTGTTCCACGTGGAACTCTCCTTTGCTGTTGTAATTCAGCGTAAAGAAATCATCCGACTCGCTTGCGGCCTCCGAGTAAAAACTGAACCTTGGCGGGGGCTCATCTCCAAGCTGAATTTCGCATCGAGAGAAGTCGATCGAACGCCGATTTAGCCGACATGGCGTGCCAGTTTTGAAACGCCCGATCGCGAAGCCATGTTCTCGAATATTTTCGCTTAAACCGGAAGTGGCGTCTGCCATCCGTCCGCCTGGCTTGCTATTCTCGCCTACATGCAAAAGACCACGCAAAAATGTCCCAGACGTGATTATGACGCTTCGGGCGATAATCATTAGCCCGAGATCTGTTTCAACGCCGGCGATTGTTCCATTTTCGACAAGCACGCGTGAAACTGTCGCTTGTTTGAGGTCTAAATTCGGCGCGCGCTCCAAAACCGCCTTCATTCGAAATTGATAGGCTTTCTTGTCGCACTGGACCCGGGGCGCGCGAACAGACGGACCCTTCGATTTATTTAACATGCGAAATTGGATGCCTGTCGCATCTGCGTTGAGACCCATGGCGCCGCCGATGGCATCGATCTCGCGAACAATGTGGCCCTTAGCCAAGCCGCCCACCGCCGGATTGCACGACATCTGACCGATCGTATCCAGGTTTTGCGTCAACATTAAAGTCCGGCAGCCAAGGCGCGCTGCAGCTAGCGCGGCTTCAATTCCAGCGTGGCCGCTGCCGACAATCACAACATCGTAGTCCGTCGGGAGCTTAAACATTGCAAAACTTGGAATAGAGCGCGTGGGCATGGCCTCGTCCGTTGAAAGCCGCCTCCGCTAAGTCTTCTTTAGACATAAATATCTTAACGAAAATCACTTACGATAAATCATCTGCCCAGTGGGCCCATCGCAATGCCTCGCTCCTTCGTCGGCGCCTCCGGTTTCCGGCGAATTTTGGATTGCTCGCAGCGCAATTCGGCTAAGCAAAAAAAACAGAAGTGCTGTCGTAACGAAAGCGCCGCCCCAGGTCCAGTACTCTATCATCCGCGGATGAGTCTTTCCCTGAGCCAGATTTAGTCCGAACTGACCCAACGTTCCGAGGTAGGCATATAAAAAAAGTCCCGGTGCCCGTCCAATCGAGGTCCAAAGCATGTAGGTGCGAAATCGAATTCTCGTTAGGCCATAAAGATAATTCAGCAGGCTCGTGGGAAAAAGGGGATGCAGCTGACTCAAGAAAATGATCTTCCATCCCTCACGTTCCACTGCCGGCTCCAACACTCTAAGCGTCGGGTTTCGCGAGAGCTTTCGGCTCAACCATCGTTGGCCAAGCCATCGGCTAAACGCAAAAGAAATCGCCGCACCGATGCTGTTGCCAAGAAGGACGATGAAAAAACCCCACCATAGTCCAAAGAAAAAGCCAGCCCCGACACTCACGATTCCGCCCGGGAGAAGCAAAAGATTACAAGCGGCAAAAAGCAGCGGATAACAAAGCACGCTCCACGCCCCTAAATCGACCACGCGTTTTTGTGTCGCGGCGATAAGATCGACAATCGGAAAGAAACGCGACAGCACGAGCAATAGACCGACCGCTGCTGTGAACGCTGCGAGCTGAATATAAAGCGTGCGCCTGACTTTGAGCATCCTGGCATTCTGCGCGTTTCACAAGCTTCGCGCAAATTTCTCGCTAGCTCCGTTGTAGCCTCGTAATGCAAAAATGGCGTAATCAAGTAAACGCCCGGAAATGCCCGAACGCGATGATCTTTGCGAACCTCGTCGCTCAACTAAACGGTGGGGCCTGTGCGCTCCGCCGCCGCGGAATGCCAAGACTGTCAAAAATCACCCGCGTGGCATCGGATCGATTGAGTGTGTAAAAGTGAATGCCGGCCACGTTGTTATCCAAAAGATCGTGACATTGTTCCAAGGCGAAGTGAACGCCGACGCGCCTGACCCCTTCAGGATCGTTTTCGCATCGTTGAAGAGCACGCACAAGCTTGGCCGGGAAGCGTGCGCCACCGGCTAGCTCCGCGATGCGTTTGAATCCGCCCATAGAGGTAACGGGCATGATGCCAGCGATAATGGGGAGGTGAATGTCGGCGAGCGCACAACGCTCGCGGAAATCGAGGAAGTCGCGATTATCGAAGAATAGTTGGGTGACGATATAGTCGGCGCCGGCGTCGACTTTCGCTTTGAAGTGGTCCATTTCGACCAATCGATTCGGCGTCGCGGGATGTCCTTCGGGAAAACCAGCCACGCCGATCCCGAAACCGCGGCGATCCGGATGCGCGCTGGATTCGTTAAATCGGCGAATGAACTTAACCAGATCGACCGCATGTTGGAACGAATCGCGCGATTTATCGTAGGGAATGTCACGCGGCCGATCGCCCCCGAGCGCCAGAATATTTCCAATCGCCGACCTGGCGTATCGAAGTAAAATCTCTTCGATCTCTTCTTCGTTGTGGCAGATGCAAGTCAGGTGCGGGATCGGGTCCAGTTTTGTTGTATGTTGAATGCGCTCGACAAGGTCGTGGGTTAAATCTCGCGTTGAACCACCGGCACCGTAGGTAACGCTGACAAAGTGCGGCATGTACGATTCAAGATCACGAATCGTTCGGTAGAGAATCTCGGCAGCCTCCGGCGTTTTCGGAGGAAAAAACTCAAACGAAAACGTGGGCGAATCCCTCCGCATGATGTCCGTGATATGCATGTCAAAACTTATCTTCGTTCGTGCCGCGACTTTCGGTCAACTGACCGAGCACATTTTCGACCATGAAAGGCTCGAGTCTAAACCGCGGTCCAATTCTTCCGCGTCATTCCTCCTAATCTCTTGCAACAAACGCGGCGAACGCCAGTGCAATCCCTCCGATTAGGACCTGCTTGCTAATATGCATGCCATTTTGTTAGATCATGGTTAAGCAAGAAGCCAACAAGTTCGAATAACTCTGAACAACTTTCGTCTCTTTCCATACAAGCAGGGTTTGTCGGGAGCTGTTGCAGGTGTTATCAACACGGGTGCGTGGAGTGATTAAGCTTGGTGTTTTGCCCTGGACGCGACCTTGTTCGCAGCAAGAAGGAGAAGATTAAGTTGAAATTTATTGCTTAATAAAAGTACTCACTGTGAAAAAGTCTAAAGAGTTCAATGAGCCGTTCTCTCGAAAGTAAGAAATGTCGCAGCAGGCTATCGCAACAAACCATGAGAAGATCACAAGATCGAGATCAAGCGCGCCCGCGACGCATGAGTTTCATGAGCCGGACGCAAGTCTTTTTGAACATGTCCCGTGGTTATACGCCTTTTGTCGCGAACGGCTTTTTCGGGATGATACTGAACGGATTATCGGGACACTTTGGCAAAATGGCGGTCCCTCGGCGGGAACACAATTAATCGAGCTCGGCTGTGGCCCTGGATTTTACTCCAGCCAGCTCGGGGCACGTTTCCCAGACATTTCTGTGACCGGAGTTGATCGTTCGGAAAATCAATTGCATTGGGCGCGGCAGCGTGCCGCAGGACGCGGGCTGCGGAACTGCAGGTTTGAGCGAGTCAACGTATTAGCGCTTCCATGTGCAGATGCCCGCTTTGATGTGCTGATTGCCTCGCGTCTTTTCACGGTGTTGCCGGAGCGACATCGCGCGGTGGCAGAAATGTATCGCGTTTTAAAGTCGGGCGGGCGCTGCTTTATCGCTGAGCCACGCAGCATGTTCTGGGCTTCCATTCCACTCTTTGCCATGCGGCTTCTGGCGAGCGTGACGCATTCAGGCAACGGTTATCGCGAGCCGCGCAAGGCGCTGGTGTCTTCAGCAAAAGATTTCGCTGCCGTTTTCGCCGCGCATCCCTGGAAACGGATTAAGACATGGCAGGATGGACGTTACCAATACGCACTCTGCGAGAAAGGCTGATACACAAACAATTCGGACCAGGTGAAAGTTGTTCATCGCGTTCTCGATCCCAATCTCTTTGATCCCAGCGTAACGGGACTTTGCGCGCTCGCCGTTATGACGAAAGCACCACGCGCCGGTCAGGTTAAAACAAGGTTGGTTCCACCGCTTACACCCGCAGAAGCGGCCCAACTCAACACCTCTTTTCTGTGCGACACTGCCAATGCGATTGCTGAAGCGACAGGCGACGTCGCGCGAGGAATTGCCGTTTACACTCCCGTCGGGGCGGAGGAAGCGTACATCGACATCTTGCCGCACGATTTCGATCTCCTGCCGCAGCGCGGCAATGGATTTGGAGAACGCCTCGCGGCCGCAAGCGAAGATCTTTTTCGGATAGGCTTCCGTTCGGTTTGCCTGATCGATTCGGACAGCCCGACTGTTTCGACCGAATGTTACACGCAAGCCGCGAAATTATTGTCGATCCAAAATGATCGCATTGTGCTCGGGCCAGCAGACGACGGCGGCTATTACCTGCTCGGCATGAAGAAGAATCATCGCCGGCTGTTCGACGAGATCGACTGGAGCAGCGAGCGCGTTCTCGACCAAACAGTGCAGCGCGCAGCCGAGCTCAAGGTTGCAGTCGAACTCCTGCCGATTTGCTACGATGTTGATGATCGTACCACGTTGCGGCGCGTTTGTGACGAACTCCTCAGGGACAACTCAAAATCGACAATTGATATCGCTCCTGCGACGCGAGCATTTTTGCGCGAGATCGTCGAGCGCGAAGGCCGGGCCCGCATCTGGCCGCAGGAAAAATAAAATTGTAGGGCAAGGCGCTCCGCCTGCAAAGAGCTACGGCAACCGGCGCGGTTGCCCTACAAAACTGCGTCTATTACGATGCGCCTGGTATGGCGAAAGACGAAAAACGCGCACTCGTCACCGGCGGTGCTGGCCTGATTGGATCGCACGTCGCCGATTTGCTTGTGCGCGAAGGTTGGAAAGTTCGTGTGCTCGACAATCTCGAACCGCAGACCCATCGCCGCGGCAAGCCAACTTGGATTAACGAGCAGGTCGAATTCATCGAAGGCGATTTGCGCGATCGCGAAACTATCGCGGCCGCGCTCGACAAGATCGACGTCATCTTTCACCACGCGGCCTACGGCGGTTACATGCCGGAGATCGTGAAGTACGTTCACGTTAACTCGTTAGGGACGGCGCAAATGCTTGAAGTGATCCGCGAAAATAAATTGTCGATCAAAAAAATAATCGTCGCAAGCTCGCAAGCGGTTTACAGCGAAGGCGCCGGCATTTGTCCGAAGCACGATTTGGTTTTTCCGGCGGTCCGCCCGGTCGAGCAATTGCGGCGCGCCGACTGGCAGGTTCATTGCCCTATTTGCGGCGCGATTACGAAAAGCGCGCCGACTCCGGAGAACGCACCCGTCGGTGGTGAAACTGTTTACGGCCTGACGAAAGTCGATCAGGAAAAACTCGTGCTGCTGTGGGGGAAGCAGGTCGGCATCCCAACTGTCGCGCTGCGTTACGCGTGCACTTATGGCCCGCGGCAATCGATCTTCAATCCCTACACCGGCGTGATCGCGATCTTCTGCACGCGATTGCTAAACAATCTGCCGCCCGTCTTGTATGAAGATGGCGAGCAGACACGCGACTTTTCCTTCGTCGAAGACATTGCGCGCGCGAATTTACTCGCGGCCGAAACCGATAAGCTCGACGGATTGCCCGCGAACGTCGGCAGCGGCCACGGCACGCCTATTCGCGAAGTTGTCGAACAACTTTCCGCTGCACTAAAGATCGACATTACGCCCGAAATCAACGGCGAATTCCGTCCCGGCGAGATGCGGCATCTTACTAGCGACACGACGCGAATCCGCGCCGCTGGTTATGAACCACATGTCGATCTTGCCGAAGGCATCGCGCGTTATCTCGACTGGGTCCGTGCACAGTCCGATGTGCGCGATTATTTCAGCGACGCGGCCGAGATCCTGCGCAGCAAAGGGATCGTGCACAAAGTGCAAAACGTCTCGCCATGAAACTTTCTGGCGCGGTCGATTTTAACGCGCCGGCCCTGAACTACGCCCGCACGGATTTTCCTTTGCTCGAAGCAGATGCGAGCGTGGAGAAAGCGCTCGCGGCGATTCGGCGCGAAGGCATTGGTGAGCGCGTCATTTATTTTTACGCAGTGGATGAACGCAAGCGGCTCGTCGGCGTAGTCCCAACGCGCCGTCTGCTCACTGCCTCACCGAGTACGCGATTGCGGGAGATCATGGTGCCGCGGGTGATCGCTTTGCCCGCCGAAGCGACTGTTCTGGAAGCCTGTGAATTTTTCGTTCTCTACAAGCTCCTCGCATTTCCGGTGGTGGATGCGGAGCGTCACGTGATCGGAGTTGTCGATTCGGACGTCTTTATGCAAAGCGTTCTCGAGACGGAGGAAACCGAAAGTGAAGGTGCACGCGACGATTTTTTCGAGGCGCTTGGCTTTCATCTTGCGCAAGTGCGCGACGCATCGCCGTGGCGCATGTTCCGTTATCGTTTTCCCTGGCTCTTGGCGACAGTAGCAGGCGGAACAATCTGCGCGATGCTGGCCGGCGCGTTTGAACTGACCCTCGCGCGCAGTCTAATCATAGCATTTTTTCTGACCATGGTCCTAGGGCTCAATGAAAGCGTCAGCACGCAATCGATGAGCGTGACCATCCAGGCGTTGCGCTCAGCCCGCGTGACCTGGAGCTGGTTTCTTAGGGCGCTACGGCGAGAAATCGGGACGGCCGTGTTGCTCGGACTCGCGTGCGGCTTCGTGGTCAGCGCGATTGTTTGGATCTGGCGACACGATGTTCGCGGTGCGTTCGTCATCGGGGGAAGCATTTCTCTCTCGCTGGTCAGCGCGTGTCTCTTCGGGCTGAGCGTGCCATCGCTGCTGCACTGGTTGAAGCTCGACCCGAAAATCGCGGCGGGACCCATCACGCTCGCGCTCGCGGATTTCTTCGCACTAGTGTTTTATTTCACGAGTGCGTGGCTCGTGTTCCGATAGTAGAGCAAGCTTCCAGCTTGCGATTTGTTTACATGCGAGCGAGACGCCTGCGCTACCATGATCTCCGTCATCATTCCGGCATTGAATGAAGAAGAACCAATTGCCGATGTGATTCGTGCCGTCGCCACCGCGGTTATGGCCGCGCGTGCGCGGCCGGGATTCGTGCGCTTTCGCCGGAATGCGACGTCGTGGTTTTTCTCGATGGCGACGGCAGCGATTGCCCGGAATTCATGAATCAACTGGTCGATCCGATCGCCGCCGGAAAATCCGATTTCGTGATTGGCTCGCGCACGCGCGGCCAACGCGAGCGCGGCAGCATGAACGCGCAACAAATCTTCGCCGGACGCTTCGCCGGCTGGTTATTGTCGATCTTGTACGGCGTTCGCTATACCGACATGTGTCCATTTCGCGCCATTCGCCGCGATGCGCTTGAGCGGCTCGGGATGTGCGAAAAAACCTACGGCTGGAATCTCGAAATGCAGATGCGCGCCGCACGGGCGGGTCTGCGCATTCTCGAAGTTCCGGTGAACCATCGTTGCCGCGCTGGCGGAAAATCGAAAGTCTCGGGTACATTGCACGGCACTTTTGTCGCGGGCGCACGAATTCTCGCGACGTTGTTGCGGATCGCGCTCGAAAAGTTGTAGAGGCGTTTGTGCGAAATGCCTCTACAACGCTCCTTAGCAAGCATAATTTGATTCCAACGTTTCGATTCACCTGTAAGATCGACAATGATGATGAGTCGGTCGAAAGCGATCTCCGCCGGCCTGCTCGCCGGCCTTGTCGCCGGCATCGCCATGACCGCGGCGATGTTGTTGCTCGCCTCCTTTGGCATCGCGACACCGCTCGCCATCATCGGCGACCGGCTCTCGGTCTTTATTTCACCGGGGCCGTTCTTGTCGATCATGGGCCGCGTCGGCGGATACAATCATCTCAAGCAGCTCGGCGTTGGATCGACAATGGCCGGTCAACTGCTCGTCGGCGCTCTTGGCGGAGCGATTTTTGGTCTGTCGATGCGACGCAATCCTGCCCGCCGCGCCGCTTTTGTCACGATCTGCATCTTTGTTTTGCTGCCGCTAATCGCCGCCGCGATTGTCCTCTGGCCGGTGCTG
>WNFT01011631.1_pt1 | contig 12321 bp, 9 predicted proteins | sample 5400191 | NCBI WGS metagenome assembly WNFT01 (sample SAMN13153359, study PRJNA577476) | soil metagenome | isolation source: 80 cm saprolite under Madrone tree | place: USA:California | collected 2016-06-14
GAATATTTGTTGCCGGCCATCTTGGGCTGGTGGGTTCGGCAATTCAACGGAAACTCGAGGCGGCCGGACACACCAACCTGATTGTTCGTACTCGCGCGGAGCTGGACCTAACGAACCAAGCGGCAGTGGATGGGTTCTTCCGGGCTGAACGGCCTGAATATGTGTTCCTCGCAGCAGCGAAGGTAGGCGGGATTCTGGCCAACTCCACTTGCCCCGCTGATTTTCTTCGCGAAAACCTGCTGATTCAGGCCCACGTGATCGATGCCGCCCACCGGCACGGCGTGAGCAAGCTTCAGTTCCTCGGCTCCTCCTGCATCTATCCTAGACTTGCACCGCAGCCGATTCGCGAAGACGCGCTGCTTACGGGTCCGCTGGAACCCACCAATGAAGCCTACGCAGTAGCCAAGATCGCGGGACTGAAGATGGCACAAGCCTACCGCCGCCAATACGGATTCTCAGCAATCTGTTTGATGCCAACAAATCTATATGGGCCGGGTGACAACTTCGATCCGGTCTCCGCGCATGTAGTCCCGGCGCTGATCCGCAAGTTCCACGAGGCAGCGCGCGCCGGCGCGCCAGAAGTGACCGTTTGGGGCACAGGCGCGCCGCGGCGTGAGTTGCTGCATGTCGACGACTTCGCTGGCGCAGCGGTCTTCTTGATGCTCAATTATAATGAAGAGTTAATTATTAATGTAGGTACTGGAGAAGACGTGACCATCCGGGAATTGGCCGAATTGATTCGAGAAGTGAGCGGCTACGGCGGCCGACTGGCCTTCGACCCCTCGAAGCCTGACGGAACCCCCCGCAAGCAGCTGGATGTCTCTCGATTGCAGGCACTCGGTTGGCACGCACGAATTCCTCTCCGCCAAGGCCTCCTCGACACTTACAAATGGTTCGTTGCCTCGGGTCAATGACGATTGAACCCCGCAGTTATTCCAGCCAAGAACTCAAGAATGCCTCGCCAGTGGAAGGGACCAAGAGCCTCCGCAAGCGCCCGTTTCCATCGTTTGTGAGAAAACAGGCAAAGTGCGTGCTAGAATCCGCGGCGATGCACAGGCAATGCTCGTCCCGATTCGAACGCGAAGCGCGCAAATGCGGCTGGCAACGAATTGCCGGTCTGGACGAAGCAGGACGCGGATCTTTGTTCGGGCCGGTTGTGGCTGCCGCGGTGATTCTGGACCCCAAACGCCGCATCGTCGGCCTGGATGATTCAAAGAAACTGCCCGCCGAGAGGCGTGAAGTCCTGGCGCTGCGAATCCGCGAGCACGCCCTCGCATGGGGCGTGGCGGAGGTCGACGCGCGCCGGATCGACGCGTGGAATATCTACCAGGCCAGCCGGCAAGCAATGTCCCAAGCTCTGACGCTGCTGAAAATTACTCCCGATTATTTGCTGCTGGATGCGATGAGGCTTGATGAATTGATTGAACAGAAACCGCTGATTCACGGCGACGCGCGTTCCGTCTCTATCGCGGCCGCCTCCATCCTGGCCAAAGTCGAGCGTGACCGCCTGATGCTCGAATGGGATCAGGTGTACCCACAATATGGCTTGCGGCAGCACAAAGGATATGCCACTCCCGATCATCTGGCCGCACTGCGATTACACGGCCCCTCGCCGCACCATCGATTTTCCTTCGCTCCGGTGCGGGACGCTTCCTGCTGGGCCGCGGGCGCAACGCAGGCTGCATTGCCGCTTACGTGAAGCGAAATATGGGGGACCCCCTCCGATGTGCCGAAGGGTCCCAGCCTTCCCAATCCCGATGATTACTGCCCCGAACGCCTTTCAAAGCGTTGCGTTGACTTGGGTTTTTACGACGTGCTAGCGTAAATTTGGTGTCTGTCAGGCTGGCCCTTCGGCCAGGCCTTTCAGCAGTGGTCCGCTATTGGAAGTGTGGCGCGCCGGTCCGGATGGACCGGCGTAGGAACAGCTGCGAAACTACCTCTGTCCTACTTCGTCCCTTCCAGCCAGGGCAGTGGAAAGAGCATTCGAAGATGGCCTATAACAAGAGCAAACACCTCGACGCGGCGCAGAAGTATCTTCAACAGGGGAAGTTGCCGCAGGCCATCGCTGAATACCAGCAGATCCTGAAAAATGAGCCGAAAGATCAGGTCACCCTGATGACCCTGGGCGATCTGTTTGTCCGGCAAGGCGAAACCTTCCAGGCACTGGAATATTTCGAACGGCTCGCGAAGATTTTTCTGACGGACGGCTTCACAACCAAAGCCATCGCCATTTACAAGAAAGTTGCCAAGCTGGCGCCCGAGGAAACTCGGCCTTTGGAGCGATTGGCGGAACTCTACGTTCAGCAGGGCGTGCTCAGCGAGGCGCGGCCGCTGTATCTGCAGCTTGCGGAAGTGCATTTGAAGGCCGGACGCCAACCGCAAGCCGCGGGACTCTTGCGGAAGCTGCTGGAGGCGGAACCGGAAAACCTGCGTGTCCATACGAAACTGGGCGAACTGCAAGTCGCCATGGGGCAGCAAAAGGAAGCGATCGAGACCTTTTTCATCGCCATTCAGCGAGTTCACGAGCATGGCGATCACGCCGAAGCAATTCGGCTCGCCGAACGGCTCTTGAAGATCGATGCACAGCATCTGCCGACGCTCACCTTGAAAGCGCGCGCGTTGATGGGCGCAGGGAAGCGCGCCGAAGCCTCCACGCTCCTGGAATCATTTCCTGATCAAGACGCCGGCGGCGAGACTACGGCGATTCTGCTAAAACAGTATTTAGAAAGCGGACAACCTGAAAAAGCCGCGGCGCTGGCGGAGAAAGTGTTTGCGCGGGAACCCAAGAACTATTCGCACGTACATCAAGTCGCAATCGTTCTGGTGGAAGCCAGCGACTTCGACCGTGCGCAGGCGTTGCTCGCGCTCATCCGCAACACAATGATCGATTCGGGCGACCACGAGGCTTTGGCGCAGACAATTTCGCGGCTAGCCGAGCGCCGTCCAGGACAGATTGAGCTGCTCGAATGGCTCGTGGATCTTTACGGAAGGGCCAGTGATTCGTTCCGCCTGCCCGATGCACTGGCTCAACTCGCGCAGGGGCACGAAGCCGCGGGGAACGACAAGAGCGCGCTCGAAACGTACGAGCAGTTGCTTGCTCGAAGCCCGGAAGACGAAACGACCCGCCGCCAGTATATGAAGTTGCGCGCGAAGGCCGGGCTTGAGCCTATGGAGGCCGAGATACCGCCGCCGGTGAAATTGGCGGCCCTGGAAGCGAAGGCCAAACCCACTGCTCCACCGCCCACCGAATCAGACCTGGATGAAGAAACACAGCGCTACGTCACGCAGGCATTGACCGACGTCGATCTGTTTTCCAGCTATGGACTGACGCAGAAAGCCATCGACCTGCTGGAAACCATATTGGAGCGCGCCCCGCAGCATACGCCGATCCTGGAACGTCTCCTGGATTTTTCGGTGGGAGCGGGCAATGACAATCGCACAGCGGAACTGGCCACGACGCTTGAACAAGTTGCGATCCAACGCAAAGATCGTGCCGGCGCCGAGAGATACGCGGAATTCCGGCGCCGATTCCAACGCGCGGCAGATCTTTCCCCCGCGGAAGCAGTTGCTCCGCCGCAGTCTTCCGCAGGTGCTCCGCCGGAGTTTTCCGTGCCGACGATCGAAGCGCAACTGGAGGAGCCGGTCGCGGAGGTTCCAGCCAAGCCGGCGCCAGTGGAACAGGTCAGCCCACGGCCTACAGTGAAATCCGTCGTGCACGAAGTGGATTTGTCGGACGAGTGGGCGGCGTTGTCCCAACAGCTGGGGGAGCGGACGGCAAAGGCCCCGGAAGCCCCGGTCAATGCAGCGTCGGCTACTCATTCGGAAGCGGCCCCGCCTGTGCCTGTTGATGTGCCGGAAGAAATAGCGAAGGAAGCACATGCGGAAGCTCCATCCTTCGATCTCGAGCTGCAGCCCGCGGCGCCCACGATCGGTTCGCAAGCTGAAGCCTTGTCAGTTGACTCACTGTTTGCCGACCTCGCAATGGAATTGGAGTCGGCGACATCATCTCTGGGGATTCCGGAAGAGATCGCTCGACCCGCGGCGCCTTCCCCCGCAAAGGCTCCTGCCGCGGAAACGGCGTCACCGAAGCGCGCAGCACGGGCAAATGGGACCTCCGCGCCGGCTGCCCCTTCCGGTGGCGAGATGAGCGGGCCACTTGGCGACCTGTTTGAAGAATTTCGCTCCGAAATGGGCGAATTGGGAAAAGATGAACACGAGGATCTCGAGACTCATTACAATCTGGGTATTGCCTACAGAGAAATGGGCTTGCTGGAAGAGGCCATCAGCGAGTTCCAGAGAGTCGCCAAATCGGCCGATAAGGGACCGGCGTTTCGCTATGCGATGCAATGTTGCACCCTGCTGGGCCTAGCCTTTATGGAAAAGGGACAACCGGCCATCGCGGCGATCTGGTACGAACGCGCGCTCCAGACCCCGGGACTTGATCAGGAATCCATCCTTGCGTTGCGGTATGATCTGGGAGTGGCACAAGAGCTGGCCGGCGATAAAGCCGGCGCGGTTAAAAGCTTCTCTCAGGTTTATGCGATGAACATCGACTACCGCGACGTCTCCGAGCGGATCAGCTTGCTCGGAAAGGCGCGCTAGGCAGCGCCAGGATGAAATCCTTACTTCGTGTTTTGCTGAGCCTCGATGTGTTCCTATTGGGAGTGGTGCTGATTCTTATCCCCTGGCTGGGATATTGGGAGCACAACTTCTTTCTGGACAAGTATCCTGGACTGATTCCCTACCTGTTGCATCCTTCCGTGCGCGGCGCCGTGACCGGGCTGGGCGCGCTCGATGTTATGCTCGCTGGAAGCATGTTGCGGGAACCTACGAACTCCGTTGCCACGCGAACGTAAGCCCACTCTCTGCTACGTGACCAGCAGGCGCGCACTCGAGCGCGCGTCTGCGCATTCTCCAGGCGATCCGGTTTCCGGGAAGACCACGACAGATCCCACGCACGCACTGCTGGAAACCATTCGGAAGGCGGCAGCAGCCGGAATCAACTGGATTCAGATCCGTGAAAAGGACCTTGGAACCCTCGCGCTCGCCGAACTGGTGCGCCTCGCGGGCGCCGCTACGCGAGAGAGTGGCGCGAGGATTCTGGTCAACGATCGTCTCGATGTCGCGCTCGCCACGGGCGCTGCGGGTGTTCATCTGGGCGAATTGTCGCTGCCAGTGGAAACGGTGGCGGAATGGCGGCGCGCCGCCGTCCGCGTGGAATTTCGGATCGGCGCATCGTGCCATTCGGTGGAAGCGGCGCGCGAGGCCGAAGTCGCTGGCGCTGACTACATCTTCTTCGGGCCCGTTTTTGCGACGCCGTCAAAAGCAGAATTCGGCGCGCCGCAAGGAATCGGGCGGCTCGGCGAGGTGTGCCGCGCGGTGCGCATTCCAGTGCTCGCGATCGGCGGCGTCACAGTTGGAAATGCTCATTCGTGTTTTGCCGCAGGTGCGGCGGGCGTGGCGGCAATCCGGATGTTTCAGGAATCCGAAGATGTATCGGCCGTCGTAAGCCGTCTGCGAGAGCCGGAGAAAGAGCCCCTGGTCTGAAGACTCGGGCTACAATTTCCGGCGGGATCCATGTAGAGCCCACACGCAAATTCGCGCAATGGGTGGCGGGTTGCATGCGTGCGGCGGAAGTTATGCGACAGGGTCTACGCGCTTTCAGCGGCGGCTGAAGGGGCGGCCGGGGGCTGCGCAGGCTGCGGAATATTCCTGCGGCGTAGCAACTCGATGATCTCGTGGTAGAGACTCGATCTTTGCTTATGGCGTTCGTTCGCCCGCGTCACGTAGCGCACCAGGATTTCGAAACCAAGGTTGGCCGGGCGAACACTGATCGCGGGCCCGGCCGAGAATGACGGCTTCCCGCGGAAGTTACCCAGACGCGCCCATTCCTGTTCAGCGAGGCGCGCATTTGCTTCAGTTTCTTTGGTGACAATCTTCTGCAACTCGTCCACGATCGGGTAGGGATCCTGATCGGCGGGGAGCGCAATCTGCAATTCGTCCCAAAGCCACTGGCCGGAAGTCGAAAAATTGAAATAGTGGCCTTCGATGGCATAGCTGTTGACGAACGTCACGCGGCGGCCCGTGGGGTAGCCGGAATCGTTCCAGTTGCCAGTTTCGAATAGTACGGTATGGAATAGTCCGATTTCGACGACTTCGCCGCTGACCCCGTTGATCTCGACCCAATCGCCATGGCGGATTCCGTTTTTCCCCATCAGAACGAACCAGCCGAAAAAACCGACGATGAAATCTTTCAGCGCGACGGTAAGGCTGGCGCCAGCCAGCGCGAGGACGGTGGCCATCTGGTCGGGAAATCCAAAAATCACAAGAAGAATTAAAATGGCGCCGGTCACGCGCGCGGCCAGGTGCGCGACAGCGCGCAGCGTGAGCAATTTCTTCTGGTCTGGCTCGAGGCGATTGAAAATCCGCTCCAGGAGGCGATCCAAGATCACGACAGCCAGCGCAATCAGCAGGATCCAACCGAAGGAAAGGAATAGACTATGCAGCAGGCCGCGCTCGCGCGAAGCGGCCAGCGCGCTCCACCGCCCATAGACCCCCGCGAGGTCTTGCTGGTTTCGGATGCGGCTGTCCAGACCGGACATCCTGTTCTGCAGCGCGGTCAATGAGCGGTAGGAAGATATCGCGGCATCGGTTTGGTCGGATGTGGACGATGGCGCGCCGCCCAGGGCTCCTCCGGGGGCTTTGCCGGAAGCCGAATCAGCGAGCTTTTTCGATTGTTGGGCCTGGGCCTGTTCGAGTTGCCGCCCGAGATCGTCGTGGCGGCTGGAAAATGTGGCGGCTTTTGTGTTGGCTTCCTGCTCCGCCTGGCCGAGACGTCCCACAAATGAGTGGAGCGCATACCAAGCGCGTGCGCGCGGAAAAAACGAGTTGGAGACGGGAAGCGTCGAACCCGCCTGCTTTCCCACTCCGCTGAGGTCCAGGTGACCGTTGCTATCTTGTTCGGCGGCGTTGTGGTCATCGACCAGGCGCTCGATGCGGCGTTGGGGGTCGCCGCCGGCGCGCTCCAAATCCTGGTTCGCGTCGGCGAGTTCGTCTTCGTTCAGTTCCAGCCGCGCTTTTGCGAGTTCGAGTTGCTGCGCGAGAGCCTGCCTCTGATTTGCTGTCGCAGCCTCCAGGAGTTTCGTGATGCGGGCTACGCCGGCATCAATTTCGGCAACACTTTTTTTCGCCTTCGATATACGTTCCAGGATGGCGCGGATTTCGGGAGTCGATGGGACAGGCTGCGATGTGGCTTCGCGCAACGCTGCCGCGAATTCCATGTCAACTTCATGATCGGCCAGGCGAAGCGCATCGCGTGCGCGTTCCTGCTCTTCCGCGGAAACAGCAAGTGGAGCAAGCGCCATCGCAGTTTGCATCTGATGCATATCCACGGGAGATTGCGGTCCGCCCGGCTGGGGTCCGCCGGGCGAAACCGCGCGGCTACCCCAGTCGCTGGTTACTACCAGTCCAGCGCCCGTGCCCGCCAAGAGCAAACCAAGAATAATCAGAAGAATGCGCTTGTGTGGCTTCATTTCAAACTGAAATGCCTCCAATTCCACGATTCTCGCGGTCCGGTGAAAAAAATCTCCGAGTCACGGACATTCGTATTTCGTATTTATTACGGCGGGCTCCACGCCCCAGCCGGGCCGCGGCGTGCAGCGCAATAGCAGAGCCCGCACCCGATGAATTACGCGCCGAGCCAGCGGCCCACGGGCTCCCACCCGTCGACGTGATTGCAGATTACTTTAATCGTGGCTGTAATCGGGATCGCCAGAATGAGTCCGATCGCGCCCCAGAGCCATCCCCAGAACAGCAATGCAATTGTCACGGCCAGGGCGCTCAAATGAACGCGGCGTCCAACGATGGCAGGCATCAAGACATCCATCCCGATCAAAAATGGAGGCAGCCACGCGAGGACCGCGCCTAGATAAGGCACGAGATTCAGCACGCCCGAGACGCATCCCAAAAGAAATGGGTAGTCCAGGTGAATCGTCAGGAAAAAGACCCAACTGGCGAGCATCACGATCAGCGCGACCAAAGCGTTGCCGGCAACATAGCTGCGCAGCATGGCGCTTACCTGATCGAGCGCTCCCTGGACGCGCGTCCGGTTTTCAGCGGGAAATAGTCCCATGGTGGCTTGCCAGATCCGCCGCTTGGCAGCCAGCATGAAGAAAACCAGGAAGGGCAGAAAGGTCGCCACGAGCAGGATGGGATACAGCGAACCAACGCCGCTAAATAAAAGGTCGCGAACAGGCCGCGATTCGGCAATGCGCACCGGGGGGCGGCCCTTCTCTCCTTCCGGCGAAATCGCTTCTACTTGTTTTTCGAAGATGGCCAGCTTGCGGTCAATCAGCGTTGCGGCACTGCGCATCCCCGCGCTGTAGCGGGGCCAATCGGCGAGGAACTGATCCGCGCGATCGACCAGCAGATAGCCCAACCCGCCAAAGATCGCGGTGACCGCCAGTAGAACGAACAACGCTCCGAGCGCCCGCGGAATGTGCACTTTTTCGAGGATCTTCACGACGGGGTCGAGAAAATAGGCCAGCAGGACCGCCAGCAGCAATGTCATGACGACGCTGGAAGCCCAGTACAGAAACGCAAACACAATGCCCAGGGCGATAATGCGTTGCGAGGAATTGGATCGCGGAGGGATCTTGATGTCTTCGGTCTGCATGATGGGCCGGAATTCACCTTAGCATAGCGGCCGACGGGTATAAACCACGGCTTGCTCCAGGCGGCACGGCTGCGATACCGTAGAACTTACGACGATGCCCTCCAACGCATTGCCGATCGCTCCCCTGGCGCACCTGGGCGTGCGATCGGCGCTCGACATCCTGATCATCGCGATTCTGATCTACTACCTGCTGAAATTGCTGCGCGGGACGCGTGCCGTGCAAATGCTGGTGGCCATTGGGCTGCTGATGCTTTTTTACCGCGGCGCCCGTTGGGCGCGGCTGGAAATGGTCGAGTGGCTGCTTACGACCATGCTGCCTTACTTAGCCATCACATTGATCATTCTCTTTCAACCGGAAATTCGACGCGCTCTATCGCGGTTTGGGCGCAACCTTTCGTTGATGAAATTCGCTTCTCGCAATCCGAAGGATTCGCATGACGACATCGTGATGGCCGCCGAGTATTTTTCGCAAAACCGCATTGGCTCGCTCATGGTGGTCGAACGACAGGCTGGGTTGCGAACCTATATCGAGAGCGGTATTCCACTTGACGCGAAGCTTTCCTACGACCTGCTGCTTTCAATTTTCCGGCCCGGATCTCCGCTGCACGACGGCGCCGTGATCGTCGAGGGATCGCGGGTGGCGGCCGCGGGCTGTTTCCTTCCACTTTCGCTGAATCCTTTGATATCGAAACAGCTCGGAACGCGGCACCGCGCCGGCATCGGAATTACCGAGGACAGCGACGCAGTCGTGGTGCTCGTTTCCGAGGAGACTGGGTCGATTTCACTTGCGTCTGGCGGAGCGATCGATACGAATCTCACGCCGGAAGAACTCGGCGACCGCCTGAATGAAATGTTCTCGCGCCGAAGAGTGACTTCGGTGTTGCCCGCCGCGCTTATGAATGTTCGAACGCCGGTGAGGAAATAGATGATGCGGTTCCTGCGCAAATACATCTTTGCCAACGCCGGCTCGAAGGTTCTGGCGCTCGGTATTTCTTTTCTGTTGTGGGCTACGTACACCTCGGAGCCGTTCGCAGAGGTGGGTTTTCAAGTGCCGCTCGAGTTCACCACCATGCCTGCCCAGCTGGAAATTTCAGGCGATGTGCCCACTACGGTGCGCGTGCGCGTGCGTGGGCGGTCGGTGCTGCTGCGGCGGTTGGTCACGGCCGACCTGAGCGTTCGTGTGGACCTGAAAGATTGGAAGGAAGGGGCTTCCCAGGTGCGGGTCTCACCGGACATGGTGCGGGCTCCGTTTGGCGCGACCGTTGTCCAGGTTTCACCCTCGGCTTTCCCGGTTACTCTTGTGCCGCGCCACGCACCTACTCCTCCTACCGGGTGAAAGAGCGTGTGCTAGACTTTTCGGGGTCCGGCATGGCTCCCCGTCCATTCTGACTTCAATTATGACCAAGGAATTGTTCGGCACCGATGGCATTCGCGGCATTCCCGGCACGTATCCGCTGGACGATGCCACTCTATACGGCGTCGCGCGAGCGCTCGGAAAATATTTATTGGAACGCGACGCGAAACCCAGCGCGCTGATCGGCATGGATACGCGCGAATCGGGACCCCATATTGCCTCGCAGCTCGCCGCAGGACTCGCCGATGACGGCGTCGCTTTCGTTTCCGCGGGTATCATCAGCACGCCGGGCGTTGCCTGCCTGGTGCGGCAGAAAAAATTCTCGGCCGGCATGGTGATTTCCGCCTCGCACAATCCGTTTCATGACAACGGGGTGAAACTGTTCGCCGGAACGGGGATGAAATTTCCGGATGAAGTCGAGGAACACCTCGAAATCGAGATTCACAATCACAAAGGCCGTGAGACGGCCCCGCACGGGATCGCCGTTCCGACGGACCGCTCGCTCGATGAGGAATACCTGGCGCAACTGCGCGGACGGGTGATTCCAGGCGCGAACCTCGCGGGGATGAAAGTCGTGCTCGACTGCGCCAATGGCGCCGCGAGCCAGCTTGGGCCCTCGCTGTTCCGCTCGCTTGGCGCAGAAGTCATTGCGATCCACGACAAGCCCAACGGACGAAATATTAACGACGGCTGCGGCTCGCTCCATCCGGAAAATCTTCGAAAGAAAGTGATCGAAACACACTCCGCGCTGGGCGTGGCATTTGACGGCGACGCCGACCGCGCGATGTTCGTCAGCGCGAGCGGACGCCACGTGGATGGCGACGGCGTGCTGCTGGCCATGGCGAGATTCCTGAAATCCACTGGACACCTGAACGGCGGACGCGTGATCGGCACGACGATGGCAAATCTCGGACTCGAGCGCGCGCTCCAAGCCGAAGGATTGAGTCTCGCTCGCGAGCCCGTCGGTGACCGCTACGTGCTCGAAGAAATGCTGCGCAGCGGCGCGAATTTGGGGGGCGAACAATCCGGGCACATTATTTTTCTCGACGACGCCACCACCGGCGACGGCCTGCTCACGGCACTCAAGATGGCTTGCCTGGTGGCGCTGCGCGGACCCCTCGACGACTTGCTACGCGGCCTCAAGATCTTTCCGCAGACCATTGTGAATATAATGGTGAAATCCAAGCCGCCGCTGGAATCGTTGCCTGTGGTTTCCGCCGCGATCAGCAAAGCCACGAAAACCTTAGGAGCCGCCGGGCGCGTCGTGGTGCGCTATTCGGGCACCGAGCCCAAGGCGCGCGTCATGGTCGAGGCCGAGCGAGCTGAAGATGTGACCCACTGGGCCGAGACCCTCGCCTCCGCCATTCGTACCGCGATCGGCGCCTGAATTCTCCCGAAGATTGTAGCGATTGCAACCGAATACTGTGAAAAATTGTAGATATTCAGGGTATTCATGTACCCATATTCAAGGCAGGATTTGCTAAACATTTTTGAATCAATGGCTTGAAGCCTTGCATAAGAATTTCTAATCGGTGGCAACACGCTTGCACTATTGGAGGCAAAGTGGTTTTTGATTTTCCCGGGGTGGTGATGTCCCAGGCTTTCTTGGGACGGGGTGAAATGGGGTTTTGCTGGAAGGGGCTCGGATTCGAGCCCCTTTCGTTTTTTTGGCCCGGGTTGTTGTAGCCCGGGTCTTCAGACCCGGGGATTTTCTGCTCATTGCCGCAAAACCCCCCGCCTCTGAAGAGGCGGGCTACAGCAAATCCTCAACCAAAACGTCACAGTGTATATAATAGAATGCACCAATCATGGCACGCCTCCGGCGCATTGAGAACCACAATCGAATTTTCTTCGTCACGACAAATCTCGCCCGCAAAGTTGCTCCCCTCGTTCCCGAAGAGCGCGACCTAATTCTCATCGCAACCGAAACACATAGGCTGCGCGCTGATTTCTTGCTGTTCGGGTACGTGATTATGCCCACGCACGTTCACCTTCTATTTTCTCCGCAAAATCAGAATCTGATCCAAATCATGCGGGACTTGAAAAGCAAGACGGGCTATGCAATCGCGCAACGGCGCAAGATTCCAGGTCCCATCTGGCAAGAAAGATACTTTGACACTATAGTTCGTCAGGTTCGCAATTTCTGGCAAAAGCTCGAATACATTCATCGTAACCCGGTCGAAGCTGGTTTGGTGTCAGAGCCACAAGAATGGCACTGGTCAAGCTATCGCCAGTATGTGAAGAAGAGCGAAGGGCTGGCTGTTCTTGATTCCGTAGAGTTTCCGTCTGACGG
>WNFT01004386.1_pt1 | contig 12320 bp, 10 predicted proteins | sample 5400191 | NCBI WGS metagenome assembly WNFT01 (sample SAMN13153359, study PRJNA577476) | soil metagenome | isolation source: 80 cm saprolite under Madrone tree | place: USA:California | collected 2016-06-14
AGGCGTCAATCCGCTCTTGGTCGATTGCCACCCAATCGGAAACGCCAAGCTCTCTCCCGATCCGTTCGCTCAAGCCAGCAAGTGTAAGCTCACTCACGCGTCCCTCCCTGAATTCCTGTTCGTCAAGAACACGGTCGAAACAGTTACATGTCGCCGTATTTTTCGCGCAGCTCCTTCTTGTTGATCTTGCCGACGCTCGTCTTGGGCAGTTTGTCTATAGACAGGATCTTTTCCGGGATGGCGTATTTGGAGATGATGCCCTTGTCGGCAAACACCTTGAGATGCGCTTTGATCATTGTGTCATCAGGGGCGTTGGCGATCGTCGTATCCGTGACCACCAGCCCAAGTGGACGCTCGCCCCATCTGTCATCCTTTACGCCAATAACTGCAGCTTCCACCACGCCGGTGCACTGCGTGATCAAGTCCTCGATTTGCAGCGATGACACCCATTCACCGCCGGTCTTGATTACGTCCTTGAGGCGGTCGGTAATATGGACATAGCCATCGGGCGTCATGACAGCGACGTCGCTGGTGTGCAGATAACCTCCGGCCCAGAGCTGCTCCGAGCTCTCCGGATTGTCAAAATAGCCTTGGGTCAGCCACGGCGAACGCAACACGATCTCGCCGGCGGACTTGCCGTCATGCGGCACATCTTTCATATCCGGATCGACTATGCGCAGATCGACCAGCGGCGCCGCCCTGCCAGCCTTGGTGCGGATTTCTACTTCCTCGTCCGGATTACCGCTGAGGTCCTTCGATTCGACGTGAGCAACAGCTGCGATCGGACCGGTCTCCGACATGCCATAGCCCGCGAAGATGTCGATACCGGCGGCGAGCGCTTGTTTGGCGAGTGTCTTGGGCAAGGCGGAGCCGCCGATGACCATCTTCAGCCCGGCGAAATCCGTCTTGGCCGCAGCCGCCGCGTTGAGCAGCATCTGCAGGATCGTCGGCACTCCGTGCGTGAACGTGACTTTTTCGGTCTTGATCAGTTTGACCAGCATCGCCGGATCGTATCGGCCGGGATAGACTTGCTTGACACCGGCGAGCGTGGCTGCCCAGGGAAAGCCCCAGGCGTGAACATGAAACATCGGCGTGATTGGCATGTAGACGTCATCGCGCGAGAACCGCCCCTGCTGGCTCGCTCCGCCAAAGAACGCCAGTTCACACAACGAATGCAGCACGAGCTGCCGATGGCTGTAATAGACTCCCTTGGGCAGCCCGGTCGTACCGGTCGTGTAGAAAGTGGTCGCCTGGGTGTTCTCGTCGAAATCGGGAAAATCATAGTCGGGCGACGCCGCCGCGAGCAGGTCTTCGTATTCGCCGACAAAGGACAAACCCCCCGTCTGCGGCGAGGGCCGGTCCGACATTACGACCAAGTTCTTGACCTTCGGCAATTGCGGTTTGATGCCTTCGAGCAATCCGACGAACTCTTCGTTGACGAGAAGCGTCGAGGCTCCGGCGTGATTGATGGTGTAGGCGACCTGTTCGGGCGAAAGCCGGACATTTACCGTCTGCAGCACCGCGCCGCCCATCATCGGGATCGCAAAGAAGGCTTCAAGAAATCGGTTGCTGTCCCAGTCGAGAACGCCAACGGTCTCCCCGGGACGCACCCCGATCCTGTCGAGTGCCCATGCAAGGCGAGCGATGCGTTCCTCAATCTGCCGATATGTAAATCGCTTCAGATCGCGATAGAGGATCTCCTGATCCGCTGCATGCAAGAGCGGTGTATGCCACAATTGCTTTAAGAGCAGCGGATATTGATAGGCGGATTTGGCTACCTCAATCAGCCTTCCGACCATGGCGGCCTCCCTCCAGCTTCCTGCACCTCTGGTTTTGTTGTCCCGCCATTCTGAACGAGCCGGCAGTCTGGGTTGCCGTCCTGCCGCCGCGCGGCTACCCAGCGGGTCGGATATTAACTCCAAGTCTTGCTTCTCGCTCGAAATTTGTGAAGGTCCGAAACGGTCATGGACCGGGTCGGTTGTGCCAAATTCGCCGAGGCGCTGTTGGCCCATGCTGCTTTGCGACCAAGAAGCACAAGCCCGCTCGGTTTTGGGTATCCGCAAACTTTGTTTATCGTGTCGTGGGGATGAAACACGAAAGGCCCGATCAGTTGCGAAGCTCGAGAGAGGTCCACAAGTCCTTTGCCAGGCGAACTCAGCCGGAGGCTATCAGCGGTATCTCCAAGATAGGCATCAGGGAGAAAGTCTACGAATCAACCAAGCTTGCGGCCGTATTCGACACGCTGGTCCATCAGGGCGTTTCGGCCGAAGAGATTCTGCGCGGCGTAACTATCCGGTCCGAAGATGTGCACTCTCCGAAAACGCGAATTTCACTAGGCCAGCTCATGACGGCCTATCAAAACGCGATTCGACTATCGGCCGACCGGCACCTGCCGTATCGCGTCGGCACCACCATCCATGTTTCGACCTATGGAATGTACGGCTACGCCATCCTGTGCTGTCCTGACTTCCGCAAGGCGATGGATTTCGCGACCAGCTATCACGCTCTTGCCGCGCCGCTCGCCACCATCGAATTCAGGGAAGAAGGAGAACTTGCGACCTGGAGCATCGAGCCCATCCTGCATTCGGTTGCCGACAGGCAGCTCTACCGGTTTATCGCCGAATTGCAGGTTAGCATCCACATATCGCTGATGCGCGACGTCATGGGCCCGGCGTTCGCGCCGCAAGAGATCTGCCTGTCTTATCCGCAGGCCGACGACTTTGGCATTACCGAAGAGCTCGTCGGCTGCAGCGTGCGCTTCGCGCAGCCAGCCAACCGAGTTGCCTTCAAATCAGAATGGCTGGATCAAACCGCGACCTTGGGCAACAAGACGACCTATCCCACGATCATCGCCATATGCGACGATCTGCTCGGGGACCTGAACTTGCGTATCGGCGCCGCCGGCGAGATCCGCGCCATCCTGCTGCGCGATATCGCAAATCCTCCGACCTTTGATGCCACAGCCAAACTTCTGGACGTCAACGCCAGATCGTTACGGCGCCAGCTTCGGCAGCAAGGCATTTCCTTCCGCGGACTGCGCGATGAACTGAGAGCTCAACTCGCGCTCAAATATCTCCGCAGCACAAATCTGGCGAACGAGGATATCGCTCTTGCGCTTGGGTTCAGCGACGCCGCGAATTTCAGGCGTGCATTCCATCGCTGGACGAATAAGTCGCCCAGCGATGTCAGGGGCGAATAAATCCGAGTTCGATGCGTATCCGCGCGAAACAAGGCAAAGTGCGTTACTGAAGAAGAGCGCCTTGACGCCATGGTTGATCGCGCGATGCGCAGGCTCGCCCAAATGAAGTTCATGAAGCAAGTCTCAGGATCAAGTGAGAAGCTGTTAAAGAGCGCGCCTCCACTGCAGATCGAAGGGCCAAGGAAGCCAAAGCGGCAAAGGAACAAAAAGTAGCAATAAAACGATGTACTCGTAAAAGTTGTAATTCTCGCGAATTGGAGCTAGTAACCTATTGAATAAGTTAGTAATTCAGAATAGGGAGAAGCAAATAGAATCTGGTTATCCGAGATATTCAAGCAGCGACGTTAAGAGACTCCCCTGGGCTGCAGCTTTTTTGGCAGAACGAACCCAAATGACGACGCGTCACCATGCTGGCGTGCCCGGATGACCGACTATCGTCACAACTTCATTGCCGGGGGCGGCTTCTTCTTCGAACGGCCGTAGGTAGGTGCCGCGATCAGCAAGGTCTGCTTTGCGCCCGCCTCTCCTCGTACTCAAACCGCTAGCTTCACTGGCTCAAGCCTCGGTCGCTGGAGCTGGCAATCGGGATAACCGACAGCAGCGTCGCCATGCGCCACAGCGAAGACCTGCAATGCATGATCGTAGCCCTTGATGATCCGCTTTCCGAGAGACAAAAGCGCAACGCTGCCCTTTAGCCTTTCGGCGATAACCGCATCCACCAGGATCTGCGCGTCATCTGCCGAGTCGCAAAGCCGTGACGCCAGATTGACGACGTTTCCGATTGCGGTGTAGTCAAGCCGGCCTTCATAACCAACGGTTCCGACAGTCGCCGGCCCCATCGCGATCCCCACGCCAAAACCCATTCCGTGGCCCCTGGCGCTCCAGCTGTTGGCAAGAGATTGCACCGCCACTTGCATGTCAATCGCAAGCCGAAGACCGTGGTGCGCCGGGTTATCGCTTGCGACCGGCGCATTGACCAGGACCATCACTCCGTCGCCCGCGAGGTGGATCAGTGTAGCTTCATGGCGGGTGATGACGGCTCCAACGGCTTCATAATATTCCGCGAGCACGGCCATAACAGCATCTGGTTCAGCGCGCGCGGAAAAACCGGTGAAGCCGCGCAAATCGCCGAAAATCGCGACAACCTCACGCCGCTGTCCGTCCAGCAGCCGCTGATCGGAGTGTTCAACCAATTCAGCCACCTGTGGCGCAAGGAATCTTTTCAGGCGATCGATGCGCTCGGATTTCTGCTTGGAGACTCCCAGCTCCTCCGCCATCTGGTTGAAGCGGTTTGCCAATTGCTCCAGCTCGTCGCCGCTCGCGATCGTGATGCGATGATCGAATTGCCCGGCGCCGACCCGTTCAACTCCGTCCTCCAGTTGCCGGATCGGTCCCGACATGCGGTGTGCGAGCCAATAAGCCAGGGCAACAGCCAACAACGCGCCGATCGTGATGAGGGCCAAAGAACGCCAGAGCGCGGCGCGGATCGATTCGAACGCTTCCAGGACCGGCTGTTGCGCAATCACCGTCCAACCCACATTGGCGGCGCGCACCGAGAGGGCGACGACAGGCTTGCCGTCATCGCCGGTCGTCACGACCGCCGATCCGTTCGCGGCGTCCACTACAGACCTGAGCCTGTTGAAGTCACCCGACCCGGCGCCACCGCGCAGCACCCGGCTGATGTCCGGGTGGGCAACAAGACGTCCGGAATCGTCGACGACGAGAGCATGGCCGGTATCGCCGATCTTGATCGCCGCAATGACATCCCAGATCAGTTTCAGGTTGATGTCGGCGATGGCAATCCCGGCGGATGGAAGGTTTCCGGCGACCGCGATTCTCATGTAGGGCTCGGAATCATGGTGGTATCGAACGGGGCCGTACCAGACCTTGCCGTCGCGCGCGCCGACGACCGCGGGATCTTCCGACATATCCGCGCCTCGGCCGATCCGGTTCAGACTTACTCTGGATGCGAAAACGCGTTCGGTCCCGGTTTGGTCAACCAGCGCGATGGAGACGATCGCCGGCATCTGCTGCAGCAGACGCAGCGCATCGATCCTGTGCCGGTCGTCCTGGCCCTCGATCCAGGGAAACTGGACCGCCAGGCCGAGCTGATCGCGTATTCCATCGATATAATCCTGTATCCTGTCGGCAGCCGATCGGGACTCTGCCTGAAGAACTTAATTGAGATGGAGGCGCTGGTCTCGATAGCCGAACCACGCTTCGCTTGCAGCGCCGAGCATAAGCGGCACGACCACTGCGACAAACAGCGTGACGAAGTACTTGAAGAAAAGTGAGCGACGCGGGCGGGTCACAGGAAGGTGTTCCGATCGCAAGGTTGCCGCACCAATATTGGACGTTCCGACATCATTCGATCACCTTGTCGGCGCGGAACAGGATAGAGGATGCGTCCAATTCAATGCCAAGCAGTCTGGCGGTTTTGAGATTCACGGCCAGTTCAAACTTTGTCGGCTGCACAACAGGAAGATCGGCAGGATTTTCGCCGCGCAGGATTCTGTCGGCGTAGGTCGCGAGCCAAAAATAGGTTGCGCGCTGGTTGGCGCCGTAGCTCATAAGGCCGCCGGCATCGCAATATTCGCTCCACCCGAACATCGAAGGCAGCCGTTGCTTGATGGCGAACTGGGCAATTTTGGTTCCATGCACCAACGTCGCGGGATCCGGGAAAACGAGTATCGCATCCGCGCGCGCATCCCCGGCCGCCGCAAGCGCGTTGTCCAATTCTTTTGCACCGACAAAGGGAACATAGAGCGGGACGACCCCCAGTCCCTTGGCCGCCTCCTGAGTAGCCCGCCATTCCGATTGCTCTCCCGGATGATCCGTGTTCGACAGCACCGCAAGCGTGCGGAGTTTTGGAAATATGTCCTTGAGCAGTTCAACCCTTTTTCCCGCCAGCTCGAGCGAAAGAAACGTCGCACCCGTGAAATTACCGCCCGGCTGCGCGAGGCTCTTGACGAGGCCCAACGCTACCGGGTCGCCGCTCTGAGCAAACAGGACAGGAACGTCTGTTACCGCCGTCATCGCGCGCGTTGCAAGACCGCTCGACACGGCGAGATCCACGTTGCCGCGCCGCAATTCGGATACCACCTGGCGCAGCGCCTCGGGATTACCCGGCGCATAGTGAAGCTCAAAGGCAACGTTCTTTCCCTCAACGTAGCCTCGCGCGCGCAATCCTTCGCGAAACCCCTCCAGGAACGGGTCGGGCTGGGTTCCAGTGGAAACCCAAAAGATGCGATAGAGCTTCGTCGGCGCTTGCGCATGCGCGGCGAGCGGCCACGCCAGCGCACCGCCGATGAGCCTCATGAAATCTCGCCGCCTTATCCGGGCCATCATGGTTAAGTGCCTCCCGCGGGAGCCTCGTTGATGAGGCCGTGGATTAGCGGCGCTTCGTTTCAGGACGATTTCGCGGGGTGGCGGGAATTGTTACATCTGTCACACGGCATTCCGCCGGCAAGAGCCTGCTCGACAGCGTGCAGTCCGCCGTTGGCTATTGATTCTTTGCCGGTGCGCCCGGAAGCACGGCTGCCACACCTTCCGGATTGATGTTGAAGAACAGGAATGTCAACGGCTCGTTGCCCGGGTTTCCCCATTGGTGCACGAGGGCGTACGGTTCATAGATCAAGGAACCCGGTCCCCTTGCTTCGGTCTTGCCGTCGACCGTGTTGGCCCCGGTGCCGGAGACGATAAAGTATAGAGCCGCGCCTGAGCGATGGTGCGGCGGGTTGGAAGGCATCTGCGGCGGAAAGGTGACTCGCGAGAGATTGAGATCATAACCGCCCGGCTTCAGGTCGGGGATCGGTGCAGCTGTGCGATATAATTCTCTCACCGCGGCAGGCGGCGTCTCGGCAGGCCGATCCAGGTCCGCAGCGGGGGCAAGGAAGAAGTGGAGCAAAGTCGATGGCCCTCCACTGCCCGCCGTTAGCGCCGCGGTCTTTCCGCCGGCGATGAACAGCCCCTCTCCAGCATTGAGCATTTTGGCCTCGCCATCGAGCGCGACCTCGGTCGATCCTGCGATCTGGTAGAGGATGCCGTTGGCCGCCGAGACGCTGCTCTTCTCGGCCGGCTGAAGCGTGACGCTCACCGCCTTGAAATGCAGCGGCACGTCGGTGACGGTCGGCAGTTTGGCTGCGGCGACCACGCTTCGTGTAATTGCCGGTGCAGCGGGGGCGGTTTGTGCGGCCCCGGAGGCGGGAAGCGCCATCGCGCCCAGCAACAACAGTCCGGTTGTCCTGAACTGCATGATTGCCTCCCAGGTTCAGCGGATCATCCAGCGCACCCTACGCTCACCTGGCGCCTCTTGAAAGGCTGGCCGCGGCGCGACCGGAACCTTGGCGACGTCGATTTCGGATGTTGGCAGCCCGCGGCATTTCAATGCGCGAAGGAGCTTTGCTTACAACAACCGCGCCGGCATTCACGGCAGCGTCCGCGAGCAACGTCACGTCGGTCATGCCTACAACAAAATGAACCAGCGCATCGGCCAGACCGTCACCGACCTACTGCCTTGCGATCACCGAATCCCACCAGGGGCAGACACCCTTCAGGCGCTGGTAGTTGCCATCCAGCACCTGCAGCGGTGCGCGCACCGCCTGCTCCTGCGCACCAGGCCGCAGATCAACCGGCGGCGGCTCCTCACCCCCGGCGGAGCGGAACAATCCGTCATGCCCCCAGAAACTGGCAACGCTCGGCAGTTCCTGCGGCTGCCAGGTCGCATCATCGACGTCGCGGCCGCCCCACCCATACTCGACGAAAAAATCCGACGGCGTGCGCGTGTAGAACGACGTCATGAAATCATTGTTATGGCGGCCGAGCGTCGCGACAATCTGCTCGCGGTCCATCAGCGCCAAATCATATCCCTGTCCGACATCGTCGAACGAATAGAGTTCGACCATCAGGTGGTGCATGCGATCAACCGGCGCCTCGACGAGGGCAATGCTGTGGTGGCGCGGGTTGACATGCAGGAAACAGGCGTTGATCGGAGAGCGCGTGTAGTCGCTGATGCGGAAGCCAAGCAGGTCACGGTAGAACGAAAGGGCCGCGATCATGTCCCGCACCAGGACCAACGCGTGTCCCATGCCGAGCGGACCGGCCCGAAAAGCCGGAAGTCAGGCGGCCCGGGTGAAACGGAGTGTCAGCCACCGCCGCACCGTGAAACGCTTCCAGACGATTGCCCGAGGGATCGAGGAAAGAGATCAGGCCCGACACAAAACGCTGGTCGGCCAGCGCCGCAGGCTCTTGCCGGACCGCGACGCCCGCCCGCTCCAACCGGGCGGCGAGCGCGTCAAGCGCGTCGGCGTTCGCCACCTCCCAGCCAAAATAACGGGCGCTGTCCGGCATCGTGCTGTCGAGCACAAGCCGTTGGCGCCGATCGTCCATCCGAAAAGCGCGTATGCCGGCGCCGCGGTCGACGGCCTGCATCCCCAGGCCTCGGGTCGCCAGCGATGTCCAGTCGTCGAGCCTGGCTGTACCAACACCGAGATAACCGAGTGCCTGGATTTCCATGGCTTGCCTCCATCGTTTGGCGCAGACCAAGCTAACCACAGTTTTCCATTTCGGCATACGGTGATGACCATCATCGACGGCATCGTCCACACCCGGCGCAGCCGTAACACCCCGCCGGCGACCAAGGGCCGGAGATTGTCGGGCACTAGGGCTGTGGCGCAGCTTGCTCAGTAGCGCGGCCAGCGTCTCGCAAGTGAATGCGGCGCGACGACCGCTCATTGCGAGTCAGCCGCGCTTCTTGCTCAAGTGTTCGTAGAGGCGTCGAAGATCGCGCCGCCGCGACTGAGCCGTTGCTCGTCTCGACGCACTCCTGATTTGTGAATACTTGCATGATTGACAGGACGGAAATAGCTCGCCGAAACCCGCTCATGCTTCAACAAGAGTCGGGGTCAAACGCAACGAAAAGAGGTCAGATATGCCGAAACAGGACCGCTACTGCCTTGCCGCCCTTCGCGAGCGGCTGCTCGACCACCCCGTTTATGCGGAGGTCGCCTCCGTCGAGGATCTGAGGCGATTCATGGAAGATCATGTCTTCGCCGTCTGGGATTTCATGTCGCTCCTGAAGCGGCTGCAGCGAGACCTGACGTGCACAAATGTGCCATGGTTCCCGGCGGACAACACCCGGGCTGCGCGCCTGATCAACGACATCGTGATCGGCGAGGAGACGGATGTCGATTCGGACGGCTCCTATGTCAGCCACCTCGATCTCTACCTCCGCGCCATGGCGGACGTCGGCGCCAGTACGCGCCAATTCGACACGTTCCGCTCGCTGGCGCGGGTCGGCACTTCGGTCGAAGCGGCCATGGTGCGGACCGGTGTGCCGCCTCATGTGCAAGCCTTTGTCGCGCATACCATGGCGCTGGCCCAATCGGGCTCGACGGAAGAGGTCCTGGCGGCATTCTTCTACGGCCGCGAGGACATCATCCCGGAGATGTTCAGCAGGCTGCAAAAGACGCTGCCTGGCGCGAGGCACGACAACGACAACGATCCCTTGCGTCATTTCATCTACTACATCGATCGGCACATCGAGCTCGATGGCGACAGTCACGGTCCAATGGGACGGGAGCTGCTCGAAGGCCTGGTCGCAGACTCGCCGCAGAGGGACGAACGGGCTCTGCGCGCCGCGTGCAGCAGCATCAAGGCCCGGATCGAGCTTTGGAACGGCACATTAAGCACACTTCGCGAGATGCGCGCGGCATGAACGCCACGCCCGAAACGTAAGCCGCGATGGCCCTCGATGCCGTGTGCTTCAGCCCCAGCTCCGCACATCGACGAACCTGCCGGCTATCGCGGCTGCCGCCGCCATGGCCGGCGACACCAGATGCGTGCGGCCTTTATAGCCCTGGCGGCCCTCGAAATTGCGGTTCGAGGTCGAGGCGCAACGCTCGCCCGGTTTGAGTTTGTCGGGATTCATGGCGAGGCACATCGAGCAGCCGGGCTCGCGCCAGTCGAAGCCGGCCTTGATGAATATCTTATGCAAGCCCTCGGCCTCGGCCTGCTCCTTCACCAGGCCGGAGCCGGGGACAATCATCGCACGGACGTTGGAATTGACCGTCCTGCCGTTCGCCACGCGCGCGACCTCGCGGAGGTCTTCGATGCGCGAGTTGGTGCACGATCCGATGAATACCCGGTCGACCGCGATGTCGGCGATCCTTTCGCCGCCATTCAGCCCCATATACTCGAGCGAGCGCATCGCGGCGCGCCGTTTTTTCTCGTCGGCAATCTCAACCGGAATCGGCACGCGTCCGGTGATCGCAACGACTTGCTCCGGATTTGTGCCCCAGGTGACGAGCGGAGGAAGCTTCGCCGCGTCCAACTTGATTTCACGGTCGAAATGCGCGGCGTGGTGGGTGCGCAGTGTCTCCCAGTAGCGCATGGCATCATCCCATGCAGCGCCCTTGGGGGCCTTGGGACGTCCTTTGAGATATTCGTAGGTTTTCTCATCCGGCGCGACCATGCCGATCCTGGCGCCTGCTTCCACCGACATGTTGCAGACCGTCATGCGTCCTTCCATCGAAAGGGCGCGGATCGCCTCGCCGGCATATTCCAAAGCGTAACCGATGCCGCCGGCGGCACCGATTTCTCCAACGATGGCAAGCGCCAGATCCTTTGCAGTGACGTGAGGCGGGAGCCGGCCGTCAACAACCACGCGCATGTTCTTCGATTTGGACTGGATCAGCGTCTGCGTGGCAAACACATGCTCCGTCTCCGACGTGCCGATGCCGAAGGCGAGCGCACCGAACGCGCCATGCGTAGCGGTATGGCTGTCACCGCACACAAGCGTCAGTCCCGGCAGCGTGAAGCCCTGCTCGGGGCCCACGACGTGGCAAATACCCTGGCGCTTGTCGAATTCATCATAATATTCGAGCCCGAACAATTTGGCGTTTTCCGCCAGGTAGGCAATCTGCGCGGCACTCTCGGGATCCGGATTGGGATTCCGGCGGTCGGAAGTCGGCACGTTGTGGTCGACTACAAGTAGCGTCTTGTCCGGCGCGTGGACCCTGAGGCCGGCGAGCCGCAGCGCCGCAAACGCCTGCGGGCTATCCACCTCATCGACGAGGTGACGGTCGATGTAAATCAGGCAGGCGCCGTCCGGCTGCTCATCAATCAGGTGATCATCCCAGATCATGTCGTAAAGGGTGCGGAACCCTTGAGCTGTGATCGACACCGGTCTGCTCCCTGGCGAAGTGGTTGATTGGCAAGAGCATTCGTTACATCAAGGCCGCTCCGATTGCACCGGCAGTCTTTCGCGTGTTTCGGTGTTCGCTTGGTTGAACGACGGTCATCCTATGCACTGGATGAGGTATTAGCACCTGATTAGACGGGTTTGCGGACAGGCGACTTGCACCGGGACCGGCTCTGTTTCGAACAAGCCCGCCGGCAATGAAGGTGCCGGAGATCGTCGGGCACCAGGTCTGCAGCCCAGTCTGTTCAGCATCGCGAGCCGCGTCCTGCAAGTGAATGCGGCGCGACGACCGCTCATTGCAAGTCAGCCGCGCTTCTTGCTCAAGTATTCGTAGAGGTCCTTGAAGATCGCGCCGCCGCGACTGAGTCGTTGCTCGTCTCCACGCACTCCTGATTTGTGAATGCTTGCATGATTGACCGGAGGGAAATAGCTCGCCGAAACCCCGCTCACGCTTCAACAAGTGCCGGGGTTAAACGCAACGAAAAGAGGTCAAACATGCCGACGCCGATATACGGCATAAAGACCCGCGGCCGGCCGGGTATGTTGGCGCCGACATACCAGGAGCTGCAGGTAGACCGCAACGAGACCGTCGATACCTCGTTGACGCGGAGCCGGCACAACGCGCTGTGCTCGGGCCGCCGAAGCCAGGCCTGATGGCCGGACGTGACGAGCTAATGGCGAAGCCCACATCCAGCGGCGTGATGCCGATCCCAGGGAGATTTCTCCATGACACCGCTTTCCTCACGATCCGCGCCCATGCGCCTGGCTTCGCTGGTGACAGTGATCAATGTTTTGGTCGCAGCCGGATTTTCGATCGCAGGGCTGGTCAGCCCGCGGTCGATCCTGCCGGCGGGCTACGCTCCGACAGAAGCCTCATTCATTTTTGCAATGTACGCCGCGGCCCGCACCATCCCCCTCGCC
>WNFT01015238.1_pt1 | contig 12318 bp, 9 predicted proteins | sample 5400191 | NCBI WGS metagenome assembly WNFT01 (sample SAMN13153359, study PRJNA577476) | soil metagenome | isolation source: 80 cm saprolite under Madrone tree | place: USA:California | collected 2016-06-14
ACTTCTCTTTCTTGCGTCTGGTCGGGCGTGGCTGACGGCGAGCTCGGCTTCGGCGGCTTTGGTTGCTGACTTTGGGCCGCGGAGATCTGAAAGAGCATCGCAAAGCCCAGCGATGTTAGTGCGAGATAAAATACAAATCGTTTCATGGCTCAATAGAATGGGACCGAGGTCATACCGCGAACCGCCCCTTTACGATGCGAACGCTCCTTTAGTCCGTTGCCCTTTCGCTTCCGTCACAGCTTATCGATCTTTGCCGCCAGCACGAAATCGCTTTCCGTAAGTCCGTCAATTTTATGGGTCCAGATCGAAATCTCGGACTTACCCCAGCCAAAGCAAATGTCCGGATGGTGACCCTGTTCCTCGGCCAGTTCACCGACCTGGTTGACGAACGCCAGCGTCTCGCGAAAGTTCTGGAATCGATAGGTCTTCAGCAAGTGATGCTCGCCCACCGCCTGCCAGCCGGCCAACTGGCCAAGCAGCGCTTGAACCTCATCGCCCTTCAAAGGCGGCACGCCGCCCCGGCAAGGCACGCACTGGCGGTCGGCTAATTCACTCATGTTTCTCTCTCCGTGACCAACCGATTTTGACGGCAGACTATCACAGTTCGCACCCGGGCGCTCGCCGCGCCGGAGTTGCAAGGACGCGTCAACGGCTGACTTCTAACAACTCGTCTGCGATAATGCCGACGCCCGTATTCCAGTTTGCGCTCTCGGATAAATTGGCCAGCATACGGCGGACTTGCATTCATGAGTGAAGCTTTGGACAAAGTGCGCGGCGTGCGGGAGTTGCCGCTTTTCCCTTTGCCGGTCGTGCTGTTTCCCGGCATGCCGATGCCGCTGCACATCTTCGAACCGCGCTACCGCAAAATGCTGGCGGACATCCGCGCCGGCGACAACCTCTTTGGCCTCTCATACTTTGATTCTGCTGCTTCCGAAAACGAGGTACCGGCCGCCGGACACATCGGGTGCGTGGCCGAGGTTACTGAGACACAGGCTTTGCCCGACGGGCGCTCGAACATTTTGACTGTCGGCGTGGTTCGTTATCAGGTCGAAGCTTACGTCGAACGCGGCGACCCCTATCTGGTCGTGCGGCCAAACTTCTTTGAGGACGATGACGAAGATGCCGCGTCGCTATCCGCCAACTCGCGCGACGTAGCCGCGATGTTCACACGCGTGGCCAATTCGATCCGGGTCATTAACGACGAGCGCGGGAATCTTCCGGATATCAGCGACACGGAGCCACAGAAACTATCGTTCCTGGTCGCCGCAGCCCTGGAAATTGAAGTCGAAACCAAACAAGAACTGCTGGAACTCAGATCAACCGCGGAACGCCTGAGCCGGCTGCGCGATTTGCTGACGCGGGTCGTCAAGGGTTATGAAGAGCGCGCGCGGCTGCACGGAATTGCCAAAGGCAATGGCCATGGCGGGAGAAAGATCGAAATCGAATAATGCCGTCAGGCAAGTCTCTCACTTTCTTATCAGCACGACCGGCGCTTGTTCAGCCGCCCGGATGCGCTCAAAGAAGCTGCGCACGGAATTGTACTGCTCGACGGGAATTGTAGTCGCGCGCTGCACCAGTTTGCGGCTGAAAATCAATACTCCGTCTTTAACTTCATAACTGGTGGCGTACGATCCGAAAGCGGTGTCGAGCTTCACCGGGTCGGGCATTTCGTCCACCGCAAAACCCGACGGAAGTTTCACGCGCACCGTTTCCGAGTAAGAATTTGAAGTGAGCACGACCGGGTGCTTGCGTTTTGCGTCGGTGAGGTAGAGCGTTTCGCGACGCGAGACAATCGCCGGCTTGAAAACCAGCAAGCGTTCCTGCATCAACTGACCGTAACCGGTCGCGGTGAATTCAACGTCAAGATCGAAGCGCCCCTCCGTGCGGTCGTCGCGAGGCTCTACTTTTGTGACTCTGGCCGCCGTCGCTCCGGCGTTCACCCAACCTTCGATTCGCTTAACATATTCAGGGCGCGATTCGCGCTGCATCTCACTTCGATAACCGGCGGCCCACTGGCCGTTAGCCTTCTCCCGAATGGTTGCGACCAGCGAGCCATTCCCATCGATGCTCGCTTCAATCTGTCGATCGAGCAGGTTCGATTCCGGTGGCGTTACCGGCATTTTCACCAGCGCATCAATTTCTTTCGAGTCGATCAGGGCCAGGCTGCCCTGCAAGTACGACGGCAGATCTCCAACCGGTGTTGCCTCCGCGGTGGGATCGAAAATCAACAGACGCCCAAGACGTGGGTGTTGAATGATGGTAGGTCCTCGGGTGTCGTCACTTACTTTGACCGCGATAATGCAATGATTGAACTGCTGCGGCGAAGGCCACTCTGGACGCACATAATCCGGATCGCCGGCATAGATACTTACGGGGAAGGCAGTGATACCCAGAACTTTCAGCATCGCGCGCATTAGATTCGCTTTGTCCTTGCAGTCGCCGTAAGACTTGGCAAAGACCTGCGTGGCCACGTGCGGACGGTAACCACCGCCCCGTCCCAACCCGGTTTGGATCGAGATGTACTGAATGTTCTGGACGTAACGGCCGATAGCCTGAATCTTTTCGTATTCAGTCCTGGCGTTCGCTGTTAATTCGCGCGCCTTGCCCGCCAACGGGTCGTCCACGACGACCTGCGGATCCTCGAGCTCACTCATCCACGCGCTTACGTCTGACCAATTCGCAAATGTCTTGATTCCGGAATTCTGGCCGGCGGGCGGATAATAACTCACCGCCAGCCGGGCCACGAGGTTGGTCAAACTCGGACTGAGCGGCTCTCTGGGGACCGGATCGAGATTGGTCAACTCCCATGTATAAGTAGTGCCACTGATTTTGGGTTCGACCTTCGGATGATTGAAGGTCACGGCCTCTGCGCGCCAACCCGAAGGCAAGACGAGCGTGTAACGGGAACTGATCGCCGGTATCGCGCTTTGAAACGCCCAGTCGTCCTGGCTGAAGACGGTTCGATCTTCAGTTGTATAGGTGTAGCCGAAGACCATGCCGGCATCGGCTTCACTGCCCGCGGTTATTCGTTTGAATCGATATTCGTCGTAGACGTCGTTTGGCGTGCCAGCCAGGTCCAGCGTCTCGTCTTTGCCGTAGCGCTTGACTTCGCCGTCGCCGTGGATCAGCCAGGCCCGCAGTTCTTTGACTTTGCCGGACTCGGGAACATAGCCGACCCGCGCCTGGGCATATCCGCGACCGTCGCGTCGCAGAATCCGAACCGCGAAATTGTAAACCTTTACCGTGCGACCATCATCGCTGACGCTGATTGTGCCATCGTCAACCAGCACCACCGCGGTTACATCCTTGTCGTAAGTCGGAATAGTCAGGTTCGCGGCCTGTCGCAACCAGGCGGGGGCATCGTCGCCGGACGCGCGGGCGCCGGCGAACGAAACCATGAGGACGCCGATCAAGACCAGAAATCGAATCCGCATCTTCGGAAAACTCCTTTGTTCAAATCGAACCGCGCTAGTTTGAAGTCGCAGCCTGCTTGAGAGTGATTGTGTGGTCGTTGGCCTTCTGCACCATGTCGAAGAGTTGCTTCAGAGCAGTATAACTGGCTACTGGAAACAGAATGTTGCCACCGCCCCCGAAAAAGAAGTTGCGCCGATAGATCAGCGTGCGATTATCCTTCGAGATTCCCATCGTAATTGATTGGCCGCAAATGCGCTGGGTCAATTCAGGCGTAATCGGCGCCGGCGCGTCAGCATTGTCGAGGGCGAATCCGGCCGGCAACTCGATCGCAACCTCGTCCTGCTCAGACCACGGATAATGAAAGTAAATATCGTTCTTACGTTCGTTGGTCGAAAACAAGGACCCTACTCCGCGGGCGAAAAAGCCTGGTTGCAAGAACAGACGCTTACCGGTGCGCTGAGTGTAGCCAGGCACTTTGATGTGATACGCGAAGACAAATGGCTTGATCCGGTCCGTCGCGTTCTCAATGCGGATACTGGTAAGCTCAGCGGTACTTAAACGCGCCTTGAGGTCATCGGTCATGTCTTTCTCGCGTTCGGCGTCGGACTTGTCATCGTATAACGTTTTCATCTCCGCACCCGAATGACCCGTGTATTCGATTCGCACGTCACCTTCAAGCGTGCCGTCTTCGCTGAGCTTAAACTTGCCGCTGCGTTTCTCGAGCGATTTATCCGGCTGAGATTGCGGAGTCCGAACCCACTTGGTCTCCTTGGCGTCGGCGAGCAGAGCGTTTAATCCTTCTTCCCGCCAGGGTAGCATGCCGTAGGGGACGTAGAGACTCCCTGGATTGAAGAAATCCCAGTTATCGCCAACCTTGACTGCCACATTGAGGTTTCGAAGAAAGTAAGAATCGGAAAAATCCGCTTTAAAGAAAATGTGGCCTCGATCCGACACTGCCGTAAGGTGGGCGTCGAATCCGGTGCTGCGGCAAAGGGCAGCAAACAACGCGTCGATTTCGTCTCCCGTTGCAATGCCACGCTTCAGCGTATCCGACGGAGTCTTGTTCTCTTTGATTTTTGCGCGCTCTTCGACGGTCAGCCCCAGGGCAGGGTCATTCACGTTCTTTATCTTGCTCCGGCAATAATCGAAGATCCGATGAAGCTTTTCGTCCGGAGTACTGGCATCGCCGACAGCTTCGGTGGCGGCGCGTCTTACTTCATCATTGACTTTCAGCCAGTCTTTTGACTGCTCATACATCCACTTTGCGTGATCGCGCCAAAATTGGGCCGGATCGAACTTCTCGTAACGCGTGTAATAGACAAATAACCATTCGCGCACTTGATTCTCGGGGGGCATTCGGGGCTCTTCGTGAAAGGCCGGCACGTTTGTAAGGGTAAAGCCATAGAACCCGTCCTTCTCCTTCTGCGCCGGCGGCATCGTCCCATTGAACATCTGGATTCTGAAGGTCCCAACGACATTCGGAGATGGTTTCAGGTGATAAGTGACGCGCTGGACGGGCACATCGCGCTGGTAATCCAGATGCATCCGATTGGCCCATGTCTGAAGGCGAACTTCGCGCCAACGGTATTCAATAATCGCGCCAGGCTCGATGCCAGGCATGGCAAATGACTTAACCTTGACCTTGGCGCCCGCAACTCTGACCTGCGTGCTCTCGAAAATGTCCTCCTTCTTCAGTTCAACGATTGTGCCGTCCGGCTTTATCGTACGCGCCGCTATGTCCTTAATCCTGGTTTCCTCGCCGAAAATCTTGCCGAAAGGAATCTGCACTTTGCTTTGAGTCTCTTTTCCCCGTTCCGTAAAAATCTTGATGCGAATGTAGTGGCTCAAAGCAAGATCTTCTGTCGAGTCGTCAACACGTACTTCCCAGAAGAGGGCTTCAGCGTCAGCATCTTTCTCAACCGTAGAAGTCTTCAAAGCCAGTTCGGCAGGATCGACTGCACGCCAATCATCGCCGCCAGCCAACGCCGCAAAGGACGCGCACGCGAGCAGGCAAGTCAGGGCCGGAAGAAGTAAGAAGAGGCGGAGGGACCATCTCATGAGCGACTCCTTTCACTACGGCGCCGGGTAACGTTGCCGAAGGAAATCGATGCGGATTGTAACTCAGCTTGATTAGGGCGACAACAGCTTTTGCTCAAATTCCCGGTCTATCTAGAGCCAAAGATCCTGGCGTCGCCTCGGGCTCAGTTTGCTGACTGGGTCGTCGAGCGGTTCGGTGCTCTCCTCGCCTTCGGTTCAGGAACCAACTGCCGCGTATGCTATAATCGCTCTCGTTTTCATCAACTTTTCATTGAGTTTGCTTAGTTTTCCTGTCGGATGCCGCAAATTTCGGAGGGACTAATATCATGGTCACAGAGATGAAACGCTCGCCGGCGACAATTGATCGCATCGAAGAGCTTTTGGGCGCCGAGGCGCGCGCGCTACTCGATCACAAATCAAAGGCGATTCCGAACAGCCAGCTTCATCTGCCCGGGCCGGATTTTGTCGACCGTGTTTGCTCGCAATCCGATCGGTCGCCGGCGGTCCTGCGGTCGCTGCAGTCTTTGCTGGATCACGGGCGGTTGGCAGGCACCGGATACGTTTCGATCCTGCCGGTCGACCAGGGCGTTGAGCATTCGGCGGGTGCTTCCTTCGCACCGAACCCGCAGTATTTCGATCCCGGCAACATTGTGAAGCTGGCAATCGACGGCGGATGCAATGGGGTGGCCTCTACGTTCGGGGTGCTCGGCAGCGTCGCGCGAAAGTATGCCCACAAGATTCCTTTCATCGTCAAAATAAATCATAACGAGTTGCTGACGCTTCCGAACAAGTTCGACCAGATCCTGTTTGGAACGGTGAAGGAAGCGAAGAACCTCGGCGCCATCGCGGTCGGCGCGACCATCTATTTCGGTTCAGATGAATCGACGCGCCAGATTAAGGAAATCGCTGAGGCGTTTGCCTATGCGCATGAGCTGGGCATGGCTTGCATCCTCTGGTGTTATCTGCGCAACTCAAAATTCAAAACTCCCGAAGGCGATATGCACGCGGCCGCTGATCTAACCGGACAGGCCAACCATCTGGGTGTGACGATTCAGGCCGACATCGTCAAACAGAAACTGCCGGAGCGCAACGGCGGTTACCTGGCGGTCGAGAAAGAACTCGGCAAATCGTACGGCAAGACCAGTAAGCTGGTTTACGAGAAACTGACCAGTGAAAACCCAATCGATCTTGTGCGCTATCAAGTCGCCAACGGCTACATGGGCCGCGTCGGTTTGATCAATTCCGGCGGCGAGTCAAAAGGCGCCAGCGACATGGCCGAAGCCGTCCGCACGGCGGTCATCAACAAACGCGGCGGCGGCATGGGCCTGATCTCTGGCCGCAAGGCCTTTCAACGACCGATGAATGAAGGCGTCGAATTGCTGAATGCAATTCAGGACGTTTATCTATCAAGTGAGATCACGGTCGCCTAGCGATTGGTTAAATAAAACAGCTCTGGGCGGGTTTGGTTGCGCCCGCTGGCGGCGATCAATATAATGCGCAGGCCTTAAAAGGTTCCCCCGCAGACTATGTCAACTCCGATACGCTGGACACATGGACGGCTGCAACGCCGGCGCGCGAAGCCAGAGCCGCGCCCGCTTGGGTTGATAAAGTCCGCGCTCGGCGAAATGGCGCGAGTAGCTCTGTCCGAGCCGTTCATGCTGGCCATCGAGCGGCAGGAGATATTTCTTCGCCGCTTGCCAAAAGCCCTCGACGGTCTGCGCATCGTACATCTTTCAGATTTTCATTACGGCCCGCTCACAAACGCAGCGCATCTGGAGCGCGCCGTCAAAGCGGCAAACGATCTGCGTCCGGATCTGATCGCCTTGACCGGCGACTACATCTCGCATGACCGGATCTATGCGGCTCCGTGCGCCGAGCTGGTTGGCCACCTGCGGGCGCGCCACGGAGTCTATGCGATTCTGGGAAATCACGATCACTGGACAGACGCCGCGCTGATCGCCGATCTGTTTCGCGCTGAGAAGATTCGCGTTCTGCTGAACGAAGGGCTGCGGGTCGACTTACACGGCGAATCGTTCTGGCTGGCAGGTGTCAATGACACGATGGTGGGTCTGGAAGATTTGCCGTTGGCGTTGGCCGGCTCACGCGACGATGAGCTGAAGTTGTTGCTCGCGCATAACCCGATCATCCTGCGTCGTGCTGCCCGGGTCGGCGTCGATCTCGTGCTCAGCGGTCACACCCACGGCGGTCAGGTCACCTTGCGTTCCGAGAAGAGTCATTCCGGACGCCCGCGCCGGAGAATGTTGCGCGGCCTGGGTCGGAGGGGAAACACTCAAATTTACGTGACCCGCGGACTCGGCACGGTCGTACTGCCGATTCGCTACGGTTGCCCGCCGGAAGTTTCATTGCTCGAGTTGCGTTGCATGCCTTAGCGGTCTTGAGGCTGCTATCCGACGGGTTGCGATTCGTCCACAACCAGCCGTCCTAAACGCCAATCGGAAATTGGCAATCGGAAATCGAAAATGCTCTGATGTCCTCGCGGATCGTTACCCTGCCAAACCTGCTGACCATCTTTCGGATGGTCCTGATTCCGGTATTTGTCTCGATGCTTTTTTATCAGCGGTTCGTCTGGGCGCTGGGAGCATTTGTGATTGCCGGCGTCACGGATGGGCTCGATGGACTCCTGGCGCGTCGCTTTCAACAGCAGTCACCACTCGGCCGTATTCTCGATCCGATCGCCGACAAGATGATGCTGGTTACTGCATTTGTCGTTCTTTCGATGCGCAGCGTTTTTCCGATTCCCCTGCCAAAGCACCTGCCTGTGCCGTTCTGGGTCACGATCACGGTGATCAGCCGAGACGTTTTCATCATAGTCGGCGCGGCCGCGATCAATATGGTCACGGGATTCCGCTCCTTTCGTCCCTCGTCCCTGGGAAAGGTCAGCACCGTAGTCCAGATAGTCACGATCGCTGCCGTAATTTTCGGTGCCCAGACGCGCGTCGGCACTGGCTATTATCTGCCAACTCTTTACACTTTGGTTGTCGGCCTCGCATTGTTGTCTGGCATTCACTATGTGTTCTTTGTCTCTGGCCTGATCGGCGAAGACCGCCGCTAAGAAGCCGTCAAGCAAGACCCACCTCGGAATCCCCGAGATGCCTGCCCTGAGTTTCAAGAAAGCCCCTCAAAACCACAATTCTAAAGTTGACAATGCGACACTCAGGTATTATTCTAAGGCCGCATTCAACCCATCAGTGGCGCGTTTTCCTTGGTTAGAAAGTCATGTTGCCGCTGATGGTCAATCAAAACTTCGTGGAGAATTCTTAAAATGAGCAAGATTATTGGTATCGACTTGGGGACGACAAACTCTGTGGTTGCGGTCATGGAAGGCGGCGAGCCGACGGTGATTACGAACTCTGAGGGCGGCCGTACGACGCCTTCGGTTGTGGCATTTGCGAAGGATGGCAGCCGCCTGGTTGGCCAGGTGGCTAAGCGCCAGTCCGTGACCAACCCTGAGAACACCATCTATTCAATCAAGAGATTCATGGGCCGGCGCTTCAACGAGGTCACGGAAGAAAAGAAGCAGGTGCCGTACAAGGTGCAAGGGAGCGGCCCCGGCGGGGATGTCCGCGTCGTTGCGGGCGGCAAGGAATGGAGCCCACCGGAAATCTCGGCCATGATTCTGCAGAAGATGAAGCAGTCGGCTGAGGCTTATCTCGGTCATACGGTCGAGAAGGCCGTGATCACAGTTCCGGCTTACTTCAACGATTCGCAGCGGCAGGCTACCAAAGACGCCGGCAAGATCGCCGGTCTCGAGGTCATGCGCATCGTCAACGAGCCGACCGCGGCGGCGCTGGCCTATGGCCTCGATAAGAAAAAAGACGAAACCATTGCGGTGTTCGACTTTGGCGGTGGCACCTTCGACATCTCGATTCTGGAAGTTGGTGAAGGCGTCGTCGAAGTGAAATCGACTAACGGCGACACTCACCTTGGCGGCGACGACATTGACGAGCGTCTGATCGAATGGATCATTGAAGAGTTCAAGAAAGACCAGGGCATCGATCTTTCGAAAGACAAGATGGCGCTCCAGCGTCTCAAGGAAGCCGGAGAGAAAGCGAAGATTGAACTCTCGTCAACCTTAGAGACCGAAATCAATCTGCCATTCATCACCGCCGATCAGTCAGGACCAAAGCATCTGGTATTGAAGTTGACCCGGTCCCGCTTTGAGCAGCTGATTGATCCTATCTTCCAGCGCCTGAGCGTGCCGGTCGAAAAAGCCATTGCGGATGCCGGTTTCGTAAAGAAGGATGGGCGCTACGTAAAGCCTCAATCAGACGACCCGACGAAAACCCAGAAGATTGACGAGGTCGTCCTGGTCGGGGGCTCGACCCGCATTCCGAAAGTGCAGGAAATTGTCAAAGGCATCTTCGGCATCGAACCAAACCGGAGCGTTAATCCCGACGAAGTCGTAGCCATTGGCGCGGCCGTGCAGGCCGGCGTTCTGTCCGGAGAGAAGACCGACATCCTGCTGCTTGACGTCACGCCGCTCAGCCTGGGGATCGAAACCCTGGGTGGTGTTTCCACGAAACTCATCGAGCGCAACACCACTATTCCCACGCGCAAGTCCGAGACCTTCTCAACGGCTTCTGACAATCAAACCTCTGTAGAGGTGCATGTCATACAGGGCGAGCGGCCAATGGCGTCGGATAATCGCACGCTTGGTAAGTTCCATTTGGTCGGCATTCCGCCGGCGCCGCGCGGCATGCCGCAAATCGAGGTCACGTTTGACATTGACGCGAACGGCATCGTGAACGTGTCGGCGAAAGACATGGGCACCGGCCGCGAGCAAAAGATCACGATCACTTCATCCTCTGGTCTTAGTAAAGATGAGATCGATAAGATGATGAAGGATGCTGACGCGCACTCGACTGAAGACGCGACTAAACGCGAGGAGATCGAAGCGCGCAACAAGCTCGACGGGCTCGTCTATCAAATGGAAAAGACGCTCAACGAGAACCGCGAAAAAGTCGGCGCCGTCGCCAGCGAGGTCGACGCGGCCATTGCCGACGCCAGGAAAGCCACGGAGGAAGGCGGCGTCGAACGCATGAACAATGCGTTCAATGCGCTGCAAACCGTTTCGCACAAGATGGCCGAAGCGCTCTATCAACAAACGTCTTCGACCGGCGCGGGCGAAGAACACGCCGAAGCGTCAGCCGCAGGCGCCACCCCGGGCGCCCAGCCGTCGGGCGGTGAGGACAACGTCATCGACGCCGAGTACGTCGATGTTGACGAAGAGAAGAAGTAGATACATTTCCGATTGCCGATTTTTGATTGCCGATTGGTCTAACCTCACTCGCTCCCGTCATTCGTAGCGAGACTCGGGTCGGGGATCAATCGGCATTCGGCAATTGGAAATCGGCAATGTCTTAAATGGCCAAGGAAGATTTTTACAAAATCCTCGGCGTCAAGCGCGACGCCAAGCCGGAAGAGATTAAGAAGGCCTATCGCCGGCTGGCGCGCAAGTATCACCCTGACGTAAATCCCGGCGACAAATCTGCGGAAGAGCGCTTCAAACAGATGAGCGAAGCGTTCGACATCCTCTCGGATCCCAAGAAGCGCACCGTTTACGATCGCTTTGGACAGTACTCGGAACATCTCGCCGACGCCGCCGCGCGTGGCGGACCAACTAACGCGCAGGGCACTCCGTTTGATTTTTCCGGTTTTGATTGGGGCTCGGCATCAACCTCGACCGGTGGTGGCAGCAGCTTCCGCGACATCTTTGCCGATCTGTTCAGCGGCGGAAGAGTTGAGCGCGAGCCTCCGCGCCCACAACCTCAACGGGGCGCGGATATTGAAATGCCGCTCTCGCTCACTTTCGAAGAGGCGATTACCGGACTCACCACCAACCTGACTGTGAATCGATCGGAACAATGCTCGCGCTGTCATGGGGCCGGCGACACTGGAGGTCCTCTGACGGTGTGTTCGACCTGCAAAGGCACGGGTCAGGTGCAACGCGCCGGCGGCCGTCTGCGCTTTTCGCAGGAGTGTCCGGATTGCAGTGGCACCGGCAAGCGTCGCTCGCCGTGCTCTCTGTGCAAAGGCAAAGGCACTCTGACAAAAACCGAAACGGTGAAGGTACGCATTCCCGCCGGCGTCGACACGGGCTCGCGCGTGCGCATCCCCGGCAAAGGCGAAGGCGGACGCCTGGGCGCGCCGCCGGGCGATTTGTTCATCATCACCAACGTGGGCCGGCATCAGTATTTCACGCGCAAAGGCGACAACATCTACGTCACCGTTCCGCTCACGGTGCCCGAAGCCGCGCTCGGCGCGAAGATCGAAGTGCCCACGGTTGCGGGCAAGGCGCAGTTGCGCATTCCACCGGGCACACAGTCAGGACAAAAGTTTCGCTTGCGGCGGCGGGGCGCGCCTTCGCTGCGCGACGCGAACACTCACGGCGATCAGTTTGTTGAGGTACAGGTGGTTCTGCCGAAAGTGATTTCGGAAGAGACGAAAGAGCTGTTGCGTCGCTACGCGCAAATGAACGCAGACAATCCGCGGGTGGCGATGGGACTGGAATAATAAGCCACGGAGGCACAGAGACACAGAGGTGGAAAAATCAGCCACAGATAAACACAGATTCTCACGGATAGGAAAGAAGGGATTCCGATCTGCGCGTATCCGCGTTAATCCGTGGCTAATCGTTCTTCTCTCTCTGTGTGCCTCTGCGTCTCTGTGGCTTAATTCCTGAACCGTAAATGAAAAGACGAGCCAAGACATTCACGATCAGCGCCGTGGCGGAGCAGTTTGAGTTGCACCCGCAGACGCTGCGTCTGTATGAACGCGAGGGACTGCTGAAACCTTCGCGGTCCGAAGGCAACACGCGTCTTTACACTGACACCGATCTCGAACGTT
>WNFT01004389.1_pt1 | contig 12316 bp, 12 predicted proteins | sample 5400191 | NCBI WGS metagenome assembly WNFT01 (sample SAMN13153359, study PRJNA577476) | soil metagenome | isolation source: 80 cm saprolite under Madrone tree | place: USA:California | collected 2016-06-14
GCTTCTTTGGCACCCCTTGGACAAGCTCTGGGGCGATCACTGGTCGGGCTCTGATATCTCAGGTTTGCGACGCCCGACCACGAACTGGCGCCTTAGGTCGCCCGCTATCTCAAAGCTGAGCTCGGCGTAATCGGTGTTCTTCGACGAGGTCTCAGAGCGCTCAAATAGGACGATGTGTGCTTCTGGTGACATGACCACGTGGTGCCAGACAGATCGGCGGACGTTGTAAGCCACGTGGGCTTCCATTGAAAGGACCTGTGGCGAACTTGGCTCGGCTTCGCCATCGCAGACGATCAGGTCTGCCTCTCCCGTCGTGAGGATGAAGACTTCGTTGGTGTTCCGATGACGCTCGACCCGACCAAACGCCTGCGGATCAACAACATCGAAATGCCGGAGCATGGCGATTCGCCAGCCGTCGAAGTCGAGGACCGGTTGGTAAGTCTGCTCGAAAGAGCGGCCAATCTCGAGAAGGCGGCCCGGAATTTGTGTCATTAGCGTTCTCCCGCGCCGGCTGCGATTCGGTAGCGCACAAGGTGGTGACTGTAGGCACCGTCGACCACTAGTGTTGCGCCACTCACGTAACTCGCTGCGTCAGACGCAAGAAATATCGCGGGACCCACGATCTCGCTGGGCTGCGCGACCCGGCCGAGCGGGATCCACTGGGCGAAGTTCTCGCGGCCAATCTCGTCAAGGATCGGCCGGTTGATGTCAGTCTCGACCGCCCCCGGGGCGATCGTGTTGACCCGTATCGCCTCAGGGCCAAGCTCAACTGCGATGGTTTTGCTAAACATGGCCAGGGCGGCCTTCGACGAGCAATAGGCGGCGTTCCCGTAATAGGCCACTTGGTCGTGGATCGAGGTGATATTGATCACTGAAGCCGAAACCGATTTCCGTAGTAAGGGCAGCAGGAGACGTGTCAGCTGGACGGGAGCTTCGAAGTTGACTCGCATGACCTTCGCCAGCAGTAAGACCCCGATGCCGTCGAGCGTCGCCTCGACCCCGAACCCGGCATTGTTGACGAGGACATCCAATCGTTCCTCTTTCGCTGAGAGTTTGGCGACGATGCGTTCGACATCGTTCGATTGTGCGAGGTCGGCGCGAATGAAGTAGGCACCGATTTCGTCGGCCGTTCGCTGCCCCTCAGCGTCGTCACGCCCATGTACATACACCCGCGCCCCTGCCGCAGCAAAGCCAGCAGCGATTGCCCTGCCAATGCCCCTAGTACTTCCGGTGACCAGGGCGGTCTTGCCTTGCAGCGAGAAAAGCTCCAATGGATTCACAGTCTCGGCCTCCTTGATTCGCGCTTATGCGCTTCGCTATGACTTACCCCGGCCGTTGCGCATCGCCCTCAAGTCCGCGCACACGACTCATTAGGTTCTTGGCTCGCTGGGTTATGGCCGCAAAGTCGCCGCTCTGTGCGGAGTCCTGGACAAGATGAGTGCCGACCCCGACCGCGATAGCTCCAGCGGACAGGTACCTTGGCACGTCATCCGCGGCGATTCCTCCGGTCGGGATGACCCGAAGATGAGGAAGCGGCTCGCGCAAGGCTCGCAGGTAGGCAGGGCCCCCGAGAAAGGCTGGAAAAAGCTTCACCGCCGCGGCACCCGACTTCGACGCGCGATCTAGTTCGCTTGGCGTGAATCCTCCCGCGATGACGGGGACCCCATGCCTGTTACCAAGCTTGATCACTGTACCGGCCAGCGTCGGCGACACGAGGAAAGCTGCTCCGGCCTCCACAGCGGATTTGGCGGCGCCGGCGTTGATTACCGAGCCTGCGCCAATCACCACTCCGCTGATCCGTTCTGCCGTGCAGACTCGAAGGGCGTCCAGAGCACCGAGCGATGTGAGCGTGAACTCGATGATTCGCACACCGCCATCAATTAGTGCGAGGGTGACGTCCCGGAAACGATTCGCATCTGGGGCGCGCAAGATTGCGACCACACGCTCCGCAGTGATCGTATCCAGCACGTTGCCTCCGTTTGCTATGACACCTGGCATGCGATCAGATCCTCCTGGATCTCCGAAAGCCGCGCTACAGTCTCCCAGTCGCCGGTCCCGCGCAGCGCAGTCGCGGCGATGAGGTTGCCTGCCCGCACGCTTGACTGAGGTGCCCATCCATTCAGAAGTCCGTAAACGAATCCCGCGGCGAAGGCATCGCCGGCGCCAATCTCATCGACCACGTCCACGAGGGGCGACGGCTTGACCTTCTCGAGACTGTCGCCGACCGAGACAAATGCGCCCTCCGCTCCCAACCGGATGACGACATTGCGAGCACCCGCTGCACGCAGGACGTCGAATAGCTCGTCAGGACTGCTCGTGTCGAAAATGAGATTGCCTTCGTCGAGACCGCATAGGCACCAGTCGGTATTGGCCAAGACCTCGCAGGCAGCCTCGCCTGCGAGGCCCGGTCGAGTCCACAATCTGGGCCGATAGTTGAGGTCGAAGGTCGTCAGCTGCCCCCGACGGTGGGCACGGAAGGCGAGCTCAGGAACCAGTTCGCGGCATCTGTCGCTGAGAGCAGTGGTAATTCCGGACTGGTGAACAAGGTTTACGCCCTCTAGGGCATCGTCGGGAACATCTTTGACTGATAGGCCGGTGGCACCAGATCCCCGCCTGTAGTAGGCGTTGAAGCTCCGTCCGCGCTGTCGCCATTTGAAGAAAACACCGGTCGGTGCTTCCGGATCGCATCGAACGCGCGAGATGTCCACGCCTTCCGATTTGAGCGCAGTGAGGATCATGTCTCCGAAGGGATCGCAGCCGACACAAGAAATCCATGACACTCCGATTCCTAGGCGCGACAGAGCAATCGCGAAGTTGGACTCGGCGCCGGCAATCCGGAGCTGGAGCCGGGTCCCGTACTCGTAGGGACCATCGTCGAGCGGGTCAATCAGTGCCATTGTTTCCCCAACGGTGAGTACCGGGGCGTCAATGAACCGCAGACGGGATCTCGGTTCCAAAAAACGACGTCCCCGGTTTGGCGAATGTCCTTGCGACATCGATGTCGAGGTCAATACCCAGTCCCGGCAGGTCGCTCAGCTGCACGTGTCCATCTCGGATGAGTGGGTTGCGCTCACGGCCGACCAGTGCGTCGAAGAACGGCACATCACTTGCGTGGTACTCGAGAACCAAGAAGTTCGGGATTGCTGCCGCCACATGGCAGCTGCCCATTGTTCCGATTGGACCAGAGATGTTATGGAATGCGCAATTGACCCCGTATTCGGACGCGCACTCCGCGATACGCTGACCCAACCGCAAACCACCCACCTTCTGGAGATCAGGCGTCGCGATCGCGACCGATTGAGTCTCGAACAGATCGCGAAATGGCCTCGTTCCATAAAGATTCTCACCTGTCGCGAGCGGGGTTCCGGATCGCTCGCTAACGATGGCCAATCCCTCTCGGTTGTCGGGAGCAACAGGATCCTCAAGCCAGAGGAGCCCGAATGGCTCGAGCGCCCGAGCAATGCGAAGCGCATCCGTCGTGGCGTAACGCCAGTGACAGTCAACGGCTATATCCACGTCGGCACCGACCGAATCGCGAACCGCGCGAACCAACTCAACCACGTGGTCGAGTTCGCGGTTGCTGACTGAGCCGTTGGCTTCATCGCGGGCATAAGGAGTTGGAACGTCGATATCAAACTTCAGGGCTGTGAACCCTTGCGCGACCATCGTCTTTGCTCGCTCGGCGTAGGCGCTGGGTGTGTCGGGCTCGAAGTCGAGGTGCCTCTCCCACAGCGAGCCTTTGCCCACTGCGCTGGGCGACCAGCTCGGTTGTCGTCGGAGGAGCAGAGGTCCGTAACTCTCAAGCGGACCGCCCCCGTGGCAATCGGCGTAGATGCGGATCCGATCCCGATAGTGACCTCCGAGGAGACGGTAAAGCGGGACTCCCAGCTTTCGAGCGTTGAGGTCCAAGAGGGCTGCCTCTATGCCCGAGATCGCGTTGTGCAGAACACCAGACATTCCACCGGCACCGGATGAGGCCTGTATCAGTCGACCGACAAGCGGCGACGAGTCGCGCGGGTCGCTGCCGACAACTAGCTCACTGAATTCTGCGAGGGCACTCGACAGGCCCGGGGCAAAGAAGCACTCGCCAAGCCCCAACGTCCCATCATCTGCCTCCAATCGAACGATGGTCCAGTCGAAGTTCGCTTCAATGACAGCGGTTTCAAGGCTGGCGATTCTCACTGGGGCCGAGTCCTTTGGTCGGGGTCGACCGATGGTGACCAACCGAAGTTGGTTTTCGCCGCGAGACCGCAAACAAGTGTTAGGCCCGGGCTGCTTTCTGGCCGGCTAGAGCACATCAAAGCGCTCGAAAGCGACCAGGGCAGAGTCTCCGTGTTCAACGGCCTCTCGAAAGCGCCTCTCTTGAGCATCCTTGACGAGAGACCTTTCGATGACCTCAGCCTCAATATCCGCTGGCACGATCACCACTCCATCGTCGTCGGCGATAACCAGATCGCCAGGAGCGATGCGGACACCGTCGATGTCCACGACCTTCCCTTGATCGACTACCTCGAGTCTTCCATTCACGTCATACGGCAAATGTCCGCGAGAGAAGACCGGAAATTCGAGTTGGCGGACGCGCGCGACATCGCGGATTAGCCCGTCGGTGACGAGCCCTACCACTCCTCTAGCCACGCACGCCGCGGATACCAGCTCACCCCAAACGGCAGCTCGGGTCGATCGGCCAGTCGGGTATATGAACACCTCTCCTGCCTTGATCTCACCCAGAGCCTTGAGGAGCCCTACGTAAGGAGGATTCGCTGGATGGTCGGCAGGGATGGCGCTAACTGTGAAGGCCCGTCCGACGAGTACCACGTTGGACTGGAGCGGCAAGATTCCGGATCCGAGGCACTGAGTTCGGCGACCAATCGCGTCGAGCGCGTCCGCCACCAGGGCGGTTCGCAGATGCACCCGTAACTGGGCCAGGTCTCGATTGAGTGCGGCGTCCACGCCGCCCTAGCGCATCCAATGCGTGCGTGAGACAGAAGCCGGCCTCAGGCGACCATCGATCCGATCGATGATCCGTCGTTGGATCAAAGCCGACCGGTTGCTGTCAATCAGCCTTCGGACATAGCCCGTCATGAAAGACCCAGACCTCGCGGTTTGGAAGGTTCTGGCATGTCCAGTTGCCAAGCGTCGATCCTATCGATCACAGCGCTACCGCCTAGAGAAAAGACTTCGACTCCAACACTGTCCGTGCGTGATGGATAGACCCGCCCTGTAAGGGCAAGCACATCGTCGATGAATAGTTCGACGATCGACTCATCGACGAACACATGCAACTGGATGAGCGCACCCGGTAGCCAACCGTCATTGAATTCATGAACAGTCGGCATGACTTCAGGTGCCAGAGAGGAATCCCGACGGTCAAATATCACAGTGCCGGTCGACGTATCGATAGAAAAGAGAGTCGTTTCACGACCATCGGGCGATTCCCGAATGCGAAGACCAAGTGTCGACGCTTGACCGGGACGCACGGTTGCCATCATTTCGAGGCGGCAGCCGGTAATGGGTAGAACGACGTTCACTCCGCTCGGAAGGGCAATGGACTCAGACTGCCAGTGCCTGCGTCGCAAACGCGAGAGCTCTCCGGTCGGACTGCTTCTGAGCCGTCCGCTTGTATCGAGAGTCATCGCTCTTGGCAGGGTCATCACGCCAGACCACCCCGCTGCCACTTGGGCGTCGCCGCTACGAGCTTCCGGTGCCCACGCGATTACCAAAGCCCGACCATCGTCGTCGACGAAACAGCTCGGCGCATAAAACTCAGGCCCGATGTCAAGGCGTCCTATCCGTTCGGCCGCGAACTTGCTGCCATCAAGCCGGCCCGTGACGTAGAGGACGGGATGGGCAGCGCTATCTATTGAAAGCAGCAAAACGTAGCGGCCCTGCAACTGAAAGAGTTGCGGGCATTCCCACATCGCGGCTGTCTCGTCTTCGGCTCTCATGTCGGCCATGGAGAAGAAGACGCCGTCGTAGCGCCACCTGCGCAGGTCGTCCGAGCGATAGATGAGTACGGCACCGCCGACGCCCCGGATACCAGAACCCACGAGGAGACACCACTGATCCCCATCCCGCCAGACGAAGGGGTCGCGGAACCCAAAGGTGTCCAGATCGGCGGGAGGGCCAGGAATCAGGACATCAGGATGCTTTCGCCACTCTCGAAGGCCAGCATCACCGAGGGCAAGGCACACGGTTTCTATTCGTCCGCGCCTTGGGTCGTGGCGGACGGCCGTATAGAAGAGATGTGGAGGATCGACCAGAGTTGTGACCGATCCTGACCAGCAGCCGCCCTCGTCGGGTCCTCCAGGCGTCGGACTCAGCGCCAGAGGCAGGATCTCCCAGGCGACCAGATCCTGACTAATAGCGTGGCCCCAATGTTTGAGGCCAGGCTCGGCGCCAACCGGGTTGTATTGGTAGAAGAGGTGATACAGATCGCCGACCTTTGTGAGCCCGAGTGGATCGTTTACCCAGTTTCCTTCAGGTCGGAAGTGACAAACCGGCATGTGCGGTGGCCGGCCATGTGGCTTGCCTTCGAAGACATATGGCGAAGGCAATGACCGATTAACCCTTGAGGCCACTGCTTGCAATGCTCCTGATGAACGCGGGCTGGAAAATTAGGAAGACGATCAAGATCGGTGCCGATATCGCGACCGACATGGCCATGATGTCGCCCCACTGCGTCGGCAACATGCCGGCCACCTGCGACAGTCCGACCGTGATAGGCCGCGAAGCCTCAGTCCGCGTAACCATGACTGGCCAGAACAACCCACCCCAGATCAACAAGAAACTCAGAATCGCAGACGTCGCGAGAGCCGGCTTGATAAGTGGCAGCGCGATCGACACGTAGCTTCTGACAATGCCGGCTCCGTCAATGCGTGCCGCCTCGAACAGTTCCTTCGGAAGATCCAAGAAGAACGAGTAGAAGAGATAAATGAAGAATGGGCTTGCGATGAATGGAATGATCTGGACCAGATAGGTATCGACGATCTGAACTCCAGAGAAGAACAGGAGTAGCGGAATCGCCACGGCTTGGAACGGAACGATGTACATCGCAACGACAAACCCAAGAACCAACCTCTGGCCCTTAAAAGGCACCCAAGCGAGGGCGTAGCCCGCCATGCTGTTGATGAGCGTGCCGAGCGCCACGACCGACCCAGTGATGATCACAGAGTTGAGAAATATCCGAGTGAAGTCGCTAGTGATGAATGCCTCAAAGTAGTTGTTCTCGAGGCGACCCGGCCAGAACGCCTTCAGGCTGTTGCTTTCGGCCAGAACATCGAGGTCAGGCTTGAGCGAGGCAACGAGCATGAACAGTAAGGGCACAAGGAAGACTGCTGCCACTGAGATCAGCAGCGCGTAACTGACGACAACGCCGACAATCCTGTCTCGCCTGGGTCCCGGCAGCATCAGCCCATTTCGCCTCGCTGCCGGCCAACTCGTCGGGCGATCAAGGCAAGGGCCAAGACGAAAACAAAGAAGATGACTGCAATGGCCGAGGCCTCCCCTATTCGCTCCTCGTCAAAGCCGACCTGAACCATCAGCAACATCATTGTTTGCGTCGCGTCGAGGGGCCCGCCGCCGGTCATAACGTAGGGCTGATCGAACAGGCTGAACGACGAGATCATCGAGACCGTCAGTACAAATACGAGTGTGTTGCGCATTCCGGGCAGCGTGATGTGCCAGAACTGTCTGAAAGCGTTCGCGCCGTCGACGCGACCAGCTTCGTACAACTCGGCTGGAATGGCCTGCAGACCAGCCAGCAACAGGATCATCTGGAAGCCTACGTTCTGCCAGATCGACATGATCATGATCGCCGGAAAGGCTAAGTGAGGATCATGGAGCCAGTTCAGCTGGAAGGACCCGCCGGTAAATGCCCCGATGCCGGCATTGATTAGTCCGCTTTGCGCGAGCATAAGCCTCCAGACAACCGCCACGACTGTCAGGACCATCACCACGGGGGCAAAGTAGATCGCCCTAAAAATCGATATTCCGGGGAGTCGCTGGTTGACCATCAGTGCCAGGCCAAGTCCCAGCGTCGTCTGAGCCGCCGGCACGATGAGTGCGAAGACCACATTGTTAGTAAGGGCGTGAATGAAGCGCGGGTCTTCGAGGATCCGTATGTAGTTCTCAAGACCAACGAAACGAGTTGGCAACGGGGAGACGAAGCGCTGGTTGGTCAGGGACAACCCAATCGCGGCCAGGAATGGGATGGCCAGAAACGCCATAAGTAGGGCCATACCAGGCCCTATCAGTACGAGAACGCCACTTCGCTCAACGGCCGCCGCGACGAAATGCCTCGGCCTAGTGAGTGCGCTCACGATTTGGCCTGAAGGCGTCGCCCAACGAAGAATAGAGAGTGCTTCGTTGGGCGACCCGCCACAGGCTAGATGTCCCTACGTTCCAGGGGCTGGGTAGCCGGAGTTGTCCTTAATGTCTTGATCGATCGCGGTGGCTGCTGCCGTCAGTGCTGTTTTTACGTCGCCGCCATCGGCGATTGCTTTAAAAGCCCTAGCGAACTGATCGGTAATCGTCGGGTATGCGGGAGTCTGAGGTCGGGTAACTGTGAATCCGCCGTCGAGCACTTGGGTGATCAGATTCAGTGGCCCGCTGGGCCCGTAAAGCGTTGACTCGCTCGCCACCGACTTGACTGGGGATCCCTGTTCGCCAGCATTTGCCCATATCAAAGCGTGTTCGGGGCTGAGCATGTAGTTGATAAAGGCCGCCACTGCGGCCGGATTCTTGGCTTGCTTGGTGATGCCCCACTGCCAGGAACCGTTGCCGGCCTTTGAACCATTACCGAAATTCGGCAGAGGAACGATTGCAAGGTCGTTGCCAGCTGCCTGAGCATATGGGTCGTACACCCACGGCCCCACCCAGGAAATTGGCGTCCGCCCCTTGAGAAATGATGCGTCGTCGTCGTTAGGGTCAACGTACCCCGCCTTGAACCATGACTGTACTGTCGTGAGGGCCTTAACGGCGGCATCGCTGTTGAGGGTTCCCGTGGCTGTTTGATAGTTGCTTCGATTAATGAGGTCGGCTCCGGCCGATTGGAGAATGGGCGAGAATCCCCACGTGTACCACTCACCGATCCCGTAGTTGATCTTCATGTCCAAGGGATGAGCGAAACCGGCTTTCTGGAGAGTTTGGAGCGCAGAGGTGAACTCGGCAGCCGTCCAGGCGTCCTGGGGGCCAGCTGGGATCCGAATCCCGTTCTTCTGTAGGACTGAGCGGCGGACAAATACTCCCTGGGAGCCTTCGTAATAACCGGCGCCGTAGAGCTTGCCCGCATAGGTTCCCTGTTGGACGTTAGCTGGCGTCAGGTCTGCTTTCACGCCGGAGCTCAGACAATTGTCCATCGGGATTAGGTCTTTCGACCAAGCGTAGTTGTAAAGGTTCGGTCCATCGAAATCGAGCAGGTCGGGCAGACCGCCGCTAGCGGCTGCGGCCTTGACTGTCGTGCTGTATGTCGCCTCCGCCTGCGCCACAAAGTTGACCGTGACATTGCTTTGACTCTTGTTGAAGTCATCGGCGAGTTTCGCCATCGTCAAGCCCGGCTGCACTGTTAGGGAACCGTGGTACCACGCCGTTACCGTCGTGTGGCCAGTTTGGGCACTACTTCCGCTGCAACCTGTCGCCGTGTTTCCGTTGGTCGATCCCCCTCCGCAGGCAACCGATCCGGCCAAGGCAAGCATTGCAGCCACTCCAATCAGACGCGGCAAGGGTTTCATCACACTTCATCCCCGATTTCGCGCCCACCCGACTTTGGGTGATGGTCATCAATTGCCGCGGTGACGACTGCTGCAGACTGATCTTGCGGAACGCTAAATCCTCGCATTGCTGGCTACTCCTTCAAAGCGGGGATCCCGAGCGAGTCTCAGGCCGCAACAAGAACTTCTCCTAGCGACCGTGGCCACCCTTGCCATCTCACGAACCTCCTTAGATGTCGGCCAGCAGTCAACCCTCAGAGGCTCGGGTCGCAACTACTACTTCGTGCCGACGCCACCTGACGTTGTCGAGGTGGTTTATAGCACACGCAAGCGCTTGCGGCAAGCGCTTGCGCGCTACAATCTATCGGCGAGGTACCGGCCGACGTGTCGGCTCAGTTCTTCCCGCGCCCGACGTGGCGGTCGGGTTCAATCTTTGTCCGTGTTGGGAGTTACAGCCGCATGAGTCTCGGTGCATGAATGTCGGAGATAGGCGAATCGTCCGCGGCGGAAGGTCCGGCGTTTCGATGCGTGCCAGCAACAGTCGCACCGCCTCGGCGCCCATCAATGACACAGGTTGGGCCATGGTGGTCAGACGCGGATGAAAGAGGTCGGACCATTCGAAATCGTCAAACGCGACCAGCGCCACGTCGCTGGGCACCGCGAGGCCGAGATCGCGGAGCGCACGCATAGCACCGATGGTCATTTGGTTGTTAGCGACGATCAGGGCCGATGGCGGCCGCTTTCCAGCCCACATATGGATCACCGCCGCATGCGCGGTGTCGCCCTCCGAAGCTCCGCTCTCGAGCAGCTCTGGCTCGAAAGGCAAGCCAGCGTTGGCCAAACCTAGGCGATAGCCAGCGATGCGCTCATCGGTCGTGCTCAAACCGTGAAGTCCAGAAATCATGCCGATCCGCCTATGCCCGAGCTCGACCAAATGGTTGACGAGGTCCGCAGTCGGCTTCTCGTTCTCACTCCCGACCTGATCGAAATGGTCCCAGGCCAGGCGGTCTACGAGGACGGTCGGGAGGTCATGTTCGGCGAGGTACCGCAGGGCATGTCGGCGGCTGTCGGCCCCGGGTGCGATCAACATCCCATCGACGCGCCGCTCGTGCAATCCGCGCACGACCTGCAACTCGCGGCCGGCATCCTCGTGAGGTTCCGCCAGCAGGAGCATGTAGCCAAGCTCAGAAAGCTTCGCTTCAATAACGTGGACCAGGTTCGTGAAGTAAGGATTCGAAATCGCGGAAATGGCCAGACCGATCGAGCGAGTACTGGCCGTAGCCAACGACCTGGCAATCGTATTTGGCGTGTAACCCAATTCTTGGATTGCGCCAAGTACATCCGCTCGGGTTGCATCTGCAACCTTGCGGGTTCCGTTGATAACGTGCGACACCGTCGATACGGACACTTTCGCCCTAAGAGCGACGTCAGCCATTGTGGTCATCTACGCCCATTCCTCCTGGTCGATTTCGATCCAAGCATGAATCAAACGCTTGCGCAACCGCTTGCTAAGCCTACCGGCGCTGGCCGGCTTCATGATTCATGATTGAGGTCCGGACGTTCAAAGAGCTGGTCGTGCGTGCTCAGCACATGGCCACTCAGGGGCGCCAAATCCTTGGAATCACAGGCCCCCCCGGCGCGGGGAAGTCGACCTTGGCTGGGGCAATCATCGCCCAACTCGATGGCGAGGCTGTAGACGTACCAATGGATGGCTTTCATCTTGCGAACTCGGAGCTTGAGCGCCTCGGCCGTCGAAGTCGGAAGGGCGCCCCTGATACTTTTGATGCGGCAGCTTACGTTTCGCTGGTGCGACGCCTGAAAGCGAAAGACGATGAAGTCGTCTATGCCCCCGCTTTTCGGCGCGAGCTCGATGAGCCGATTGCGGGGGCTATCGCTATACCGCACCACGTTCCTCTGGTGGTTACTGAGGGTAACTACCTACTCCTTGACTACTTGCCCTGGGCAGCGCTGCGAGGCCTCCTAGATGAAGTCTGGTACCTGGAGCTGAGCGACCAGACCCGGAACGAACGGCTCGTCGACCGGCACGTCCGCTACGGCAAATCCCTTCAAGCAGCACGAGAGTGGGTAGAGGGTAGCGACGAATCTAACGCCGGCCTTATAGCCGAAACCCGTAATCGTGCGGATGTGATCGTCAGGAGTTGGACAAATCGTGATACGACGTGAAGCGGTTTCAGGCCGAGTGTTTCAGGAACACCCACCGACCAACTCTTCGCGCCGGGGAGGATCAGCCCCAACGCGGCTACACGTTATAGAGGCCACCCGGCAGGCAAATTCGAGCGCTGATCGAAGCTGACCCTCGTTCATCGTGAAGTTCACCCGCAGCGCGGCGTTGTCGTTCAACCACGACAGGAGCGCCGCGCCGAAGGCATCGCCAGCGCCGATCGTGTCTTCTACGGCAGACTCTGTCGCCTGAACACTGACGCGGACACCGCGCATCACCGCATAGGCGCCATGGGCGCCCAACGTAGCAATCACTAGGCGTACGCCGCGCCCCATGAGCGTCTCCGCGGCCTGTTCATAGCTCAGGTCGGGGTATAGCCACGCTAGGTCCTCTTGGCTCGCCTTGACGATTGTGCTTCGACCAATTA
>WNFT01004390.1_pt1 | contig 12316 bp, 10 predicted proteins | sample 5400191 | NCBI WGS metagenome assembly WNFT01 (sample SAMN13153359, study PRJNA577476) | soil metagenome | isolation source: 80 cm saprolite under Madrone tree | place: USA:California | collected 2016-06-14
CAGAGGTCAACTTGCTGGCGCAGCAGAAAATCACGATCAAGACGGACTTGCTTCCCGGAAGCATCACGCAGGCCGGACCCTCCATAAAACAAAACTAGAGAACATATAAGGACGGCGGTGCGCGACGCAGCTCGCTTGCTGCCGTGGAAGATAGGACTCGAACTACCAGCTCGAGTCGCCGCCGCAGAGAGCACACCCGTTTCGATGAGCTCAGGCGAATTGGTATCGTGCCCCTACGTGCGGGCGGTGACGGCAGATTGAGGCGCCGCGGCAAGAGCACGGAGTGAATCATCGTAAGGGGCGCGGGCGACGCCGCGTTCGGTGAAGATGGCGGCGATGTAGCGGGCGGGGGTGACGTCGAAGGCGGGATGGGCAGCGTGGACGTCGGGAGCGATTCGGACGCCCTGGAGATGCGTGACTTCGGCGGCGGAACGCTCTTCGATGGGAATGTGATCGCCGTCGGGGATAGAGAGATCGAACGTGGAGACCGGTGCCGCGATGTAAAAGGGAACGTTATTTTCTTTGGCGAGGACGGCGATCTGGTAGGTGCCAATTTTGTTGGCGGTGTCGCCGTTGGCGGCGATGCGGTCCGCGCCGGTGACGATGGCGCTGACTTTTTCTGTTTTCAGGAAATGACCGACCATGTTGTCGGTGATTAAGGTAAGCGGGATGCCGCCCTTGTCGAGTTCCCAGGCGGTGAGGCGCGCGCCCTGGAGATACGGGCGCGTTTCGGGAACGAGGATATGGAGTTTTTTCCCTTGTTCGAATGCGACGCGGATGACGCCGAGGGCGGTGCCGATGCCGCCGGTGGCGAGCGCGCCGGCGTTGCACTGAGTCATGACTCGGCCGTCGCGGGGCATGAATTCCGCGCCAAAGCGGCCGATGGCTTCGTCAGTGGCCTTTTTTTCGAGATGAATTTGCTGTGCTTCCTCGACCATGCCTTGCTTGATTTTAACCAGGTCGGAGGTTTGCGAGGTGAGTTCGCCGAAGCGGCGCTTCATGCGCTCGAGGGCCCAGAAGAGATCCACGGCGGTGGGGCGGGTTTTGGCAAGCGCGTCGCAGATTTCCTGGAATTCCGGGCGAAGCGCTTCGACAGAATTCGCTGAGGAACGCAGAACGCCCAGGGCCGCGCCCATGGCGGCGGCGACGCCGATGGCGGGCGCGCCGCGAATGACCATTTCACGAATGGCTTTGGCAACTTCGCGATAGTCGGTGTAGGTATAGGAAATTTCTTCAGCGGGAAGACGGCGCTGGTCCAGCATGACCACGCCGCGGTCCGTCCATTCAATGGGTTGCGCTACGTACATCTAAAGTGACCCTCGGTCTCAGTGCTGCGCAGTCGAGCCGGTGTTTAAGTCGAGATTCCTGGACCGCGCGACCCGACGCCCCACAAACCGGGGCGCAAGAGAAAATCGGGTCGTTCCGCTCAGAATGACAAAAAGGAGCGGCAGCGTTCTGAAGATAGCCCTATTGTAGCGAAGGTGGAAGGCCAAGACGAATCCATCATTTACCCATCGGCATTTGCGTGAAGCCCTTGGTGGCGATGAAGGAGGTGACGGCGATCATGGAGTTATAGCCAAGATGGAGAAGAAAACTGGCGACGACGGTGCCGGTGCGGGCGCGCGCGAACGTGAAAATAATGCCGACAAGAGTGAGGAGTGCCACGAGGCCCCAGGTCCAGCCGAGCTGCGCTCCGTGCATCAAGCCAAAGAGGAACCCGGTGATCAGAATGCCGGGGAGGACGCCGAGGGATTTCGCGAAAAGGGGATAGAGGTAGCCACGGAAAATGGTTTCTTCGACGAGCGGCGCGACGAATACGGCCATGGCCATCAGCAACATGGCGCCGGTGCGGCTCTTGAAGAGTTCCTGGATGGGGACGTGTTCCACATTCTTGATGCGCGAACTGGCGATGGCGACAAAGATGGCCAGGCCGCAGCCGGAAAAGAAATACATCCACGGACTTCCTTTGCCGGCAATGGGGTCGGTGTTCAGTTTTTTCCAGCCTAACGTTTGCCAAAAAGGAAGACCGCGGAGCACGGAGAGCGTCACATACAGAAAAAGAAATATGAGAGCGAACCAGAGGATATTGGTGCCGACGAGGAATTGCGGTTTGGATTCGATCAGTTGTTGCAATTGCTTTTGCGAGAGGTGCTTGTTCGCGGAAAGCAAAAGGACGCCGCCGAGTTGGACGATCACCAGGCTGCCGAAGCCGAAAACGAGAAAGACCACGAGATGCACCCAAGACCAGGGAATACGCAGGTCTTCGGGAAGAGAAGAGCTTGCGTAAGTGGCAGGGCTAAGCGCGGCATAGGAAATGGGGTCGCCGGCGAGCGGAGGCGTGAGCGGTTCCGGCGGCGCGAATTCGGTAGTCTGGTCCGGTGCAAGCTGCGCGGGAAGATTCTCATCGGGTGGTTTCAGCGGGTTGTCGTCGAAGAGAGTCATCGTTTTCCAGGGCGCGATTTCCTTGGCCAGCCAGCGGCCAGCGCAGCGGCGACGAGCGGCAAGAGCAGCTCGTGGTGGCCGGTAATAGCGTAGCCGTGCGATTCAGGTCCGCGGCTGCCGTGCGCGGACGCGGTTGGACGCTTCACTACATTCTGCAACGGACGGTAGTGCTGAATAAAGTCGAAGTTCGCGGTGGTAATGGGACGGAGCGGGACGCCGAGATTGCGGACGACGGAAACGGCTTTGAGAAAAACTTCGGGGAGCAGGACGGCGGAACCCCAATTGAGATAAACGCCGCCGGGATGCATTTGCTCGACGAGGGCGCAGAAGAGGCGGAAGTCGTAGTGCGTGGCGGCGCCGAGAGCAGCGCCGTCGGCGGCGCGGTGCATGTGAGGGATGTCCGTACCAATGGCGAGATGGATGGTGACGGGGATGCGGTGTTTGTAGGCGGCCATGAGGACGCTGGAATCGGCGTGCTTGACGTCGAGGATGCCGCTCGAGAGGAATTGTCCGGCGGCTTCGCCGTAGCCGATTCGAATGCGGTGTGAAACCTTGGCGATTTCGTTGATGTACTGGCCGGTTTCGCTGGCCATGCCGAATTGGCCTTCGCCGAGCCCGGCTTCGACGTCTTCGGAAGTGTTGCCGGCGAGGGCGATTTCGAAATCGTGGATGAGAGCGGCGCCGTTCATGGCGATGCCGGAGACGAAGCCGCGTTTCATGAGGTCGATGAGAACGGGGCCGAGGCCGACTTTGATGACGTGGCCGCCGAGGCCCCAAAGCATGGCTTTGTGCTGCCCACGCGCATTGTGGATGGCTGCGAGGAGATGGCGAAGATCTTCAGCGGCGAGAATGATTGGAAGTGAATCGAGAAATTTCGTGAACGACGTGTTCGCAGCGGGAGCTTTTGCAAAGTCGCGGATACTGACCTTGCTCTTGCGCGAGGCAAGCGGGTAGGTGTGGACCGCGCCGAGCATGATGGGATGGATGGAGTAGATGCTCATGGAGCAGTGGATACTCTACCCTGCGAGGAGAACATTACCAAGCTTCGTGCAAGGCGCACTGGTTGCCGCCTCGCCCTTACAAGGAGACGAGGAAGCGGCGCGATGGCTACTTTGCGTTGCTATTGTGGTGACCGTTATTGGAGATACCCAGGACACGGGCGAGGGCTTGGCCGGTGTAGGATTTTCTTGTGCGAGCGACGAGTTCGGGCGGGCCTTGGGCGACAATGCGGCCGCCGCCTTCGCCGCCTTCGGGCCCGAGGTCGATGACCCAGTCGGCTTGTTTGATGACGTCGAGATGGTGCTCGATGATGAGCACGGTGTTGCCGAGATCAACGAGGCGCTGCAAGACGTCGAGGAGCTTTCGAACGTCGTCGAAGTGCAGGCCGGTGGTGGGCTCGTCGAGAATGTAGAGCGTGCGGCCGGTCTGGCGTTTCGAAAGCTCACGCGCGAGCTTGATGCGCTGGGCTTCGCCGCCGGAAAGAGTGGTGGCGGACTGGCCGAGGGTGACGTAGCTGAGTCCGACTTCGACGAGTGTGGCGAGCTTCTGCTGAATCTGGGGGATGTTTTCGAGGAGCTTCAGCGCGTCGGAGGAGGGCAGGTTCAAAACGTCGCTGATGGAGTGGCCCTTGTAGCAGACGGCGAGCGTCTCCGAGTTGTAGCGGCGGCCGCGGCAGACTTCGCACATCACATAAACGTCCGGAAGAAAATTCATTTCGATGCGGCGGAGGCCGTCGCCCTGGCAGGCTTCGCAGCGGCCGCCCTTCACGTTGAAGCTGAAGCGCCCGGGGCGGTAGCCGCGCTCGCGCGATTCGGGGAGCATGGCGAAGAGATCGCGAATAGGAGCGAAAACGCCGGTGTAGGTAGCGGGATTCGAACGCGGCGTGCGGCCAATGGGCGCCTGATCGATTTCGATGACTTTGTCGATCTGATCCGCGCCGAGAATTGCGCGATGGGCGGCGGGGGCCTCCGAGGAGCGATAGAGCTTCTGCGCGAGGGCGCGATAGAGAATGTCGTTGACGAGCGTGGACTTGCCGGAGCCGGAGACGCCGGTGACGACCGTGAGCACGCCGAGCGGAAGCGTGATGTCAACGTCTTTCAGATTGTTGGCGCTGGCGCCGAGAATCTGTATGGATTTGCCGTTGGGACCGCGGCGTTTTTCAGGGACGTGGATTTTGGCGGCACCGCTGAGGTATCGGCCGGTGAGAGATTCCGGCGTGTCTTCGATTTGCTGCGGCTTGCCCTGGGCGACGAGATAGCCGCCGGCATTGCCTGCGCCGGGGCCGAGGTCGACAACGAAATCGGCGCGACGGATGGTGTCTTCGTCGTGTTCGACGACGAGGACGGTGTTGCCAAGGTTGCGAAGGTGTTCGAGGGAGCCGAGAAGGCGATCGTTGTCGCGGGCGTGGAGGCCGATGCTAGGCTCGTCAAGGACGTAGAGGACGCCGCGGAGGCGTGAGCCGATTTGCGTGGCGAGGCGAATGCGCTGGGCTTCGCCGCCGGAGAGCGTGGCAGCGGAGCGATCGAGGCTGAGATAACCGAGACCGACCGCGAGCAGGAAATCAATGCGCTCGGCGACTTCCTCGAGGGGACGCGCGGCGATTTCTTTTTGGCGGGCGGTCAGCTTCGAGAGGATTTTGTCCACCGCAGGACGCGCAGAGGTGAGCGAGAACGCAGTGAAGTCGGCAATGGACCAGCCGGCAAGTTTTACGGCGAGGGATTCGGGGCGGAGCCGCTTGCCGTGGCAGACGCTGCAGAGAGTGGCGGACATGTATTGCGTCATCCACTCGCGGTAGGTATCCGATCCGGACTCTTCGAAATTGCGCTCGAGAAATTTCAGGATGCCGGGAAATCGGAAGCCTTTTTCGCCTTTGGATTTTTTCGTTGCTGCGCCATTTTCACCCGTAGCGCCACGGCCGTTGGATGGCGGGTAGCCGTAGAGAAGCATGTTCTGGATGCGCGCGGGGAATTTGTCGAAGGGCGTTTCGAGATCGAAGCCGTGCGCGTAGGCGCCGAGCTCCAGCGTGCGCTTGAGAATCGCGGAAGCGGAGCCCGGGCCGAGGCCGCCATCAAATAGCGGGCGGCTCCAATCATGGATGATTTTGGAGGGAGTGAAATCGTACTTGGAACCGAGGCCGTTGCAGGCGGGGCAGGCCCCGTAGGGCGAATTGAAGCTGAACGAACGCGGCTCCAGCACAGGAACGGAAATGCCGCAATCGGGGCAGGCAAGTTTCTCCGAAAAGGTGTGTTCCTTGCCGGCGACGATGGCGACAGTGACGAGACCGCTTGCGAGCTTCAGCGCGGTGGCGATGGATTGTTCGAGGCGCGCGGCGATACCCGGTTTGACGAGCAAGCGGTCGATGACGATTTCGATGGTGTGATTCTTGCGCTTATCAATGACCGGAAGCTCGTCGAGCGGGAAGAGTTCGCCGTTGATTCGAACGCGAACGTAGCCGTCCTGCGCGAATTTTTCGAGTTCTTTCCGGTAGGCGCCCTTCCGGCCGCGGACGATGGGCGCGAGGATCATGATGCGGTCGTCGGGTTTGCAGAGTTCGCCGTGCAAGATGGACTGGACAATCTGCTCGCTGGATTGGCGCGAGATGGGTAAACCGCAGTTGGGGCAATGCGGAACGCCGACCGAGGCGTAGATGACGCGGAGGTAATCGTAAATTTCGGTGATGGTGCCGACGGTGGAACGCGGCGAGCGCGTCGTGGTCTTCTGCTCGATGGCGATCGAAGGCGAGAGCCCCTCGATGACGTCCACGTCGGGGCGTTCCATCTGGTCCAGGAACTGGCGCGCGTAAGCCGAGAGGGATTCGACGTAACGGCGCTGGCCTTCGGCGTAAATGGTGTCAAAGGCCAGCGAAGATTTGCCGGAGCCGGAGAGGCCAGTAATGACTGTCAGGGAGTTCCGGGGAATTTCCACGTCGATATTCTTGAGGTTGTGCTGGCGCGCGCCCCGGATTACCAGTTTGGTCAGGCCCATGAGACGAAAACGCCCCTCCACAGGAGCTGCGGCACCCAGTAGTTACACTGAGCCCAAAATAACTCTTCACAATAGCAGGTGAGAAAGAAGAGGGTCAAGGCGCTCAAGAACACACGCGAGCCTTTTTGCGTCCTTACTCCTTGGGGAGCCTTAGAGACTAGGTAAAAGACCTGAACGGTAACGCAATTAGCCGAACCAGCAGGTAAATTTGCCGGGGAGGTAGAGCGTTTTTACTTGGAATTATAGTTCCACCCTATTGAAAACAAATGCTTTAGGAATGGCGCGGAGGTTGCAGACTCTAAAGTGGTGGGGGAGGCGGGCCGAGGATCCCTTTAGGGGATTGAGGGCTGGGCCGGTTCGCCACTCCCCCCTATCACTTTGGCCGATCTACCCCAAAAACCACTCTGAACAATACCGAACACGGCGAAGGTGTGTTTGTTCATGACTGGTGCCTCGGGAGCGGTGGACTGTGCGCTTGATTTTCTTACGTCCGGACGAGATTGAAAATCACCGGGGGTGCAAGGCGGCCCACGGTGTGCTCTCGCGTCTGGTAGTCGGCGAGGGTGAGAGCAAGCATTATGGCGAGCCAGAATACCGAACAGACAATCACAAGCTGGGTGCGCCTGGGGCTATAGCGCGCGTGCATGAAGTAGAGAACCACCAGCGTGGCCTTGAACGTGGCGATGCCCAAAGCGATGACAATATTGAACGCTCCGAAGTTCTGATAGGCGGCCCACACCGTGATGGCAGTGCCGGCCATCAGCGTCAGAAAGATGGCTACGTAAATCTTCGGCGAAACAATGTGTTCGGACACGCGACGCTCTCCCCAACTCTCCTAGTGGTGCCGGTCAATCAGATATAACAACGGGAACAGATAGATCCAGACGATATCTACGAAGTGCCAGTACAGGCCCACGATTTCGACGGGCGTGTTGTACTTCGGCGTGTAGCGGCCGGCGAAGGATCCTTTGATGAGCCAGACCAGCAGGCCCGCACCGACGATCATATGCAGGGCGTGCAGGCCGGTCATGCCGAAGTACAGCGAGAAGTACAGTTGGGCATGGGCGTTTAGGTCCGGGTCCTTGGCGAATGCTTTTTCCAGCTCTTCTTTCTCCTCGGCAATTTTGCCGGCGTTATCGGCGGCCGTAGGGTGCTCCGCGTGGTATCGAATGTCGAAGCCGGCGCCGGGAATGAGGTGATGGTCAAACTTCTGCTTGTACTCGATCACCTTGACGCCAAGAAATATGGTGCCGAGGACGACTGTGGCGATCAGGAAAATGCTGACCAACTGTTTCTTGCCCACCTGCGCGGACCAGACGGCCATGGCCATGGTCAAGCTGCTCATGATCAGTACCACGGTATTGAAGCCGCCGAGAGTCAAGTCCAGCGTGTTGCTGCCGGCGCCGAAAGCCGCGCTAAACGCGTGGCGGTTAATCGTGTAAGTCAAGAACAGGCCGCCGAAGAACAAGACTTCAGTGACCAGGAAAATCCACATCCCGAGTGCAGCGGATTCCTTCTGCTGCTCGAGCGTTTCAAAGTGTCCGTACAGTTCGCCGGTGCGATGCACGCGGTACTCCTCTTCCTAAATCAATCTTTGGCCCGGCTTCGGCCAACTGCCGGACGGACTAAAGTCCGTCCCTACGCTAGAACTCAAACTGCCAACAGGACAGACTGAAAGTCTGTCCCACAACAGAATTCAAACTTGCTAATCATCTCCATGGGCCGGAGCGGGCGATGGGGCCCCAGCTCCCAGGCCAAGATCGGGCCGGTTTTTATAGTCGTACGGTTCCCAGGTAACTTCCGGCGTAACGTCAAAATTCTCCGTTGGCGGCGGCGAAGGCGTTGTCCATTCAAGTCCCGTGGCCGGCCAGGGATTCGGGCCCGCCACTTTGCCATAACGCATGGACCACATCAGATAGAGCATCGGGAGCAAGTAGCCCAGCGCGAGAATCGAAGCGCCCGCGGTGGAGAGCACGTTGAGCACCTGAAATTCCGGCGGATAGGTGTGATAACGCCGCGGCATGCCCATGTAGCCGAGAATGAACTGCGGAAAGAAGGTCAGGTTGAACCCGACAAATAGGGTTATCGCGGCAGTGCGCGCCAGGGATTCGGGATAGAGACGGCCTGTGATCTTCGGCCACCAGAAGTGCAGGCCGCCGACATAACCCATGACGGCGCCGCCGACCATGATGTAGTGAAAGTGGGCGACGACAAAGTAGGTGTCATGGATGTGAATGTCCAAGCCGAGGCAAGCGAGAAACAGCCCTGTGAGGCCGCCGATGAGGAACAGCCCGATGAAACCCAAGGCATAGATCATGGGCGTATCCCAGGAGATCGAGCCTTTATAGAGCGTCGAAGTCCAGTTGAAAACTTTGACGGCCGAGGGAATCGCCACGACGTAGCTAAGGAAGGAAAACGTAAGCGCGGCGTACGTGGACTCGCCGGTCACGAACATGTGGTGGGCCCAGACGAGGAAGCCGATGACGGCAATGGCGATGCTCGATCCGGCGATGAAGGAGTATCCAAAGATGGGCTTGCGCGCGAAGGTCGGAATAACCTCGCTAACTACACCCATCGCCGGAAGAACCATGATGTAAACGGCCGGATGCGAGTAGAACCAGAAGAGATGCTGAAAAAGGATCGGATCGCCGCCGAGAGCCGGGTTGAAAAAGCCAAGATGAAACATGCGCTCGAGGCCGGCAAGCAACAAGGTGATGGCGACGACTGGCGTTCCCAGAACCATGACGAGGCTGGTGGCGTAGTGCGACCAGACAAAGAGCGGGAGCCGGAACCAGGTCATTCCCGGAGCACGCATGGTGTGGATAGTGACGATGAAGTTGAGGCCCGTAAGAATCGATGAGAAGCCGTTGATGAAGATGCCGATCACTGCGGGGGTGACGGCGGAATTCGAATAAACGCTGCTCAGCGGCGTGTAGAACGTCCAGCCGGTATCCAGGCCGCCGGTGCTGAAGGAATAGAGCACGAAGGAGCCGCCGATCAGATAGATATACCAGCTCAAGAGATTGATCTTCGGGAAGGCCAGGTCTTTGGCACCGATCATCAGCGGTATCAGAAAATTTCCAAGAACTGCGGGGATGGATGGAATCAGGAAAAAGAAAATCATGGCCACGCCGTGCATGGTGAAGAGTTTGTTGTAAGTTTCCGGCGTCACCAAATAACCAGTGGGTGTGAGGAGGTGGATGCGGATCAAGGTGGCGAAAATGCCGCCGATGAAGAAGAAAACGGTCACCGAGCCGAGATATAGGAGGGCGATGCGCTTGTGGTCGGTGGTGAGCAGCCACGATTTAAGACCGTACGTGGCGTTCAGGTAGTCCTCGTGCGGCATGTTCGGCCCAGGCGATGGCGGTGGCGTCTTGCTCATAACTTATTTCCCCGAAGCCGGAGCCGGCTGCGACTGCAACGATTTGATGTAGGCGATGAGAGCAAGAATCTGCTCCTCCGTCAGTTGTCCTTGGTACGTAGGCATCAGCGGCTGGTATCGGGCGACAATCTTGGCGTTTGGCTGCAAAATCGATTCGCGGATGTAGGCATCGTCCGCAACGACCGTAGTGCCATCGGCTAGGCTCACTTGGGAGCCGTACAAACCGTTCAGCGAAGGCGCACGGCCTGTACCGTCGGGGAAATGGCAGGTGCTGCAGGCTCTCTCGACAAAAAGCTTTTCGCCCGCGACGACGGGATCGCCTTGACCACTTGAGCCGGAAAGCCACGCGGCGTATTCAGAGGGCTCCATGACCGTCACCCAGCCGCCCATCAGGGCGTGATTCGTGCCGCAATACTGCGAGCAGAAGAAATGATAACGGCCGGGCTTGGTGGGGCGGAACCACATCGTGTTGTAATGGCCGGGAACCACGTCCATCTTCACGCGGAATGCAGGAACGAAAAAATCATGGATGACGTCTTCGCTCGCCATAATCAGCCGCACATTTCGGCCGACCGGAACGTGCAGCTCATTGATCTCCCGCAAGCCGCTGGGCTGCTGTGCCTTCCACATCCACTGTTTGCCGATGACGTAAATGTCGAGCGTGTCCTGCGGCGCATGCCGGTAGTCCACGTAGACGACAGCGCCCCAGCCGAACATGGCCATGGCCAGGAGCAGGGGAATGACCAACCACGCCGTTTCCAGACGCATATCGCCGAGAATGGGAACGCCGACGGCATTGGGCTGCTTGCGATGAAACTTGAAAAAGAAAATGACAATCGCCGCGGTGATCGCGACCCCGAAGAACAGACAGATCAGCGTGATGAAAAGCATCAGGTTGTCCACCTGGGGCGCGAAGTTGGACGCCTGCTCGGGATACAGTGGTAATTGCGACTGCACGGCTTAGTGGGCTCCTCTTTCAGGGCAACCGCTGAGCGGTTGACGCAACTTTGCTTGCGCCGATCGGGCATCGCGGCGACGGAAAATCAAGATCCCCCCGACGATACAGAGGATCGTCAAGATCCCGCCCAGGCGGATGATCCTGAGGATCGCCGTGCTGTAGGTGGCGGTGCTGGGGTCGTACTGGTAGCAGAACAGCAGCACGTGGTCGATGGGCGTACCGATTTTTCCCGCGGACGCTTCGACGAGACCAAGGCGCATGTCCCGGCCGGGATATTCGACACCGTAGAAATAGCGCGAGATGCGGCCATCGGGTGTGAGCACTATGACGCCGCTGGCGTGCGCGAAGAGATTCGTCTTAGCGCTGAAGTTGTAGCGGAAATTGGCGGCGCGCGTGGCGGCATCAATCGATTCCTGCGAACCCGTGAGGAAATGCCAGCCGGCTTCCGTTCCGGACCGGCGAAAGTGCGAGACTACGCCTTTCTTTTTCTCCGCGGCCATGTCCGGCGTTTCACGCGAATCAAAGCTGATAAAGACGACCTCATAATCCATGCCTGGGTTGAAGGAAAGCATGCGCAGCGTTCCGACAACGCCTTGCTGCACCTGATTGCAGAGCATGGGGCAGCCGTAATAGACGAAGGCCAGGACGACGGGTTTCTGGCCAAAATATTGGCGGAGCTGGACACTGCGGCCAGATTCGTCGCGGAACGGAAGGTCGAGCGGCATCTGCGCGTTGAGCTGCGGCTCGAATCCGACGTTTTGAAGAGCAGGCGGCAGCGTTGCGGCTGTTGGACCGACGTTGCTCGGGACGGTCTGCGCGTGTGCGGCAGACGCTGCCAGCGCGAGTACTGCGAATCCGAAGATGGCGCGAACTTTTTTCATCTCGCTACTTCTTTTTCTCCGTCGCCGAAGCAGAAGATCCCGGCAGACCTTTTTCCGCGATGATCTTCATTGCATCCTTTACGGGAATCTGGGCGATGCCGGAACTCTCGTCGATCCATTCGAATTTCTGGTTGGCCTCGGTGTCGGCCTTCAATTTGTCGCGCATATCCTGCTGCGGGTCGGTCGCGTGCCCGGGAACGCCCTGCAGCCGTGGTTCCGGCGGAAGCTCACGGTAGTCCGGGCCAAGCGCCGCGCGGGAAGGCGGCGGAGGCGCATCGTTCGAAGCCGCAAACTTCAACGTGAAACGGAGAATGTAGACGCACACGAGCAAGGAGGCGACGACAGCCAAACCCAAGGCAAAAAGATAGCCGTAGATGGTACCAGCCTTGACGTCGCGTTCCTCGAAGGCGACGTCGGTGTGGCGCGGCTCGCCCGCGTCGTGGCCCTGATTGTGGGACTCAGTGCTCATGGTGCTCCAGGGTCTCCTCAAGATTTGGGTCGCCAATCGGAAGAAGCGGGTACTGCCTCAGATTGAAAGCAAAAAGTCCCAGCCACAATCCGCCGAGTGCGAGCGGGAGGACAATGTCCAGCCAGGATGGCAGGGCGCGCGAGGTGAATTCCGGCCGCGTCATCCAGAAAAGATCCACGAGGCGCATGAAAATCAGCCAC
>WNFT01009962.1_pt1 | contig 12315 bp, 6 predicted proteins | sample 5400191 | NCBI WGS metagenome assembly WNFT01 (sample SAMN13153359, study PRJNA577476) | soil metagenome | isolation source: 80 cm saprolite under Madrone tree | place: USA:California | collected 2016-06-14
CACCGCGGTGGCATGACTGCCGCCGCCTCCCGGCCCCTGCTTCAGGTCGTTGATCGGGTTGTCAAAGGCTCTTTGTATCGACGACAATAAATCATCGGGTTCGCGGTTTGCGTAGACCTTCACTTCGATGTCGCCGGCCTTCTCGGTGGTGATCTTGTAGTCGCCAAAGGCAAATCCGGCCGCTGCCAGCGGGATATCGCTCTTCCAGTTGCTGATCGATTCCTTGCCATCTACGGATTCACTGGTCTTGTTTCCGGTGGCCACCAAGCTGTATTTCTTGGGGTTGCGGAAGGTCAGATCGAAATTGGAACGAAAGGCGAATTCATCCACCCCAGGTTCGCTGGCGAATGCGGTAGGATACCAGCCGAAGCTTTGGCAGAAATAATTGCCGCCGCCGACTTTGACGACTACGTGCTTTCCGCCATACTGGAATTCCAAAACTTCGTTGCGCCCGGTTTGCGTTGGCTCCTTTAAAGCAACCGCGACGTAGTCTCCATACGACTGCGAACGTTCTTTCCGCTCGCGCGCCTGGAAAAATTCCAGGCTGCGCCCCTGACTGTCTTTCACCGAGCTGAGCCGTAAATTGGAATCCAGCGCGAAAAGTAGGACTTGTTCTCCGGAGTAGCGCGGTTGAACCGTGGCCTGCGCCGTGGCGTTGAGGTCGGCATTGTCCGCAACGTGCGTGCTGATCTGGTAGTTCGGGATGAGGAAATCCTGCCGGGCCGCGGGATCGTCATAAGCGTGCCGGAAGTCGCGGCCACCGGCGGGATAATTCATCCAGATGTCATGTATTTTGAAGGGACCAACGTCCGCCCAGCGGCCAATGCGGACTTCTTCCGGTTGCATGGCGTCGTACCGGACTTCAACCCAACCTTTTTCCTTGGTCTTCAAATCAGCCAGGAAATACGCGGTACGCTGCCGGTCTGGCGAGAAAACGCTCTTGAACAAGCGCGGCAGATACTCGGCGCCGAGATCCTCCCTGTCCCTTTGTCGGTTGGTGTAGAGATCATCAGCGGCGGGACCGCTGGCCTGCCATTTCACCTCCTTCGCGACTTCGTCGAGAAGGCCATCGGTGAAAGAGAAAGTCGCATCGGTGAACGCCATATTCAGTTTGTCTTGCTTAGTGAATAGACGAAGCTGCTGCCATTCGAGGGGATTGGGAGGCGCGGCTTCGACCCGGCCATTGCCGTGAAAGACTGCGGCGAAGACGACGCCATGAACAGGCGGCGCGAACTGAATGGTGCCATCGGTCAGCGTGATGCGCACAGCATCACGAACGATGGTGATGTTTTCAACATGTGCGGACCTCGCCGTATCCATTGCGGGAGCTGAGAGCGCGTTCCAGACAGACGCGGCACCGGACGGCGCGGGCGTCTGGGCGAATGCCGACGCCGGAGCGAGAATCGTCAAAAAAGCCGCAACTGCGGCTCTGCCAAGCATGGTTGCACCCCACAGGATGGCTAGAAAGTACTCTGTGTTCCGGTCCGAAGCAAGTAGCAGATTGGGTACACCAGGGGAATGCTGGGAAGCATTGACCTGCAGCCGGCAGCGAAATTAAGCGGAGTGCGATAGTCTTAGCGGACCGTGATGACTGCTCGTGTCGTCGAGGAAGTGAAGGAGAAGAAGCGCGCGGCGTTGCTGAGCGTGGGCTCGGCGCTCGTGCTCGTTTCGCTCAAGACTTTTCTCGTACTCCGCACCGGTAGCTTGGGCGTGTTGTCGGAGGCGCTGCACTCCGGACTCGATCTGGTCGCCGCGATTATCACGTTTTTGTCCGTCCGCGTTTCGGATGAACCCGCAGACGAAAGGCATCCCTACGGTCACGGCAAATTTGAGAATTTTTCGGCGTTTGTCGAAACAGGGTTGCTGCTACTGACGGCGCTGTACATTATTTATGAAGCTTTCAGCCGCCTCTTTTTTCGCAGTGTGCACATCGAGCCGAGCATTACGGCCATGGTTATTCTGTTCTGTGCGCTTGGCGTTGACCTGACGCGCGCCCGGGCGTTATCGCGCGTGGCGAAGAAATTCTCCAGCGAAGCACTGGAGGCGGATGCGCTGCATTTTTCCACGGATGTCTGGAGCACGATCGTCGTCATCATTGGCGTGGGTTTGGTGTGGGCCGGTGAAACCTGGAATCTGCCTTATTTGATCTATGCTGACGCGCTTGCCGCGTTAGCAGTTGCCGCAGTGATCTTGTGGGTCGGGTCGCAGCTCGGACGGCGTACTGTGGACGCATTGCTGGACGCTGCGCCGGAGGGACTGCAGCAGGAGATCGCGCGCGCCATCGCGCGAATGGAAGGCGTGCTGGATGTCGACCGCGTCCGCGTGCGGCGCGCAGGCAACCGCCATTTTGTGGATGCTACGGTCAGTGTCGCGCGTACCGCAAGCCTCGAGCAGGTACACGCGCTCAGCGATGCCATCGAGAAGCGCGTCGGAGAAATCGTTCCTTCCGATGTGATGGTGCACGCGGAACCTCGCGCGCCGCAGGGCGAACATCTGTTCGAGGCCATTCGCGCGGTGGCGCAGCGCAAAGGACTGGGGATTCACGACCTGAGCGCGCTGCAGCAACAGGGCAAGCTCTTCGTCGAACTGCATCTTGAAGTGGATGAGAATCTAAGCTTGCGAGAGGCGCACCGCCAAGCCACCGAGCTCGAGGAAGGAATTCGCGAGCTGCGCGACGGTCCGATTGATGTGAATATTCACATTGAGCCACTCGGAAGGCATATCGCCACGCCTGATGCCGGCGCCGGGGAAATGAAGCAGCTTTCGCGGGCGGTAGAGCAATTTTTGAATTCGCTACCCGCGGAGTTCGACGAACTGGTGAACTGCCACGATGTGCGCACGAGGCAGGTCGAGCACCACATTTTGGTTTCCTGCCACTGCACGATGAAAGGCGCGCTGCCTATCACGCAGATCCACGATGTGACAGCGGCGCTTGAGGACCGCGTGAAGGAGCGCTTCCCCCAAATTCACCGCGTCACCATTCATCCAGAACCCGTTGAAGGCTAGTCCGCAGATGCGCTCCCTGCAAAAACTTGCGCAGCGAGAGCCAGCAGCGCCGGATAACACACCAGCACATAGCGCGGTTCCGGCGTTTCGAGCGTGGTCAGAAACGCGGTGCGCAGAACGATGAAGGTCGCGAGCAGCGCGATCGCCCCCCATGTTCCGGTTGCCCGCCGCCACAAACGCGCCGCGCCCCAAAGCGCCAGCGCGACGTAGCCGACGTTAAGCAGGAACAAACCGGCAGTAACGGATTGATCGATAGGATCGTCTTCCCAGGATTGCGCCAACGGGAACACTGTGCCGGAGAACGGGAGCAGCTCGATGCGCGGCGTGAACCACAGGGTCAGGACGCGAGCGGCGGGGAGCCAAACGTAGGTGCGCAGCGGACGGCGCGCCGTGCGCTCGCGCGCGAGTTGTCCGAAAGCGGCGTCCTCCTCCGGCGTGAAGGTCAGGTCTTCATTGTATTGATCGAGGATCATGGCGACGCGCTCTTTCTCGGCAGGCGTGTCGAAAGCGCGCGCGGGAATTTCGTCCACGTTGATGACTTCCTCATTCAGCTTCCAAGGCACAAGATAGACGTCACGAAAACGAAACAGCCATGTCTTTTCCCAGCTCATCAAGCCGTAAGGAACCAATTCGCCCGGGAGATTGGAATTTTTCGGGGCCAGAGGCTGAAATTCGTGCAAAGTGAGCGCATTGCGAATTGTCCAGGGCACCAGCGGAATGGCGCAGAACGCGGCCATCAGTGCGGCAGTCTCCACCCAGCGCAGACGTTCTCGCTGCCGGACGAGGATCACGCCGAGCACCAGCCAGGCTGCCAGCAGAAGCAACGGCCCTTCCGGCCGAAATAGAGTGCACAGGCCAACCAGCAGCGCGGCGCCGGCCGCCAGGTACCAGTAGTCGCTGCCCAGAATCCAGTGCTTTTCGACGAGCCTCCAGGCGCGGTTTTGCGCGCGGGTTACGAGCAGGCAGAGCGGCAACAATGCCGCGGCTGTGAAAAACGTAGCGAAGACTTCCGTCAGCGGCACGGCTGTATAATTTGCGGTGAAGGGGCACAGCGCGGCAAGCCATAATGCTGCAACGAATACGCGATGCGGGCGGGCGCGATTGTTCGCGATGAGCACAAGTAAAGCCGCCAGCCCGGCAATCAGCAAGCAGGTCAGCAAATCCACCACCACCTGCGCGAGCATCACCCACCGCCGCGCGGCTTCCCCGGTGCGCCCGCTGAGGGCGTAGATCATCGCCAAAAATGCCGGATAGCCGGGCATGCGCATGTCCACGGGCGTAACCTGCTCGTGGACATTCATCGCATAGACATGATGCTGCAGCCAATTGGCGGCAATCTGTTCGTACAGGACGGTATCGCCGGAATTCGCCGGGTATTTCAGGGCGAAAAAAAGCCGCACGCAAACTCCGGCGGCCAGCGCAACAACAGTACTAGAGAAAATTCGCTTCATCGATGAATCGCATCTTACAATAGAGCGTAGGGGAATAGAGCAGAGGAGTCGAGGGAGACGCACACAGCCCGGCAGAATTTCAGTGCCCCTGCCTTGCCGCCGGCCTGACAAAGTTCATGAAGGAACGCCGACCTATATTTTATGACGCGGAGCGCGTCCGCTGGCGCCGCACGCGCCGTGTACTGGAGATTTCTGGGGCGCTGCTGACGCTGCTGCTGGCCTATTTCTTTGTGACCATCGTGGTCAGCGTGGAGCTTCCCGCGGGACTCCTCCCGGACACGCCTCGGGCATATCGCGCTCTGAAGATTAAGAGCAAGAAAGTCCCTGCTCGAGAAGGGCGCCACCGCCGCATCTCGAATATCGGCACCGTTCCAGCCAGTTATGATCCCCTACGTGCCGCGTTTTATGTGAGTTGGGACGCTGCCAGCTTCGCTTCTCTGAAAAAGCACTACAAAGACATCGACGTTCTTATTCCCGACCAACTGCACGCTGTGACCCCCGATGGCGCGCTGACCATCGTCGACTACGAACGCTATCAGACCGTGAAAGCGAGTCCCACCCAAGCCATAGCCCTGCTGAAAGACGACAAACTGCATCGCTGGATGAAGTCGGCCAACGTCGAACTGCCCCTGATGGGCTTGCTCGACAATTACGACGGGCAAGTCTGGCGCATCAAGGAAATGGCCGCCATGCTCGCCAGCAAGACGGCGCGGCAGAACCTGGTGCGCGACGTCGTCGACTACACCGTGGGCGCTCACCAAGCCGGCGTGGTGGTCGACTTCGAAGAAGTTCCCGACGCCACGCAGCCCCATTTCCGCGAATTTGCCGCACAGCTCGCTCCCGCGTTGCACTCCGTCGGATTGAAATTGATGATTGCGCTTCCCGCTCGCGACGACGCCTACGATTACAAATTTTTCGGCAAAGAATGCGACGCCATCGTGCTGATGAACTACGACCAGCATTGGCTCACGTCCTCCCCCGGCCCGGTTGCCGCGCAGGACTGGTTTGTCGAGAACCTTCGGCAGGTGCTGGAGGGTGTGCCGGCGCAGAAACTCGTCGTAGGCATCGCCAACTACGCGTACGACTGGCCCGAAGGGCCGAAAATGGCCAACAAAGCTGCGAAAGAGATGAGCGTGCAAGAAGCGCTGCTGCACGCCTCTGAATCCGAGATCGATGTTGAATTCGACGCGGCTTCGCTGAACCCACATTACTCCTATTCCGACGAGCACAATCACACCCACCAGGTCTGGATGCTCGATGCCGTAACTGGCTACAACCAGCTGCGTGCGTGCGAGCGCATGGGCGTGCAGGGCACAGCGTTGTGGCGCATGGGTTCTTCAGACAGCTCGATCTGGCCGGTTTGGGATTCGCCGCGCCCCGACGATACCGTGCGCGCAAAAATAAAAGACATCCCGCCGGGCCCGGACCTGATTCTCGAAGGCGACGGCGATGTTTGGCATTTCACCGACACCCCCAAGAGCGGCCTCCGCAGCTTCGTCTACGACGCCTCTAGCGATCTCATTACCAGCGAGAAATACGAAGCCTATCCGCTCTCCTACAACATCGATCAGATCGGCGCGGCGGACAACAAAATCGCCATTACCTTCGACGACGGTCCGGATATACGCTGGACTCCGAAAATTCTCGATATTCTCAAAGAGAAAAAAGCGCCCGCGACGTTTTTCGTAATCGGCATGGACGCCAGCCGGTGGCCTGAGATCGTGAAGCGCGAGTACGCCGAAGGCCACGAAATCGGGAATCATACCTATACACATCCGCCTTTCGACGACATCACGAAAACCGAGATTCATTGGCAACTGAATCTCACCCAGCGGCTGATCGAAAGCACGATCGGCGTCAAGTCGATCCTGTTCCGTCCGCCCTACGGCATTGACCACCAGCCCGAATATGCGGAAGAAGTCGCGCAACTCCCTCTAGCGCAAGACATGGGCTACTTGATCATCGGGCAGAAAATCGATGCGCACGACTGGCGCCAGGTCGACGGCAAGCAGATTCCTGCGCAGGAAATCGTCGACAACGTCCTGCGCCAAGCGCAGATGGGCAACATCATCCTGTTTCACGATGGCGGCGGCGAACGCGCCAACACCGTCGCTGCTTTGCCTCAAGTTATCGACAAGCTGCGCGAAGAGGGCTATCAGTTTGTTTCCGTGCCGGACCTCATCGGAAAAACGCGTGCGGATGTGATGATGCCGCTCTCCGCCGAGGAAAAACTCGAAGCGCGCGCCGACGGATTTATCTTCGGGATCTGGCACTGGTTCCGCCTCAGCATCGCCACCATTTTCATCGTGGGCATCGTGATGGTCAGCGGGCGCGCCCTGATTATCGGCATTCTCGCCCTCATCGAAAAATTGCGGCCCGATCACCTGGTCATGCCCAACCCCCCGCCTGGCGTTACCGTGCTGATTCCAGCTCACAATGAAGAAACGGTGATCGTGCAAACCGTGAAATCCGTGCTCGCTTCGGATTTGCAGGATTTGCACATCATCGTCGTCAACGATGGGTCGGGCGACCGCACCGGCGAATTGCTGGACGGAAATTTTGGGCAGAACCCACGGGTGACCATCCTTCACCAGGTAAACCGCGGGAAAGCCGCGGCGCTCGCCCGCGCGCTCGGCGAAGCAAAAACGGAAATCGTCGTCACCATCGACGCCGACACCGAAATCGAGCCCGACGCCATCAGCAAGCTCTTGCGCCACTTCTCGGATGAAAAAGTCGGTGCCGTGGCTGGCAACGTGAAAGTCGGCAACCGTTCGCGCTGGCTGACCCGTTGGCAAGCTCTCGAGTACATCACCAGCCAAAATATGGAGAAGCGCGCTTTCGATTTGCTCAACTGCATCACCGTGGTCCCCGGCGCGCTGGGTGCCTGGCGCAAGAAAGCCATCGAAGCCGCGGGAGGCATCAACGCGGACACCGTAGCCGAAGACGCCGACCTTACCATCGGCATCCGCCGGCTCGGTTGGCATGTCGACTATGAAGAGGAAGCCATCGCCTGGACCGAAGCTCCGGAAACCCCCGGCATCCTGATCCGCCAGAGATTCCGCTGGACCTTCGGCACGCTGCAATCCTTCTGGAAGCACAGCGGCACGCTGTTCCGGCCCAGGTACGGCACGCTCGGCTTGGTTGCCTTACCCAATATCTTTATCTTTCAACTCTTGCTGCCGCTCATCTCCCCGGTGATCGACCTGCTCTTCCTCGGCACCGTAATCGCCTGGGCGCTGTCGCAGTACCACATCGTACGGCTGCCGCTGCTTTCCGCGACCGCAACCTCCGACCTCGAGCGCTCTGTTCTCTTCTTCCTCGGTTTCCTGCTCATCGATATGCTGACCTGCGTTCTCGCCTTCACGCTCGAAAAGAAGGAAGACTGGACCCTGCTCGTCCCGGTGTTGTTGCAGCGCTTTTACTATCGCCAATTAATGTACGTGGTGCTCTTTCGCTCCGTGAAGGAAGCCGTAAGCGGCCGCCCGGTCGGCTGGCGCGGAGTGGAACCGGAAGCCCCCCGCACCGTCGCCCCCGCCTAATTCGGGACTGCTCACCTTCGCCAAGCCGCGGCGTCTGAACCTGATGTCTTATCGGCCGAGCGCTCGGCCTGCGGCTCTGTCCCGGCTGGACGACTTCCGCCCCTTTTCGCCCCCGGGATGAAGTGTTGTAGGATATGCCTCTACCGCGAGGAGGACCTATGGCCACCACTTTTATCCTCAACGGAAAGTCCCAGACGGTCGACGTCAGCCCGGATATACCCCTGCTCTGGGTCCTGCGAGACACCTTGAACATGACCGGCACCAAATTCGGGTGCGGCATGGCGCTTTGCGGCGCTTGCACCGTGCACATCAACGGCGAAATGACACGTTCCTGTATCACGCCGATTTCCAGTGTGGCGGGAAAGAAAGTCACCACCATCGAAGGCTTGTCTGCGGACGGCAGCCATCCCGTCCAGCTCGCCTGGATTGCCGAGGATGTTCCGCAGTGCGGCTATTGCCAATCCGGCCAAATGCCCCATCCGACCGACGCCGACATTGACGACTTCATGAGCGGCAACATCTGCCGCTGCGGCACCTATCAGCGCATTCGCAAAGCTATCCATCGCGCCGCGGCCGCGCCTGCCGGCAAGGCCACGTCCGCGTAAATTACAGTTCTCTCGCAGAAAAATTCGAGGTGCGTCATGACTACTGCCCCCGCTCTGAATCGCCGTGAATTTCTGAAAACGGGAGCCGCCGGCGGCGCGGCGCTGGTCGTTGCTTTTCATCTTCCCGGCTCGGCGTATGCCGCCGCGCAGGGCCAGGAAAAAAAGACGCCCAATCCTCTGAACGCCTGGGTGCGCATTACGCCGGACAATCGCGTCACGCTCATCCTCGGCAAATCCGAAATGGGCCAGGGCGCGATGACCGCGCTGCCCATGATCCTCGCGGAAGAGCTGTATCTCGATTGGAAGCAGGTCAGCGTCGAACAAGCGCCCACCGATCCGAAAATTTATGACCATGGCACCGGCGGAAGCGGCAGCGTCGCCGGCTCCTGGCTCCCGCTGCGGCGTGCAGGCGCGGCCGCGAGAGAAATGCTCATCACCGCGGCGGCGCAGCACTGGAATGTGAGTCCCGACACCTGCAAGGCGCAAAACGGCGGCGTGCTCCACGGCGCGCGCAAGCAATTGCTAACCTACGGCGAGCTCGTTGGAGATGCCTCGAAGCTGCCCGTTCCCGATCTCAACACCGTCCCGCTCAAAAATTCCGACGACTTCACCATCGTCGGCCACGATCGCAAGCGCTTCGAGGCTGCCGCCAAGTCCACCGGCGCGGCGAAATTCGGCATCGACTCGCGCATGCCGGGCATGGAATACGCGGCCATTGCCCGCTGCCCGGTATTCGGCGGCAAGGTGGCGAAATTTGACGCCACCAAGGCCAAAGCGGTTCCCGGCGTGCGCGACGTGATCTCCATCGACGCAGTTGGCCAAGGCGCCTTCACCTCTGGCGGCGTGGTCGTCCTGGCGGATAATTCCTGGACTGCCATCCAAGGACGCAACGCCCTCGAAATCACCTGGGACGAAGGACCGCACGCCGGTGAGTCAAGCGAGTCGTTGCGCAAGCACTTCATCGAGAACGCCGGCAAACCCGGCAAGATCGTTCGCAACGAAGGCGACGCCGATGCCGCTCTAAGCTCCGCGGCGAAGAAAGTCGAAGCGGTGTACGAGCTCCCCTTCGCCGCGCACGCTTGTATGGAGCCGATGAATTGCGCCGTGCACATCCGGCCGGACGGCGCGGAAGCCTGGGTTCCCACGCAAGCTCCGCAATGGGCGCAAGGCGTGATCGCGCAAGTGTCCGGCCTTCCGCCGGAAAAAGTAGACGTGCATACGACCCTGATGGGCGGCGGCTTCGGCCGGCGCTATCAGGCCGACTTCGTGATGGAAGCCGCGCAAGTGGCGAAAGTGACCGGCAAGCCCGTGCAGGTTCTGTGGACGCGCGAAGACGATATGCAGCACGATTTCTATCGCCCCGCGTCGTATCACAAAATGCAGGGCGCCGTCGACGCGCAGGGCAAGCTGGCGGCGTGGAAGCATTTTCAGAGCTCCACGTCCATCGCCGCGGTTTGGGACAAAAACGGCAAGGAAAAACCGGAGGCCGGTGAGTTTGGCACTGCGGCATTCATTCCCTACGAGACTCCGAATTTCCGCGTTGAATACGCGCTGGCGGATTCCAGCGTTCCGCGCGCGTGGTGGCGCTCCGTCGAGCATTCCAGCAGCGGCTTTGTTGTCGAGTCGTTCGTAGACGAACTCGCGGCAGCCGCGGGCGTCGATCCTTTGAAGTTCCGCCTGCAACTGATCGGCGACGCGCGCAAGATTCCTGACTTCACGAATCCGAAGGAAGGCAAGCCGCTCGATACCGCGCGGCTAAAAGGTGTGCTGCAACTCGCGGCCGAAAAAGCCGAGTGGGGCTCGCCTGCCGCGGCGGGCAAACCCCTGCCGAAGGGCGTTGCTCGCGGCATCGCCGGATATTATTCCTTCCAGTCCTACACTGCAGCGGTCGCGGAAGTCAGCGTCGAGAAGGGCCAGGTCCGCGTCCACCGCATCGTCTATGCCGTCGATTGCGGCCGCCCCGTCAATCCCGCCGGAGTGCTGTCTGCATTGATGAAAGACGCCATCACCATCGATCGCGGCCGCGTCCAACAAGCCAACTTCAACGACTACGACATGCCGCGCATCGGCGAAATGCCCAAGATCGAAGTCCATCTCGTCATAAGCAAAGAAGATCCCACGGGAATCGGCGAGCCCGGGTTACCGGTGGTAGCCCCTGCGGTCGGCAACGCCGTCTTCGCCGCCACCGGCAAACGCCTCCGCCGCCTCCCCATTCGCGCCCAAGACTTGGCCTAGCAGCAAGCCACTTCCCTTTCCGTTGTAGTGGCGCAGCATGCTGCGCCCAAGTGGCACAGGCTTCAGCCTGTGCTCTTACGAAGTTGCTCGCAGATCAGCGCTCCCCTCGATGACGGACCGGCAGAGTTAACGTGCACAACTCTCCTAGCCCCCGACCATCCATCCAATGCAAAATGGCCTGTGCAAATCACGCTTCTCGCAATCAGCTGCATCGCCTTGGCTATTTGGCTGTACCTGGCCGTCGCCCACGGCAACTTCTGGCGTCTCCACGAATTCGATGACGACACTACGAAGCACGAAGCCCCGAACGCCTGGCCACCAGTCGCCGCCGTCATCCCCGCTCGCGACGAAGCCGCCACGATCGCGCAAGTGCTAGCGAGCCTGCTCAAGCAAAATTACGCCGGCGAATTCTCCGTCGTCCTCGTCGACGATCACAGCGAAGATGCCACCACCCAGATCGCGCGCCAAACAGCACACCAGCTCAGCGCCGAATTGCGAACCACCTTCCGCAGCGCCGCACCCTTGCCCCCCGGCTGGACCGGCAAGCTCTGGGCCCTGAACGAAGGCGTCCGCCACCCTTCCTCCGCGCCAACCTACTACTGGTTCACCGACGCCGATATTTTGCACGCGCCGGATACGCTACCGCGCCTGGTATCGCGAGCGGAACGCGACCACCTCGACCTCGCCTCCCTCATGGTCTTGCTGCAAGCCAAGACGCTCCCGGAGCGCGTACTAATCCCCGCGTTCCTTTTCTTCTTCCTCAAGCTCTATCCGCCCCGATGGATTGCGAACCCGCACGCGCGCACCGCGGGAGCCGCTGGCGGCTCCATTCTCCTGCGTCGCGAAGCTCTGGAGCATATCGGCGGCTTCGCCGCCATTCGCCACGAAGTCATCGACGATTGCGCCCTCGCCCGCGCGGTAAAGCACGCCGGCGGCCGCCTTTGGATGGGCCTGACGCGCGCCAGCATCAGTCTCCGCTCTTACACCACCTTCCGCGAAATCCGCGACATGATCGCCCGCACCGCACTCACCCAGCTCCACTATTCCTCGCTGTTGCTCCTCGGCACCCTCCTAGCCATGTTCCTCGTCTACGTCGCGCCAATCGTCCTTCTCTTCGCGCAGCATTCCGCGCCGCGAATCCTAGGCGTCTGCGCATGGCTACTGATGTCCATTCTGTATCTACCAACGATCCACTTCTATCGCCTGTCGCCAGCATGGGCCGTGACTCTGCCGCTCACCGCCCTGTTCTACTCCTACGCGACTTGCCTTTCGGCCGTGCGGTATTGGCTTGGCCGCGGCGCCCAGTGGAAAGGCCGCGCCCAAGCTTCTCGAGAGGTATGGCGCCTTTGGCCGCGCAAACAAATTTCTAAGTAGGTGGCTGTAACATCCAAAATTCTGGTTGTTGGAATCGGAATTTGCTATTCTTAGTCCGTTAGGTACAGGGCTGTATCCCGAGGTTAGGGAACGGTACCGGAGGCC
>WNFT01007019.1_pt1 | contig 12314 bp, 10 predicted proteins | sample 5400191 | NCBI WGS metagenome assembly WNFT01 (sample SAMN13153359, study PRJNA577476) | soil metagenome | isolation source: 80 cm saprolite under Madrone tree | place: USA:California | collected 2016-06-14
AAAAAATCCACGAAAACGGCTTCATCCGGCATGGTGTTCTGATCCGCCAGGACTCCGATGGTGCCCGCGTCCTTCAGAATCTTTAGCATCACGCGTGCCGATTCATTCTTGAAGATCGTCCGGTTCCCTGAAGCACAGCGGTAACTGTTCACCAGAGCATCGATTCTCTGATTGTCCAGCGGCCGCGCCATGAAATGGAGCGGGTAACCATATAGCGCGTGGGCGAAGGAAGAGAGCTCCCACGCTCCGATGTGCCCCGTAAGAATGAGGACACCTTTTCCCAGCTTTCGGCCTTCAAGGAAATTCTCGTTGCCGTCGAGTACGACAATTTCTTCGATATTCTCCTTGGAATACTTCGGAAACCGCGCGAACTCGGCGGCCATCCATCCCAGATTGCGCACCATTTTTCGAATTACGGCATCCCGCTCGGCTTCCGTCAACTCCGGGAACGCGATGTGCAGATTTGTCTCGGCGGTTTTCCTAAGTTTCGGCGAGAGCGCGTACAGAATCCCGGCCACTTCCGCGGCGAGCCGCTGTGCCAGGGGCCTGGGCAGTAAACCTAGCCCCTTCAAGAGGAGCCAGACCGCCGCGTATTCGAGCCAATCCTTCATTACGTGACCAAGTTCTCGTGAGTTTGCCGCAGAGCGACAGTATGCAAGAGGTCCGTCGCAGGAAGATAGTGGTTCAATGTTAGACTCAGCTTTCCGTGACCGAAACAACCGCTCCCATCGCTGTGGACCAGCGCACCAGCAACGCCGCCCGCATCGGCTGGGCGATCCTCATTCTCGGAACGCTCTATATCTGTTACTTCAGTCATCTTGGAGCGATTGGGTTCGTGGGGCCGGATGAACCGCGTTACGCGTGGATCGCGCGGGACATGGCCGAGACGGGCGATTGGGTTACGCCGCGGCTGTATGGAAAACCGTGGTTCGAGAAGCCGCCGCTCTTCTATTGGGGGGCGGCGCTGTGTTTCAAATTATTCGGCGTGAGCGAGGCCGCGGCGCGATTGCCCAGCGCCATTTCCGCCTTGCTCGCTACTCTCGCGCTGGCCTGGCTCGCGTTTCGCCTCTATGGAGCAGAAACCGCGCGCTGGCTGCTGCTTCTCCTGCCTACTACGGTGGGAATGATCGGCTTTTCGCACGCTGCCTCCACGGACATGCCCTTCAGCGCGATGCTCACGATTGCCATGGTTTGCGCCGCAGTCGTGCTGGGCCTCACGCGAAACGAGAAATCTCCCGTACTTCCGCAAACGCCGTGGCTCTCATTGGTCCTGTTCGGTTTTTTCCTCGGGCTGGCGGTTCTCGCGAAGGGCCCCGCGGCTATCATTCTCGTGGGCGGTGCCGTTTTTTTCTGGACGCTCTTCACCAAGCGCTGGCGCGACGCCTTCCGGCTCTTTCATCCCGCCACGCTCGCGTCCTTTTGCCTCACGGCGCTGCCCTGGTACATCCTCTGCGCCCGCCGCAACCCCGATTTCTTCCACATCTTCATCGTCGAACACAATTTCAAGCGCTACCTTACGCCCGAATTCCAGCACATCCAGCCGTTTTGGTTCTATGGCCCAATTCTATTGCTGGGTCTGATGCCATGGGCGCTGTTACTTCTCGGGAAGACCTCGCAGGAATTTGGCCGGTTACGCACAGCCTTTAAGGCGGGGACTCCTGCAACCTTTTTCATTTACTGGATCGTTTTTCCAATTGTCTTCTTCACGATTTCCAGATCGAAGCTACCCGGCTACATCCTTCCGGCCATTCCTCCTTTTATGGTTCTGCTATGCCGTCGCCTTCCGCAGCGGATGCTATTCGGAAACTGGCTAGCTCGCTGGGGAAACCTCGCATTGCTCGGGCTATTGCTGGTCATTCTCGGGTTAGGTCCATCTCACGGTGTTTACGCGCTTCCTGACGCTACCGATACTCCATATATGTGGGTGGGGGCCGCATTGATAATTCTGATCTTGGGAGGTGCGGCAGTGATGTTCGCCGGACTTCTTCAAAGACCTAGCGCGGGACTATTGTTCTCGGTTGTCACTATTGTTTCAGCATTTCTTGCTCCACCCCGGGACCGGGCGTGGGCGCTCGACGGAGCGGTTTCGGCTCACCTTGATGCGAAATTACTGCCGGTAAAATATTCGGATTTCTCCTCGGATCAGGTGGCCCTTTACGATGTTCACCGCGCTCTGGAGTATCAGTTGAATTTTTACCTACACAGGGAACTTCCCAAGTGGCTACCGGAATCTACGAGCCCGAATTGGGTTTTCACCTCTTATCGCGGACAGCCAAAGCTGAAACTCGCCGGGTACGAATGCGAGCCACTGTTATATGCGTCGCACTACGCCTGCCATAGAATGGCGCTTGAATCAGCGGGCGGGCTTCCCCGTAGCGGGCAACTTCAGCAGAAAAAATGAGACGACGCGGTTTTCGTAGGTGCGTTTGTCGTCATCGTTCAAGCCCACAAAATTTCCATGCGCGATGATGGCCTGCTCACGCGGCTCGGGGGCCTTCAAGAACAGTTGACGGGTAGCCGCGGCGAGCTCCGGGTCGTCGAGCGCCTGAATATAGAGCGTGGGGACACCGGCCAAAGTGATCAGCTTCCGTGAGAGCGGCGGATCATCGCGGTGTTTGTAGTTCAAGAATTCAAAGCTGAGCTCGGCGGAGCGCACCATAAACGGGAATCCGCCCAGGCCGTTACGCTCGACGCCGACTTTCACCATCTGGCTCGGTTCGTCGTAGACCGAATCCAGAACGAGGGCGCGGATGCGCTTGTCATTTTCCGCAGCACCCAACGCAGCATAGGCGCCGAGGTTGTAGCCCCAAACACCGAACCGTTGAGGGTCCAGATCGCTCCGCGCAGCTAGCGTGTCAATCGCCGCGCGCAGTTCGTCGGCCTCGCGGAAGCCGAGCGTGGTGAGCCCCGGATTTCCGCCGTGCGCCGCAAAATCAAAAACAAAAGCGTTGTACTGATGATCCTGCAGCGCGGAAACGAGCGTCAACAGCTCGCCGCGGCTCGATTCGTATCCGTGACACAAGAGGATGGTCGGCGCGCCGCGCAGCCCGGGGAAAAACCAGCCCTCCCGGGATCCTAGCCCCGGCACGATAAACGAAATAATTTCCGGCCGGCCCGGAAAACTGGCCATGTTGATTTCGCTGCTGGTGCGCTGCGGCTTCACGATGCGGTACACGAGGAAACCGGCAATCGCCGTGGTGGCGAGCACCGCAAAGAACACCACCGCCAGCAGGGCCATCAATAGCTTCGTGTACCAGCGGGATGGGTAGCGAAGTTCGTAAAGGATCTGCATTCGTGGTCTGCGAAATTGGTGCTGCGGCCGACGCCGCTCATTCCTTCAACATTTGATACAGATACAGTAATCGCATCGTAGCATATCTCTTATGATGGCTCCGCGGAAGCGCTCCGCTTTGTGTCGGATTTTGTATCGCCTCCCGCGGGCCCGCGCCGCAGGGCCCCGCCGGAATCGGCTATGATAGACGCCGCGCTGCAGGGGCCGCGCTGCCCGCTACCTGTCCATGAACATCGTCGATTTGCGCCAAACCACCGTCCGCCAGATTGAGCCGCTGCTCGAAGAAGAGGCCCGCCACTGGCACGACGAATTGCATTGGGACTACCGCGGGGCGCTTGAGCTGATCAAGCGCTTCCTGGACGCCCACGCGCTGGCCGGTTGCGTGGCGTTTGAAAATGGCGCAGCCGCCGGGTACTCGTTTTATGTCCTGGAGGAGCAAAAGGGACTGATCGGCGGGCTCTACGTTTCGTCAAAATTTCCGCAAACGGAAATCGGGCGCCGGTTGCTGGAAGAAATGCTCTTGTCGATGCGCGAGCTCCCGCATCTGGCGCGCATCGAAGCGCAACTGATGCCTTTCAGCGGCCCGGTGGACACGCCGCTTCTCGACCAAGGCTTTCGCCTGTACACGCGGCAATTCATGCTGCTGGATTTGCAGAAGTTGCAAGAGACGAAGCCCGGGGCCTCGGCGGGCATGCGCCTGACACGCTGGAGTGACCGTTACTTCGAGCCTTGCGCCAAGCTGATCTATCTGGCTTATGCGAATCACGTCGATGGCGAGATCAACGACCAGTACCGGAGCCGCGCGGGTGCCCTGAAGTTCTTGAAAAACATAATTCTGTTGCCCGGCTGCGGCCAGTTTGTACAGGGAGCCTCGTTCGTTTTGCATCAGCCCGGAAGCGATGAGCTTGTGGCCGCAGTATTAACCAGCGAGGTCTCTTCCGGCGTCGGGCACACCACGCAGATCTGCGTCCAGCCCGGCTATCAAGGCCATGGTCTGGGCCGCATGCTCATGCAAACTTCCGCGGAAGCGCTGCGCTCCATGAAATTCAGGGAACTCACGCTGACGGTCACGTCGGAGAATCACGCCGCCGTGCAGTTGTACGAAAAGCTGGGCTTTCACACGATCAAGTCTTTTACTGCCGGCGTCTGGCCGCGTTGATGACACGATAGGAAGCACGAGGTCACTTCACCGAAGTCTGACTTTGCTTCCGTGCCTGCTCGAATTCGTCGCCGGGCACCCAGCCGGCAAGTTGTGGCAGCGCGGCGGCACTAAATCCCAGCACGAACCCAAATTTTGCAATCACGGCATCGCCGGTGAAGTCCATTTCGGGTTTGTACTCGTCACTGGGCTGGTGGTAGCGGTGCTCGGTGAAGTCCCTGGCCTGTGCTTCGCCCCATTCGGCCGGGTGACCCACGAACTTGATTCCTTCATTGATGGAGAACGACGGCACGCCCACGCGCGCGAGGCTGAAGTGATCCGAGCGGTAATAATGCCCCGCTTCGGGCCGCGGATCCGGCCGAATGGCCAGACCGAAGTCTCTCGCACTCGCCTGCACCACCGTATAAAACGTTGTCCGCTCCGCGCCGCTTACTTCCACTTCCTCCGGAGGACCCAGTGGAGGGACATCATCAAAATTCAGATCGACGGATATTTTCCCCGGCGCAACGGGTGAATGTTTTCCAAGATATTCGGAACCAAGCAAACCCTGCTCTTCGGCGGTCACGGATGCGAATAGAATCGATCGCCGTGGCGCCACTGGCGTTGCAGCCCAAACGCGAGCGAGCTCCAGCAAAATCCCGCAGCCCGTCGCGTTGTCGTTCGTGCCATTGTAAATTTTGTCGCCCGGCAGATTAGGATCGATTCCCAAGTGGTCGTAATGCGCGGTGTACAGCACGGCTTCTTTCCCAAGCTCGGGGGCCGCACCCGGCAGCATCGCCAGCACGTTTCTCGATACAAAAGGCCGCAGCTTGCTCGCCACGCGCGCCTTCAAACGGATCGGCAATTGCAGCGGCTTGAAATCCTTCATCTGTGCGCGCTGAAACAGTTTGTCCAGGTCCAGCCCAACGAGTCCGACGAGTCTTCGCGCAACCTCCAGCTGAATCCACGAAGCCGCTTGCAGCTTCGGCGCGTCATCGCGTTGCAGGTAGGAGCGCTCGGTCCCCCACGAATTCCGCACTACCTCCCATCCATAGCTCGCCAGATCCGTTCGATGAATGATGAGCGTGGCCACGGCTCCGCGCCGGGCGGTCTCCTCGAACTTGTACGTCCACCGGCCGTAATACGTCATCGCCTTGCCTTTGAAAAAATCAGGATCGTCGGAGCTGGGTTCATTCACAACCAGCAACGCCACCTTTCCGTGCAGGTCCACCGTCTTGTAATCGTCCCAGTCGTACTCCGGCGCTTTGATTCCATAGCCGACAAAAACGATTGGCGCATCGATGTCCGCCGTTTCCGTCTGGCTCTCGTTGTTGGTCACAAAATCCGTCAGGTTTTTCGCTTCGAAGGATTTGCCGCCGGCTTCGCTGAAACTGAATTTCGTCTCCGGGAGCGTTCCCACCCCGACCATCGGCACATTCTGAAAAAACGTCCCGTTATCCCCGGCGGGCTTCAAGCCGTAGGAAGCAAATTGTTTCGCAATGTAGTCTGCAGCAAGGTCGCCGCCGCGCTGCCCCGTTCCACGCCCCTGCATTTCGTCGCTCGACAGGTATTTCACGTGCTCGCGGATTTTCTCCTTGTCAATGAAAGGAGGGGCTGCCGGCGCCGCAGTCTTTTTAGCCTGCGCGGCAGAGCGCTCCGTCATTTTCAATACGCAGACGCAAGCGAAAGTTGCCAGCAAAATAGTTAGAACATATTTCTTCATGGATTCTCCTCAAGCCGGGAGGGGACTATTTCTTGGCGCGATCCTTGAGCAGATTCTTCAATTCGCTCATGAACTCCTGCACATCCTTGAAGTCCATGTACACAGACGCGAACCTCACGTAGGCAACCTTATCCAGCTTTTTCAGCCGGTGCATAATCATTTCGCCGATCTCCGTCGTGGTCAGCTCGCGTTCGGTCGCTTCGTGGACTACGGCTTCAATCTCTTCCACGATGCCTTCCAGCTTCGGCGTGGCCACCGGCCGCTTTTCGCACGCTTTCAGCAGCCCCTGCAGAATTTTCTGCCGTTCAAAGCGTTCGCGCCGCCCGTCCTTCTTAATCACCATGTACGGGATCTCGTCGATCCGCTCATACGTGGTGAAGCGCCGCCCGCACTTCAGGCATTCGCGTCGCCGGCGAATGGTGTCGCCGATGCGGCCTTCCCGCGAATCAATCACCTTGTCGTCAATATGCGCGCAAAAAGGACACTTCACGGGGCTGATTCTCCTTGCCGGGCGACACCTTCAACCGCGGCTTCTTTTTCGTGTTCCGCCATCTCGCGCAATTTCCCCAGGGAAAAGCCTTCGTGAACCAACAGCGGCACGCCTGCCAGGCTGCACGCCGCAAACGTAATCAGCCACAGCACGATGGATACGGCCGCCGCCGGTTCACTTTCTACTCCAAAAATCGCCGTATACGCAAGGAACGATGCCACCTGCGAGCCGCCGCCCACGCCCGGCAGTTGCACGGCCGAACCCACCAGCGTAAACGCCATCACCAGCATGGCATCGCCCATAGTGATCCTGCCGAGCGCTCCACCGAAACTATGCGAGACCCAAAGATAAACCAGCAATACGAGAAACCAGTGCGCCACGGAGTAGGCGATCGACAACGTCAAATCTTTCCCGCTCCGTATCGTCTGCACTCCGCGCGCAAACCCAAGCAGCATCCCTGCGACGCTGGCGCGCCATCCGTGCGCCTTCAGCAATCCTTGCAGCCTTCGTTCCAGAAGAGCCGTGCCGTGCAGCCGCAGGTAAACGAGAAAAGCGACGGCTCCAACCACCCCAGCAGAAAAAAACAAACCCGTCGTTCGGGCTGCAACTTCCAACCTGCTCGCGTCCCCACCCGATTGCGCATTTGCCTTGAAGAGCAGCAACCCAATCGCCGCAATCACAGCGGCACTTGCCAAGTCAAAAAGGCGCTCCAAGACGTAAATCCCAAACATCCCTGAAACAGGTAACTTCTCCTTCCGCGCCAACAACAGAGGCCGCACCGGCTCTCCGGCGCGCCCCAGCAGAAAAATCGCCGAAAATCCGGCCAAGGTCAGACCGTAAATCGTCGCGAGATGCGACGGCCCTAGATTTTGCTGAAAAACCTTCCACCGCAACGCTCGAATCGCGTAACAACCGTAAATGGCAAGAACGGAAACAATCAGAAGGAATGGATTGGCATTGCGGACGGCATGGAGCAGCTTTGTACCGCTGAAATCGCCAAGATGCAGCATCCCGCTCGAGCGGTATACGACAAATCCAAGCACCAGGAGCCCGATCAGGACGACAAGCAGCTTCCTCGACGATGTTTGCATGCGCTGGTCAGCGTAGCGGGAGCCGCTACTCGCGTCAAGCTGTGCGGCGACAAATGATTCAACGAGTCTTCAGCTTCCCTGCGGTTCGGTCGGCGGCCTCTTCGCCAGTTCTTAGCGCGCCCTCGCTCGAAAGTCCATCGAGGTAATCCCCGCAGAGATCAAAGGGCGAACTCCACCCCGCAAGCCGCTTTCGCAGAGCGGTCATCTCGCGCAATCTGCCAGGCGGGAATTGTGCAATGCCGATATTCCATCGAATCACATGGACAAAGAGAACTTTCCCTCGGCATTCGGTGAAATTTTGCTCCACAATGTCTGCCGCTTGTTGTTTGAGCGATTCATCATCCGTGTCCAACCGGAGTTTCTCCGGCGTGTTCCAGAGAAATACGCTGGCCATCCCCGCGCCTTCGGGACAGCGGTTCGGCGCGCGGAGGTGCTCCATTTCGATTTCCGCACCCGGTACAACATCCTGAGTGAAAGCGTATCCAGCGTGAGGAGTATTTGGTGGCTTGGAGAGTGCCACTCCCACGTTTGCGATTCGCGAATATTGCGTCCGCGAAAGCGTCTCGCGCATATCCGGCGGGAGTCCCGGACAAAGCGCGGGCACGCCATGTCCGGGAGTTGCGAAAATCACGGCTCGCGCTCGAAAGATACGCGGCTTGCCCTGGATTTCCGCCTCCACCTGCGCGCCATCTTCCCGTTGTTCGACATGCAACACTCGTGCTCCCCTCAGCACTTGCACTTGGGCCGCCGCCGTTTCCGGAATGCGATCCACACCATCGGTGAGATTCCATTGTCCGCGGACGAGCAGGTTCCAGGTGACTTGCATCGGAATCACACGGGAAGACGTCTCCATCGAGCCGCCCATGGGACCGTTCAAACCGGGACGGAAGACCCGTTCGAACAGTTCTTCCCCGCCGATGCGCCGGAAATAAGTCTGAGAGTCTTCATTGTCCAGCGGTGAACTGAGATCGCTGTGCCCATGCCGGAGCGCGCGATGGTGGCGCAGTAAGTCCAAGCCAAACCGCAGGCAAGCGATTCGCGCGCGCAAAGAAATTCCGCGATCCAACAGCAAATCTTCAAACCGTCCGCCGCGGTAGCCGCGGCAACCGGCGGCATCCTCAATTCCCATCCCAAATTTGCCCGCGCGTACGAGCGGCGAAAGGTCTAGTCTCCGCACCAGCGCGCGCATGGAGGCGAATCCATTGCCAAACAATGTCACGCCCCGATCGATCACGAATCCGTTCACGCGATCCGTGGTCATGCGACCGCCCACGCGCGTCTCGGCTTCGAGAACCAGCGGCTCAAGACCCCGATCTTTCACGCGGACCGCCGCGCCGAGCCCGGCAATCCCGCCTCCGACCACGATGACGTCCACGTCGCCGCTCGCTGAGCCCACGCGAGTTCTCCTTAACGTCTCGTCGCGGCAAATAAATCGACCGCCTGCGTGCTGCGCGCATACTTCAAGTCGTCAAAACGCTCCCGCAGAAATTTGTCCCAGTCCTGCCGCTTGGTCACATGATGAATGACCGGTCCGAAGATCACGTAGTTGTGCGCGTCCCAGCCATGCTCAAACAGAAGTACTTTCCCGCCAGGCTTCAAAATTCGAATCGCTTCCGCGAAAAGTTTTTCGCGGGCGCCGCCGGTGGGAATTTCGTGCGTGCCGAATCCAAAACAAACCGCGTCGCACGAGGCATCCGCCAGTGGGATGGTGAAATGATCCGCCTTCAACGGTTCGATTCGCGGGTTGGATTTCGGAGGCACTTCCAGGTCGCGGACGTCCCGCACAGCCTCTTCCGGCGATTCGCCCTCGACGTTCCAGCAATCCACGGATTGAATCTTTGCCTCGGGCAGTACGTCGGAAAGTAGAAATGCGTGGCGGTACGTGCCGATGTGCAGATCCGCAACAATGACAGGCCCTTCTAGGCCACCCAGTTCCACGAGCCGCCGGACGTAGCGCACTCCGGGGTGACCGTACATCCGATACAAACCGAACAGCGAGTACGCCAGCAAAACCAATCCAATTTCCGCCAGCGCCATGGCGGCCCAAAACGCCAACGGCAAGTGGAACAGCACGCCAATCACTCCCAGCGGAATGCCCACGGCAAGAAAATACTTCGTGATCCGCCAATAGTCCCGCCGGCTCACGTACACCGCGCGTCCCCAGTACCACCAGGCGGACGGCCGCTGCTCGGCAACCGTTCCCGGAAACCAGTGCGTTTGCATCTGACATATTTCCTCCTGAAGAATCTGTGAAGCTTGCCCCGTCAACTTTCCAGCGGCCAACCTGCTTCCTTCAAGATACCAAGCATTTTTCCCTGAAACGGTTGCAGGAACGTTCGAATTACCGGCGCGCTCGTCAACTTCAGAAATTGCGTGAAGAGATCCAGAACTCCATTCACCAGCGCATGCGTTCGGCGCTGCTCCGCCGACTCGTCATAAATGAAAAACAAAATTGCACCCAGGTGCATCATCCACAGAGCCCACGGCAGCAACTGGCGCAGTTCGTCCGAAACTTCCACGTCTGCCAACGCTTCCCGAAAAATGCCGATGCTGTACGCCCGCTGGCCCTCTGTTCCCTTCCCGAAAACCGATAACGGATGGTCCGGTTCACCCGCGTAACGAAAAAGAGCTCCGAGAAATTTCCGGTCCTCCTTCAAAATGTCCAGTTTCGAATGGATAACAATTCCCAACCGTTCGCGAAGATCCGTCGTTCCGAGAATCAACTCTCGCACTTTGGCTTCGTGCGTTACTTGAACGTGGTCGTAATACGCCGCGACTAAGGCCTCCTTGCTCGGAAAATAGTAATAAGCCGCGCCGGTGGCCACTTTGGCAGATTTCGCGATATCCCGTATTGTCGCCGCTTCGAAGCCCTCTTGCCGGAACATTTCGAGCGCCTTTTCCAGAATCAGCGCCCGGGTCTTCTCTCCTACGGACTTCTTGATAGCATTCATAGCCGCGATCCTATGTTGAACATGTTCACATAATGGACATAAGAAGGAGGCTTTGTCAAGCAATTTCTGAACATGTTCATAATAGTCACTAACGCATTTGTTTTCTGCTTGTTACAGTGCTATGCTGCCACCGAAGGACCGAACGACTCCGCCGGATCGGTCTTGTGGCACCCAAAGTCGCATGTGAAAATATATTTGGAGACAGTAGCCGACTTCTGCTTATCTGGTTGCTTCAGCAGAGCACAATAGGTTGTGGTTAGCCATTATCGGTCAGGCCCTTCCCCCCTCGTATGCGTTGATACTCTGTTGATTTGCGGCCAGTTCCGAAACCGAGCAAGGTTTGAAATGCGGCCGCCGGTTGCTTGCGGCGATTGTGCCGGAAGACGAACTCGTCCAGGTAAACCTGGAGTTGAGTTCGGCTCACTCCGTGATAGGTGCCGATCAGCCATTGCTGGAGATTGCCAAGGGCACGATCGGCGAGTGGCACGGCCGATTTTGCACCTCGGCGGAGTTCGGATCTTAGGGGTTGAGTGCGGGCGAGGTGTTTGAAACCGGCCTCCGGGAGCCCCTCAAAGCTCTTGAGACCATCCGTGTAGATGGTCGAGCCGGGAGAAACATTCTGGGTGAGGAAGGGGATGATTGTCTTGGCCTTGAAGTCTGGGATCACTTTCATGCGGACACGCCCCGACCCCTTGCCACGCTTCTCCACCGCAACTAGGACGAGGGCCGCTCGCCGCCCCTTAAGTTGTCGGCTTCCTCGGAGACCGGCCTGCTCGCCCCCAACCCACGTCTCATCAACTTCGACCTCGCCGTGAAGCGGCTCCCGCGTTGCATTCACCATGGCCCGGCGGAGTTTGTGAAGCATCATCCAGGCAGTCTCGTAACAGGACAGACCGAGCTGACGCTGCACAAGCAAGGCGGACACACCACGCTTGTCGGTGGTCATCAGATACGTCGCCCAAAACCAATGCGTCAGGGGAATCTTAGTCCTGTGAAGAATAGTCCCAGAAGTCAGCGAGACTTGGTGCCGGCAGCCAGCACACTGCCAGCGTCGCTGGTTTGCCAATTCGTAGGCTCGCCGATGACCGCATCGAGGGCAGATGAAGCCATCGGGCCATCGACAGGCCGCCAAGTACTGCTGGCAAGCCTCCTCACCGGCGAAGTCGGCTTGAAACTGGCGTAGCGTCTTAGGAAACGGCGGTCCGGGCACCTCTTCACACTACCTATTGTGGTTTGCTGAAGCAACCAGATAAGCAGAAGCCGACTAATAATGGAGGCAAATGCCTCAAGGCAAGCGAGATAGCTTCTCTTTCAACTTCTACTTCAGCACCTAAGATTCCACATACTTGTGTCTTGCCGCGAGGGTGAGTAAGATGCCCAGCAGAACGGTCGGCAGTAAGGCCCTGATTCTAAGGGGAACATTTCGAGAGCAGTTTACGTTCCATAGTTGGCAGGCCGAGATGGACTGCCGGTCGGCTTTTGAGAGAGTACCGGCTCGCAGACACGCCTTGCACCGTAGCAGGTTTTGAGGCTGATGATACGTTGGAGCAGGATGCCCAACTGGTCCAGCAATGCCTCCAGGGCGACGGGTCGGCCTGGGAGGAACTTGTGCGTCGCCACACGCGCCGC
>WNFT01008415.1_pt1 | contig 12314 bp, 5 predicted proteins | sample 5400191 | NCBI WGS metagenome assembly WNFT01 (sample SAMN13153359, study PRJNA577476) | soil metagenome | isolation source: 80 cm saprolite under Madrone tree | place: USA:California | collected 2016-06-14
AAACTGGACCTTTGTCCGTTTGTGTTCAACTGGATGGGTATGCTCAACATCCATGCCTGATTTTTGTTGCAACAGCTAACCACACGGGTGTCCTTGTGGCTTCTATGGCGACCCCATCAAGGAGTGCAGTTGTTCGGCCTCGGCGATTGCGCGCTATCAGAAGCGTATTAGTGGGCCATTGTTGGATCGCATTGATATTCACGTGGAGGTGCCGCGGGTGGATTATGAGAAGCTGGCGGATAAGCGCCATGTGGAGAATTCGGAGACGGTTCGGAGAAGGGTGCAGGCGGCGCGAGAGAGACAATTAGGGCGGTTTAAGGGGACGAAGTTGACGTGCAATGCGGAGATGGGCCCGTCGGAGGTGCGTGAGTGCTGCAATGTGGAGCCGTCGGCGGAGAAGTTGTTGAAGGCGGCGATGCAGCAGTTGCATTTGTCGGCGAGGGCGTTTCACCGGGTGCTCAAGCTGGCACGGACGATTGCTGATCTGGCGGAGTGCGATGTGATTGCGGCGAGTCACCTGGCGGAGGCGATTCAGTATAGGCCAAGGGTGGGGATGTGATACATGAGGATCTTCGACGGAATACCTTCGGACGCCGGGGACGAGACGATACAGGGAGCGGTTCTCGCTCTCCTTGAGAGGGCACAGGAGCAAAAATTACTATCCCGCAAATGGTCCCTTGCAGAGCTCCAACCTGATAATGATGACTTTGAATGGCTTTGTAGGTGGGTGAGTAGTCTAAGCGGGAGAACAGCACAGTTGTGGCTAGAGGAGGAACCATGGCGCGGTTTTCGCCTGGGGAACCGGGATTGTACTCGTTCAATCGCTCTAGGAACGCTCTTGTTGCTGTTTACAGCAGAAACTGCTCGTCGCAAGGCGGCAGAAGGTATTCTATGGGCAACTTTTCAACGAGACTGTTTCCCTGTAAGTGCCCTACATTCCCTCTTTGTGAGTGGTCAACCTACACGATCATATAAAGATGCGCTGGAAGGAGCAGCACGTTGGCTCAACCTTCGTCATGTCTTCGGTATAGAAGGTCTACAAAATTGGTTTGATACGGTCTATTTACAGTTTGGTTTCACCTATCGAGGTTTTGTGCGTAGACTACCTGAATGGTTAGTTGGGCAGGGACAGACGCAGGCAATTCACCATCTACGAGATGGCCCGATGAAAAGCGATACATTTTGTACCTTATGGGATGCTCTCCGTGCCTTCCGACGTAAAAACATGAGAGCAGAACAACTGAAATCGCGGCTTGCGAACAATCCCTGGATATTGCCGGAGTGGATCGATGAACTTCTGGTGCAGGCTGCCGCCCGGATTGAGATAGGGGCTGGGACGGAAACGGATAGCACAGCACTCAGCGATGATGTAGAGCCTTTTATTACCGAACCAATGCTGCGGTGGGATCCGCCGAATGCTCCTCAGTTTCTTTGCTATGTTTCCAATATCGCGCAGTTTGAGCTGACAGATCCCATCTATTATGTAATGATAAATGGACGCGTGTATACTCAGCTACAGAGAAGTGCTGATGGCGTTTATGCATTATATCCATCAGAGGAGATCACATTACCGACAACACTCCCGATTCTTGTTGCGACCCTCATTTCCTCAACCGGACAAGTTATTGCCAGCAATACTCTTATCCTGTGGGATACAAATGATGGTATTACTGTATTTCGGGCATCATCAGGAAAACGCATTGATGCCTGGCAGGATATGATGCGTTCAGAGACGGCTTACTTCATTGTTACTGTACCAGATATCACTGTCGCGCCTCAGCCATCCTATTGGCATAGATTTGATGCCCAGGGGACAATGCTTTTTTTGTTGAATGCCGGATGGCCTGCTTCTATAAACGCACAATTAGATGGGCAGCTATTCTGGCAACCCAATATCAATGATCTTACAAAACGAGAAGAACCTCGTTGGGCGCAGTCAGTGGATGTATCACTCTATGACACATCCAACCACGTCTCCTTCGGAGATCTGATGCAGGCGGCAATTCATCATCCGAAAGATGTGTTCGTCTCTTTTATTCGCTTGGGTTCCAAACCTGTCGATTTTACAGACGAAACTGGGGAATCAACCCTTACCGAGCCGATTGTGATCAATCCTGATATATTATTTCATGGCTCGCATCTTGCCGAACTCAATTTTACTATCGGTGTGAGAAAAGAATCATCCTTTGCTCGTATTACTCGTGGCCTCCATATCGAAGTTGTAGGGGCTGCGATGCTCACTATCCAGGGCTGGGCAGCGCTCAAGCCAGATATGACAGTTACGGCTGGGCAGGCCAAAACGTTCCCTGTTCAGATATTCAGGCCACATATTAAAGAGTGGGCATTGCTGGAGGGTGATTCCTGGATTGGGCGTCCGCGGGCTACTCCTCACCCAATTGGTTCACTTGCTGGACTGGGAGCGCCGATGAGACTTCGTCGTGGTCCATACAACGCGATTGAGTCGGATGCACCACTGGTGCGTGAAGTGGTGAACCGAGGTATTATCGCGGACATGAAGCTGCGCCATGAACATGATGACACTGCCTATGACATCCATTTTACGTATCCAATTGAGTTAGACGAGCAACATGAGGTGATTGTTTGGGATGAAAGCGGCCAGCTTCATATCGGCGATCCAGATTATACACTGGTACAGCTACGACAAACCGCCACCTGGATCTTAGAACTGCCAGAGGCTGCTGCGCGACCACTCGTTATTGCCATTGCTTACAACAAGGTACGGCTCGGAGCGTGGTGGGAGAACGATTGGACCTATATGTTGCTGCAGAACACGCAAGATGTCAAAACGAAAGCAACCATGCTCCGCTGGTTTCAGCTACCAATCTTGAGCGACCTCAGTCGTGCCCAAGTGCGACAGTTTGTGGAGCGCTCAGGAAGTATAATTCTGCCGATATGGCTATCGGATGCTCCACTTCAGCTCGATCTACGCTGGCCAGGAGCAGATGACCAGTGGCTCTCTGCAGTTCGTGCGGTTTTCAAGCGCTGGCAACCTGGTGATATGGCGGTGCGACGGCTGGTGATGCAACTTGGAGGAACAGATGAGAATCTGGAGGAGCCGTTGCTCCGCACCGCTTGGCGGCTTCTAAGGGTCGATCCACTGCTTATGGGAAAAGTATTGCAGCCCTTTGTGTCCAATGTGTATCTTCCTCAATTTGGCCCGAGTGCCACACGCAAGCTCTTTCGCACACTACTTTCTACCCTGGCTGAGTCTATTAACGAAAATGATTTACAGCAAAAAAAGACAGATCTGTTAGAAGCGACTTCCGATACGATGGGATATGTCGATCTCAATTTCATTCGCAGAGGGCTTCTAGAACCCGCATTACGAGCGTTCAACCGCAATACTATCACTCCGTTGGAAGAGAACAATATTACCCTGGCATTCAGCATTGAACCTTTCCGGCGCCTATTAGGCATTCGCATTCTCGAAAGTATCGAACAGTCTATTGCTACCAGGAGGTAAGTATGTCATGAGTCAACTCGATGCCATTGCCCTATCACAGGCAGTGAAGCAACGTCTTGTCGATTTTGCATTAGACGATCACTTTGTGCGAGATATTCAACTTACGGAAGTATGCCGTGAGTTATGGTCAGGTGCCCCTGAAAAGGGAGGATTGCTGAGCGATCTATGGATCGAGGGTGCATTCCCGGCGAAAGCTGTCCCCGAATCGGCAGAGGACCTGGTCAAGCAAGGACGATTCAATGCTGAACTCTACCTTCATCTCGATAAACGCGGGGTGATACCCAAACAACGCCCGCTTTACCTTCACCAGCGCGAGGCAATCCTTGAGGCACAATCGGTGTATCCCAACGGGGCCAGACCTGCCCTTGTAGTCACCGCTGGCACCGGAGCCGGAAAAACGGAAAGCTTTCTCTTACCCATTCTCAACGATCTCTTTACGAACCGTGAAGATAGCGAATCTGGCGTCAAAAGCATTATCCTCTATCCTATGAACGCCCTCGTCAATGACCAGGTGGATCGCCTTTATAAATGGTTGCAAGGACAACGCATCGTGACCCTCTTTCATTTCACGAGCGAAACGCCGGAAGATCGTTCTCGCGCAGATAAAGAAGGCATACCCATATGGGATGCTTGCCGGATGCGGACGCGGCGCGAGGCACGTGGGCTGGAAACGCACGACGGAAAAACGATTAATATCACGACTTCACCATGCGGGCCGGTTCCTGATATTATTATTACCAACTATTCGATGCTGGAATATATGCTCAGTCGTCCACAGGATGGAGTGTTTTTCGGTAAAGCATTGCGTGCCATTGTACTGGATGAAGCACATCTCTACACTGGGGCGTTGGCAGCAGAGATCACGCTCCTGCTGCGCCGTCTACTTGATCGCTGTGAGCTACTACCAGAAAACATTCTCCAAATAGCGACCTCCGCCACAATTGGGAAAAATGAAGACGTGCCGGATGAGTTAGAGCACTTTGCGGCTCAGTTATTCACCAAAGATCGGTCTCTCATCAAAGTCATTCGTGGAGAATCCACACGCATCTCACTGCCATCCGAAGCTCCTCCACAGCACTTGCCCTTTGCCAACACAATTGCAGAGGGTATCTGGCTCACTGGTCGAACCATCGAACTAAATGCGCCTCAAAGCGAAGCTGTCCTCGTGACTAATGCTACGATGTGCCAGACACTCGCTAGAAGCCTGATGTTACTTGTTGATGAGCAGGTCGTCAAAGAGGCGATCAGGCGAAGCGATAACAAACCTGCCCTTCTACTTTACCATGCTCTTGGGCGTTCACCGTTACTTCACAGGCTCGAAACTCTTCTTTGGGAGTGCAAGCAGCTATCTCTCCCTGATCTGACACAGTGCCTGTGGGAAAGTACCGATGAAGATGCAAGGCAGGCAACTATACTCTTGTTGCAAATGGGAGCAGCAGCGCGTCGCAGTGCCTCCGACTATCCCCTTCTGCCTTATCGAATTCACTTACTGGCCCGATCTACTGATGGCCTGATAGTATGCTTGAATAGCAAATGTAGTGGACCTGATTATCTCAAATTGTCCGGTTTCGGCTGCGTTGCCGAAGGCTTGCATGATCGTTGTGCCTACTGTCGCAGCGCCACGTTGTCGCTCTACCGGTGCACTAACTGCGGAAAATGGGTCGTGGCTGGCGTCCAGGATCAAGCATCTACATGTCTAAAGCCTGTTCCTTCACTTCATCCATCAAGAGATATACAGTTCTTAGCGTTTGAGCCATATCCAGATGCAGTGCAAATCAATATCGATAGTGAAACCGGTCGCTATGATGGATATGGTAACAACGAACGCTTCTTATATGCAATCAAAGTGTGTCCCTGGTGTAATGATGACGACGTTGAAAATTGGAAACCATTTGCACAGCTTCCCACACTTTCTCTCTCCATTCTCGCAGAGAGTGTTCTGACCGAGCTTCCTGTGTATCCCGCGCCGTATAACCACTGGCTTCCTGCGCGCGGGCGGCGTATGCTCGTCTTTAGTGACAGCCGACAAAGTGCAGCACGACTTGGCCCCCGCCTGACACGGCAGCATGAAATACAATTGGTTCGTGCTGCAATAGTCCAGTGTCTAAGAGAGTCACCTGTCGTTGATGCTGCTCTCATTGAGGTAATCCAGGATGAAATTGCCAACCTGGAACAGCAGCTAGCACGAGATAATCTCTCTCTTCCGCTGCGCCAACACAAAGCTCGTCAGCTTGAACAGGCGCGTCGGCAACTCATGGAATATGGCGTGGGTGGCTCACTAGATCATTGGATAGATGTTCTAGCGAATACCAGTATTGTGCAGGAACTGATTGACGCAGAAACATCGACGCGACATGATGCCGCTGTCTGGTTACAGCATCCTCAAGATTACTGGAACAAGAATGCCTGCCATGTTCAGGAACGCCTTAAAGCGCTGCTGGCTCGCGAATTTGCTAGGCCAACCCAGCAACAGACATCCCTGGAAACACTTGGATTAGCCGAAGTGACCTACCCTGGTCTGAACGCTCTCACGCTACCGGAGCATTTTGAGGGAACACTGCCGACTCGTGCAGTTCGTGAGCAGTTACGAACATACTGGACTGCATTTCTAGCTGCTTTGTGCGATACCTTGCGTACTGATGGCGTTACTACCCTGGGGTCGGATGAAGAAGATAAAGCCTACCAATTTGCCACATTGATTGGCAACTGGTGTGCTGAGGACAAAGAGTTAATTACTCGCTCGGTGCGCTTTGTAGGTATCACGAATAAGCAGCGTCGTCGCAGGTTTGCGGCAGAAATAGCTAGGAAATGTGGTATCCCTGATGGTGATATTGATCATTATGCTCAAGCATTGCTCAGAGCGGCATTTCAGCAGTTGCGTGAGAATGCAGAGAAGCCCCTAGCATGGTTAGAGACCAGGCAGAGACAGTCAAAAGAGGGCGGAGAAACACGGGCAATTCGTATCAAGTTTTCGGAGCTGGGGCTGAGGCGGCCTCTGGTGCTCTATCGCAGCGTAACAACTGGCCATATCTGGCCTCGAGAAGTATTGAGATGCGCTCCTGAAACCAGTTGTAATCATTTAGAGCAGGTCGATCACGAACAATTGGACAACGATCCGCGTATTATGCGCCAGCGTCGTGAGTTCACTTCCTCGCCCGTTTTCACTATCGGGCTATGGGCAGAAGAGCATAGCGCCCAACTCTCTCCAAAGGAAAACCGCCGATTACAAGACTTATTCAAGGCCGGTATACGTAACATCCTGAGTTCGACGACCACCATGGAACTTGGTATTGACATCGGCGGCTTGAATGCTGTGCTGATGAGCAATGTCCCTCCCGGCAAAGCAAACTACTTACAGCGAGCGGGACGGGCGGGACGCCGTGCTGATGGTTCCTCGATCGTGGTTACATTTTGTCATCCACACCCATTTGATAGAGAGGTCTTTCTCCGTTTTGGCGCATATCTTGCCCGATCGCTGCGCAGCCCGAACGTCTTTCTTGATCGCAAACGTATTGTGATTCGGCATAGCCATGCCTTTCTATTAGGAAACTTTTTCCGCGAGATCTACTCACCGAACACGCATGTAGGCGCCATGAAAGCTTTTGGGGATATGGGGCATTTCTGTGGTGTATCGCTTCCTCCGAAGTGGGGGAGAGCAGCAGAGAAACCTCCAATTCAGCCATATATGCCGGATTGGACGCCGCCAGCAAGTGCTTTGTGGTGGAATCCGGCTTGTCACGAACCAGGGTTGGAAGGACAGTTCCTCGAATATCTTTGCTGGATACGAGATTGGGGCGAAGCAGAGATGCGATCCCATCTGGAGCGCCTTTTTCAGGATACTGGGGCTGCTATGTTGCTCGACGATTGGGTCGCATTCCTGAACGGGATTATTGACGATTTCGTGGCTGCGGTTCGCCATTGGCGCGCCGAGTTCGATGCCATGTTCAGGGCATGGCAGCAAATAGACACTACCAATACGGCTCATGCTCGTGCGCAAGCCAATGCCTTACGCTATCAAATGACGGCATTGTATGAAACAACCGTCATCGAAGCACTAGCCGACCAGCAGTTTATGCCACGCTATGGCTTTCCCATTGGGACACAACGACTGCGCGTTATCATTCCTGATGAGCGGTACCCTGAAAAATATCGAGAGGAGGATCAATATCGTCTTGAGCGCAGTGGACTGGTAGCCATGGGTGAATACGTCCCCGGTTCGCAACTACTCGTAGGTGGAAAATTGGTGACTTCGCATGGTTTGCTCAAACACTGGACTGGAGCTGACATTAATAACTATCTTGGATTGCGGGGGCAATATACCACTTGTATTAATAACCATCTGTACTACAAGATTGCGACTGGTTCCCTGGGTATTTGCCCCATTTGTGGGGGTGAGCCGAAGAGTACTCCCAGGGATTTTCTGTTGCCCATGCATGGCTTTAGTAGCGCGGCCTGGGATCCACCTAAAGTCAGTACCGATGTTGAGCGCGTTGGACACACCGAGCAAGCCACCATTACCTTTGTTCAACGTGATAGAGCAGATATTGAAGAGCAAAATCATTTTGGAGGTATTGTTGGGTTGCGAGCATTATATCGGGAAGATGGAGAACTCCTTGTTTACAATGCTGGTGAATACCAGAAAGGCTTCGCGATTTGCCTGAAATGCGGCTATGCTGATAGTGAAAAGTATTTGGGAGACGGAAAAATAAAGCTTCCATCTTCGTTGGAACACCATGCACCGCTGACCTCAACAAAAGAAGAGAGATTTTGTTGGGGGAATCATGAAACGCCGGAAGTATTACGTAATCACACGTTGGCTTCCAGACAAACCACAGACATCTTGCTGCTTGATTTCTCATCATGCCTGTACCACCTTGCAGATAATGCAGAACTGCTCTGGACGCTTGCTCAGGCTTTGGAAATCGGTGGCTCGAAATTGCTGGAATTAGACAGCCGTGAGCTGGGAACGCTGGTTGTTCCTGCTGGTGAACGGGGAAGCGGATTAGGAGCAGTGTTGTATGACAACGTGCCTGGCGGTGCAGGTCATGTCCGAGAACTCCTGGAACTAGGAAGAGAATGGTTGTTGGAGGCTCGTCGTACTATGTTTGTCAGTGATAAACACGATGAAACTTGTGAAACTGCCTGCCTTGATTGTTTACTGACGTTTGATGCACAGGAACCGATGCGACGTGGATTGCTGAATCGGCGTCTAGCGATTCGTGTACTCGATGCTTTATTGAATGGAAGCGAGTTGCCAGTTGCTGAGCCGAAGACGAGTAAGATGTTTGCATCAACTTTGGTAGCATCAGTAACCCCAGCAAATAGCGAGGTTACACTCGGAATACCTACAAAAACAATTGAGGAACGATTACAACGCGGAAAACAGCGTATGGCTGGTCGAAGTAAACACTCATGAATAGGTAGAGAGTTAAGGGAGACGGATGTTCAGCGTCAACGCCCGATATTCTTTCCAACAGCTACCCGCACGCCTGTCCTTATAAATTCTATAGCGACCCCATCAAGGAGTGCAGTTGTTCAGCCTCGGCCATCGCCCGCTACCAGAAGCGCATCAGTGGACCATTGCTAGATCGCATTGATATTCACGTGGAGGTGCCGTGTGTGGATTATGAGAAGCTAGCAGGCAAACGCAATGTAGAGAATTCGGGGACGATTCGGAAAAGGGTGCAGGCACGGACTATTGCGGATTTGGCGGGAAGCGACGTGATTACAGCGAGTCATTTGGCGGAGGCGATTCAGTGTCGACCGAGGGTGGGGATGTAGCAGCCGAGAGAGTTCTGGTTGCGTAATCCCTCAAACAGTGTGTCTGCCTGCGCACTAAACGTCTTCCCGGGTAGTGGTACAAAGAAGCAGCATATGGTAGACTCTCAAGGGCAAGCCCTTCTCAAAAAGAGGAGCTTTTCAAGGTGACAATCACCCTGCACTGCCCTTTGCCCTTCCATCTCTCGGCATGCCAGGCTACACTTAAGAGATCTCTGCTCAGGAGCAGTCTCATGAAACGACGAGGTCCCTTTATCCGTAATATATGGCTGAGTAGTTTACTCGAAACCTTTTTCGTCGCCGGCGTCACTTCCGTGCTGGTGATTCGCTTCTTCCTGGCATCCACTGGCTATCCTCAACTGGGAGGGCGTGAATTGCACATCGCGCATATGCTCTGGGGTGGGCTGCTCATGCTGCTTGCTCTCGTGTTGTTGCTCGCGTTCATCGGCAGACACATCCAGTCCATCGCCGCCATCCTCGGCGGCGTCGGCTTCGGCACCTTTATTGACGAGCTCGGCAAGTTCATCACCCGCGACAACAATTATTTCTTTCAACCCACCATAGCGTTGATCTATCTCATCTTTGTCCTCTTGTTTCTCAGCTTTCGAGAACTGGCGAGACGTCCGTATTCCTCAGAGCAAGAACGCCTGGCAAACGCTCTGCATATCCTGGAGGAAGATCCCCTCGATGGCCTGCATGAGCAGGACAAGACCCAGATCCTCTTCCTCCTGCGTACACCTGACTCCCCTGATCCACGCCTCCACCTGTTGGCTGATGCGGTCGAGCGCATGCCGGTGGTGCCACCATCGAAACCCGGTGCACTAGGAAAGATGGCCAGCGCTATCAGAAGGCTCTCCCTGCGCCTCGTGCACTCCCCGTATTTTGCCAGCATCATGATCGGTGGCTTCATTGGCTATGCACTGCTCTTTACACTGGTGATGGTGTTAGGGGTCGTGAACATTGCGGTGCTAGCAGCCAGCAGTGTAACCAAGGAGGTCGTCCAGCTCGGTTTGCTCGCCTCCTCCGTCTTGTCCGGCGTTATGGTGGTGATGGGAGTACTGTTCCTACGAGGTTCGCCGCTTCGGGCCTATGCGTGGTTCAAACGGGCCATCCTCGTCTCGATATTGCTCACGCAGGTCTTCCTGTTCTACACGCAGCAACTGGGAGCACTGGGCGAATTGGCGGTCAATCTCCTCGTACTGGGAGCATTGAATGCCCTGATACGTACCAAACGGCGTGACCTCCAGCATACACTCCTCAGACAAACCACCAAGAGTTCGATGGAGGCGCCTCCATGACGGAACAATCAGCTCTCCAGGAAAATCTGCGAATAGGGAGAAGACATGCAGGGGACATTTGTCCTTCTGGCGAGGCCGCAAACTGATAAATGGAGATACTACACTCGCAATTCCTCTTCGTCGGCTTTTTCATCTCCTCGACTTTTGAGTTGCCCCTGCGACGGGGCAGAAACGTAGAGAGGACGATAGAAAGCGTATGTTATAATGAGAGGAACTAAAACTTCTGGGGAGGAGCAATATGAGCGAATACCAGCGTTACGAATTTATGACCATCGATCGACCTCTGACACGGGCGCAACTCGATGCCGTCAATAGCCTTTCCAGTCACATCGAAGCATCGTCCACCCACGCCCTCATCGAATATCAGTGGGGTGACTTCAAGCACGATCCCATCAAAGTGCTCCGCGAGTTCTTTGATGGCTTCCTCTATTGGGCCAACTGGGGCTCGCCCCACCTGGCATTCCGTTTCCCGCGTGGAATCTTGCCCGCCGATCTCATCGATGGCTACGATCTTGAAGATTTCGTCACATTCACCCGGTACCCGGATTACGATATCCTCGATATCCAATTTGGCGAAATGGAAGCGCCTGACGAATGGACCGAATATGAACTGGGGTCGCTCATTCCCATTCGCGATGAGTTGATGGAAGGCGATCTACGGGCGCTATATGTCGCCTGGTTGGCCGCTCAGCGCATGATGGGTGGCTATGACGAAGAAGAGGATGAGGACGAAGAAGAGGATTATGAGATCAGTGTGCCACCCGTTCCGCCCGGCTTTGGCGCGCAGACGGCGGCACAGCAGGCACTGGCAGAATTGTTGCAGCTGCCCCAAGAACTGCTCGTCGCGGCAGCTCGCCATAGCAAAGCGGCCGCGCCATCGACTGGCGATGATGTTGCTGCCTGGGTCAAGTTGCTGCCACCAGATCGTCAGAACGATTACCTGGTGCGGTTAGCACACAATGAGCCAGGCCTGAGCCGCCTACTCGTCAGAGAGTTGCGCGAACTGGGCCAGGACAAGACTAGAGCGGCGCCGTCAACGGGTGAGCACGTCACCTACGCCACGCTGCTTGCCGAAAGCAAGGCGATTAAAGCCCAACTGGAACGCGAGAAGCGCGAGCAAGAGCAAAGGGCCCGTCTGCGTCATCTGCAAGAGATCCACGATCACCAGGACGATTACTGGCATCAAGTCGATCAGGCAGTGATGCGCGGTACAGGCACAGGCTATGACGAAGCCCTTCGATTACTGGTCGAGCTACGTGCAGCCGCCGATCAATTCAAAGAGACCCAAAAGTTTCAAGACCGTTTCCTCGCCTGGGTCCCGCCTCACCTGCGCCGTCCCGCCTTCGTCAAGCGCTTGCAGGCTCACAAGTTCACTTTGCCGGAAGCCTAAGAGGTAGTGTCAAGCTGGTCGTTTTGCGAAGCATCGTGCTAGATGAGTATCATGAAAAGTTACATCTAGAGTGCTGAAGCTGGCCAGGACGATTGCTGATCTGGCGGAGTGCGATGTGATTGCGGCGAGTCATGTGGCGGAGGCGATTCAGTATCGGCCGCGGGTGGGGGTGTAGTGGGACAAGCACTGAAAGATTCCGCACTAGTCCAGGTGGAGAGGAGAGATACTTCCTGTTCGCAGTCGGATGCTGGCCAGCCATGTATACGCCATCATGGTCCTAAATGTTGTTTCATACACCGGCTGAAGCGATATTGCGCGTTCATGCAATACCGCTTCAGCCGATTCAGTTCTTCTCATCGTGGAA
>WNFT01004393.1_pt1 | contig 12310 bp, 15 predicted proteins | sample 5400191 | NCBI WGS metagenome assembly WNFT01 (sample SAMN13153359, study PRJNA577476) | soil metagenome | isolation source: 80 cm saprolite under Madrone tree | place: USA:California | collected 2016-06-14
CTCGGCGCTGATCTCGACCAGCGTCTGCAGATACCGCAGCTGCAGCGCGGTGGGATGGGCGTGGATCACGTCCGCCGCCATCCCCAGCTTCTCCGCCGCCTGGTACTCGCCCTCGGCCGCGATCACTTTCGCGCGCCGCTCGCGCTCCGCCTCGGCCTGCCGCGCCATGGCGCGCTGCATCTCCGGCGGCAGATCGATCGCCTTCACCTCCACCGCAGTCACCTTGATGCCCCAAGGCTCGGTGTGCAGGTCGAGGACCTGCTGGAGCTCCTTGTTGATCTTCTCGCGCTGCGCGAGCAGGTCGTCGAGATCGAGCTTTCCCAGCGTGCTGCGCAGCGTCGTCTGCGAGAGCTGCGAGGTGGCGTAGAGGAAGTTCTCGACCTGGATGATGGCCTTCTCCGCGTCGATCACGCGGAAGTAGATCACCGCGGACACCTTCAGGCTCACGTTGTCGTGGGTGATCACGTCTTGCGGCGGGACATCCCGCGTGACGGTGCGGAGGTCGACCTTCACCATCCGGTCCACTCCCGGCACGATCCAGTTGAGCCCTGCCCGCTTCGTCTCGGCAAAGCGACCGAGCCGGAAGATGACCCCGGCCTCGTACTCCTGGATCACCCGCAGGCCGGAGATGATCCAGATCAGCACCGGAACGACGAAGACCCAGTAGATCATGACGTTGCCTTTGTCAGTGCGGCGCCTTCCGGCACCACTTCGAGGGTGAGCCCATGCACGGCGAGGACGCGGGCGCGCGCGCCCGGCAGAAGCGGTTCGGTGCTGGCGGCCTTCCACAGCTCGCCGGCCACCAGCACGGTGTTGTCCTCGCGGACCTCGCCGACCTCCCCGATCAGCGAGTACCCGCCGGCGCGCAGCGGCTGGCGCGAGCTGGCCGAGAGCTTCCAGGCCAGCGTTCCCGCGATCACGGCCATCGCGGCTCCCACCGGCGCGACGATCCGCCAGCCCAGGCCGAAGTCGGCGTCGGCGTAGAAGCTCTTGTCGACGTGCCCGACCAGGAGCAGCGAGCCGATCACCACGCAGACCAGGCCGGCCGCGACGAATCCGCCATGCCCGCCCACGTACATCTCCGCGATGAAGAACCCGATGCCGAGCGCGACCAGGAGCAGGGCGCCGATGTTCACGGGCAGCATCTGGAAGGCGATGGCCGCGATCAGCAGGCAGATTCCACCCACCACGCCGGGGACGATGGTCCCGGGGTGGAACAGCTCGAGCATCACCCCGATCATGCCGATGGTGAAGATCAGGTAGGCGATCTCCGGGTTGGCCAGGAGGTGCAGGACCTGCTCTTTCACCGCCCAGGGAACGTCGCGGATCTCGGCGCTGGCAGTGCGCAGCGTGTGCGTCGCGCCGCCGCCCAGGTCGATCTTGCGGCCGTCGATCTTGCGGAGCAGCTCGGGCACGTCCTCGGCGATCAAGTCGATGGCGCGCAGCTCGAGCGCCTTGGAGGCGGTCACGCTCTCGCTCTGGCGCACGGCTTTTTCCGCCCACTCCACGTTGCGGGACCGCCGCTCGGCGATGCCCTTGACGAAGGCCGCGGTGTCGTTCTCCAGCTTCTGCAGCATCGTGGTCTGGTCGCCCTTCTTGTCGTCCGAGCCTCCCAATCCCACCGGATGCGCCGCCCCGATGTTGGTGGAGGGCGCCATCGCCGCCACGTGCGCGGCCATGGTGATGAAGACGCCGGCCGATCCGGCGCGGGCGCCCGGCGGTCCCACCCAGATCACGATCGGGACCTTGGCGTTCAGCTCCGCCTGGACGATGTCGCGCGTGGTGGAGAGCAGTCCTCCCGGGGTGTCGAGCCGCACCACCAGCGCCTCGGCGCCCTTCTCCTGTGCGTCGCGGATCGCCGCGATCAGGAATCCCCCGGAGCCTGGATCGATCGACCCGATGACCTCCGCGTAGTGCACGACCGGGGAGGCGGCGAGCAGCAGGGCGAGGATCACGACGCGCCCCCTTTCGCAGGTGGGAGCCCCAGCTTCTTCATCACCTGCTTGAGGTCTTCCCAGACCTTGCCCTTCTCGCCCGGGCTCCGCAGCAGGTAGGCGGGATGGAAGGTCGGCATGACGGGGATGCCCTGGTACTCGCGCCAGCGTCCCCGCAGGCGGGTGATGGGCGTCGAGTCGCGCAGCAGCGACTGCGCGGCGAACTTGCCGAGCGTGACGATGGCTTCCGGCTTCACCGCCCCGAGCTGACCCTTGAGGAACGGCTCGCAGGCCTCGAGCTCGTCGGGCTCCGGGTTGCGGTTGTTGGGCGGGCGGCATTTCACCGTGTTGCAGATGTAGACGTCGTCGCGGCGCAACCCCATCGCCTCGATCATCTTGGTCAAGAGCTGCCCGGCCTTGCCGACGAATGGAAATCCCTGCAGGTCCTCGTCCTCGCCCGGCGCCTCGCCCACGAACATCAGGCGCGCCTCGGGATTGCCGACGCCGAAGACGATGTTGCTGCGCGTCCGGTGCAGCTTGCAGCGCGTGCACTCGCCGAGCTCCGTGCGCACCGCGTCGAGCAGGGGCAGCTTCACCTTGGGCTCCACCTTGACGGGCTCCGTCGGGCGCGATTCCGGCGCCAGGTTCTGCAGGCCGCTCTCCTCCGCCCAGGCGAGCCAGGCGTGCACCTCGTTCACCAGCTCGCGCATGGCCGCAGTCTAACCGGGTAGGCGTTCCCGGACCATGTCCCAGATCCGGTGCGCCACGGTCAACTTGCTGCCCTCGATCTCCTGCCGGGCGCCGTCCTTTCCGAGGACCAGCACGCGATTGCTGTCCTTGCCGAAAGCGTCCGCGACGTCGTTGGCGACGATCAGATCGAGGTTCTTGCGGGCCAGCTTGTCGCGCGCGTTCTGCTCCACGTTCTCGGTCTCGGCCGCGAAGCCGACCAGGAGCGGGTGCTGCGGGCGCGCCCCCAGGCCTTCGAGGATGTCCGGAGTGCGCACCAGCTTCAGCGTCTCCTCGCCCGGCTTCTTCTTCGCTTTGTGCGCCGCCCGGGCCGCAGGGCGTTGGTCCGCCACGGCCGCCGCCATCACCACCACCCGGACGCCGTCCAGGCGGGAATCGACGGCGCGCGCCAGGTCGTCGGCCGAGATCACGTCCACCACCTCGACGTTGGCCGGCCGGGGCAGCTCGACGGGCCCACTGATGAGCGTGACGCGGGCGCCGCGGTCGCGCGCCGCCTCCGCGAGGGCCCATCCCATCCGGCCCGAGGAAGGGTTGGAGAGGAACCGGACGGGGTCGAGCATCTCCCGCGTCGGTCCCGCGGTCACCAGGACCGGCACGGCCTCGAAATCCCGCGGGGCCAGCGCGTCGGAGCAGGCGGCGAGGATCTGGCCGGGTTCCGACATGCGGCCCGGCCCGACATGGCTTCGTTCGGCCATCTCGCCCACCGCCGGACCGACGAAGCGCGCGCCCCGCTCTCCGAGCACGCGGACGTTCTCCTGGACGGCGGGGCTCGCCCACATCTTCTCGTTCATCGCCGGCGCCAGCAGCCAGCGGCGGGGCTCGATGGCCAGCAGCGCCGCGGCGGCCGCGTCGTCGCCCTGCCCGATCCGCATCCGGGCGATCAGATTGGCGGTCGCGGGCGCCACCACCGCGAGCTCCGCCCAGTCCGCCAGCGCGATGTGACCGGCGGCCAGCTCCTGCTCCGCGGAGAAGATGTCGGCGGCGACGGGCGCCCCGGTGAGGGCCTGGAAGGTGAGCGCGGTCACGAATCGCTGCGCGGCCGGCGTCAGGGCGACACGGACCTGCGCGCCGGCCTTCACCAGCAGGCGCGCCACCTCGCAGGACTTGTACGCGGCGATGCCGCCCCCGACGCAGAGGAGCACCCGCCGGCCTTGGACGGCCATGGTCCCATGATGGATCGCAGGCGCGCCGCATTCCACTTCTGCTATATGGCGCGCGTGCAGAAGCGACGTCCCACTTCCCCAGGCATCCTCGCCGCGCTGGGCGCGCGCCGGATCGCCGTGGCGGCGCTGTACTGGGGACCGGTCATCTTCCTGCTCTCGACCATCGCGCTGGTGGTCTCGCTCTGGAAGGGCGTCAACCTGGGCGGGCTGCAGTACCTGGCGGTGCTCCTGCTCGCTGCCGGCGGGGTAGGGTCGGCGTGGATGCTGCAGCGGCGGCTCGCGGAGATCTCCGTCGCTCTGGAGCGCGCGCAGCGGACCAGCACGGTGGGCCTGCTCACGGCCGGTTTCGCGCACGAGATGAAGAACGCGCTCACGGTGGTCCTGGGGTTCGCCGAGCTTGCCCGGACGGCGGCCGAGCGGGCCCAGTCGGAGCCCAAGGTCACGCGGCACCTCAAGGAGCTGGAGAACGAGACGCGGCGCACGGTCGCGCAGCTGCAAAGCTTCCTCAGCTACTCGGCGGGGGAGAAGGTGGCTCGCCGGCCGCAGGACGTCAACGAGCTGGTCAACGACGCGTTGCAGATGGTGCGGCCGATGGCGCGGATGAAGGACCTGGTAGTCGAGCAGGCCTCGGGGGAGCCGCCCAGGGTCGTTGCGGATCCGTTCGCCATCCGGCAGCTCTTGTTGAACCTCCTGCTCAACGCGCTCGATTTCGCCCGCTCCCGCATCAGCGTCACCACCACGCGCACTCCGGACGGGCGCGCGGAAGTGGTGGTGGCCGACGACGGGCCCGGCATCCCGGCCGAAAACCGGGAACGCATCTTCCTGCGCTTCGTGACCACGCGCGCCGGCGGAAACGGCCTGGGTCTCTCCACCAGCCGCGAAATCGCCCAGGCGCACGGGGGCACGCTCACGCTCCGCGACGGCGCTCCCGGCGCGACGTTCGTCGTCACGCTCCCCTCCGCATGACGAAGTCCTTTTTCGCAGCCGTCTTCTCCATTATCCTCCGCGCGCCATGAAGCGTACGGCAGCGTTCGCGCTGGCGCTCGGCTGCGCCTGCAACACGGATTCGTCCGCGCCCCACCTGGCGCGAGGCAACGTGCTCGTCAACACTGGCCACCGCGAGGAGGCGCTCGTGGAGTACCGCGAAGCCGCGCGGCTGGCGCCCCGCAGTGGACACGCCCGGGAGAGGCTGGGCGATACGTTGTACGATCTGGGCCGCAAGCAGGAGGCGCTCGAGGCGTACCGCGATGCCGCCACCGTCGATCCGGACTCGGTGACCGCGCGCATCGGGGTGGCGCGCGTCCTGGGGGACAAGGGCGACCTTGCGAATGCGCGGGCCGAGCTGGGCACGGCGCTCCAGCGCGCTCCTACCAACCTCTTCCTGCTCCTCTCCCGGGGCAATCTCGCCGCGCGCGCCGGGGATCGGAAGGCGGCGCTGGCGGACTACGAGCGGGCGGTCCACCTCAAATCCGACAATGTTCCCGCCCTGTACCAGTATGGCCTTGCGCTGCTCGAGGACGGCCAGGTCGCGGAGGCGGCGGCCACCTTCGACCGCCTGGTCCAGGTCTCTCCGGCGTCGCCCCAGGGCCACTACGGCCGGGCACGCGTATTCGCCGCCCGTGGCGAAGGCGCGCTCGCCGCCTTGGCCCTGGCGGAAGCAGCGAGTCGCGTCGCGCCCGACGCCCATGCGCGGCTCGCGGAGCAGGGCCTCAAGGGCGAAGCGCTCGACAAGGCGGCGCGCGAGGCCACGGATCGCTCGCTGGCGCAGATGCAGGACGACGCCGCGTTCTCGCGCTGGTCCAGGGACCCGGAGTTCCGTCGGACGGCGTGGCGGTAGGGCCCCGGAGACCGCAGACACCGGATTGACACACTGCGTCCAGACCTTGGCCGGTGCGGAGTCGGTTTGCGAGCAGAAAATGCCACGCCAAATCGCCTGCTCAGCACAGTTTCGCCTGGCCGGGCTTGCCTCGCCAGGATCCTCGGGTACGATGATCGTGTGAGCGAGGTCCCCCGACTCCCGACACCCACCGCCGTGGCGCCGCAGAAGGCCTCGCTCGGCCCCGTTCCGGGAAAAGGTGCATCGGCGGCCCCCGCCCCACCGTCGCCGAAGAAAGCCTCGTTCGGCGCCGTGCTGGGAAACGGCCTCGCCGCCGCCACCCGCGCGCTGATCCGCGGAACCAGTTGGATTTTTGGCCAGGTCGCCAGCCGGAGCGGGAATGCTCTGGCCGACTTCCGGGCGCGTCCAGAACACTCCCGCTGGCGCGCTTACGCGCTGATCAGCTACTTCATGGTGGTTGCGGCGACGCTGGCGGGGCAGCTCTATACTGACAACGTGCTCAGCGCCTACGTCCGCGTTCAGCGCGTGGAGCTGCCGGCGATGACCCAGATCTTCGTGCGCAACGACTCCGGAAAGTCCTGGCGCGACGTGAGGATCGTCCTGAACGGCATCTACCAGTATCGCACCGACGAGGTCATTCCCGGCGGGCACGTGATGCTGCCGGTGAACAAGTTCGCGATCCGCGATCAGCTGGGCAAGCCCACCTTTGCGCCGCGGAACATCGCTCCGAAGACGTTGCTGGTCGATACCTCGGGCGGACGCTACGAGACGGAGTTCCGTGAATGAGCGCAGCGGAGGAGCGAGGGCTGCGGCGGCGCGTCCTGGTGGTGGACGACGACCCCGAAATCGTCACTTTCCTTGCGACCCTGTTGGAGCTTGAGGGAATCGACTCCACCGTCGCCACCAGCGCGGCGGCGGCGCTGGAGAAGCTGGACCACGCGGTCCCCAACCTGGTCCTGCTGGACATCGCGATGCCGGATCGGGACGGCCTCGATCTCTGCCGCGCCCTGAAGAAGGATCCGCGCACGCGCGAGGTCCCGGTCTTCGTGGTCTCCGCGCGCCCGGGCAAGGACGTGGTCGAGCGCGCGCTGGCGGCCGGAGCGGAGGAGTTCATCCGCAAGCCATTCGAGAACCAGGAATTGATCGCGCGCATCCGGGTCCGGCTCAGCGCCTGAGGCCTGTTCAGGAGAGCTATTCCTTCGCTTCCTGTTCCTTCTTCTTCTTCTTCGACTTCTTGTCGGCGCCGGTGTCGCTGGTCTCTTTGGCGGCGGCCTTCTTCTCCGCCTTCTCGGGTTTGTCGGCCTTCTTCTCCGGCTCCGCCTTCTCGCTCTTCTCGACCAGCTCCAGGATCGACATGGGCGCGTTGTCGCCCACCCGGTTCTGCACGTGGATGATCCGCGTGTACCCGCCCGGACGCTCCTTGAAGCGGGGCCCGATGGTCTCGAAGAGCCTGGCCAGCGCGGCCTGATCGCGCACGGTCTTGTGCACCACCCGGCGAGCGGCCAGCGTGTTCTGGCGCGCCTTGGTGATCACCCGCTCCACCAGCCTGCGCGCCTCCTTGGCCTTGGGCGTGGTGGTGCGGATGCTCTCGCTGAGGATCACCGCCCGCACCAGGTTGTCGAGCAGGGCCTTGCGGTGGCTGGTGTTGCGGCTGAGCTTGCGGCCGGCGTTGGCGTGGCGGGACATCGCGGTCTCCTTACTGCTTCAGGGCCGGGGCCTGCGCCGTCGGCGGCTTGGGCGGCCAGTTCTCCAGCTTCATGCCGAGGCCAAGCCCCATCTCGGCCAGGATTTCCTTGATCTCCTTCAAGGACTTCCGGCCGAAGTTCTTGGTCTTCAGCATCTCCGCCTCGGTCTTCTGCACCAGATCGCCGATGGTCTTGATGTTGGCGTTCTGCAGGCAGTTGGCCGAGCGGACCGACAGCTCCAGCTCGTCCACCGACCGGAAGAGGTTCTCGTTCAGCTTCTCCTCGTTCTTGGGCAGCTCGATCGGCGCCGGCTCTTCCGTCTCGTCGAAGTTGATGAAGATGGAGAGCTGTTCCTTGACGATCTTCGCGGCGAAGGCGACCGCGTCCGCCGGCGTCACCGACCCGTTGCTCCAGACCTCGAGCGAGAGCCGGTCGTAGTCGGTGGCCTGCCCGACGCGGGCGTTGGTCACCTGGTAGTTCACCTTCTTCACCGGGCTGAAGAGCGAGTCGATGGGCATCACGCCGATGGGCGCCCCGACCACCTTGTTGCGCTCGGCAGGGACGTAGCCGCGGCCGCGGCGGGCGGTCATCTCCATCCGCACGCGCCCGCCCTCGGACACGGTGAAGAGGTGATGGCCCGGGTTCAAGACCTCGACGTCCTGATCGACGATGATGTCGCCCGCCTTCACTTCCTTGGGCCCCTCGACCTCGATGCGGATGGTCTTCTCCTCCTGGGTATGCATGCGGAGGAGGACTTCCTTGAGGTTGAGGATGATGTCGGTCACGTCCTCGGCGACGTTGGAGATGGTGGTGAACTCGTGCTCGACCCCTTCGATACGGACGCTGGTCATGGCCGCGCCTTGGAGCGAGCTGAGGAGCACCCGACGGAGCGCGTTGCCCAGGGTGATGCCGAAGCCGCGCTCGAGCGGCTCGGCGACAAACTTGCCGTAGGTGTCGGTGAGCGTGTCCTGCTCGACGTGCAGGCCGCGAGGCTTGATCAGGTCGCGCCAATTCTTCGCAATCAATGCTTCTGCCACTTTTCCTTCTCCTTGCAGCGCCGCCCTGCTCCACCGCGGAATTGCGGGGCACCATCGGGTCGTCCGCTGCGGACCTGCTTCGAACTGCCCTTCCACTACTTGGAATAGAGCTCGACGATCAGCTGCTCCTGGATGGGCATGGTGATGTCGTCGCGCGACGGCGTGCTCTTCACCGTGCCCTTGAAGCCACCTTTGTCCAGGTCGAGCCAGGCCGGGACGCCGCGGCGGTCCACCGCCTCCAGCGCCTCGTTGATGCGCACGACCTTGCGCGACTTCTCCTTCACCGCGACCACGTCGCCCACCTTCACCTGGAAGCTGGGGATGTTGACCTTGCGGTCGTTGACGCGGAAGTGGCCATGGCGCACGAGCTGGCGCGCCTCGGCCCGGGTGTCGGCGAAGCCGAGGCGGAAGACCACGTTGTCGAGGCGCTGCTCGAGGAACTGAAGCAGGTTCTCGCCGGTCTTGCCCTTGGCCGCGCTGCCCCGCAGGTAGTAGCCGCGGAACTGCGTCTCCAAGAGACCGTAGAGGCGCTTCACCTTCTGCTTCTCGCGGAGCTGCACGCCGTACTCGGAGAACTTGGCGCGCCCCTGGCCGTGCTGGCCCGGCGGATACGGACGGCGCTCGATGGCGCACTTGTCCGTGTAGCAGCGGTCGCCCTTCAGGTACATCTTCAGATTTTCGCGCCGGCAGATGCGGCAAGCCGATTCGGTGTAGCGAGCCATTCGTCGATGCTCCTTAAACGCGGCGGCGCTTCGGCGGCCGGCAGCCGTTGTGTGGGACGGGGGTGATGTCCCGGATCAGCGTCACCTTGAGGCCCGCGGCCGCCAGCGCGCGCAGCGCCGACTCGCGGCCCGCCCCGGGGCCCTTCACCAGCACGGAGACGTTCTTGAGGCCGTGCTCCATCGCCTTGGCGGCGGCGTCGCCGGCAGCCACCTGGGCCGCGAACGGCGTCGACTTGCGCGAGCCCTTGAAACCGCGGGCGCCGGCGGAGGACCAGGAGAGCACGTTTCCGGAGACGTCGGTGATGGTGATGATGGTGTTGTTGAACGTGCTCTGGATGTAGACGATGCCCGTCTGCACGTTCTTCTTGGTCTTCTTCTTTCCCTTGCGCTCGGCGGCGGCAGGGGTGCCGGCGGCGCCTGCTGCGGGCGCGGTCGGGGGTGCGGAGGGCTTCTGCTCTTCGGCCATGTCGGTGTGTCCTTACTTGCCGGCAGGGGCGCTGGGAGGCGCTGCGCGGCGGACGATGCCGCGCTTCGGACCCTTGCGCGTGCGGGCGTTGGTGTGGGTGCGCTGGCCGCGGACGGGCAGGCCCTTGCGGTGGCGCAGGCCGCGATAGCAGCCGAGGTCCATCAGGCGCTTGATGTTGAGGCTCACTTCGCGGCGCAGGTCGCCTTCGACCTTGTAACCCTGCTCCAGCGCCTCCCGGATGCGGTGGATCTCGTCTTCGGTGAGGTCCTTGGTCCGCTTGGTGCCGTCGAGCTGCGCGGACGCGCAGATCTTCTGCGCGGTGGTCTTGCCGATGCCGTAGAGGTACTGGAGCGAGATCTGGATCTGTTTCTCGCGGGGAAGGTCCACGCCGGAAATACGCGCCATCTAGAGGCTCCTCATCCTTGCCGCTGCTTGTGGCGCGGGTTCGCGGTGCAGATCACGCGCACGACGCCCTTGCGGCGGATCACCTTGCACTTCACGCAGATCTTCTTCACCGAAGCACGGACCTTCACGGCTCCTCCAGCCGACGAAAACGCCTCGAAAATCGCTTTCCTTCCGTCCCGCACCCCCTACCGCGGCTCGCGCCGCCGGGGCCTACCCGGTACGAAGGGAGCGCGGCTTGTAACAGCCGCGCCGCGCGGTGTCAAGTCGGCGCCCCGTCTGGTCAACGACCGGGTTCAGCGGCGCCGGACCTCGACCCAGCGGCACTGCTTCGGTCCGGTAAAAGCGGCCGTCCAGACCCGCATCGACTTCGAGACCAGACCCGGCCGCAGGTCGACGAGGGTCTCGCCCGCTTTCAGGAAAACCTGGGGGCCGCTGCCCACGCAGCTGTCGTCCGGCTTGTTGCGGGCGGCAACGGCATCGCCGAGGAGGACCGACGCGGGGCCACCGTTCTTGACCTCCACGCGCGCGTCGTTCTTCACCTTGGTGGCAGTGCCCGAGAGGCCGGCAGCGGAGGCCTTCAACGCGTCGGCCGGCACTTCTTCGGCCCGGAGCGTGGCCGCGTGGCCCTTGCCGGTCGCGCCGCCGCCTTGAAAGGTCCAGGTCACTTCGATCTCGGCGCCAGCCGTGACCTTGCCTGCGTCCACCCAGGCCGGGAGCAGCTTCCCCGGGTCGACCCACTGCCGGAACTCGCAGGGAGCCTTCGGCCCCTGGCTGCCCCCGCTCCAGGAGCCGTCGGGCGCGCCGAAGACGAGGTTGGCGACTCCGCAGGCGTTCTCGCCCTCGGTGGGGAGGACGAAGAGCGCTTGGGGCGGCTCTCCCGGCCATTGGAACAGGTACAGGTGGGCGGCGGCGGCGAGCAGCGCGATCACGGGCGGGTCAGGACCTTGGGGCCGTCCTCGGTGACGGCGATGGTGTGCTCCCAGTGGCTCGACAGCTTCCCGTCGCGCGTGACCACCGTCCAGCCGTCGGGCAGCGTATCGACCTCGTGCGTACCGAGATTGATCATCGGCTCGATGGCCAGGACCATGCCCGGCCGCATGCGCGGGTTCGGCTGGCCGCGCGACCAGAGCGCAGGACCGTAGTTGGGCACCTGCGGGTCCTCGTGGAGCTTCTTGCCGATGCCGTGGCCGACGTAGTCGCGGACGATGCCGTATCCGAACGGCTTGATGTGCGCCTCGATGGCGGCCCCGATGTCGCTGATCCGGTTCCCTGGAACCATCGCCGCAATGCCCCTCTCCAGCGCCTGCCGGGTCTCGTCCAGGAGTCGCTCTGCCTCGGGCGAGACCTGGCCGACGGCCACGGTGCGGGCTGAGTCGCCGTAATAGCCGCGCTTGATCACCCCGTAGTCGAGCTTGAGGAGGTCGCCTTCCACCAGCTTCCGCCGGGTGGGGATGCCGTGGACCACCTGCTCGTTGACCGAGATGCAGATGTTCTTGGGAAAGCCGTAGAGGCCCTTGAAGGCGCAGATGCCGCCGCGGCGGACGGTCTCGCGCTCGGCGATGGCATCCAGCTCCTCGAGGGTAACCCCCGGCGCGACCGCACGGGTCAGCTCCTCGAGCACCTCGAAGACGATCAGCGAGGCCTCGCGCATGTACGCGATCTCGTCGCGCGTCTTGATTTCGATTCCGCCTGGCATCTATCGCAGCGCCTGCCCGATGCGCTTCTCCACTTCGTCGACGGTACCCACGCCGTCCACCGGGCGCACGACACCGCGCGTCTTGTAGTAACCAGTGAGCAGGGCCGTCTTGTCCAGGTACTCGAGCATCCGCTGCCGGACGCGGTCCGGCATGTCGTCGGGACGGACCACCAGCTTCGCGCCGTCCTTGTCGCACAACCCCGGACGCTGGGGCGGATTGTCCTTGCCGTACGACGTCTGATCCACCGGGCACGTCTGCCTGCCGGAGAGACGCTCGACCAGCACGTCGGTCGGCACCTCGAGCAGGATGACGTGCTCGACTTTCTTCCCCCGGCGCCCCAGCATCTCGTCCAGCGCAGTGGCCTGCGCGACAGTCCGCGGAAACCCGTCGAAGAGGAAGCCCTTCGCCGCCTCGGGCGAGGCCAGCGCCTCCTCGATGATGCCGTTGACGATCTCGTCGGGAACCAGCTTTCCGGCGTCCATCAGCTCCTTCGCCTGCCTGCCCAGCGCGGTCCCGCTGGCGACCGCCTTGCGCAGGATGTCGCCGGTGGAGAGCTGCGGAATTCCAAACCGCGCTGCGAGGCGCTTGGCTTGCGTTCCCTTTCCAGCCCCCGGCGG
>WNFT01004394.1_pt1 | contig 12310 bp, 11 predicted proteins | sample 5400191 | NCBI WGS metagenome assembly WNFT01 (sample SAMN13153359, study PRJNA577476) | soil metagenome | isolation source: 80 cm saprolite under Madrone tree | place: USA:California | collected 2016-06-14
GTATACGCTCTCCGCCGGCAAGGCGTACGTCGAAGCGCTGATCGGGCGCGGGCTGGCTGCCGACTCCTTCGCGCCGCGGCTCAGCTTCTTCTTCTACACGTACACCAACTTCTTCGAAGAGGTGGCGAAGTACCGCGCCGGCCGCCGCATCTGGGCCCGGCTGATGAAGGAGGGGTACGGCGCGGAGGAGCCGGAGAGCTGGCGGCTGCGGGCCGCCTGCGTCTGCGGCGGTCACTCGCTCACCCGGGCCGAGCCGCTGAACAACATCGCCCGGACCACGCTGGAGACGTTCGCCGTCGCCTGCTCGGGCCTGCAGAGCGTGTTCACCGCCGCCTACGACGAGGCGTTCGCGATCCCTACCGAGCTCTCGGCGCGCACGGCGCTGCGGGTCCAGCAGGTGGTCGCGTACGAGACCGAGGTGGCGAGCACCGTCGATCCGCTGGGCGGCAGCTACTTCGTCGAGGCGCTCACCGACCAGATGGAAGGGGCCATCGGCAAGGTGATGGCGGAGATCGACGAGCGCGGCGGATTCGTCGAGGGCCTGCGCAGCGGCTACGTGCAGCAGCGGATCGCGCAGCGGGCCTACCAGCACCAGCGCGCGGTCGAGGACGGCGAGGTGGCGGTGGTGGGAGTGAACAAGTTCCGCACCGTGGGCGAGGCGCACGCGGAGCCGGAGATGGAGATCACCAGCGCGTCTCCGGAGGCAGCGCGCGATGCGGCGCAGCGGGTCGGCCGCGTCCGCAGGGAGCGCGACGCCGGGAAGGCGCAGGCGGCCCTGCGCGCGCTGGCAGCGGCGGCGGCGGGCAAGGACAACCTCCAGCCGCACATCCGCGAGGCGGTCCGCGCATACTGCACCGTCGGCGAGATCGCCTCCGCGTTGAAGAAAGAGTTCGGCGTCTACCAACCCCCGACGAGGTTCTGATCGATGGAACGCAGGATCCGCGTGCTCGTCGGCAAGCCCGGCCTCGACGGCCACGATCGCGGCGCGCGCGTGATCGCCGCCGCGCTGCGTGACGCCGGCATGGAGGTGGTCTACACCGGGCTGCGGGCGAGCGTGCCGGCCATCGCCGCGGCCGCGGTGCAGGAAGACGTCGACGTCATCGGCCTCTCGATCCTCTCCGGCGCCCACGAAGGCATCTGCCGGCGGCTGCTCGATGAGCTGAGGCAGCGGAGCGCGGACATCCCCGTCGTCGTCGGAGGGATCATTCCCGCCGTCGATCGCCAGCCGCTGCGCGCCATGGGCGTGTCGGCGGTCTTCGGCCCGGAATCGCCGCTCGGCGCGGTGGTGGAGACGGTGCGCGCGCTCGCCTCCGGACAGCCGTTGCCGGAGCCCTCGCAGCCGGAGGCCGCCCCCGCTGGAATCCCCGCCACCCGCCTCGACCATGCCGCCATCTGCGTCAAGGACATGGCGGCGTCGATCGCGCTGATCGAAGAGATCCTCGGCCAGCGAGTGGCCCACCAGGAGCACGTTCCAGCCCAGAAAGTAGACGCGGCGTTCTTCGACTTCCCCAACGGCGCCTCGCTGGAGCTGGTGGCTCCGCGGGGAAATGCGGGGCTGGAGAAGTTCCTCGAGAAGCGCGGCGACGCCTTGCACCATCTCGCGCTGCGCGTGAAGGACATCGACGCGGTGCTCCAACGCCTGGACGCGCGCGGAGTGCCGCTGATCGACAAGGTGGGCCGCCCCGGCGCCCGCGGACATAGAGTCGCTTTCCTCCATCCCAAGGCCTTCGGCGGCACGCTCCTGGAGCTGGTCGAAGCGCATGAGGAGCCTGCCCGATGACCGACATCATCCCGCTCGGCGAAGTTCCCAAGAACGTCGGCGCGCTGCCGAAAAGGATGCTCGCCTGGTGCATCCGCCCCGATCGCGAGGGCGACCCGGACCGCGCCATGAAGCTCGAGGAGGTGGACGTCCCCGCGGTGGGGCCCAACGAGGCGCTGGTGCTGGTGATGGGCGCAGGGGTGAACTTCAACGGCGTCTGGGCCGCGCGCGGCAAGCCGGTCAGCGTCTTCAAGATGCACGGCGAGCCGATGCACATCGCCGGCTCGGACGCGAGCGGCATCGTCTGGAAGGTCGGCGACCAGGTGAAGCGCTGGAAGGTGGGCGACGAAGTGGTCATCCACTGCAACCAATCCTGCGGCCAGTGCCCGGAGTGCAACGGGCTCGACCCGATGGCCTGCAGCGAGCAGAAGATCTGGGGGTACGAGACCAGCTGGGGCAGCTTCGCGCAGTTCACCAAGGTCCAGGCGCAGCAGCTCCTGAAAAAACCGAAGCACCTCGATTGGCTCAGCGCAGCCTCGTACGGGCTGACCTACTTCACCTCGTACCGGATGCTGGTGCACCAGGCCGAGGTGACCGCCGGCGACAACGTGCTGGTGTGGGGCGCGGCCGGCGGCCTGGGGGTGTTCGCGGTGCAGCTCTGCAGGATGCTGGGCGCGAATCCCATCGCGGTGGTGGGCGGGAAGGAGAAGATCGAGCTGGTGAAGTCGCTGGGGGCCTCGGCCTGGATCGATCGCGGCGAGTATCCGGATCTCATGTACAAGCCGCCGGAGACGCCGGAGCGCTGCAAGGCGCGGATGGAAGCATGCAAGCGGTTTGGCAAGCGCGTCCGTGAGCTCACCTCTGGCAACGACGTGGACGTCGTCTTCGAGCACGTGGGACAGCAGACGTTCCCCACCAGCGTCTTCCTGGCGAAGAAGTTCGGCAAGATCGTGATCTGCGGCGCGACCACCGGATTCAACCTCGAGTTCGACGTCCGCCATCTCTGGATGCGGCAGAAGCAGATCCTGGGCTCGCACTTCGCCAACGCCTACCAGTCGGAGCGCGCCAACCACCTGGTGCACGAGGGGAAGATCCGGCCGGTGCTCGACCAGATCTTCCCCTTCGACCGGACCGCCCACGCGCACGCCCTGATGGCCGCCAACCAGCACAAGGGAAAGATGGGCATCGCCGTGCAGGCGGCGTTCGCGCAGGCTGCGATGCCGAAGGCGGACGCGGCATGACCGTCGCATGACCCCCGCGGAGGCCAAGGCCAGGGTGCTCGAGTTCACCCGGCGCCCGTTTGCCGCCGTGGCCGCGCTGGAGGACCCGGACGGCAAGGGCGCGCTTCTGCTGGAGCCCGGCACGGCGAAGGAGCTGCGCCTGCGCTGGGAGGAGGTCGCCCAGGCGGAGGAGAGATCGAGCCCGCTGCGGCGGGCGCCGTACCTGGTGCTGGTGTTCCAGGACGGCCGGCAGGTGGCGCTGGCCGACGTGGGCTTTGCGTTCGCCCCCAGCACGGTCCACACCGGCTCGTTGCCCGATTTGCCCGCGACTCTTTGTTTTGCAGACTTCCGACATTTGTCCCAGGGAATCGAAACGCTGCTGTCAGAGGAGGGCCGGGAAAAAGAGGCGCTCGGAGCCATCCTCCTGTCCATCGCTCTGCTCGACGGCGCTCGCGCCGCGGGGCTCGAGGTGGGGCGCGAGGAGCGGAGGCTGGAGGACCTGCTGCGCGCATTGGAAGAGCGGGGAGTCAAAGTTTAAGAATTGCAAACGATCGCCTGGCCGACTTGACATTGTGTTTGCGCGTGGCTCTATTGTCCGCGCATTGCTTTATCGAAGTCTTATCGATCGGAGATACGATGGCACGCGTACGCGGACGCCCCGGCATGGGGGAATGGGTCAAGAACCTCGGCGAGCAGATCGGTAGCCAGCTGGGAGAGGTCATCGCGCAGAGCGTTCAGCGCACGCTGGAGACGTCCATCGACGTGTCCGATCTCGCGCGCCGCCTGGGCGCGGGACTGGGCGGCGGCCGCCGCGGGCGCAGGCCCTCCGGCGCGCGCGCCGTCTGCAGCGAGGCCGGTTGCGGGAAGCCGGTGCTCGCGAAGGGACTCTGCCGCTCGCACTACTACCGCGCGCGGTACCGGGCGCAGAAGGCCGGGACGCTGGTGCCCCGCGGTCGCAAGCGGCGCGGGCGCCGCGCGGCCGAGTCCTCTGGAGCGGAAGCGACCACGTAGCGCTGGGGGCGCCCGCCTTTCCCTTCCTGCCCGCCCTGGGACTTGAGGTAGAGTCCCGGCCGGATGCAATTCGGTTGCGAGAGCTGCAAAGCGCAGCTGCAGATCGCCGACGAAAAGGTCCGTGGGAAGCGGCTGATCGTGCGCTGCAGGCGGTGCGGGGCGAAGATCGCCCTTGCCGATCCCGCCCTCTCGAACTCCTCGCCGCGCCTGGTGGCGGCGCCTGCGTCCACTCCGGGGCCCATGCGCATCGTGCCGCGGCCCGACCCGGATCCGGAGCGCCCGGCGACCGACGACGAGAGCACGCGGGCGATGGACAGCGACCTGCTCGCGCGCGCCCTGCGGGCCTCCAAGGCCGACGACGCGCAGCAGAACGGCGCGCCCCCGACCCAGAAGCTGCACTTCCCCGGCCCGGTGGTGCCGCTGGACGGCCCCATCTGGTACGCGATGCTGCGCGGCAAACAGACTGGTCCGGTCACGCGCGAAGACCTCGAAGAGCGCGCGAACGCCGGCGAGCTGGGTCCGCGCACGTACCTGTGGCGCGACGGGATGGATGCGTGGCAGCACGCCAAGGACATCCCGGAGCTGTGGGACCTGTTTCCACAGCTTCCCGAGGCGGCCCGCCCAGGGGTCGCGCAGGTGGTGGAGCCGCGCCCGGGGCCTGCGCCGGCGACCGCCGCGCTGGCGGGCCCGGCGCAGCCCGCGAGCGTCAAGGGCGAGCAAACGCCGGCCGCACATGCGGCTCCTGCCGCGGACCCCGGACACCCGGGCGGGGCAGCCGGCGAGATCACCGCGCAGAACAGCGCCCTGGATCTTGCGCCCCCGGCGACCAGCGAGATCGCGCAGGGCCAGGAGCCCGGTTCCGCGCCAGGGGCCGCGCAGCAGAAGACGGTGGCGCAGGTCCTGCAGCGCAGCGCGCTCCTGTTCGAGAGCGCCTCGCCCCCGGGTCGAGGCCCGTTCGTGGTGTTCCTCGGCCTGATCGGCCTGGCCGCCGCGGCCATCGTGCTCTGGATCGCGCTCGCGTCCGCGCCTTCCAAGGAGGAAGGCAAGCCGGAGGCGCAGTCGCAGCGCCTGGACCCCGCTCCCGTTCCACTGCCCGCGCGGGGCACGTCTGGCGATCCGGTGCCTGAAGAGTCCAAGACGGCCGGGGCTCCAGGGGCGGTCCACCCGGGCGCCACTGCTGTCCTGACCGCCGAGCAAGTGCACCGCAAGCTGGACGAGAACAAGCCCGCGCTGCAGGGGTGCGTCGACGACGCGCTCCGCCGCGACCCGCATCTCAAGGTGGGAGAGATCCACGTCGCCACCACCATCGCCCCTACGGGCGAGGTGACGGCGGCGCGGATCGACCAGCGGAGCGTGGACGAGAGCGCCCTGGGGGCCTGCCTGAAGCGCGCCACCAAGCAGATCGTCTTTCCGCAGTTCGCCGGCGCCGCGTTCGACGTGGACATCCCCATCGTCGTCACGGCGGGCGAGTAGAGTTGAGCGCCGACGCGCTCATCGCCCGGTTCGAGCAACAGAAATCGCGCGCGCTGGGAAGGTCCCTGCGCAGGCACGCGGGGCTGTATTACACGCCGCCCGAGATCGCCGCGCGGGTGATGGAAGTGGCCCTGCGGAGCGCGGGCGGCACGTCCGGGCGCGTACTCGACCCCTGCGCCGGCGCCGGCGCGTTCCTGGTCGCCGCGGCGCGGGCGGGGCTGCGGGATCTGCACGGGTTCGATCTCGATCCGGAGGCCCTGCGCGTCGCCCGGAAGGCGCTGAGCCTGTGCGGGGCCAGAGCGCGGCTCCGCAGGGCTGATTCGCTGCGCCTGAGCCCGCGCGAGCCCGCCGATCTGCTGGTCTCCAATCCGCCGTACGGGCATGTCGCCGACGCCCGCGAGCGGGCCTTTCTTCTGGAGAGGTTCCCGGCCCTGCGCGGCGGCGAGATCGATCGGTACGCCGCCTTCCTGCTCCGTGCGCTGCAGCTGGTGCGCCCGGGAGGCGCCGCCGCACTGCTGGTGCCCGACACCTGGATGTTCCTCTCGCGCTCTGGCGCGCTGCGCGAGGCGGTCCTGGCGCAGGCCGAGGTGGCGGCGATCGTCGACCTGGGCAAGCCCTTCGCCTCGGCGAAAGACACCCGCGTCCAGGCGGTGGTGCTGCTGCGGAAGCCCGCGCGCCTGCGCTCGACCTACGTGGCGCGCGGGTCCCTGGCGCTCTCGCCGGTGTCGCGCGCGGAGCTGGCGAATGCGGCGCCGCGGGGCTGGTTCGTGTACCGCTCCCACGGCGAGCGGGCGTTGTGCGCCGCGATGGAGGCAGCGGCGGTCCCGCTGGGCGCGTCGTGCGCCGTCGGATACGGCATGCGCACGGGAGCGAACGCGCGGCACGTCGCCCGGCGGCTGCCGGGAGGCACAGAGATCGGGCTGGTCGGCGGCGAGGACGTGCTGCCGTACGCCCTGCGCTGGAGGCCCAAGACCCTGTTGCGCCCGGAGCGACTCGAGCCCCTGGTGCGAAGGCAGCTCGGTGCGCCGCGCGTCGCGGTGCAGCGGATCCGGACCAACGCGCAGGCGCCCTGGGCGCGCTGGCTGGAAGCCGCCATCGTGCCCGGGGAGCTCGTCTGCCTCGACTCGCTCTCGACCCTGGCTTGCGCGGACGAGGATCGGCTCTGGGCGCTGCTCGCGCTGGTCCAGTCGGTGGCGCTGCAGCGGTACCACCGCCTGCGCACCACCGACGTCAACGTGAAGCCGAGCGCGCTGCGGGAGCTGCCGGTGCCGCGCACCCTGCTCGAATCGCCTGGGGAGCTGGCGGGGCTGGCGCGCCGGCGCGCGGCAGCGGGTGTGCCGGAGGCCCACCTCCACGGACTGGATCGGCGCATCGACGCCTGCGTCTACCGCGCCTTCGACCTTCCCAGCCGGCTCGTCCACGCCGCCGAGCAGGGGTTCTGGGGGGAGAGGTTCGATCAGGAAATCCAGGCCCTTGAGGGGGCGATGTCAGACCCCGGGGATACGGTGACGGGCAAGGAGGGAATCGCATGACCCCGCTCCTCGCCGTCTTCGCCGCCGCCCTGGCCGCCGCCGTATCCCTGCTGATCGCGACGCGAGGGCGCGTCCGCGAGTTGGAGGAGGTGGCCGCCGCCCGGGAGGCCGAGGCGCGCGAGGAACGGGCGGCGCGCACCCGCGACAGCGCCGCCGCCGCCGTCCAGAAGGCGCAGCTCGAGGCGGAGCGCGCGGCCGCCGCCGACAAGCTCGCGCTGGTCCAGGACGCCGAGCGCAAGCTGGGCGAGAGCTTCGAGGCGCTCTCGCAGCGGGCCTTGCGAGCCAACAACGACCAGTTCCTGCAGCTCGCGCGCGAGTCTCTCGGGAGGATGGCCGAGGCCGCCAACGGCGATCTGGAGAAGCGGCAGATCGCCATCGCCGAGATGGTGCGCCCCGTGCGCGACTCGCTGGAGAAGGTGGACGAGAAGATCCAGAAGCTCGAGAACGTGCGCACCTTCGCGTACGCCTCGCTGTCGGAGCAAGTCCGTTCCCTGCTGGAGACGCAGAAGGCGCTGCGGGCGGAGACGGGGAACCTGGTCAAGGCGCTGCGCGCTCCCTCCGTGCGCGGCCGCTGGGGCGAGATGCAGCTGCAGCGCGTGGTGGAGATGGCCGGCATGCTCGAGCACTGCGACTTCGTCCAGCAGGAGACGGTGGAGGGCGACGAGGGCCGCTTGCGGCCCGACCTGATCGTGAAGCTGCCGGGGGGAAAGCGGCTGGTGGTGGACGCGAAAGCGCCCCTCGCCGCCTACCTGGACGCGCTCGAGTCTCAGACGGAGGAGTCGCGCTGCGCTCACATGGCGGCGCACGCGCGCCAGCTCCGCAACCACGTCGGGCAGCTGGCGCGGAAGGCATACTGGGACCAGTTCGAGCACACGCCGGAGTTTGTCGTCCTGTTCGTCCCCAACGAGGCGGTGTTCTCGGCGGCCATGGAGCAGGATCCTTCGCTGATGGAGGGCGCCTTCTCCGAGCGGGTGCTGCTCGCGTCTCCCACCACGCTGATCGCGCTCTTGCGCGCGGCCGCCTTCGGCTGGCGGCAGGAGCGGCTGGCGCAGGACGCGCAGGAGATCGCCGGGCTCGGCCGCGATCTGCACAAGCGGCTGGGCCGGCTGGGCGACCACTTCGCGAAGCTGGGCCGCGGGCTCGCCAGCGCGGTCGGCGCCTACAACGAGACGGTCGGCTCGTTCGAGCGCATGGTCGTCCCGGGAGCGCGCAAGCTTCGCGACAAGGCGGCGCCGATGGACCAGGAACTGGAGCCGCTGGCGGAGGTGGACGTCTCGCCGCGTCCGCTGCAACCGCCGGACCCGGCGCTGCCCTTGCCCGAGGAGGCCAACTAGCGGATGCCTTCGGCGGCCGCGACTGGCGCCGGAAAAGGGGGGACGTCGGTCCTTGACCACCTCCAGATCGCAAGATAGCGTCCGCGCCCCGTGACCGTTCCCGCCGCCAAGCCGCCGCGATTCAAGCGCATCCTGCTGAAGCTGAGCGGCGAGGCGCTGATGGGCGACGGAAAGTACGGCATCTCGCCCAAGACGCTGCAGCAGATCGCCCAGGAAGTCCGCGACATCGTCGAGATGGGCGTCGAGGTCGGCATCGTGATCGGCGGCGGCAACATCTTCCGTGGAGTGTCCGCCAGCACCGAAGGGATGGACCGCGCCAGCGCCGACTACATGGGCATGCTGGCCACCGTCATCAATGCGCTGGCGCTGCAGGACTCGCTGGAGAAGCTGGGCGTCTACACCCGCGTGCAGAGCGCCATCGAGATGCAGCAGCTCGCCGAGCCGTACATCCGGCGCCGGGCGGTGCGGCACCTGGAAAAGCAGCGGGTCGTCATCTTCGCGGGCGGCACCGGCAATCCCTACTTCACCACCGATACCGCCGCCAGCCTGCGCGCGATGGAGATCCACGCCGAGGTGATCCTCAAGGCCACCAAGGTCGACGGGATCTACAGCGCGGATCCGGTCAAGGACCCGAAAGCGACGCGCTACAAGGCGCTCAGCTACATCGAAGTCCTGGGCAAGAACCTCAAGGTGATGGATTCGACCGCCATCTCGCTCTGCATGGACAACGAGCTGCCCATCATCGTCTTCGACCTGGGGCAGCGGGGGAACATCCTGAAAGTGGTTCAGGGCGAGGACGTCGGTACGCTGGTCGGCACGCTCAAGCCGCAGCAGCAGGAGGCGTGACCCATGGGCATGGCGGAAGATATCCTCGACGACCTGCGCAAGCGCATCGCCAAGACGCTGGACGATCTGCGCCGCGAGCTGGCCAAGGTCCGCACCGGCCGGGCGAACCCGGCGCTGCTGGAGGGCGTGCGCGTCGACTACTACGGCCAGATGTCGCCGCTGAACAACGTCTCCAACGTCACCGTCGCCGACCCGCGCCTGATCGTCATCAAGCCCTGGGAGAAGTCGATGATCCCGGTGATCGAGAAGGCGATCAACGCCGCTGGGCTGGGCGTGAACGCCCAATCCGACGCCGAGGTGGTCCGCGTGCCGATCCCGCCGCTGACCGAGGAGCGCCGCAAGGAGTTCGTGAAGGTGGTCAAGCACAAGGGCGAGGAGCACAAGATCGCCATCCGCAACGAGCGCCGCGATGCCAAGGAGCTGATCGAGGAAGCGGTGAAGGAAGGCGAGCTGACCGAGGACGACGGCAAGAAGGCACTCGAGAAGGTCCAGACGGAAGTGGACAACGGCGTCAAGAAGGTCGACGACGTCATCGGCTCCAAGGAAAAGGACCTGATGCAGGTCTGACCGTGGCCAGGGATCGCAAGAAGCCGTCGCGGGGGCTGCTGGACGCCGCGCGCGACCATCAGGAGGCGCTGGAGGCCGCGGGACTGCCGGCGGACGTGGTGGAACGGTACGAGACGGCCCTGCGGGGGCTCGAGTGGCAGGGACGGCCGCTCTCCGCGGCGGCCCAGGTGCTCATCCGCGACATCCAGCGAGAGGTGGAGGAGTTCCAGGCGGCGATCCGCAAGGAATTCTCCGGAGACGTTTCGTTCCAGTCGGTGTTCAAGGCCCACCAGCCAATGCCCGAGGAGCCGCGCGAAGTGCTCGCTCTCGGCCGGCATGTCGGGAGGGAGGCGGCCGACCATGCCCAACGCCTGATCAAGTACGCGCTGAACGCGGCCACCCTGAAGCAGCTGGACCTGCTCTGCGACCAGCTCGCCACCGAGCTGGGTGCCGAGGACCTGGCGGACCAGGTCCGGGCGCTCGAGGAGCAGATCGTCCGCGTCGCTCGCACCGCCTTCGCAGGCAGGCCCGGCTTGGCGGAGTTCGTCCCGAAGTAGGGACTTGCTCCGAATCGGCCGGAGAGGCATCAGTTTCAAGTCATGTCCCTCGATCTCGGGAATCTCTCGGCCCCGGTCGCGAACCTGGACGATCTGGTCGGGTACATCAAAGGTGCCGAGCGCCCGCCGGATCGCTGGCTGATCGGCGTCGAGCACGAGAAGATCGGCGTTCGCCTGCCGGGTTACGAGCCGGTGCCGTACCATGGCCCCGGCGGGATCCGCGAGCTGCTCGACGCGATCGCGCGCTCGGCCGGGGGAACGCAGCACAAGCACAAAGAGAACGGGCAGCCCATCGCGCTGCTCTCGAAGGACGCGTCCGTGACGCTGGAACCGGGGGGCCAGCTCGAGCTTTCGGGCTCGCCCGCGCGCTCCATCAAGCACGTCCGCGCCGAGATCGAGGCCCACCTGGCGCAGGTCCGACGCGACTCGCACGGAATCGCCTGGCTGGCGGCGGGTTACCGTCCGTTCGGTACCCGCGACGACGTGCCCTGGATGCCGAAGGGCCGCTATGCGGCGATGAAGTCGTCCTTGGGGACCAAGGGCCGGCTGGCGCTGGACATGATGCTGATGACGGCGACGGTCCAGGCGAACCTGGACTGGAGCGACGAGGCCGACCTCGCCTCCAAGGTGCGAGCGGCCACCTCCGTCTCGCCCATCGTGACCGCCATCTTCGCCAACAGCCCGCTGGTCAATGGACGCGAGAGCTCCTACCTGGACTTCCGCTACCAGGTGTGGCGCGAGACGGACGACGCCCGCTGCGGGCTGCTGGAGCAGATGCTGCAGCCCGGCTGGGGTTATCGGCGATACGTTGACTGGGCCGTCGACGTCCCCATGCTGTTCGTTCGCAACGGGAGCGAATACCGCGACGCCGGCGGTCAGACCTTCCGCAGCTGGCTGACTACGGGCCGTCTCTCCTCCGGCGAGAAGATGCAGCCGACCCTCTCGCACTGGGTCGACCACCTCACGACGCTGTTCCCGGAAGTGCGCGTCAAGCGCGTGCTGGAAGTCCGTGGCGCCGACGTGGTGCCGCTCCCCTTGATGATCGCGCTCCCGGCCCTCTGGGTGGGCATTCTCTACGACGCCTCGGCGCGCGAAGCCGCGGCGGAGCTCACCCGAAGGTGGAAGTTCTCCGATCTGCTGCAGTTCCAGGCCGAGGTGGCGCGCCATGCGCTGCGCGCGAAGGGCCCGGGCGGGGTCACCGCCCTCGAGCTCGCTCGCGACCTGCTCCGGATCGCGCGGAGCGGGCTCAAGGGCTGGCAGAAGCTGTCCGGCCTCGACGAATCGCGGAACCTCGATCCGGTCGATGACGTCCTGGACACCGGCCGGACCCTGGCCGAGCGGGTGCTCGAGGTGTACCAGGCCTCCGGCAGAGACCCCGCATCGGTGGTGAAGCTGTGGCAAATCGCATGAACTCTCAAGGAGCCCCCCGACATGACGCTCTTCCTGGCAGCATTCCTGACCGCCGCGCCGATCACGCTCGAGGCCGACCCGAACCACAGCACCGCAGCGTTCTCGGTGAAGCACATGATGGTCACCACGGTGCGCGGCGCCTTCACGAAGTTCTCGTCGACCTTGACCTTCGACAAGGACGACCCCGCCAAAGCCAGCGTCGTGCTGAAGATCGACCCTGCCAGCATCAACACCAACAACGAGAAGCGGGACGGCCACCTCAAGTCGGCCGACTTCTTCGACGTGCAGCGGTGCCCGGAGATGACCTACAAGTCGACGAACATCGACAAGTCGGGCGACAAGTACAAGGTGACGGGCGACCTCACCATGCACTGCGTGACCAAGCCTTTGACCCTCGAGGCGACCTTTACCTCTGAACCGGTGAAGTCGCCGATGGGCACCGTGTACGGGGCGAGCGCTACGGGCAAGCTCAAGCGCTCGGAGTGGGGACTGACCTGGAACAAGGCGCTGGAGAGCGGCGGGGCGGTGGTCTCCGACGACGTGAACCTCGAGCTCGACTTCGAGTACGTTCCCAGCAAGGCCGAAGCGAAGAAGGAAGCACAGACCGAAAGCAAGACCAAGA
>WNFT01004395.1_pt1 | contig 12309 bp, 12 predicted proteins | sample 5400191 | NCBI WGS metagenome assembly WNFT01 (sample SAMN13153359, study PRJNA577476) | soil metagenome | isolation source: 80 cm saprolite under Madrone tree | place: USA:California | collected 2016-06-14
GCAAGCCACACCCAACCCGGCTGCAATCTCGGCAAGCCGAACGTCTCGACCAGCCGGCGCAAGGCGGCTCTATTATCGGCACCGAGATTGAATACAGGGAACATTACACAATCCTACAATGTATTATGAATAATATCACACTCGATATAAGTATAAAATAGCGAAGTCCTGATCCGGGCGGGAGAAGCAATATAGGGTTTTTTGTGTCAGTGTTTTCACGACCGATTTGGCCCAAGACAGGAAAGACCCATGCGATCGCCCATTCCGCTGGCGCTGACGGTAATGCTGATGGCGGGTGTAGCTGCCGCCCAGGGCAACTGGAAGGAATTCTCTTATCCGAAGGACGGCTTCGCCGCCCAATATCCCGCCGAACCCAAGATTGAGGAGCACCCCTACCAGACGGCGCTCGGTTCGTCGGTTACGGAGCGGGTCTACGCGTTCAACTCGGGCGGCGTCGTCTACATGGTCGCCATCGCCGACTTCAGCCGCATCCGTCCCGACGAGAGCAAGGCCATCGATGAGGCGGCCAAAACGCTCATTGCCTCCGGCAAGCTGACGCACGACGTCTCTGCCCGCATCGATTGGCATTACGGCCGTGAAATTCGCGTCGAGGACAGCGCCGGGACAAGCTACACCGACGCCATATTTCTGATCGAGAACAAGCTTTTTCAGCTCAAAGTGGTGTATCCGGCCGACAACACCGATCCGGTCGGAAGTTCAGGCATCCATTTCTTCCAGCAGGCGTTTCGTCTGCTCCACTAGGAACTCGCGCGAGGTGATCTCATGCGTCTCATAGGCTTGATGGTTGCGGCCCTTCTTTGGACGGTACCCGCGGGTGCCCAGACCTGGAAGGAATACAGCTACGCCGAAAGTGGTTTCACGATTCATTTCCCCGCCGACCCCAAGGTCCAGGATGGCTCCTATATGACCGCGGACGGGACGGCGGTGAAAGCGCGCATCTATTCGCTCGAGTTCGAGGGCACCTTGTACTCGGTGACCGTCGCCGATTTCTCGCAGCTGAAGATGAGCGAAGACAGCGCCATCGAACAGGCGGTCAAGCAGCTGACGGCCGAAGGCGAAGTGATCGTCAACATCGAACACCGCGTCAATTCGACCTATGGCCGCCAGCTCAGCATCGCGGGCAAGGACGGCAGCCGTTCCACGGTTGCGGTTTTCTACCGCCAGAACAAGCTCTATCTGACGAGCGGAAAAATCCTTCCGACCAATCCCGATAAGGCATCGGGTGACGGTCTTAGATTTCAACAAACGCTGGGTTGGATGTGATGCGTCTTGCCGCCTTCCTCGTCGCCGCGCTTCTCTTCAGCGTAGCGGCTGCGGCGGCCGATAAATGGCGCGAATACGGCTATCTCGAAAACGCCTTCGCCATACAATTTCCCGCCGAACCAAAGATTACGGACGGGACCTATAGGACCGCGATCATCTCGGTGAACGCGAGAATCTATTCGCTCGAGCAGGAAGGCAGCCGCTATGCGGTGATGGTCGCCGATTTCTCGCGGACGAACTTAAGCGAGCCCACAATCATCGAGCTCGCCATGGATAAGTTGAAGAATGACGGCGAGGTGAAGGTCGACATCCCTCATCGCGTCAATCGGCACTTCGGCCGCCAGCTCAGCATTGCGGGCAAGGACGGCAGCCGCTCTTCCGTTGCGCTCTTTTACTATCAAAGCAGGCTCTACGAGATTAAGGGCACGATCCTCTCCACCAATGAAGACGTCGAGTCCAGCGACGGCGCGCGGTTCCAGCAGTCGCTGCGCTTTACCAATGACGCGCGGCCCCGCGACGAAGTCTTGAACCGCCTTCGCCTCGATCATCCCGAAGTGCCGGATTTCGCTCGCGATCGCTGAAATCGTGCTTGTCATGGGCCGCGCACGCGGCCCACCTAGGCGATGAAGGGCGCGCCGTAAGATTGCGCGACAAATTAAAAAATCTGGGGCAAGGTCCGATTCAATTTGATCGGACCATGCCAAACAACGGACTTTTTGCATGTTCGGAACACCGAAGAGCGATCTGAAGCCCAACACCGCCGCGTTCGAAACCGAGCCGCTGATCACCGCCAACGGCTTTCGCGAATATGACGCGCGCTGGCTGTTCCCGAAGGAAATCAACCTGATCGGCGTGCAGGCGCTGGGTTTGGCGCTGGGCGATTATTTCCACGAACGCGGCATCAAGCCCAAGGTCGCCGTCGGCCACGATTACCGCTCCTACTCGCTCTCCATCAAGCAGGCGCTCACGGTCGGACTGATGAGCGCGGGCTGCGACGTCCATGACATTGGTCTGGCGCTCTCACCCGTCGCCTATTTCGCGCAATTTGCGCTGGATGCGCCCGCGGTCGCCATGGTGACGGCGAGCCACAATGAGAACGGCTGGACCGGGGTAAAGATGGGAACGCAGCGGCCGCTGACCTTCGGTCCGGACGAGATGAACCGGCTGAAGGAGATCGTGCTGTCGGGGAGCGCGCGGTCGCGCGCGGGCGGCTCCTACACGCGCGTCGAGAACATGCGCGAAACCTATCTTGCCGACGTGACCAAGGGGCACCGCCTGTCGCGCCCGATCAGAGTCCTGGCCGCCTGCGGCAACGGCACGGCCGGCATCTTTGCGCCCGAAGCGCTCAAGCGCATCGGCGTTGACGTCGTCGCCATGGACGTCGAGCTCGATTGGAATTTTCCCAAGTACAATCCCAACCCGGAAGATCTGCACATGTTGGAAGCGATGGCGGAGGCGGTCAAAAAGGCCGGCGCCGAGATCGCGCTCGGCTTCGACGGCGACGGGGACCGCTGCGGCGTCGTCGATGACGAAGGCCATGAGATTTTTGCCGACAAGGTCGGCGTGCTCTTGGCGCGCGATCTGTCGGCCAAATCCAAAAACGCCAAATTCGTCGTCGACGTGAAATCGACCGGCCTTTACGAAGTCGATCCGGTCTTAAAGGCGAACGGCGCGCTCACCGATTACTGGAAGACCGGCCATTCCTACATCAAGCGGCGCACCTCGGAATTGGGCGCCATCGCGGGCTTCGAGAAGAGCGGGCATTATTTCTTCAACCCGCCGATCGGGCGCGGCTATGACGATTCGATCGTCGCCGGCATCGCCATCCTGGAAATGCTCGACCGCGCCGGCACGCGGCGGATTTCGGCGCTCATCCGCGATCTGCCGAAGACCTGGGGCTCGCCGACCATGGCGCCCTATTGCCCGGATGAGCGCAAATATCAGGTCGTCGAGGCGATGACGAAGACCTACGAACAGCTGAGCGCGCGCGAGGAAAAAATCCTCGGACAAAAGATCGCCCGCCTCGTCACCGTCAACGGCGTGCGCGTGACGCTGGAAGACGGCACCTGGGGCCTGGTGCGCGCCTCCTCGAACAAGCCCTCCCTGGTCGTGGTCTGCGAAAGTCCCGTCTCCGACGAGAACATGCGCGCCATGTTCCACGACATCGACACCCGCCTACAGAAATTCCCCGAAGTCGGCGCCTACGACCAAAAAATCTAACGCCGCCCCCTTTTTTCACCATGGCCGCCCTTGAGGCGGCCGCCCAGCAGGCGCGCGTCTGCGCGCCAATGACTCCGACCTCATAAATTTTCCCATCGAGACGACAAAACTCAAATCACCTCCCCCTTGTGGGGAGGTCGGTTTTTCTTCGTGCTAGAGCGCGAAGAAAAACCGGGTGGGGGGACGTCTTTTAATTGTTGAATCAGCGAAGGCGAATCAAGCCGCCTCCGCGCGCGGCCGTCCGACAAAGCTGAGCGCCTCTCGCAGCACGGAACCATCAGCCCCCTTTTTTGTCGCATTCTCCGACAGATGCCGACGGAACAGCCGCGCGCCCGGCTGGCCATGAAACAGACCCAGCATGTGCTTCGTCATCGCATTGAGCGGAACGCTTTCTGACAGCCGGGCATCGACATATTCGACATAAGCTTCGACCGCTTGCGAAACCTCGCGACTGTCTCCTCCGAAGAATCGCGCATCCACGTCCGCGAGAAGCTGAGGCGTCTGATACGCCGCGCGCCCCAGCATGACGCCGTCTACGTGAGCAAGATGAGCCTCGGCTTCCTCGAGCGAAGCGATTCCGCCATTGACGATGATGGTGAGCTCGGGCCGCGCGCGCTTGAGCGCGTAAACCACCGCATAATCGAGCGGCGGCACCTCGCGATTTTCGCGGGGGGAGAGGCCGCTGAGCCAGGCTTTGCGCGCATGGACCGCGAAGACGTCAACGCCTTCGCGCACGCACGCATCCACGAGCGTTGCCAAGGACGATTCCGGGTCCTGATCGTCGACGCCGATCCGGCATTTGACGGTCACGTCGATCGCGACGGCCGCGCGCATCGCCGCCACGCAGTCCGCGACGCGCTCGGGCTCGCGCATGAGGGCCGCGCCGAAGCAGCCCGATTGCACACGGTCGGAGGGACAGCCGATGTTGAGATTGATCTCATCATAGCCGAACTGCTCGCCGATCTTGGCCGCCTGCGCGAGCCTCTCGGGCTCCGATCCGCCGAGCTGCAGCGCCACGGGATGCTCTAGTTGCGAAAATCCGATCAGGCGCTCGCGGTCGCCGTGCAATATCGCGTCCGCCGTCACCATTTCGGTATAGAGCCGCGCGCGCCGCGACAGCAGCCGGTGCAAGACGCGGCAATGCCGGTCCGTCCAATCCATCATCGGCGCGACGGCGAAACGGTATGCGTGCGTTACCATTTGACCATTTTCATCTCAGGGAATGGCGACAAGCTGGCCGGTCTTCTTTTTGGCATTGTAGGGGCGGACCCGAATTTCAACGGTCCGGCCCAGCGCGGTCAGCCAACTCGCAAGGCGGTCGATGGTTACGCTTTCCATGCGGCCGCGCAGTATCTTCGAAAGCGTCGGTTGATCGGTATTGCAGAGCTTTGCCGCTTCCTGCTGCGTGAGCTTTCGTCGAACAAGTGTTTCGCGAATGGCATCGATCAGAGCGCTCTTCGCCGTCAGCTCCTCCACTTCTGCAGGAGTGAATCCCATATCGGCAAAGACATTTCCGCTGCTGCGATGAACTTCGATCTTGGCCATGCAATCCAACCCAGACGAGATCGCGTGTTAGATCCTCGAGGGATATGGCAAAATTACCATAGGCGGTCAAGTCGGGCGATCCATCCCCGGTGCGCGGATCGCACTCTTCGGCGATAGCCACGCTGGTATATCGGTCGCCACAAGCGCGGGGAAGGCCTCATGCAGGCTGGCGCGGATGATTGGTGATGGGTACCCTCGCAAGATGGAAAAACAGCCGAATGAGGTGCAAACAATATGAAAAAGAGCGCAACGACCAAGGGCGAATCCCCTTCTCGGCTGATCGACGCGAGGATCAAGGAACTGGACGACTGGAGGGGCAAGACGCTCTCCCATGTCCGCGCTCTCATCAAACAGGCTGACCCTGAGGCGGTCGAGGAGTGGAAGTGGAGAGGCGTTCCGGTTTGGTCTCACGATGGACTGATCTGCACCGGCGAGACTTACAAGAGCGTCGTGAAGCTGACTTTCGCCAAGGGCGCTTCGCTCAAGGACCCTTCAGGACTATTCAACTCCAGCCTTGAAGGCAACGCCAGGCGCGCTATCGATTTCCATGAGGGTGATGAAATAGATGAGGATGCCTTCAAGAAGCTCATACGCGCCGCTGTAGCCCTGAACAGGTCATCGGCCCGATAAGTCGATCCCTCTTGAGTTGGCGCCTACGCGAGCCGCCCAGTACGAACGTTGATCTGAATCAGCCCGTGCCCCCGAGTCCCGGTCGTGTTGAAACGCAAACCTGCTTGTCAATGGACCGTAACGGTAACCCGCAGGAAGGTCGCTGGAATTGAGGTGGTGTTCTTGCTCGTGCTCTTGTTTTGGCTGGCGAACAGAGCTTCCAGTTCCTTTTGTAAATCGCCGGCTCGGCCGTTCTTTTCCGCGGCTTCGAAGGCGTTCATGGTCGGCCCATAGAATTTTCTGAAGGCATCGACAAGCTCCGACGGTGCGCCCGGAAATTTGAACGTGTAGGTATCCCTGATGAATGAGACGTTCTCTTTTGGAACACCTGCGCCTGCAAAGCGGGCAAGCACTTCGCTCTCGATTCCCCACATCATGGGGCTGACGAAGCCTTCCGGCGGCGGTGGCGAATACGAGGCGCTGATCTTCAAGATTTGCGCGACCAATGTCGGGTCATTGGGTATCCAGTTCCCCATGACGATCCGTCCGCCGGGTCGGGTTACGCGCACCATCTCCTTGGCCACGTCAAATGGCTTTGGCGCGAACATGGCTCCAAAGATGCTCACGACAAGATCAAAAGAACGATCTTTCAGTTCGTGCAGATTGGACGCATCGCCTTCTTGAAACCTGCAGTTCGTGAGGCCTTGCTCCTTTGCCCGCTTGTTTCCAGCCTCGACGAGGTTGCTCGCGATATCGACGCCTAACACGTCCGCTCCCAGTTTCGCCTCTGGTAATGCCGTGGTTCCATCGCCGCATCCGAGATCCAATACCTTGAGGCCTTTTGTGATTCCTAGCGCCCTGACGAGCGCCTCTCCGCTCTCTCTCATGCTCTCCGCGATGCGCGTAAAGTCGCCTTTTTCCCAAAGTGCTTTGTTCGGATTCATTGGAGTGCCCCCACCTCTTCCGCTCAATGATCTCGCCTGATGGATTCTTGTAACCCGCAGACCGGAGAGATTATCCGACGTTCCCCGGATGATCTATAGATACGGCCCCTTGGACGAAACGACTGGCCTCGGAAGAGCGTCAAACGGCTCTGGGTCAAACCCGGTCCGTGATGGGTTCGGTTTCACCGAGGAGAAGATGACCTGTGGCTCCCGAGAGGCAGCGGCTGGTCATTCAGCATCGCTTCGACCGCGCGTCTCGAAGCCGCGGGATCGAGCCCGTGATGGTCTGAGAGTTCCGCGCAATCGGCCAAAATCGCGTCTACGTCCTGCTTGAGCTTGAGCCGCTTGTGGCTGTCGTCGTGGCGAAGCCCCATGGACTCGCCTACGATCTCGAGCGCGTTCACAATTCGGAAGGGCCAGTCGCGCTCATGCGCGCATAGCTCGCGATGATCCGCGTGATAAACGGTGACGAGCGCGTCTACGCTTGCTGCCTCTGCCGCGCGCAGCTCATTCAACTGCAATTCGCGTTTGTAGGCGGGTAGCGCGCGCAGATAATTGCTCATGAGGCCGGGCGATGGCTGGCCGAGATCGACGAGCTCGATGCCTGGAACGCAAGACACAATTTCTACAGCCGCCTCCATGACTCCAGGCTCGCCGGTGTGGCGGTGGAGCGCAATGCGCATTGGCAGGGGAGCGCGCAACAGCGGCCGCAAGCGGTCGATTTTCGAGCGGAGGAAGAGGAGAAACGGCAGCATCGCAAACGGACGCGCGCCGCGCACGCGCTCGACGGCCGGCAGCATGAAATCGTTGAACTGCACGTTGCAGGTGGGACACCAGGCAAGCACGGTCCCGCTCTTGCTCTTCGCAAGCTTATCCATCGTGGATTCGCCAAATCGCCCGGACGAGTCCAGATCGCCCGCGCGCATCTGCCCCACGCCGCAGCAATGCGTGGGCCCGCCCATGACACGGTGGGTGACGCCTATCGCATCCAGAATGTCGAGCGCGAGAAGCGCGATGTGCGGCGTCTTCAGCACATTGCAGCCGGTATAAAAGACGACCTCGGGCGGTTCCGCTTCCTCGATTTCGGCGAGCGGGTCCTGGCCGAGGCGCGAAAGCTCGGCATCGCTCAGTTGCATCCGCGAAAGCGCCATCACGTCGCGCGCAATGATACGAAACCCTTCTACGCCCTGCCTTCGCCGCTGATCCGGCGTGTTTTTCGCCCGCGCCAAGGAGCCGCGCGCCAACGCCAATAGGAACCGGGGATTGACGCCGTAATTGCACGCCTTAAGGCACTCGCCCGAGAGGACGCAGGAATTCGCCCATTTCTCGGATGCTTGCGGCCCTTGGCCGTTGCGCACGATGTCAAGCACGCCCGCAATCGTTTCGCGCGGATCTGCGCCGGAGAGGTCCGCAGGTACCGTGATCGGGCAGACCTCGAAACATTTTCCGCAGCCCGTGCACGCATCCAGCATCGCTTCAGCGCGGTATGCGAGCATCTCTTCGAGGGCGCCAGGCAAGCATGCCTCCTTGCAAGAGGGGGAAAATACCGCCACTGCGGCAAGACAGGTAGGTTCTCTTGACCCGAAATGAGCGCCCGCGCCCATCGGGGGTCTCAGCCATACGCATCTTCGTGGGAACGAGAAGCGCCTTCAGTTGCGGCATTCACGATATAGTCGGAGTCCGTGGCATTCGCCATATAAGATTCCGGTCTGCCGTGTGGCGCTGTGAGTGGCCGCTCCGGCTCAACTTCCGCCTTTCTTGGCGGCGGCGGGGAATGCAATAATCCAACTATCCCGCTGGAACAAAAAATCCGTCAGGCTGCTTCGACAATAATTGAATGCGGCCGAGGCAGACGCTTGGTATAAGTAGAATAGTCCTCTGAGAATGGGGGTGGCGATGGGCCGCAGTGTCTTCTTTTTAGCGCTCATTGGGGGAATCTTCGTGGTGCTCTGGACGATCGGCGGCGGGTTTAATACCGCTACGCGAACCGCAAGTCAGCTAAGCGAAGTAATGGCGAAGATGTCGGAATGCGTAAACCGGTACACTGCCGAAGACGCAGCTGCGGCACGCGATCCCAATTATCTAGCATCGTTTAGGGACTACACAGCATATAAAGTCTATACCGAGTCTCGGGCACGGCGCGTTGAAGCAACCTGCATCGACGAGTCGGGCTACAAGACTTTCGTGTTGCAGCTGATTGACCAAATGGACGTCGATAAGGCGAAAAAGTCTCAGATCACAGCTGCCGTGAGGAGCGCTAACAGCGTGGCCGACCTCGAGCGCATCAAATTGATGATAAAATGACCTACGCTGTCTTTCTTGGACCAAGCGTTAAGAGAACTGATGTCCGCAAGCATCGTTATCGCATTGCTGATCAGCCCCGAAACGAAGGGCATAGTGTTCGTGTGCGACTTGATGAAGCATGAGCAGCAAACACAAGTAACAGCGAAGACGCTCGATCCCGAGGTGCCGACCTCCATTTAATTGCGTTCCCATGACGCGATCGAGGAACCAGGGCCAATATGTCGGGTGCCGGCCGCAGGGCATAGAGGATCAACGGCACGCCAATCGCGCTGGGAATGAACCAGAACGCAATTTGTGGAAGTTCCTTCCACAGAGGCAAGTTCTTGCCGTTATCCACATAGAACGCGGTAAGCATGAAGATGTAGGACGCGCCCATGCCGGTGAGATGTAGGCGCGGCCATTGGTGCCAGCGTCGCCGGGCGGCCGTACGCCCGAAATACGCAGACGCGAATGAAAGCGCCCTAGGATGAACAATTGATAGTTCTCTGCCCAACGCATCAAAGACAGGGCGCTCATGGCGACGAACACCCCGAACAGGCACCAAAAGTAGATCGTTCCCCAATTCGAGTGTCGGCCACGACCCTTTTTGTTCAGCATCGCAACAGCTCCGGCGGCCACGGCCGCAAGCCCAAAGAGAATGTGGACGCCGACAATCGCAAGAAAGACAGGATCGGTGGACGGTATCTGGATGCCCAGAACGATTGTTGCGTTCTCGTTTGCCATGCGGCCTCCGTACGTTCTTCACGGCATCGTCAGCCTAACCGTTTTACCTAGCTGACGCAGAACGGGAACGGCCGTTTGGCCAAGCTTTTCTTTTATCCGCTCAAAAGGACTGCCATGTTGCCTTGGTCGGCGCCTCGCCCACGCCGGGTTTGGTGTAGTCGCACACACCTTTGGGGAAAGTGCGCTTCAGCTCTGCGAGATCGTCATTGCCCAGCTTGCCGCCATAATCGGCGGCGTCGATGGGCTTGAGCTGGCACTTGAGCACATTATTGGCCAGCGGCTCGCCCGCCACCATGCGCGGCGTCGAATACGCCGGGTAGAGCGTGTTGCACTTGGTGTCGCCGCGATAGACCTGGGTCTCGGCGATCTTGACGGTGCCGCCGTCGGTAAAGCAGGCGTCGGTGAGATCGGCGGGCTTCGCCGCAGCAATGGCGGCCAGGCTGAGCTCAGTCCCGCTGCCGGCGTTCAAATGGCTCAGCCATTCGTCCATCTGCGTTAAGGCATGGCTCAACACCGGGCTCTCGTCGGAGAAGAGTCCGCGCGTGCCCGGCAGGCCCGACTCGACCAGCATGACCTGGTTGGCGGCCGAGCCGTTCGTCTTCTCCAGCCGCGCCCGCAGCGAGAAGGAATGGAAGCGCGAATGGTTTTCTTGCGGGTTCTCCGGCGCGTCGACATAGCCGCGATAATCGATGATCGGCGTGCTCTTCAAGCCCAGACCGCCATAGGTGATCTGGCCGGTTTCATAGGCGCGCTTCAGCGCCGCCGGGTCGGCCTCGCCGCGGGCGGCGCTGTAATTGCCGTCATTGTCGAAACCGCCGATCGCGCGATTGAGATCGAGGAAATGCCGCGCGGAGATGGCGCCGGACTTCAGCGCCGCAAGTCCATACTGCACGCCGGCATTGTCTAAAGCCCGCCGCGCCGCGCCGGTCTTGGCGTCCTTGCCGAAGACATTGACCGCATGGTCGTAGACATCGCAGCGCACGCCGCCGGGATTCTTGGCGCCGCTGAAGCGGGTGTTTTGCGGGATCGCCGCATTGCAAGTGCCGCCTTCGGCCTTGATGCGCACGGCCAGCGGCGTCAGCGTTCCCGCCGTGGTGGCATTGGGATAGCCGGTGGCGGCGGCCTTCTCCGCGTCGCTCCAAGCCAACGCGGTGTGCGCGAAATAATGCGCCATCAGATCGGCGTCGGTGAGGTTCAGCACCACGCCGCCGATCATTTCGGGGAAGCTGCAGCCCACGATGATGCCGTCGACCAGTCCGGGATAGGCATCGCCGATGGGATGAAGCTGCTCGCTGCCGCCCGAGCAGCCCACCCCGATGGTGAATTTCGGCACGCCATAGCTCTTGATGAAGCGTTCCTTGACCATCGCCAAGGACTCCGCCGCCAGCACCATGGCGCAATTGTTGCCGAACACGTTCAGCGTGGAAGAGGCCACGGCATAGCCCTGGCGCAGCATCAGATCTTCGAGGATGCCGCGATTGCCGAGGCTCGCTCCCTGCATGTACCAGCCGCCGACGCAGCCGCCGCCGAACGTATAGACCAGCTTCTTATTCCAGGCGGGCGGCGGCGCGGTCGGGCCGACGGCAACAGCGGGATCGGCCAGGATCGCGGTCTGGTAGATGGCGCGGTTGATCGTGCCGGTCTCCACCCGCACGATATAAGGCACGGTCTTGCCGTCGCTTGTCTTGGTCTCGAGGAGATCGTCGGGCCTCGCCCCGGCGGGCAGCGGTTTGAAGCCGCCGCCCTTCATCCGGTAGACATAATCCACCCGCGTCTTCACCGAGCAGTCAGTATCCAGCGGCGCGCCCAGCGTCTCTTTCGAGGCGGGCAAGGCGAACTTGTCGGTCATGCAAGTGAACGGCGTCTCGTGCGGGCCCGCAAAGACCGGGCCGCTGATCGGATGGTTGGTGAGCGTGAGGCTGGCGCCCCCCGCCTTGAGAATGTTGGCGCCAGGCTTCAGGCCTTCGATGAGGCCAATGCGCGTGCCGCCGCTGCCGGACTTGAAGGCGGCGCTCACATCGGCGCCGTTCAGCGTGATCGATCCCTCGCCGTTGACGGCGACCAGTGCATCCCCGCCGCTGACCAGGCCGGGCCGGGACGACAGCACCGTGATGCCGGTGCTCTCAGCCTGCGCGCCCGCAGCCACGAGGACGCAGCCGATCACCATCAACGCACGAGCGACCCGACGACTTCCCATGAACGCCTCCCGGTATTCCCTAAAAAGCGCGATGGCGCTTCACGGCATCGCTTCGCTCAGTCTTCCGGCATCTGCGCTCGCTTTCAATCCCCCCGCTCAAGTTAATTCCGCAAGCCTCGAACTTACCTCCCCCTTGTGGGGAGGTCGGCCTTCTGAGCGCGCACGCGCGAAGAAGGCCGGGTGGGGGGAGCGCTCGAAACGTTGCGCAACATCTCACCGGCTGAGCAGTAGGCCATGCGGCTCGACAACGACGTGGAGATTGTCGTCAAACCCCGTCCGCGGGGCCGGAAGGAGAGCCGCTTGTTCGTGCGCGCGGCGTGAAGAATCGCGCCGGAACACGCGAGCCTTGCGGCCTGCCGGTGCGGGCCTAATTCTCGTCTCGTTCCAACAGATCGGGAGCAACCCGCAACGTCTTGGCGAGCTTCACACGCAGCTTGCGGCCTGCCCGCCGTCCGTTCCGCTCGATCTGAGAGATATAGGCCG
>WNFT01006555.1_pt1 | contig 12309 bp, 10 predicted proteins | sample 5400191 | NCBI WGS metagenome assembly WNFT01 (sample SAMN13153359, study PRJNA577476) | soil metagenome | isolation source: 80 cm saprolite under Madrone tree | place: USA:California | collected 2016-06-14
GAACGATTCATCAATGATCTGGAATCGGGGATGGTGTTCATCAACCGCATGGTCGCATCCGATCCGCGGATCCCGTTCGGGGGAGTGAAATGGTCGGGGCATGGGCGGGAGTTAGGAGCCCATGGAATACGGGAGTTCACTAACATCAAGACGGTATGGATTGAAGAGGCTTCCTAGCTTGTTGCGGAGCGGAGGCGGCAGTGGTAGATTGGTCCGACAACTCGACCAGATTCTGACGAATCCCACGTCAACCAACTGGACATTAGGCGAGTTCTCTTTGGTACGGCGGTCGTACCAAAGGGCGAAATGACTTCTTTTCGGGGAGGATGTCATGTACAAGATCGTGCGTTCCTCTCGCCTCTACGAGCAGATAGTGCAGCAGGTCGAAGAATCCATCCACAAGGGCGTGATGAAGCCGGGGGACCAGCTTCCCCCGGAACGTGAATTGGCCGAACAATTTGGGGTCAGCCGGACGGCGGTTCGGGAAGCGGTGAAGGCGCTGCGCGAAAAAGGGTTGGTGGAAGCCTACCACGGACGAGGAACTTTTATAACGGACGGGACCTCTTATTCCATGAGGCAGGCGCTCGACCGAATGCTGAAGGTGGGGCAGGCGGAGGGGTCGGGGTTCCTGGCGGAAGTCCGGGAAATCCTTGAGCCGGAGATTGCGGCAATGGCTGCGATGCGTTGCGACGCGGAAGACCTGGCCTCCATGCGCGAACAGGTCGGGATAATGGACCACGCGCGGAAAGATCCAGACGCGTTCATCGAGGCGGATCTTGATTTTCACCTGGTGCTGGCGGAGGCGGCGGCAAATCCCATCATACTTTCGCTGATTGATTCCATTGTGGGGCTTCTCCGCGAACAGCGGATGGGAATTTTTCAAGTGGAAGGCGGTCCGGAGCGCGGGCAGTATCACCACAAAAGAATTTTGGAAGCAATCGCACACAAAGATCCCGCGGGAGCACGGGAAGCGATGAAGGCGCATTTGCGGCAAGTGCGCGAGGACTCGCAGCGGGCGCCGAGTGCGTAGGAAGCTTGAGAAGAGTTTTCAGTTGCAAGTATTGAGCATTTAGCCGGAGAAGAGAGATTCATGACGAAGCTGGGATTTGTCGGGTTGGGCGTGATGGGCAGCGAGATAGTGAACCGGCTGCTGGGGAAGGGCCACAGCGTTACCGGGTATAACCGCACGCGTTCGAAAGCGGAGTGGCTGGTCAAGAAGGGGATGAAGTGGGCGGATTCGCCGCGCGCGGCGGTGGCGGCGTCGGACTTTGCGTTTTCGATGGTGACGAATTCCGCGGCGCTGGGCGCGGTGATGCATGGGCCGGAGGGAATGCTGGCGGGAGTGACCCCGGGCAAGATTTTTGTGGATATGAGCACGGTGAGCCCTGCGTATAGCCGAGAAGTTGCGGCGAAGGTGCGGGAAAAGGGCGGGGACATGGTGGACTCGCCGGTTTCCGGGAGCGTAATCACGTTGCAAGAGGGAAAGCTCTCGGTGATGGTGGGCGGGCGGAAAGAGACATTTGAAAAAGTGAAGCCGGTGCTGCAGGACATCGGGCCGAAAGTTACGCACGTAGGGGACAATGGCCTGGCGCTGGTGATGAAGATCGGAACGAACCTGAGCCTGGCGGTGCAGATGCTGGCGTTTTCCGAGGGAGTGCTGCTGGCGGAGAAGAGCGGGATCGCGCGGGAAACCGCTGTGGACGTGCTGACGCACAGCGTGATTGCGTCGCCGATGGTGCAGTACCGCGGGCCGTTTATTTTGAAGAAGCCGGAAGAAGCGTGGTTCAACGTCAACATGATGCAGAAAGACATGAATCTCGCGCTGGAGCTGGGGCGGCAATTGGACGTGCCGATGCCGACGACGGCGATCACGAATGAATTCCTGACCGCGGCGCGGGGAATGGGATTGGTGGAGAAGGATTTTGCGGTGGTGTTTAATGTTCTGGCGCAGATGTCCGGAGTGAAGCCATGACACTGGCAACGGATCAATCCAAGACCAAGGTAGAAGCGAAAACCGAGCACTGGATGCGAATGTACCGGCGGATGGTGATGATCCGGGAGTTCGAAGAGCAGGTGAACGAACTTTATACCCGCGCGCTGATGCCGGGGCTGGCGCACCTTTACATCGGCGAAGAAGCAGTGGCGGTGGGAATTTGCGAAGCGCTGCGACAGGACGACTATATTACGAGCACGCACCGCGGGCATGGACATTGCGTGGCAAAGGGGGCTTCGCCGGACCGAATGTTCGCGGAGTTGCTTGGAAAAGAAGCAGGGTATTGTCGAGGTAAAGGTGGGTCGATGCATATTGCCGACCCAGCGACGGGAAATCTGGGGGCAAACGCGATCGTCGGGGGCAGCGCGGGAATTGCGACGGGAGCGGCGCTTTCTTCGAAGAGATTGGGAACGGAGCAAGTAGCGGTTTGTTTTTTTGGGGAAGGAGCGCTGGGGCAGGGAGTTCTGTATGAAGTGATGAACCTGGCGGCTCTGTGGAAGTTGCCGGTGATTTACGTTTGCGAAAACAATCTTTATACGGAGTACACGCACTATTCGGAGACGACGGCGGGCGACATTCTCGCGCGAGGAACTGCGTTTGGAGTGCAGGCGGAAAGCGTGGATGGGCAGGACGTGCGAGCGGTGTACGAGGCGGCGCACCGGCTGGTGGAGCGAGCGCGAAAGGGTGAGGGGCCGGCGTTTCTGGTTTGCAACACGTATCGCTACACTGGGCATCACGTGGGCGACATCAACCGCGAATATTACCGTTCGAAGCAAGAAGAGCTGGAATGGAAGACGAAGCGGGACCCAATCAAAAATTATACGCAATGGATTGTTGAGCAGACGATCTCGGATCAAGAAAAGCTGAAGGAAATCCAGGAAGAAGTCCGCTCGGAAATGAAGGCGGCGGTGGAGTTTGCGATTGCGGCGCCCTATCCGACAGCAGACCAGGTGGACCAGGACGTTTATGCCTGAAGTGGCGACGAGAGAGTTGACGTTTGCGCAAGCGGTGCGCGAAGCGCTGGCGGAAGAGATGCGCCGCGACAAGCGCGTGTGCATTTTTGGCGAGGACGTGGCTGAGGCGGGGACGCCATTCAAAGTGTTGTCCGGGCTGGTGGAAGAGTTTGGCGCCGAGCGAGTGATTGACACGCCGATTTCGGAAGCGGGATTCACGGGGATGGGAGTCGGAGCGGCGATGACGGGGTTGCGGCCGGTCGTCGATATAATGTTCGGGGATTTCTTAACGTTGACGATGGACCAGATGGTGAATCAGGCGGCGAAGGTGCACTACATGTCCGGCGGGACGTGGAAAGTGCCGATGGTGCTGCGCACGACGCTGGGAGCGACGCGGCGTTCGGCGGCGCAGCACTCGCAGTCGCTGCACGCGTGGCTTTGCCATGTGCCGGGATTGAAAGTGGTGATGCCTTCGACGCCGTACGATGCGAAGGGGTTGTTGAAGTCGTCGATTCGCGACGAGAATCCGGTAGTCTTTTTTGAAGACAAGATGATGTACAAGCTGAAAGGGCCGGTGCCGGAAAAGGAGTACACGATTCCGCTGGGCGTGGCGGAGGTGAAAAGGGAAGGTGAAGACATCACGATTGTGGCGACGAGCAGCATGGTGCAGGTGGCGCTGGGGGCTGCGGAACTGCTGGAAAAAATTGGTGTGAGCGCGGAAGTGATTGATCCGCGGACGATGTGGCCGCTCGACGAGAAGGCGCTGGTGGAGTCGGTGAAGAAAACTTCGCGGGCGATGGTGGTAGATGAAGGGTACGGGCGCTACGGAGTCACGGGAGAGATTGCTTCGGTGATTGCGGAAGGCGCGTTCTATAGCTTGGAAGCGCCGGTGAAGCGGATGGGCGCGATGCACGTGCCGATTCCGTTTTCGCCGCCGCTGGAAGATGCGACGGTACCGACGGAGCAAACGGTATTTGAGGCGGCGCGCGCGCTTTGTGGCAAGGCGTGAGTTGCGCGGAATGAGGGGTGCGAAATGGCGCTGAAAACTTACGGGCCGATGGCGGTGGATTGGGAAAACCGCATTGATTTCGACCGGCTGCGGCGCGAACGGTTGGCGCGCGCGAAGGCGCTGTTGGCGAAATCGGAGATGGGCGCGCTGCTGTGTTTCGACATGAACAATGTGCGCTACCTGACGGCGACGCACATTGGGACTTGGGCGCAAGACAAGATCAGCCGGTTTTCGCTGCTGCCGCAGAACGACGAGCCGATCCTTTGGGATTTTGGATCGGCGGCGCGGCATCACCAGCAAAATTGCCCGTGGCTGGGGGAACGATCGCGGCCGGGGATTCCGCTGCTGCGCGGGGCGATGTCGCCGGAAATGGGACGCGCGGAAAACGTCGCTCACAAAATAAAAGTGGAGCTGGAAAAGCGCGGGCTGCACAAGGAGCCACTGGGAATTGATGTAGTGGAACCGCCGATTCTTTTTGCGCTGCAAAAAGAGGGCATCAAGATTGTTGACGGGCAGCAATTGATGTCAGACGCGCGGGTGATCAAGACGCAAGATGAAATTTCGCTGCTGAATCATTCGGCGATGATGGTGGACGCGGCGTACGACGAATTGTATCGCGCGATGAAGCCGGGGATGAGCGAGAACCAGGCGGTGGGGCTGGCGAGCAAAGTTTTGTACGACTTGGGCTCGGAATATGTCGAAGCGGTGAATGCGATTTCGGGAGAGCGCTGCAATCCGCACCCGCACGTTTTCTCGGACCGCGTGTTGCGGCCGGGAGATCCGGTTTATTACGACATTTTGCATTCGTACATGGGCTACCGGACTTGCTATTACCGGTGCTTCACGATTGGGTACGCGTCGCACGCGATGATTGATGCTTACAAACGCTGCCGGGAATATTTGGATGCGGCGATTTCGCTGGTGCAGCCGGGGCGGACGACGGCGGAGATTGCTTCGGTGTGGCCGAAAGCGGAGGAGTTTGGCTTTCCGGATGAAGAGGCCGCGTTTGCGTTGCAGTTCGGGCACGGCATCGGGCTGGCGATCTGGGAAAAGCCGGTGATCAGCCGGATGGTGTCGCTAGAACATTCGCACGAGATCAAGCCGGGGATGGTGTTTGCGCTGGAAACGTTCTGGCCTTCGACGGACGGGTGGAGCGCCGCGCGGATTGAAGAAGAAATTGTTGTCACGCAAACCGGGCACGAAGTCATCACACGGTTTCCGGCGGAGCAATTGATGGTGGCGGGCGTGCACTATCACACCGTCAGTGGTCCGCTTTCCACAACGCGCGAGCATGAAGCGCCGCCAAGCAGACGAGTGAAAGAAATGGTGGCGGCCAGCGCAAAGGCCGAAGGAGTGGCAGCTACGGACTGAACGCGCGTCCCCGGCTTCCGACAAAAAATTATGGCGATCAGTGTGGTGATGCCTGCGCTGGAAATGGCGCAGGAAACCGGGAAGCTACTGGCCTGGCGAAAAAAAGAAGGCGAACGCGTCACGAAGGGCGAGCCGCTGCTGGAAATCGAGACGGATAAGGCGGTCGTCGAAGTGGAAGCGCCGGGGGAAGGGATACTTGCGGGTATAACTGCCGAGGTGGGGGCGGTGATCCCGGTCGGAGAAACGATTGCGTGGCTCGTAGCGCCGGGAGAAAAGCCGCCTGTGAAATCGGCGACGCCTGCGCCGACCGCGCGCGCGGCCAGCGCAAGTGCGGCGCAGGCTTCGGCGGTGGCTCCGGCAATTACAAAGCAGGATGCTGCGGCAACTCCGCAAATTTCGCCGAAGGCGCGGCGGTTAGCAAAAGAACTTGGCGTCGACATCAGCCAGATTCGCCCGACAGGACCGGACGGAACGATTACGAGCGAAGATGTGCAGCGCGTGGCTGATTCGAAGGGCGCGACTAGTGTGGCTGCTGCGGCCCCGGCGGGAGTGGAACCCCTGAGCCAAGTGGCACGGTTGATGGCGGAGCGGACGACGCAAAGTTGGACCAGCGTGCCACATTTTTTTCTGGTGCGAGATGTGGATTGCAGTGAGCTAGTTGCTGCGCAAAATAAATTAAGTGCCGAGGCGGAGAAGGCGCAACGCGCAGCGGCAACGATTACAGATCTGTTGATCGGAATTTTGGCCCGAGTGCTGACGAAGCATCCCCGAATGAATTCGAGCTGGACGGGCGAAGGAATTCGTTCGAATCCAGAGATCAACGTCAGCGTGGCAATAGCGGTGAAAGATGGCGTGGTCGGAGCCGTGATTCACAAGGCGAACATGGCCAAGATTGCTGAAATCTCCACACTGCGAAGGGAATTGACGGAGCGCGCGCGGGCGGGGCGTTTGCGGCCGGCAGACATTACCGGCGGGACCTTTACGCTTAGCAATCTTGGCATGTACAAGGTCGACGCGTTTAGCGCGATCATCACGCCGCCGCAAGCCGCGGTTCTGGCGGTGGGGAGTATTTCCGATCGCGTGGTTCCCGTTGAAGGAGAACCGGGAATCCGGCCGATGATGACCATCACCCTTTCGTGCGATCACCGCGTGGTGGACGGAGCGCGAGCGGCAGAGTTCTTGACCGAATTGGCTGACGCTATTCGGGAACCCGAGAAAGTCCTGCAGCAGTAGTGTTCACGAGAATTCTTGGAAAGGGGTGAGTACTTCTCGCGCCGCGTGGTCCCCCGCACCCGGAGCGGCAGGCTGCCATGGGAGAACGATTCGATATCGTTGTCGGGGGCGCCGGACACAACAGTCTGATTGCGGCGGCCTATCTGGCGAAAGCGGGCTTTCGCTGCGTGGTGCTGGAAGGCCGCCCGATCGTGGGCGGAGGCGTGAAGTCCGCGCAATTGACGCTGCGCGGATTCACGCATGACATTTGCTCTTCGGCGCACAACGGAATTCACGGAAATCCGATCCTGCGCGATGATGAGCTAAAACTCGGACAGTACGGCCTCGAGTACATCTATCCCGATCCTGTCTATCACATGCCGTTTCCCGACGGCAGCTATCTGACGCAGTGGCGCGACCTGGACCGCACGTGTGAGGAATTCGCAAAATTTTCCAAGAAAGACGGGCTCGCCTACCGCCGGATGATCACCGAATATGAGACGGTCAAGCCTATCTTGAATGCCGTTGCGTTTACTCCGATTGGCTTCGGAAAACCAATCAACGACCGTTTGGCGGAGCACCCGCACGGCAAGCTTTGGCAGCGGCGGCTGGCTATGTCGGCTTGGGAAATTATTCGCGATACATTCGAGGACGACCACTGCAGAGCCTTTATGATGGGCTGTCCGTACCCGCTGCAGCCGGTGCAGGATCCCATGACGGGCCGGGCCGCGTATATTCCGCTGCACCAGCAGCGGGAGAGCCGGCCGCTGCCAAAGGGCGGCTCGGGAGCATTGACACAGGCGTTGGCGCGATTTATCGAAGCGCACAGCGGCGCGATCTTCACTAACAAATGGATCAAAGCGCTCATCATCGAGAACGGGAAATGCACGGGAGTGGAATGCGAAGATGGCAGTTCGTATCGTGCCGAAAAGGCGGTGCTCTCGACAATCCACATCAAGCACCTAGTCGACATGGCGCCGCGCGAACTGTGGGGCCAGGATTTCATCGACGGAGTGGACACGTGGAAAGCAGGCTTGACGCTGTTCGAGACGAATTATGCGACGACGGAGCCGCCGAAATATTCGGTAGCCGGCGGAACGCTCTCGCCTGTGCATTCCGGGGTGATGGTCAGCTCCGATCACGTTTTGCGCATGAGTTATGACTTTGCTAGCGGAGCGGTCAATCTGGAGAATCCGTCGATCCATGCAATTTGCTGCAGCATCGCTGATCCCACTCGTGCGCCCGCAGGAATGCACACGTTGAAAGTCGTTAGCTACCAGCCGTACGAATTGAAAGAGGGCCCGCAACATTGGGACGAACTCAAGGATCAGGTTTCGGACGCCAATTTGAAATTTCTGCAAAAATTCTCTCTTAATTTGACGGATGACAAGATTCTTGCGCGAATCGTCAAGAGCCCGCTGGATCTGGAGCGCATGAACCCTCACAACTGGCATGGCAGTTGCCACGCAGGCGGATCGGGGCCGGCGCAATCGGGCGCGATGCGTCCCGTGGCGGGCTGGGCGCAACATCGCATGCCGATCCCAGGTTTATATCAAACCGGGGCCACAACGCATCCTGGCGGGTCCGTAACTGGTGGACCCGGGCGAAATGCAGCGACGGTGATGCTGAAAGATTTCGGGACCAGTATCGAGGAAGTCGTAAGGAAGAAAGCGTAGCGGATAATTTAGGGGAGGCGTTCCCATGAGCAAAATCAGCAGGCGAGGGTTTGTGAAGACCGCGGCGCTCGCCCCACTTGCAGTCACTCCGTTTTCCATCGGCCAACAAGCGTCCAAGGAAGATCGCTTCGACATTGTGGTGGCAGGCGCGGGGCACAACAGCATGATTGCAGCGGCCTACCTGGCGAAAGCTGGCTATCGCTGCTTGCTTTTGGAAGGACGGCCTATCGTGGGAGGCGGCGTAAAGACCGCCTCATTGACGCTCAAAGGATTCAAGGACGACGTTTGTTCAACAGCGCACACGTTTCTGCTCGACAATCCCATGATCAAGAACGACGAACTCAAGCTGCGTGACTTTGGTCTTGAGTACGTCGATCCCGATCCTATCTTTCACATTCCCTTTGCCGACGGCTCCTATCTGACGCAATGGCGGGACCTCGACCGCACATGCGCGGAATTCGCGAAATTCTCAAAGAAGGATGCAGCGGCATACCGGAAAATGCTGGGGGAGTTTGACGCGATCAAGCCAATCTTGATGGGAACGAGTTTCACGCCTATTGGATTTGGCAAGCCTTTGAACGATCAACTGGCGCAACAGCCGCGAGGAAAGCTGTGGCAGCGGAGGCTGGCGCTGTCGGCGTGGGAAATCATTCGCGACACGTTCGAGGAAGAACACTGCCGCACGTTCATGCTTTACATGTCCCACTTAGCGGCAGAACCGCCGGACGCGCCGATGACAGGACGCTTGGCTTACGGGACGGCGCGCCAGCAACATTCCGGACGGCCATTCCCCAGGGGCGGATCGGGAGTATTGACGCAGGCCCTGGCGCGGTTCATCGAAGCGCACAACGGGGTGCTGCTGACAAACAAATGGGTGAAGCGCCTAATCGTGGAGAATGGAAAATGCGTGGGCGTGGAATGTAATGACAGAACTTCGTATCGCGCTGAAAAAGCCGTCGTGTCGACGATTCACATCAAGCATTTGGTAGATATGGCGCCGCACGAATTGTGGGGCGAGGATTTCATCGACGGTGTTGATACGTGGCAGGCGGAACACGCCATGTTCGTCACGCATTACGCGACTTCGGAGGCGCCGAAGTTCGCCGGGGATGGTGGCACGCTCTCGCCTGTGGAGGCGGGCATCCTGGTTTCGCCGGAGCGTGCGCTGCGCTTTGCATACGACGATGCAAGAGGCGTGGTCAATCTGGAGGATCCGCCGATGCAGATCATCTGCTGCAGCGTTGCCGATCCAACGCGTGCTCCCGCCGGGATGTACACGCTGAAGGTCATCGGCTGGCAGCCCTACGAACTGAAAGAAGGGCCGGAACACTGGGACAAGATCAAGAAAGATGTTTCTGACGGTTATCTCAAATACTTGCGGCGATATGCGCCAAATCTGACGGATGACAAGATACTCGCGCGATTTGTGGAAAGCCCGCTCGATCTCGAACGCATGAATCCGCATTTCTGGCATGGGAGTGCGCACGCGGGCGCGCAAAGCGCGTCGCAAACGGGGCCGATGCGCCCGATGCCGGGGTGGGCGCAGCACCGCATGCCGATTCCAGGCTTATATCAAACCGGCGCGACGACTTTTCCGGGCGGCTCGGTAACCGGAGCGCCCGGCCGCAATACGGCAACGGTTATGCTCAAGGATTTTGGGACCAGTATCGAGGAAGTGGTGAAGAAAGCGTAGTTGGAACAATGAAGCGCGACAGATTCTAATTTGCGAGGTCAGCTCATGGTGAAAAAAATTGGATGGATCGCTTCTGTCGCGATGGCCGCGGCGCTGGTGGCATTGTTCTTTTTTGCTGGCGGCGGTCTCATTGCACAATCAGCCGGGTTATCGCAAGAGGCCAAGCAAATGGTTCCGGATAATCCGTCGGAACACACTCCGCCGGCGCAACCGATCGCGTACAGCCACAAAAAGCATCTGGCCTTCGGCCTGGAGTGCAAGAAGTGCCACACTAATCCGGAGCCTGGGAAGCTCATGACCTTTCCGGCTACAAGCATTTGCATGGAATGCCACGTGACCATCGCTGATGGAAGCGATGTCGGAAGTCACGAGTGTAACCACGATGTATAGCTGCTTGCACTGCCACGAAATGAACCAAGCGAAGACTGCTTGCGACACTTGCCACAAACACTGATTCGGCACAGAATTTTTGTGGAGAGGAGCAATGGCGATGCCCATCGAAATTGAAGTTAACGGCAAGCGATATCCAGTCAGCTACCCTCCAGACACACCTCTCTTGTACGTGCTGCGCGATGAACTCCAGTTGAGCGGGACGAAGTACGGTTGCGGGGAAGGGCAGTGCGGCGCGTGCACGGTTTTGATTGCGGGAGCGCCGCGGCGTTCGTGCCAGATTCCTGTCAGCGCGGCGGCCGGAAAGTCCGTCACGACCATTGAAGGTCTTGAAAAAGACGGACGCTTGCATCCTGTTCAGCAGGCATTTCTCGACGCAGGCGCGTTCCAGTGCGCTTATTGCACTTCGGGGATGATCATGAGCAGCGTTGGTCTGCTGCGAACGAATGCAAATCCCAATCAAGCGGAGGTTGTTCAGTTTTTACAAGGGAATGTGTGCCGGTGCGGCACGCATCCGCGCATCATCGAGGCGGTCCGTAGCGCGGCAAAAATGCTGCAGGAGCACGGGCGATGAGCGGCGCCACGGAAAAACTCATTCTCGAACCAGAACGCTACGAGTTTCGCGCAGCTCCGATGCACCAATTCGAATTGGCTCGCCGCGACTTTTTCAAAATTCTTGGCGCTGGCATCGCCGTGTTCGCGATTGCAAAAAACACGCTCAGTGCGCAGGAGACGGCTCCCGGGCATCGGAGTTTCCACAATGAAGAACTTCCAAAAGACATTAGTGCTTGGCTGCACGTTGGCGAAGACGGCACGGTCACCGGGTTCACCGGCAAGGCGGAGATTGGGCAGAACATACGCACTGCGTTGGCGCAAACCGTCGCCGATGAGCTGCGTGTGCCTTTTGAAAGCGTAAGAATGGTCATGGCAGATACGGCGCTGACGCCGTTTGATGCAGGCACGTTTGGCAGCCGGACCACTCCGACGATGACTCCGCAGTTGCGGCGCGTGGCATCGGCCGCGCGCAACCTGCTCATTGAAGCAGCCGCCAAGGAATGGAATGTTGCGCCGGCAGGATTAGTCGCGGCGGACGCGAAGGTCACCGATCCCGCATCGGGCCGTTCGCTTAAGTATGCGGAACTCGCGCGCGGGAAGATGCTTGCGCAGAATCTTCCAGCGGAGGATCCCATCACGCCCGCAACACAATGGACTATCGCCGGGAAACCGATTCCAAAAGTTGATGGCCGGTCGTTCGTGACCGGACACCACCAGTACACCACAGACATCTCGCTTTCGGGCATGCTCTACGGCAAAGTGCTGCGCCCACCGTCGTTCGGGGCAACACTCATTTCCTGCGATGACGGGGCCGCGAAGGCCATGAAGACCGTGGTCGTCGTGCGCGATGGAGACTTTGTCGGCGTAGCCGCGCCCAGCGCGCACGAAGCTCAGCGCGCTCTTGATGCCATCCATGCGCAATGGAAAGAAGCGCCCCAGATCTCGAATAAGGAGATCTTTTCATATCTCAAGCAGAACGCTGCTGCGAAGACGGAAGATCGTTTCAGGAAGCAAAAAGGTTCCGTCGAAGAGGGGCTGGCAGGCGCGGCGCATCGCCTTGACGCAACGTACAACGTCGCGTACATCGCGCATGCTCCGCTGGAGCCGCGCGCTGCAGTGGCTCAGTGGGCCGACGGGAAACTCACAGTCTGGACCGGTACGCAGCGACCATTCGCCAACCGCGATGAACTCGCGGACGTTTTCCATTTGCCGGAGAGCAGCGTGCGCGTGATTGTGCCGGATACGGGTTCCGCTTATGGCGGAAAGCACACGAGCGATGCGGCGATTGAAGCCGCACGTTTGGCGCGCGCTGCCGGGCGTCCTGTGAAAGTGGCGTGGACTCGGGAAGAGGAGTTCACCTGGGCGTATTTCCGTCCCGCCGGCGTCATCGAGATCAAGAGCGGCATCGCCGGCGATGGAACGCTGACTGCGTGGGAATTTCACAACTACCATTCCGG